>Ga0055584_100002138_pt1 | contig 19515 bp, 17 predicted proteins | sample OSDHelmetaG_FD_58716 | JGI IMG/M metagenome (GOLD analysis project Ga0055584, IMG submission 58716) | Pelagic marine sediment microbial communities from the LTER site Helgoland, North Sea, for post-phytoplankton bloom and carbon turnover... | ecosystem: Environmental > Aquatic > Marine >... | reverse complement strand
GATGTTTTATCTAGGTTATTTTCTGAGGTTTTTTCTTCTAATATTTTTTTCTGTAATAATTTAGCAGCCTTAACGATTAAGTTATCTTCGTTCGCCACTGTGGCGATTGGGGTAAGTAATGTGATATGAGCATTACTTGTCACCATTATTTCGATACTGTCACTGTAATCCAGAAATTGAAACGCTGTTTCTAATTCATGGTAACCGTCTTGACGCTGCCCTACTACATGTAAGAATAAGTTAAGCTTAGCGGGAGAAGGGAAGGTGTATTTTTTATTTTTATAAATAGTCATTATAATAGTATTTGATAGTAAAATTAGTTTAAAAAGGTCCAGCTTTTAAGCGCTACTTTAATTAATAAGTCATCTTTTTTTATCGTAAATTGAGTTGCCATTTGTAACCCGTTAAATAGTTGATAATGACTATAATTAATTTGCCATTGAGTATTATCGAATCCACTCAGTAAACTAATTGGCAATCGCGTTTCAGACGAATAAACTATTTTGTCTGATGATTGGTAAGCTAGTCCTTTCAACCAAAAACTTAATGCGTCAGTAGGTAAGGTTAGCCCTGTAAGTGAGTAGATTAATTGGGCTAGGTTATTTGACTTATATTCTTTGCCATTGACTTTAATTAAGTGAGCGTTATTTTTTGATGTGAGATGAAGTACATTAATTCCCAAGTAACTCGTTAAATTTAACTCTTGGGTTTGATATACATTATTAACCTGCCATGCAATATTTGCGCTCTCACGTTTATTTTTTTTCTGGTCGATAAACGCAATTTTCCCACGAATATTCCATTGATTAATTTGTCTTAGCTGTGTTGTTCTTTGTTCAACACTTTGTTGAGGAACTATAGTTTTAAATTCGTTAGATGGTTTTGTTGCACAGCCAGATAGAATTGCACTAGAAAAAAGCGTAAATATCAAAAATATATAAGATGAATGCTTAGCCATTTAAAGGGTACTAACAGGGATAAGTGGGGATATTTGAACATAGCCAAGGTCTCAATTCAACACACTTGTTTTCTTTCAGGGCTTTAAATTGATGAGAGTATTTTGTAAAATAGCGAACAAAATTAAATAAAGGCTAAGTTTTTTAATCATTTTTATCATAGATCATGTTTCAAATGGTAATCGTGAGTAATAATAGTCATGTTAGCGTATAATATAAATGTTGCTTAAATTTGACATTATTTTTTTATCAATAGGTTTATTAAATTGTCCATAGTTGCTGTAGGAATTAACCATAAAACTGCACCAGTTGCTGTAAGAGAGAAGATATCCTTTAATCCGGATAGACTATCGAGTGCCTTGCAAGAAATGTTGACAGCAGTAAAGTGTCGTGAAGTTGCTATTTTATCAACCTGTAATAGAACCGAACTATACCTTATTCAAGAAGGTGATATAAAAATAACACAAGAACGTTTAGTTCAATGGTTAGAAAGTTATCACAATATACCTGCGTCAGTTATTTTACCTAGTTTATACTGGCATCAAGATCAACAGGCTGTTAATCACATGATGCGTGTTGCTTGTGGTTTGGACTCTTTAGTTTTAGGTGAGCCACAAATTTTAGGGCAAATGAAACAAGCCTACAGTCAAGCTAAAGCAGCAGGGTCCATGGCATTAGTCATGGACCGACTATTTCAACGTACGTTTGGTACTGCTAAACAAGTCCGTACGGAAACTGAAATTGGTGCAAGTGCTGTGTCAGTTGCTTTTGCTAGTGTTAATTTAGCTAAACATATTTTTGCTAGCCTTGAAAAAGTAAAAGTTTTACTTGTGGGGGCAGGTGAAACTATTGAGCTTGTCGCTAAACATTTGTATGAAAATAAAGTAGGCAAAATTACCGTTGCTAATCGTACTATTGAACGCGCTGGAAAAATGGCTAAACAAATTGGTGCTGATGTAATTACTTTAGCCCAAATTCCTGAGCACATGAATAAAGCGGATATCGTTATTAGTTCTACAGGTTCCACTTTACCTATTATTGGTAAGGGAATGGTTGAACAAGCGCTAAGCAAGCGCCGTCATCAACCTATTTTTATGGTTGATTTAGCTGTTCCTCGTGATATTGAAGAGCAAGTGGGTGATTTAGAAGATGTATTTTTATACACTGTAGATGATTTACAAAGTATTATTGCACAAAATTTAGATAATAGACGTAAAGCTGCGGTTGAGGCTGAAAGTATTGTTAATGATCAATCTGATAACTTTATGTCATGGTTGCGTGGTTTAAATACTCAAGATACAGTCGTTAATTATCGTAAGCAGTGTTTACGTGAAAGAGATCTACTACTTGAAAAGGCGTTGTTGCAATTAAAAAGTGGTAAAAATTCTGAAGCTATTATTGGTGAATTAGCAACTAAATTAACCAATAAGCTTATGCATGCACCGACAAGTGCGTTGCAATCAGCTGCGCAAGGTGGCGAATTAGATAAGTTGATTTATCTTCGAGATATTTTTAATATTGATGATTCAGCATAAGCTCCTTTTTATGATTTTTTAAGTAAGTTCTTAAATTTTGTTCTACATAAAAAGGCGATAATACCGTAAAAATGACCAACAAACGTCGTTCGAAGGATTCGGCTAAAAGCGTTTTACTCATTGTTGAGTAGTACTTGCTTAGAATAACTAGGCTTCACAGTACTCGCCGCGATTAAAACGCTTTACTTTATTTAAAGAAATCTCTTTAAAGAAATCGAACAAAATTTAACCGTGAAAGATCAACAGACCCTATTCATTTAAGGATTTTTACTTCCCATTTAGTCATCTGTTAATTTACTGTGCTAGAATAACGCCAATTTAGTTTTCCCCCTCATTTAATACAAAGAATATTTTAATGAAATCGTCCGTTTACCAAAAGCTTGAAGTGCTCGTTGAGCGCTTTGAAGAAGTTCAAGCCTTATTATCTGATCCTGAAACTATTAGCGACCAAGATAAATTCCGTACTTTGTCTCAAGAGTTTAAACAATTAGATGAAGTCACATCTGTGTTTAATCGTTATAAAAGTGCCGAAGATGATTTTTCTACTGCAGAATCTATGCTAAAAGATGATGATCCAGATATGCGTGAAATGGCGCAAGAAGAATATAAAGACGCTAAAAAAGAAGTGGCTGATTTAGCTGATGAGTTGCAGATATTATTACTGCCACGTGATCCAAATGATGATAACAATTGTTTCGTAGAAATAAGGGCGGGTGCTGGCGGTGATGAAGCGGCTATCTTTGCAGGTGATTTGTTCAGAATGTACAGCCGTTATGCTGAAAAGCAAGGTTGGAAAATAGAAGTCATGAACACAAATGAAAGTGAGCAGGGCGGTTATAAAGAATTGATCATGAAAGTAAATGGCGAAGGTGTTTACGGCCAAATGAAGTTTGAGTCGGGTGGTCATCGAGTTCAACGGGTACCACAAACTGAATCACAAGGCCGTGTGCATACATCCGCTTGTACGGTTGTCGTTATGCCTGAAATTCCTGAAGCTGATGCAATTGAAATTAATAAAGCCGATTTAAAAGTAGATACCTTCCGTGCTTCTGGTGCAGGTGGTCAGCATGTTAACAAAACTGATTCGGCTATTCGTATTACTCATATTCCGAGTGGTGTAGTAGTTGAATGTCAAGATCAACGTTCACAACATAAAAACCGTGCACAAGCGATGTCGGTTTTACAAGCGCGTTTACAGCAAGCTGAAGATGAAAAACGTCGAGGTGAAGAAGAGTCATCACGCAGAAATTTAGTGGCAAGTGGCGATCGCTCTGAACGAATACGCACTTATAATTTTCCGCAAGGTCGCATGAGTGATCACCGTATTAATCTGACATTATATCGCTTAAATGAGATTATGGAAGGCAGTTTACAATTGATTCTAGAGCCTATTATGCAAGAAAATCAAGCCGATTTACTGGCAGAGCTTGCAGAACAGCATTAATTGATTTGATAACTTAAGTTGTATCCTATTTGAATAAAGATCTTATGCGTTTTAATTTAATTGGCGATAGCTCTATTGCTAATTTAATTCTTCAAGGGCAAAATTTATTAACTACCACCTCAGATAGCGCGAAACTTGATGTAGAAATACTATTAAGTTTTGTGCTTAATAAAGCGCGTAGTTATTTATTAACTTGGCCAGAAAAAAAGTTAAATGATGAACAATTACTTGAATTTAGTAAATTGTTATTTCGTCGTACTAATGGCGAACCCATTGCTTATATAACGGGTACAAAAGAGTTTTGGTCATTACCTTTTACTGTATCTCAAGTTACGTTAATTCCTCGTCCTGATACAGAAACCTTGGTTGAACTTGTTCTTGAACTATATGGTGATAATGAATTCGTCACTTGTTTAGATCTAGGAACGGGTACCGGTGCAATAGCACTTGCACTAGCAAGTGAAATGGCAATGTGGAAAATAGAGGCGACAGACTTTAATAATGATGCGGTAAAGCTTGCTCAACTCAATGCAAATGATCTTAATTTATCGCAAGTCAATATTTATCAAAGTGACTGGTTTGATAAAATATCAACAACTAAAAATTTTGATATTATTGTTTCAAACCCCCCTTATATTGATAGCGAAGACATAAACTTAAGCCAAGGCGATGTTCGTTATGAACCTAAATCAGCGTTAGTCTCAACAGAACAAGGCTTGGCTGATATAAAGCACATTGCGAATAAAGCACGCTCGTTTTTAAAGACTAACGGACAATTGTTTTTTGAACATGGTTTTGAACAGGGACATGCTGTGCGAACAATATTAGTTGATTTGGGTTATGATAATGTCCAAACTAGGTTAGATTTAAATGGACACGAGAGAATAACGTGGGCTAGTTACCCTTGCTTTACTTAATAAATAACTCACTTAATAAATCCCCCTTAATAAATATTTAAAGAATAATAGGAAAACCATTATGTTTAAACATCTTCACATGACTTTAGCTGTGCTCAGTATTAGTTTATTTACGCTACGCTTTATTTGGACTTTAGCTAATTCAACCAAACTACAAGCTAAATGGGTTAAAATAACCCCGCACATCATTGATACTTTACTGTTAACATTTGGTATCGTGCTAGCGGTACAATATTCAATTAATCCTTTTGAACAATTGTGGTTAGGTGAAAAATTACTTGCTGTCGTTGCGTATATATTTACCGGTTATTTCACTTTAAAACTTGCTCGTAATAAACCAATGCAAATTATTGGATATTTAGGAACTATGGGCTGGATTATGTTAATCGTCCGTTTAGCTATGACGCGCGAAGCGCTTTTTTTCGTCTAATTACTTAAGAAAAATTATTTAAATTGTATGAATACATTGTTACTAGCTGAATTAAAATCAGACGAAAAAGATCTATTAGAAACTTTAGTACTACTTGAAGAGTATATTTTTCAAGAAGTAGTGTGTAAACCAATAAAAAATAATATGACTGAAATGGATCAATCACTTGATTCGTTAGAAAAAATTATTGAACAATGTCAGGCGGTAATCGCTGAAATAGAGTCACCATTGGAACAGGCTGAAGTTTTACTGAATGAACTGTATTATCAACACTTGTTTATTGATAACCACAAAAGTGTGTGGCCTCTGGACTCATTTAAAGTCGCCACAGGCTTAAATCAACGCCTAATGTCGCCAATCGTTAAGGCGGTACTTATTTGCGAAATTATCAATGCGTGTGGCTTTGTTTCAGATTTGGTTTTTGTACCCACAAAAGTAATGGTAAGACTTTGTTGTGATGAACAACATGCTATTATTTTTGATGCAATTACGGGCGAATCACTTGATTGGCACGAACTTGATTTACGCTTAGATGATCTTGAAGGTGATCCTAGCCAACATGAAATAGCGAGCATGAACCGCCAAGCTATTTTAGTTGAGCACCTTAGTGCATTAAAAAATGCATTAATTCGTGAACTTGCCTTTGATAAAGCACTTTTGTGCGTTGATTTGCTACTGTCATTAAATCCTGACGATCCGCTGCAAAGGCGTGACCGTGGATTTTTGCTTCACCAATTAGAATGCTTTAAAGTAGCGGTCGATGACTATCGTTATTTTGTTGAACAATGTCCCAAAGATCCTGCGGCACAATTATTGAAAATTCAACTTGATAATATCACGTTAAACGAACCCACTATCCATTAAACCTATTTTCATATAAATAATAAAATTTTAGGAGTTTAGATGTCAACAACAGAATTGGCAGGCCCACTCATTACTAATGACGCCACCGTTTTAGGATTATTGTCCTTAATTTTAGGTTTCGTCTTTTATAGTTCTAATAGTAAACACCGATTTTGGCAAAAATTTTACCAATATGTACCTGCTTTATTGATGTGTTATCTTTTACCTTCATTATTAAATACTTTTGGTATTGTTAGTGCTGACGTTAGTCAGATTGATGAAATGGCAAAATACTATTTACTACCTGCTTGTCTTGTTTTATTGACGTTAAGCATTGATATTAAGGCGATTGGTTCGTTAGGAAATAAAGCCATAATTATGTTTTTCACGGGCACAATTGGTGTTGTTATTGGTGGACCTATTGCGTTATTAGCCGTTTCAGCATTATGGCCTGAATTATTAGGCGTGACAGGTCCTGACGCTGTTTGGCGTGGTATGGCAGCACTAGCAGGCAGTTGGATAGGCGGCGGCGCAAACATGCTTGCGATGAAAGAGATTTATGGCGCTGATGGTAAAATATTTACTATTATGGTGACGGTCGATATTGTTGTTGCGAATTTATGGATGGCCTGCTTATTGTATTTTGCTGCGAATCATAAACGTATTGATGCGAAAAATGGTGCTGATACCTCAGGTATTGATAAGTTAATTGATAAGGTTGAGGCTTTTGAACGTAAGCATGCAAGAAGACCTGAATTAAAAGATTATATGTTTATCCTTGCGCTTGCTTTTGGCGCAGCTGGCTTTGCTCATTTAGCGGCAGATTTTTTAGTTCCTTATTTTCAAACGAATTATCCTGAACTGAAAAAATTTAGTTTACACAGTAAGTTATTCTGGATTATTGTTTTAGTGACTACCGTTGGTTTAATACTTTCTTTTACTAAGGCTAGGCAACTCGAAGCGGTTGGTGCCTCAAAAGTTGGTAGTAGTTTCCTTTATATTCTTGTTGCGACTATTGGTTTACATATGGATGTAACTCAGATAGTCGAAGCCCCTAAATATGTGGTAATAGGTTTGATATGGATGGCAGTGCATATTGCATTGCTTTTTATTGTTGGTCGAATAATCAAAGCGCCTATTTTTTATTTAGCGGTAGGTAGCAAAGCAAATATTGGCGGGGCGGCATCTGCGCCTGTTATTGCTTCTGCTTTTCATCCTTCTTTAGCTCCTGTTGGTGTACTTTTGGCTGTTTTAGGCTATGCGCTAGGTACTTATATGGCATGGATTTGCGGCCAATTATTACGGATTATAGGTAGTTAATTTCTGTAAAGCTTATTTTATTGCCGTATTAGCTAAATGTGATGGACACTGCGCTTTACTACTTGATGAATTAGAGTTTTATTTAGCATAAGTGAAAGCGATTGATGATTTGGTTAACGGGTTTGAACCTTTACTAGCTGATTAATACCAGCTTAACAATACAGTGTTTATTATTACAATGTTTATTAAAGCAAAAGGGCACAATACTTCCGTATTGTGCCCTTTTTAAATGTGCGAGCATTTATTTAATCAGGTTGTAAACTAACTGAAATATTGATTATTCTGATAATGAAGTTACAGTAGTCAAAGTAACAAAACTGTCTGAATTAGTAGAATTTTGCTGCTTAACTATATTATTTTTAGTTGTGTCATCATTAACGTTTTGAGTAAGTGATAAATTAGTAAATGATAATGCTAAGCTTTCTTGAGCTTCTTGATATAGGCTTATTTGTGTAATAGGCTCTAACTTCACTAGTTCATTTGCTTGAACGATTGAACTTTGACTTATCAACGTAAATAAACCCGTCGTTAATGTGACTAATACGATAGCGAGTTTTCTTTTAGTATTTTTAAATGTTTGTTGTGTAATTTCTTTCATGGTGCTTTTCCTAAAGGTTACCTAGTTAATAATAATTTACTGCATGATAGATTTATTAGGACCTTTTCTCGCTTTTGCTTTGGTAACGTAAATATAAAGTATGGGTTGGGAAACACCTTTTATATTTATATTAGTTTTTCTAAAGAGTTGAGATGATGTCCTTCATCTACAAGCGCTATAATACGGAAGTTTTATAAAAAATAAAAATTACAAATATTAATGGTATTCATTAGAAAAACTAATGACAAATTGTTATGCTATATTCTTAACTGTTTACACAGTTTCTTGAACTTTTATAAATATTATTAGGTGTAAATTTGGCAAGTAGACTCCCCCCATTAAAGGCACTGAGAGCATTTGAAGCGTCAGCAAGGCAACTTAGCTTTACTAAGGCCGCAGAAGAATTATTTGTTACTCAAGCAGCAGTTAGCCATCAAATTAAAGCATTGGAAGAGTATTTAGGTCTAAAATTGTTTATGCGAAAAAACCGTTCCTTATTACTAACAGAGGAAGGCCAGTCATATTATTTAGATATAAAAGATATTTTTACCTCACTTTATGAAGCGACAGAAAAATTGCTAGCGCGTGGTGCTAAAGGTACTATAACTGTTAGTTCACAGGCAAGTTTTGCTATTCAATGGTTGGTGCCAAGGTTAAGTACTTTTAATGCTTTACACCCTGATATTGATGTAAGAATTAAAGCGGTAGAACAGCCTGAAAATTCATTAACAGAAGATGTTGACGTGGCAATATATTATGGGAGAGGTAGTTGGCCGAATATTTATGCTGAAAAATTGCAGACTGAGTATTTAATCCCTGTTTGTTCACCTTTGTTGCTACAAGAAAATACAGCCAATGATAAACCACCTTTATTATCTTTGGATGATTTACAGTATCACACCTTACTACATGATACTTCTCGTAAAGGTTGGAAACGCTGGTTTAAGCAAGTAGATGTTAAAGGCGTTAATGTTAATCATGGCCCTATATTTAGCCATTCTGCAATGGTAGTGCAAGCTGCTTTACATGGACAAGGTATTGCGCTTGCGTACAGTGTATTAGCTCAACCGGATATCGATTCAGGACGATTAGTTTGTCCATTTAATGATGTGCTAGTAAGTAAAAACTCTTACTTTGTTGTTTGTCGAGAAATGCAAAAAGATATAGGGAAAATAGAAGCGTTTAGAGGGTGGTTACTTGACATGGTAGCGGCAGAGCAAGAAAAAATTACAGATGGGCAGTTAGCTTAAATTGTGGAAAGTGTAATGATTGGTAAAATTGAAAACAAAGTAGATAATCCTATAGCCCAGATTATTTTTGCCCATGGGGCTGGTGCTGATATGTCTCATGACTTTATGGAACAAGTTAGTGCATTATTCAATAGAGAAAATATTAATGTATTACGCTTTAATTTTCCTTTTATGGATAAGCGAATTGAATTGGGTAAGCGCTATCCGCCTGACAGAATGCCAAAGTTAATTGATTGTTATAAAAGCGTGATTAATGAGTTTTTGTTAAAGGACATTAATGAAGTGGCAATACCCTTGTTCATTGGTGGTAAGTCTATGGGGTCTCGTGTTGCGGTAACTATTGCAGCTGATGACGATATAGCAGAGGTAATTCAAGGCGTTTTTTGTATAGGTTATCCATTTCATCCATCAAAAAAACCAGAAAAACTTCGTTTAGAACCTCTACAAAATACGCAAAAGCCTGTCGTTATTCTCCAAGGGGATCGAGATACATTAGGCTCAAAGGAAGAAATAGAAGCATATAAAATGTCAGGGTTATGTCATACCATCTTTCTTCCTGATGGCGATCACAGTTTAAAGCCTCGAGTGAAATCAGGGTATACTCAACAGCAGCATATCGAAACAGCAGTAAGCACTATCGTGCAATTTATTAAAGAAGAAAGTACCCATGATTAAAAAAATACACACAAAAAACAGAATAATTAAATCTTTAATGGTTTTTGTTGGTGTTAGCGGCTGCTTTTCTGTACTATTCGGCGCTTGGCTTGCCCACGGCGGGCAAACACTACCTATTAATGTTCAATCAAAGTTAAACACTGCACTGCAGTACCAGTTATTTCATACGCTGGCTTTATTGGCAACACTGATTTGGGCGATAAGCTCATCGATTAAAGTACCTTCTAAAATTTTACTTAGTGCAGGCGTTTGCTTTTTTGTCGGTATTTTGTGTTTTAGCGGTACTATTTATATCAAAACATTTTTCAGTTTTCCCCTTATTGGTCAACTGACGCCATTTGGCGGAATATCACTGGCAATAGCTTGGTTGCTTTTAGCCGTGGAAAGTAAAAACAACTTATGACATTTATCGTAAAGGTTACTGATTAGTTATCGGTAATTAACGGTTGCGTCCGAAAAATCAAGGTAAAATTAACTCATGACTTCTATTGTTTTATATTGTCGTCCAGGTTTTGAAAAAGAATGTGGAGCTGAAATTCAAGAAAAAGCTTCATGGAATGAAATATATGGTTATTTAGAGCTTAAAAAAAATGAAGGTGTCGTGCTTTTTCATTTACATGACCCTGCTCATGGTGAAGCATTAATAAAAAACTTACCTCTTAAACGTCTTATTTTTACGAGACAATGGTTTGTGACGCTAACAGATAAGATAACTTTACCCGATTATAATCGTGTTGAAGCAATCGTTGAAGCGTTAGGTACTGATTGGCAATATGACGATTTGCGTATGGAAACGCCAGACACCAATGATGGTAAAGCGTTAAGTAAATTTTGTCGAAAACTTGCCGTTCCTTTGCGCCAAGGCTTACGAAAAGCTAATGTGTTAACTGGAAAAAGTAATACATCTAACATAGAGCAAGATGGTTCAGTATTGCATGCATTATTTTTAAACGGTCAAGAAGTTATTCTTGGTTTTTCTTTAGCGCGAAATAATTCACCGCACGTGATGGGTATTCCACGTCTTAAGTTTCCTAGCTTAGCGCCAAGTCGCTCTACTTTAAAACTTGATGAAGCTTTTCTATACTTCATACCTAAAGGTGAATGGGGTACACGATTGACTTCAGGTATGAATGCTGTTGATTTAGGCTCAGCACCTGGAGGTTGGACATATCAACTGGTTCGACGCGGCATGATGGTTACAGCTATTGATAATGGCCCCATGGCTGAGTCTTTAATGGAAACAGGACAAGTAAAGCATAAAATGATGGATGGCTTTAAGTATGTGCCAATGAAACAGAATGTTTACTGGCTTGTCTGTGACATGATTGAAAAGCCACAACGGGTTGCTAAACTAATGAGTGAGTGGTTGCTCAATGGTTATTGCAAAGAAGCCATGTTTAACTTAAAGCTACCAATGAAGGGGAGATATCAGCAAGTAACAGATGATTTACAAACGATTAAAGATGCGTTTGGTGCGCATAACGTAAAGTATGAGTTATACGCTAAACATTTGTATTTTGATCGTGAAGAAATTACGGTGCATGCAAGATTAATTTAGATTATCAATGAGTAAAGTAATCTAAATTAAACAAGTTGCGAGTATCGTTAAATATTCGCAACTTATTCAGATAGGACTGGAAGGTCTGTTAAACTTTCGCGATTAAATTTTGTTCGCTTTATTTAAAGAGAGCAAAACGCTTTTAGCCGAACCCTTCGGAAAGCGTTTGTTGGTCATTTTTACGGCGTTATCGCTTTTTATGTGGAACAACCACATGACAAAGGCTCTGCCTTGTACAAATACCCAACAAGTCGCTGCAAAAGCAATCTCGAAAGATCAACAGACCCTAATACTTTGTGCTTACAGTCTTTCTAAAAGCGCTTCGGTAAAGTCTGTAGTCCCATGTGTACCGCCTAAATCACGTGTAGTACGATCTCCAGTTGCAATAACATCAGTTAATGCTTTTCTAATTTTATCTGCTTGTTCGCTCATTTCTAAGTACTCAAGCATTTGTAAAGCAGCTAAAATTACTGAGGTTGGGTTTGCTAAGTTTTTGCCTGCAATATCAGGTGCGCTACCATGTACTGCTTCGAAAATAGCACAATCTTCACCAATGTTTGCGCCAGGAGCCATGCCTAAACCGCCCACTAAACCTGCACATAAATCAGATAAAATATCGCCGAAAAGGTTTGTTGTAACAATCACGTCAAATTGTTCAGGATTCATCACTAATTGCATACAACAGTTATCTACAATCATTTCTGTTGATTCAATTTCAGGGTAACGTGCTGCAACTTCACGGGCAACTTTCAAGAATAAACCTGAAGTTGATTTTAAAATATTAGCTTTATGTACCGCAGTGACTTTTTTACGACCTTCTTTACGTGCAGTTTCATAAGCAAAAGTTAATATTTTTTCAGCACCTTCGCGGGTAACAATACTCATTGCTTCAGCTTGTGTGCCATCTTCAGATACTGTTTGACCGGCACCAGAATACATACCTTGAGTATTTTCTCGTACTGTTAAAATATCAATGTTTTCATAACGTGCTTTAGTGCCTTTAAAAGAAAGTACAGGGCGTAAGTTAGCATATAATTTAAATTGTTTACGCAAGGTAACATTGATTGAAGTAAAGCCTTCGCCAACAGGTGTCGTTAATGGACCTTTTAAAGTGATTCTATTTTTTTCAATAAGGTCTAGTGTTTCTTGTGGTACTAAGTCACCATGGTTTTCTAAAGCAGTTAATCCTGCATCAGCGTATTCATAGTTAAAGTTACAACCTGCTTTGTCTAATACTTTAATTGCTGCTTCAATGATGCTTGGCCCAATACCGTCGCCTGGAATAACTGTGATAGTTTGGTTGGTCATATTATTTGCCTTGTAATGGAGAGTGAATTTATAGGTAGCTAAGTTAAGTTAACGTTATTTTATCGTAACGCTAAAGAGAGTAACTTAAAGATACTGTGTAGTGTTTTATGCGTAGTGTTTTAATAGTCGCTTTATATCATGTAAACCAATGGTAAGCGAGCTTGAAAGTTTTCATTTTTAAATTCTGTCGTTTACTGATCTTAATTTAGCCAAAGATGTAGAATTAAGGTATTTGGGCAAACGATCATAAGCCTAAGTTATGACAATTTCAATATTACTTTAGTCTATAAATTAATTTTAACGGATTATGCTACTACATCGAAGATAATTGAGCATCGAAGGTAAACTCAGTATCGAAGATAAATAGTCATGGAAGCGTTTATTATACGATCAGGCCATTTTTCTTCTATTAAAGGGCCTGATCGTAGCTCGCGGTAGTGTTTTTATTTACTGGTACCTCTAAACGAATATCTTTAAGGTTAAACCCTAGCGGGATATTTTGTTTAAGCGTCAGAAGCTTTCTACTCAGTTTTATTTGTTCTGTACTGTTATTAAGTTTGTCTTTTATTACTGGTTTAATATCATCACTTTTTAAAATAGCACTAAGTGAGCCGTATTGATTAAGCAAGCTTGCTGCAGTTATTTGCCCAATACCATCCACTCCTGGTATTTTATTAGTACTATCACCAGTCAATGTCCATAAATCAATTAGCTGTGATGGTTTAACATCAAATTTTTGTTTAACATGTTGTTCATCTAAATAACGGCGATTAAAATAGTCATAAATATGAATAGTCGGGCTTAATAAGGATAAAAAACCTTTATCAGTTGAAACAATAGTAACGTGTTGTCCATGTAATGCCATTTTTGTTGCTAATGTGGCGATAAGGTCATCAGCTTCATCTTCTTCCGATACTAGTGAATCAACACCTAACTGCAAAAAAGCATCTTGAATTGTAGGTAATTCATCTGCAAGGTGGGGTGACATTTTTTTACGACCTTTTTTATAGCCATCGTAAAGTTTATAACGCCAACAAGGCTGTTGACTGTCAAACACAGCCAGTGCATGACTAGCATTTATTTGTTTTAATATTTTTTCTAATGCGTTGTTACAAGCATTTTGAGTATTAAATAAAACTTGTTTTTGCGTTTTTGTTGCTAACTCATCATTTAGTTGCATTTTGCTTTGAACAAATGGTCTTTCTTGAACCGCATAAATACGTCGTATCAAGTTTAACGCGTCGACTAAAACCAAATGTGCAGACACTTATTGATCCTCAACAATATTATAACAAGGAGTGTACTCGCTACCGGGTAATTTCATGCGCTGCTGACTAACGAAGGACGTAAGTAAGTTGTCCATTAACTTCATGATTTTTTTATCACCTGATAACTGAAAAGGACCAGATTCTCTTATACTTTTAATACCACTCGATTTGACGTTACCAGCGACTATACCTGAAAAAACGCGACGTAAATTAGCCGCAAGCTCTGCTGTTGTTAAAGTATGGCTTATTGTTAATTCTGCCATACTTTCATGATTTGGTTCAAATGGTTGTTGAAAATCACTTTCAATAGCAATAGACCAATTAAAATGAAAAGCATCGCCAGTCTCTTTACGATAATTAAGTACTTTAATTAGTCCTTTAGCCATTTTTTGAGCAACTTTTTCAGCATCATCAATAATTATTTTGTAAAGTTGTTGAGCTTTCTCACCTAATGTTGCACCGATAAAAGCATCAATTTCAGAGAAGTAATCACTTGCACTGCTAGGGCCTGTTAATATAATAGGTAACACTTGATTTGTATTTTTTTCATTTAATAAAATACCTAAAATATACAGTAGCTCTTCGGCTGTACCTGCGCCCCCAGGAAAAATAATGATCCCGTGAGATATACGCACAAAAGCCTCTAAGCGCTTTTCAATATCAGGCATTATCACTAATTCATTTACGATAGCGTTAGGTGGCTCGGCAGCAATAATACTTGGCTCTGTTAACCCTATATACCTGCCTTGTTTATTTCGTTGTTTAGCATGGCCAATTGTTGCGCCTTTCATTGGCCCTTTCATTGCACCTGGCCCACAGCCAGTGCAAATATTAAAGTTGCGTAAGCCTAATTGATAGCCAACAGCTTTTGTATATTTATACTCATCGTGATTAATCGAATGACCACCCCAACAAGTGATTAGACGGGGTTCTGTTTCAGGTAAAATAGCATTGGCGTTACGTAATATACCAAAAGTTGCATCAGTAAGTGTCTCAGGAGCACAGTGCATATTTTGGTAGCGGTTATTAATAAATAAAATATCACGCAAAACGGCAGATAACTGTTCCCTAATACCTCTGATTATTTTTCCATCGACGAAAGCATGTTTAGGCGGGTTAATAAGCTCTATTTTAACACCACGCTCTCGTCTCAGTACTTCAATAGTAAATTCTTTATACTGTTGATAAATAACTTCAGCATCGTCGGTGTTACTACCTGCATTTAGTACCGCAAGTGAGCAGTTTCGGTAAATATTATAAAGTTCACTAGTTGATGACCTCTCAAGTTGATCTACTTCAGCTTGAGAGAGAATGTTCATATTGCCAACAGGGTTAAGCTGAGTATGCATAATGAACTCCTTTTATGTTGCTTAGCTGTAATAATTTATAAATACTTTGTAAGTAATATAATAGGTGGTATTGTTTATTTAAGATAAATAACTTGGTTTTTGCCCAGTGTTTTTGCTTGATACATGGCTTTATCTGCTCGCTCAAATGCAGTGTGGATATTGTCATTTTTGGTTATATGAGTAAAACCTATTGATAGCGTAATACTGACTTTATTACTCTTAAATTTAAAGGGTAAATTAGCAACGGCTTTATTTATAATATTTAGCTCACTATTCAATGCAGCCTCTTCTATATTAGAATAAATCAGAACAAATTCTTCTCCACCATATCGAGCAACAAAAGCAGTAGGATTTGCCTTTTGTTGCAGTGTATTTGCGATAACTTGTAATGTTTTATCACCCGCGGCATGACCATAGTTATCATTGATTTTTTTAAAGTCATCAATATCAATTACCGCGATTGCTAAATCAAAAGGTTGGTGATGAAATCGTACCATCATTTTAGTGAAGTATTCGTCAAATGCTGCGCGGTTGCTTAGTTTTGTTAAGGCATCCTGCATACTTTTACGTTGTTCTTCGGCTAATTTTTTTGAAAAAGTTTGACTTTTTTCTTCTAAATTTTTAACTTTTTGTGCCATTTCTTCAAGCTGACTTGCTAACGCTTGCTGACTTATTTGTTCAAAATGCCCTTTTTTCTCTAACGTGGAAGCAATACTTTTTAATTTAATATTTATATCATCTTTTATATGATCTAATGATAAAGCACCTTTAGTTGTGTTGGTTAAGTCGAGTAATTGACTGTGTAATTTGTCGCTGATGGATTTATTAGTTTGTTGTGACTCATTAGAAGTAAGTAATGTCTTTTTAACCGCTGTTTGTACCGTTGCTAAGGTATCGTTTAAGGTATTAAAAAAGTTTTGAGCACTTTTTCGTTCATTTTGATAATCTGAGGCAATTACATCAAATATTTCAATAAAATGTTGTAATACGGCACTGTGTTTTGTGTCTTTAAAGAGTTTTTTCTTTATCGTTAACAACTCTTTTGTATGTTGGGTAGATAGATGTAATTTATTTAAGCATACTGAAACTTGTTCGATAACTTCTTGGCTAATGTTATCGTTTGTATTGGGGATAGCCCCTGTATTGCCGTGAGAAATTGAATCTTGAGTTACTGACGTGACAGAAACAGTCTTTTCTTGAGCTGTATTTGTTTTAACCTGTAAAGAGATATCATAAAGCTCTATTAACTTATTTAACAAAGGAATATATAACGTTATATTATCTTTCGTTGATTCAGCTTCTTTTAATAAAGCACGTAATTTACGTCGTAGCGTATCAGGTAAGCCTTTTGTTTTTTGTAAGTTCTGTCCTGAATTATTAAATTGATGATGCAAGCGCGCTATATTTTGTTCATTGGTAATTGTTTGGCGTTGTAATAATTTTGATATTTCAGCTATTTTTAATTCAATATCTGAAATAGGCGCAGATTTAGTTAATAACACCCTAAGTTGAGCTAAGCGATTATCTAATTCTACATTGATACCTTTTGGCACCAGAGATAATTTATTAATAAAAGGTATTAATAAATTCGATTGATGACTAAAGTCTTCTTCAAGTGATGCTCTAGAGTCTATTGCCGCTTTAAGTTTTTTCTCTAACACTTTAATTTGGCTAGCAGCAACAGTATTGGTATTCATATAAAACACATTCCTTAATTTGGTAACTCACCTTAGAAGAAGCTAATTGTTTTACTATTTGTACATGATAATTTACAACATTATCAAATAGATTGTTAGTCACTATGATATAAAAAGATAATATAATTTACTAAGTTGAGCTTTTTTTTTATTTACTCGTTAAACTCTTACAATATTATTTATATTTTTAAAGGAATTTTTGTTGAATATGTTTAAATTTTCACACTTTTTATCACCTCTGACTATTGTTGCAATCATTACTCTGGGGCTTTTTTCTTTTTCTTCTGTTCAAGCTAATGTTTTAGTGAATATTGATATTGAAGAGCCACAGCATCATTATGCTCAAATAACGATTGAATTTGATAAGTTTAATCGCAAGCAGGCAAACTTTCACTTACCTGCTTGGCGCACAGGTCGTTATGAAATAATTAACCTAGCTAATGGCATTAGAGAGTTTTCGGCGGTAGATGAAAAAGGATCCCCGTTAAAATGGAAAAAAACTGATAAAGATACATGGCAAGTACAAGAGACCTTAGGTAAAAAGGTTGTTCTTAGTTATCAAGTTTATGCAAATCAGTTAGGGCAACGAACTCGACATATTGATGACAGTCATGCTTTTATTGATGCATCTACGGTTGTGATGTATAACGATTCAGCTCGTGGTGAACAACATCAAGTTTTACTGAATGTTCCCGCTTTATGGCAAAGCTTTTCAGGTCTCGATAAAGGCATTAAACCTCATCAGTTTACTGCAAAAAATTATGACGTTCTTGTCGATTCGCCAATTGAAACAGGAATAAATGAACATCATAAATTTAGTGTTGACGGATTAGATTATGAATTGGTTATTTGGGGGAAGGGTAATTACGATAGTGCTAAAATGGTAAAAGATTTAAAGGTTTTAGTACAACAAGGTAAACATATTTGGCAAGACTATCCATTTGAGCGATATGTTTTTATGGTACATGCAACCAGTGGTGCACGAGGCGCAACAGAGCATCTAAACTCAACTATTATTCAACGTTCACGTTTTCAGTTTTCTAGCCGAAAAGATTATTTAGGTTTTATTTCGACAGCAGCACATGAGTTTGTTCATACGTGGAATGTTAAACAATATCGTCCAGAGGGGTTGGTGCCGTATGATTATCAAAAAGAAAACTACTCTACTTTGCTTTGGTTGAGTGAAGGGTCAACAAGCTACTTACAAAATCAATTATTACTTCGTGGTGAGTTGATGACGAGTAAAGAATTTTTAGAAAATTTAGCTAAACGTATTACGGGTTATCTCCATAAACCAGGTAGAAAAAGCCAAACAGTCGCTGAGGCAAGTTTTGACAAGTGGTTAGAAGAAGGTGGAGATTATGATAAAAATCATAGTGTGAATATTTATTCTGAAGGTTTTTTGATTTCTTGGTTACTTGATTTTTCAATTATAGAAAAAACCAACTTAGAAAAAAGTTATCGTGATGTTCATCACCTGTTATACCAAAACTATAAAATACCAAAAACGTTTGATGAAGCCGATTTGGTTTCTATTATAGAGAAAGTCACGGGTGACAATTATCAACAGTGGTGGCAGGAGAATGTTCATGGTTATGCGCAAGTTGATTTTGACAAATTGCTAGCTAAAGCCGGATTAGCGATGTCTTATGGAGATACAGATAAATATATAGATAAAATAAAAGAGCAAGCTTGGGTTGGCATTCAAACTAAGCAATCAACCAAAGGTTTGCAAATATCAGCGGTTGAAAAAAATAGCCTAGCATGGAAAGCGGGTCTGATGGTAGATGATATTATTATTGCTATTGAAGGGTTACGTATGGGTGATAAAGACTTGAATGAAAGGTTGAAGAACTTTAAACCGACAGATAAAATCAAAATCACTTTCTTCCGTAGAGATGAGTTATTTACTCAATCGATTGTTTTGGGATCAATACCGAAAGGGAAATTGAAAATTGTGCCTGTAGAGCAAGTGAGTGAACGTCAAAAGAAATTTTTTAAACAATGGACGGGTGTAGACTTTCCTAAGTCCTAATAGTTAGAAATAATGGTTAGAGAAAACGATTAGAGAGAATTTTTGCATTTAAGTAATTTATGTTCACGACAATATAATTTTATTTAATTATTTAATTTTGATTACTTAAATAAATAAATAAATAAATAAATAAATATTAATTAATTGATATAACAACAATTTAATGGGAGATTATTATGCGTAAAGAAACTGCAGCAATTCATGCGGGTTATAGCCCTGAGCAGACAACAAAGGCTGTTGCTGTTCCAATTTATCAAACAACAAGCTATGCCTTTGATGATACTCAGCACGGTGCTGATTTATTTGATCTTAAAGTAGAAGGTAATATATAT
>Ga0055584_100002137_pt1 | contig 19517 bp, 16 predicted proteins | sample OSDHelmetaG_FD_58716 | JGI IMG/M metagenome (GOLD analysis project Ga0055584, IMG submission 58716) | Pelagic marine sediment microbial communities from the LTER site Helgoland, North Sea, for post-phytoplankton bloom and carbon turnover... | ecosystem: Environmental > Aquatic > Marine >... | reverse complement strand
ATTACAATGGAACGGCCAAGGTCCTGTACCATTCCAGCGATGGTGGCGTCCTGTGCTCCAATTTCTGCAGAAGCATCCAGCACCAGTAGCGTTACATGTGAATCTTCAATCGCCTGCAATGTTTTAATCACGGAAAATTTTTCAACCGCAATGTTGACCTTTGCCTTCCTGCGCACTCCGGCGGTGTCTACGAGCAGAAAGTCTTCACCTTCAAATTGCAGCGGAATTCTCACGCTGTCCCGAGTGGTACCAGGCACATCACTTACGATAACTCTATAATCTCCTACCAGCTTATTAGTCAGAGTAGATTTTCCAACATTCGGGCGTCCCACCAATGCAATTCTTGGCACGCCCTCCTGATCTTCAGCAGTTGATTCGAAGTACCCCTCCAGGGCATTTTCCAGCATCTCGTTGATACCGTCACCGCGCTTGGCCGATATGGCAATGGGATTACCAAGGCCAAGTTCCTGGAACTCTGAAACAGCGAGCTCAGGTTCCTCGCCCTCGGTTTTATTGACCACCACGAAAACTGTGCGACCACTTTGACGAAGCTGTTCAGCTATACTCCTGTCATCTGCTACCAGACCATCCTTACCGTCGACCAGGAATACGACGACCTGTGCTTCCTGCAAGACTTGTTCAACCTGCTGGCGAATTAACTCTGCAAAAGCACTGCCCTCGGTCTCCAGTCCTCCAGTATCTACCACCAGAAAGGCTTTCTCACCCATCCGGCCGCGGCCGTATAAACGATCACGGGTAACACCCGGCTGATCATCAACGATTGCATCGCGGCTGCGCGTCAGTCGATTGAATAAAGTGGACTTACCAACATTTGGGCGCCCAACCAGGGCAATTACAGGAATCATTGGAGGGCTGGATCAGTCAGTAATGGGGAAGTGATGTGATTCAACAATGAAAATTGAATCAACCCTGATCAATCACTATGGACACCACATCGCCTTTGGAGGACAACGCAATCAAGCCGTTGGAAGATGCAACCAGTGAGACAATCGCGCCTTTAGCCACCTCTATTGTCTGTAGCAATGCGCCATCACCCGAGTCAAGTAAATGCAGGTTTCCATCAGCGTCACCGATGACAATTCGATTACCCAACGCCACAGGATTACTGATGCCCCTCCCCTGCAAGCCACTCTGGTGCCATAACTTTTCACCAGAATCACTCCGCAAGGCAAAAATCCCGCCATCAGTATCGGTCATATAAAGCTGATCACCACCAATAGCAAGTGGAAGTCTCGTAGAAATCTCCTGCCTCCATGCGATGGAAGAAGACGGAAGATCGAGTGAAACCACATCTCCCTGATAAGTTGCCGCAAACAGAGTGGAACCTAGTACAACGGGCTGAGAGTCGATATCAGACAAGCGTTCCAATTCGTTAGTACCGCCGCCGAATGACAGGTCGGTTTCCCAAAAATCCCTGCCATTAACAACTGAATTTGCCATTAACTTGCCATTAGGCAACCCCGTCACTACCGCATCTCCGCTAATTAACGGACTGGAATCTCCGTGGACACTGAAACCAGGAACAGTGCGTTGCACCTTCCAGATGACCTCGCCAGATACCGTATCGAGCCCCATCAGGGCACCGTCGGCAGTACGCACGATTACACGTCCAGCTCCAACTGTTGGTACTGCTGAAATCTGTCTGTTTAATTTGGTGACCCAACGCTGTTCGCCACTGGCAGCGTCCAGTGCAATCACGGCACCGTTATCCAGTGCCACAACAGCCAGCCCCTCACCAGCGCCTACTCCAGAAAACGTATTGCTATCCAGCTCTGATAGCCACTCCTGTTGACCGCTTTCAAGACCAATGCGCTGCACCCGGCCGCGGCGGTTACTCACAAAAACCGCGTCGTATACAACAGCCGGCCTCAATATTGCGTATCCCTGCTCACCCGCGTCACCAATGTCCCGATCCCAGCTGACTTTGATTTCCTGGACACCAGCTGTTGTTGGCAGTGGTTGAATTTCTACAGGTTCGTTAAATACACCCCACTTTGTTTCTTCATTTTTCTTGTTACATCCAGAGAACAAACCGACGACAAGAAACAGTGCAAGTAAATATTTCATTGGTTATCTTTGTTGGGCATCATTAGATCTGGTATTAAAAATTGCCGAGATTATCGAGTTTTAGTTTCAACAACGAACTATTGGACGCACCACCAGGCAACAGCGCCTGAGCCTGAGTATAGGATTCACGGGCTGCGTCAACGTCACCGTTTTCTGCCAGGGCGTCACCTTGAATTTCATAGTACCTGGAAACAAATTCCGGCTCGCCCCCCTCCCGGGCAAAATCCTTGACCAGTCTAAGCGTCGCATCAGCGTCCCCCTCTGCCAGACGCACCATGGCTAATCTTATTCTCGCTATGTGCTGCAAACCGGTATCTTCGGTATTGCTCAGCACCCATTGAAGCTGACTCGCCGCCTCACTCAAAGCTCCATTCTCCACCGCCTTTTTTGCCATCAATAACGATGCTGTTGCTGCGTAAGGCGTTGTGCCGTAGTCACTTTTCAGATCTTCGACTATTGAGGCAGCAGCCTCGTAAGTAATGCTTGAATCCTGCATGTTTTCATACAAGGTCGAGGCACTCTCCCCCTGGGATTTTTGCCAGACCTGCCATCCGTTATAGCCTCCAATGGCAACAACGCCAAGAATAATACCGGTTATTATTGACCGACCATTCTCTTTCCAGAATGCTTTAGCACGTTCAAGATCTTCATCTTCGGTAAATTTTGGTTCGACTTCTTCTACCATTTCAAACTCTTTAGTTGATTCTTAAAAATTAAATTAGCTGGATAGCTTTTGTTTCAATGTTGCCACCAGCGCAGATCTGTTAACCTGTATTTGCGTACCGTCACCACGTAAATCCTTCAATTGCACCGTGTCATTTTGCACTTCCTCATCACCAATGATGATGGCGTAGCGAGAACCGCTGCTATCGGCTTTTTTGATTTGATTTTTCAACTTACCACCACCGCAATGTTCGCATACTCGTATGCCGGCATCACGCAGTTCTTCACCGAGAGCCACTGTGATGCGGTGACTGACAATAGAAACCAGATAAACATCAAGGAAATTTTGTATATCTTGGTTTTTTTGAATAGCGACCAACTCAACCAGGCGCTCTAATCCCATAGCAAAACCAACCGCCGGGGTAGATTGACCTCCGCGCTGCTCCACCAGCCCATCATAACGGCCGCCTGCACAAACTGCGCTCTGTGCACCAAGCTGATCGGTAACCCACTCAAATACAGTGCTGGTGTAGTAATCGAGCCCCCTGACAAGCCGAGGATTAACATTCGGTTTAATACCTTCCAACTCCAGAGACTCGCATAAGTCTTCAAAATCCTGACGACAATTCTGTTCAAGAAAGTCAAGAATTGATGGCGCCTGAGCGACAATTTCCTGGGTAGAGCTGACCTTACTGTCAAGGACACGCAAAGGATTCCGGTCGAGTCGACGCAGACTATCTGAATCCAATGCATCTATATGTTTACTGAGGAACTGGTGCAGTGCGTCGCGATATCTTTGCCTGGTCTCCGGGGAGCCAAGGGTGTTCAGTTCAAGAGAGACACCGTCGACACCCAGCTCCTTCCAGATACGCGCACCTAGACGAATCACTTCGGCGTCAATATCTGTACCGGGCCAGCCAAACGCTTCAATTCCAAACTGGTGGAATTGTCGATAGCGGCCTTTTTGTGGCCGTTCCCGACGAAACATCGGTCCCATATACCAGAGACGCTGGTGCTGATGATAGAACAGGCCATGCTGGTTACCCGCACGTACAGTGCTAGCAGTAGCTTCAGGCCTCAACGCAAGGCTGACATCACCCGCATCGTCAAACACATACATCTCTTTCTCAACGATATCGGTCTGGTCACCGATAGACTGCTTGAACAGTTCTGTCTTCTCAACGATTGGTGTGCGGATCTCCTGGTAACCGTAGCGCCAGGCAACATCCCTCAACAGCGCTTCCACCTTATGCCATATCTCAATACGTCCAGGCAGCAGATCATTCATGCCTTTAACGGCCTGTATCTTCTGATTCATTTGAAATATTTATTTTGATTCATGGTCATTGACCGGGGCCTCACTATCCACCAACCTCAAAGCGTGCAAATAATCCGCTTTCGTGCGCCTTGAATGGCACCGCTTTGCCACGATACTGCACCGTCACACCTTCCGCACTGCCAATGAATATCGAGTAAGGTGGTTTACCCCGCAGTCGAATATCTTCCCCCCGGTTGACAGTGCGATAGATCAAGCGCTCTCCGGTACTGTCGCGGACATCGATCCAGGACTCATTAATCACCTGAAACACGATTTCAGCGCCACTGGCAGATGATGCATTACTCTGAGAAGCCTGGCCAGTTGCTGCATCCGGTGTTGTTTTAACAGTCGAAGCTGTATTTACATCGTTAACAGTCGTTGATGTTGTCGGGTTCGAAGGCTGGGCACTGCTGGCTGCTTTAGTATCAGGTTGAGATTCAACTGATACTTCCACAGCCACTTGCACCTCCTCCACCGGTTCCGCTGCTTCGAACACAAGTCGTGGATTGGATAACGGCAGTTCTCCTATCAGGACTTCGTAACCGCTGGTATTAATTTCGACCACTGCCTGGTCTTCAGAAAAATTGGGAATTGGCAGCGCAAGAACCGACTCACTCGTATTCGGGCTTTCCTGACTGGCGGCTTCCTGTGCAGCTGTGATTTGCGATTCAATAGTGGGTTCGTTATCAAGCTCACTCGCTTCTTTGTCGCTGGAAAGATTCTCCATGCCAGCCGTCAGCCAGTGACCAAGGGAAGCGTCTGGATCCTGCCAATACCAGACTGCTGCCAGAAACGCAGCGAGCATGCATGCAAACAGAAGGGCAATACGCTTACGTGACTTCTCTTCACTTCCGCGTACCTTGTCATGGCTTTTTCCAATAGAAATGACTTTTGCAGTACCTGACAGATTTGCACGATGAATCTGAATCGAGTCCTCTATATTCACTTGCAGTAATTGCGAATAGCTGCGCCAATAACCCATGACATAAGTCTTACCGGGCAATTTCGAGTAATCATCCTGCTCAATCGCAAGTATTTGTTGCTCAGACAGCCTAAGTGCGCGCGCTACGTCCTTTGAAGACCAGCCAAACTCCTTGCGGCGGGCGCCGAGCAATTGTCCCGGTGTCGCAATACCGCCTGCGCTGGGGTCAATGTGAACCGCCTCACTCATCCTTTGGACAGTAAAGAGCGGAAAGCCTGAAGCTGGTTTGAAGTTGGATAGACTCTTCTGAGTTCCTGGGCATACTGCCGCGCTTTTTCCGGGTCGCCCAACTGTAATTCAGTATTTGCACCGAGTACCAGCGCATCCTCAGAAATTGCTCCAGCAGCTATATAACGCTCTATAAAAGCTCTTGCGGACAAATATTGTTGTTCTGAGTAAGATATTTCTGCCATTGGCAATAGCGCCTGGGGCAGCCTTGGGAGCACTTCAAGTACTGCTCTGAAATACTGTTTTGACAGTGTCAGCTCGCCTTTCTCCTGGTTACAGATTCCAAGGCCTAACCGCGTGTTAGTCATTACCTGATTATCCGGCCGGGCTTCAACCCTCGACAAATTTTCAATACCGGTCTTGAAGTCACCATTCCGGCAAAGGTAAATACCATAATCATTGACCGCCAGATAATTTGATGGATTCAGCTTCACCGCTTTGGCCAACGCTTTTTTAGCCTCCTCTTCATAACCGGTCTGTGCCAGCAACAGACCTCTACCATGGTGGCCACTATCAGAATTCGGGTCAATCGAAATCGCCAGATCAAACTCTTCCCTGGCGACGTCATACTGGCCACGACGCAAGTAGTCCAGACCCAATGACACGTGAGATTGAGCGCGTCTCTCAGGATCCCACTTCTGTGGCTGATCATCACCGGTTGTTGCGCACGCCGACATTAACAAGGAAATTGCAATAGTTGCAGCTAGACAAACATATTTCATGACATCGCCACCTTCACCGAGGATTGCTTCATTCGTTCAGATCGACGGGTCCGGTCAATGAATTCCCCCGCAAGTTGCCCGCAAGCAGCATCGATATCATCGCCGCGGGTTTTCCTTGTCACAGTGAATATATTTCGTGACAGGAGCGCATCCCTGAACCGGTTGATCGCATTATTGCTGCTCCGACGATAAGGAATCCCTTCAAATGGATTGAAAGGAATAAGATTAACCTTTGCTGGCATGTCGTCCAGTATTTCTGCCAGTTGCTTCGCATGTTCAGGTGAATCGTTTATGCCATCAAGCATGACATATTCGAAGGTCACCCGTTGACGACCGCTGTCACCTACATAGCGTCTGCAGGCGTCCAGTAAAACATTTATCGGGTACTTCCTGTTGAGCGGAACAATCTGGTCGCGAAGGGCATCATTGGGAGCATGCAGCGATACCGCCAGGCTGACAGGGCAAGTAGCTGCCAGCCGATCAATAGCGGGCACCATGCCTGCCGTACTGAGGGTCACTCGCCGACGTGACAAACCAAAAGTGAAATCGTCCATCATGAGATTCATGGCAGATACGACGTTATTGAAATTTGCCAATGGCTCGCCCATACCCATCATCACAACATTTGTCACAGGTCGCCTTTGATCACTTTGATCGCCAGGTTTCTGCAGAGTGTGGCCCATCTGCTCAAGGGTGTCATTGGCAATCCAGACCTGCCCGATGATCTCATCCACAGACAAGTTGCGGCTGTAACCTTGACGCGCAGTAGCACAGAAAGTGCAGTTAAGGCTGCATCCAACCTGGGACGACACACATAATGTACCGCGATCTTCCTCGGGAATATAGACCGCCTCAATACAATTACCATCGTGCAATTTAAGCAGCCATTTACAGGTACCGTCTTTTGAAAGCTGCTGATTGACTATCTCTGGCAATACGAGACTCGTGGTATTACTTAACTTCTGGCGCAATGTTTTACTGAGATCGGTCATTTGACCAATATCAGTCACCTTGCGTTGGTACAACCACTGCAATACCTGCTGACTACGGAATTTTTTCTCCCCGATATCGGCAAAGAACGCATCCATCGCCAGACGGTCCAGTGCCATTAAATTAGTGGGAAGTTGTTGCATCTCAATTCTGTCTGCGATTACCCTGCAATATCCGGTCTAACGAGTACGTGGGCAAAGCTGATCGTCGTTGAAAAAAAACGCAATTTCTTCTGCAGCAGTTTCCGGCGCATCTGAACCATGCACGGCATTTTCATCCACGGTCTCGGCAAAATCTGCGCGGATTGTGCCGGCATCAGCTTCAGCCGGGTTGGTCGCACCCATTACTTCCCGGTTTTTAGCAATTGCGTTTTCGCCTTCAAGCACCTGAACAACCACTGGACCTGAAACCATGAAACCCACCAGATCGTTGTAAAAAGGTCGCTCTTTGTGCACTGCGTAAAACTCACCCGCCTGGTCACGACTGAGGTGAACCATGCGCGAGGCAATAACACTGAGACCAGCGTCTTCAAAACGCTGGGTAATCTTACCTATCAGGTTCTTACCCACTGCATCAGGTTTAATTATGGAAAAAGTGCGCTCAATAGCCATCAAAAACTCCAGTAAAAATATAAATGAATGCCGTTCCCCAGAGGCGGGAACAGGAAAAAATTGAGGCCCGATTGTACCCTTTAGCCGAGGCTTCGGGCAATCAGGAAATCCGTGGCAACCCCAGTAATTTCAACATTCTGCCACGTTCCAGCAGTTGCAGGGACAGATGTTTCAGCAGACTTAAGATGTACTTTGTAATAGTTCGCTGCTCGCCCGATCACCGGCCCATCCTCAGAACCCCCCGTGTTCTCCCACAGCACCCTGAGCTCACGCCCCACCAAATCCTTAGCAACCTCGGTCCAAACCTCCTGTCCGGCCTGTCTGATCAATGCTGCCCGGGTTTTACGGATAGTGTGGGGCACCTGTCGAGGGATGCGGGCAGCCGGGGTACCTGGACGTGGTGAGTAGCTGAAAACATGGGGAAACGGAATCTTTAACCCATGAATAGCATCCAAAGTCTGTTCAAAATGCTCATCTTCCTCGGTGGGGAAACCCACCATGATGTCAGCGCTTAACACCAGCTCAGGGACAGCACTGCGTAGCGCATCAATTCGCTGATAAAGCACCTCACGGGTTGCCCGCCGCTTCATCCGTTTGAGAATAAGTGTATTGCCACTTTGCATTGAAAGATGAAGCTGGGGACAGACCTTGTCATTCTCCGCCATCACCTGAATCAGCGAATCGCTGATATGCATCGGATCTATCGAGCTGAGTCTGAGCCGAAAATCACCCTCAATCCGGCAAAGCTCCGAAATCAATTCGGGCAGATCAAAATCAGACTCGAAGTCAGAGCCATAGGAACCGATATCAACCCCACAAATTACAATTTCCGCATATCCGTTCATCACCAGCCGTCCAACCTGGCGTTTGATCAAGGCTGGCGAAAATGACCGGTTGGGACCTCGCGCTATATGGATGACACAGAAAGTACAGCCCTGGTCACAGCCTTGCTGAATTTGCACAAAGGCCCGGGTGCGACCTTCAAAGCCACTGACCAGTTGGTCAGGCAGGCTGATTTCTTTGTCAATATCGCTGACCATAACCGGAGGCAGCTCGCCGGCGATCATGGGTGCAACCAGATCTGCAATATCGAGTTTTCGACTATTGCCAACAACCAGGTCAACTCCTGGAATATTGGCGCAGGCTTGTGGATCGATCTGGGCATAACAGCCTGTCACCACCACCCAGGCATCTGGATTGGCACGGATAGCGCGACGTACCTGCTGTCTTGCCTGGCGATCAGCCTCATTGGTTACGGTACAGGTATTTATCAGATAAATATCCGCATCTTCCACCTGCTCCACACGGCGATAGTGCTGAGCAGACAGCTTTTGCATCACCAACTCGGATTCAAACGTATTCACCTTGCATCCCATGGTAGATACCGCCACCGCAGGCTGCCGTCCAGGCGCAGGTTTACTGGCAAGGCGGGGGCTTTGCACCACGATGGAATTCATGCAGATACCTTTATCAGCGCCACCGCGGAACAAATCACAATGCTACCTCGAATCGGCACAGTGAGGCAGCTTAAACCGTTGAATACAGGTCTAATTTACCGTAAAGCTTTCGCCGCAACCGCACTGCTCGGTGACATTAGGATTATTAAAGTGGAATGCCGCAGATAATCCGTTTTCCACATAATCGATCTGGGTGCCGGACAGAAACGCTAGGTGCTCCTGTTCGACCATGACCTTGACGCCATTGCTTTCAAAAACCTCGACTCCTTCAGCAATTTCTTCTGCATAGTCGAGAATGTATGCAAGACCCGAACAACCGGAATTCTTTACCGCGAGTTTCAACCCCTCATAGCCCTGTTTAGTGGCGAGATGAGATTTCACACGGTTTGCAGCAGACTCAGTTAGGGTAATAGACATTGTAATTCCTGTATTCAAACGACCGAAATAAGGCCGGACTAGCGCTGATTTTAACATTTAATACGGCGGTTGCCGCAAAATTCATACAAGTAAAATGGCGATCAAACCAGCTGTTTTCAAGGTTTCACCCCACAAGAAAATGCCTTGCACGGGGATGCATCAACGGACGTCATTTCGGATAGAATACCGCCCTTTGCCTGTCCCGGTAGTCCCGCTTTGGACGCTACCACAACCCCCTGGTTTATATGAATAAAAGAGCTTTTGGCGTTTTCAGCATTGCCCTCGCATCGCTACTGCTGGAATTGGTGCTTATTCGGGTATTCGACGTGCTTTGGTATCCCAATATGGCCTATATGATTATCACCCTGGCGGTGTTTTCATTTGGTCTGGCAGGGGTATTCCTGTCACTCTGGCCGGTTAAATTAACAGAACGGACCTGGCTGTGGCTGTCGATAGCAACCCTGCTGATGGCAGTTGCAGCAATTTGCACCCTGCCCGCTCTCAATGCGCTGCCATTTGATTACAAACAGCTGGTAGGAAACCACACAATTGATACGGCGAAGAATTTTTTCCTGATCTATCTGGTGATCTGCGCCCCGTTTTTTCTTGCAGGTTTTACCCTGTCCCTAGTGTTTTCGCATTATGCGGGACAGATACGCCGACTTTATTTCTATGACCTGGTAGGCGCGGCTATCGGTAGCATCCTGCTGATTCCTCTGCTGCCCGAAATGGGTACCGTTGGAGTTTTATGGGTGGTTGCCGGTTGTGCCTTGATTTCCTCAGCAGCATTCTCAAAGTCAAAGGTCTGGGGAATATCGGCACTGTTACTTGCAATAGCCGCGATCATCACACCCTTCACCTGGAGTGAAATCAAAACATTCAATCCACATATGGATAAGCGACAGTTCGCTTCGCTGCGGGGTGCGACCGAAGGTACCTGGTGGGACCCGATTTCAAAGATCGACATTATTGACTACGAAAAAATTGGTGCAGATACCAATCGCGACTACACATTCAAGTGGATCGCTTACGATGGTGGCACTCAGACCAGCTATTTTTATCGATTTGATGGCGATTATGAGGCGATTCGGAATGCTATGCCAGAGGGAGCACGCCAACATTTCTGGGGCAGCAATGTCGCCATATCACATTATCTCAAGGCAAATACCGATGCACAGGTTCTGGTAATCGGCAGTGCAGGCGGACAGGAAACCAAGGCAGCGCTGACTTACAACGCAGGACATGTTGATGGAATCGAGCTGGTCGCAAAAGTAGTCGAGCTCGGCAAAACAAGCTATGACGACTATATCGGCAATGTTATGACCGACCCCAGGGTTAATATTCGGGCCGGTGAAGGCCGCAGCTTTCTGCGGGCCAGTGGCAAGCAATATGACATTATCCAGATAAACAGTAATCACACCAGCTCCAGTATCGCTGCAGGCAGCGGAGCGATGCAGTCCGCATATCTGCAAACGGTGGAAGCCTATAAAGAATTTTTTACCCGCCTGAGCGATGACGGCATCCTGCACATAAACCATCATGTGTATCCCAAGATGGTCGCCACCGCAGCGCAAGCGTGGGCTGAACTGGGTCGTAGTGATTTTCGACAGCACGTGCAGGTTTTTGAGACTTGGCGTGAGGTTGATAATCTGCCCACCATGCTGATTAAAATGTCGCCATGGACCGCGGAAGAGGTCAAGCAAACCAAGATTTTTCTTCGTGCATACCATGTCGCAGTGGACCCATTCGATCGCGAAGCGACGTTTCTCAGCGACCCATTTTTTCAGGCGGACTTCCCCAAAGCGCTGGCAAAAACGATTCCTTACCGGGTGATGCCACCAACCGATGACAAGCCGTTCTTTAACTCGTTGCGAAATGAATTGGGCGAACTACCAGAATATGATAGCAAAACATTCGTCAATTTCTCGATCTCAGGATTGTTGAATTCGCAACGCGCAACCGGGTTTCCTATCGATATCGTGCATCTCGTGGTGACAGCGGGAGCCGCACTGATATTCGCCCTGATCTTCACTTGTGTACCGTTACTGTTTTCAAACGCCGGTAAAGCCAGGTGGCAGGGTAAAAGCAGCGTGCTGCTTTACTTCTCATGTCTAGGATCTGGTTACATCATCCTGCAACTGCTGTTCATCCAGATATTCATGAAGCTTATAGGCTACCCGCTCTATGCTTATACCACTGTAGTGTTTACTTTTCTGTTTGCCGCGGGCATAGGCAGTCTCATTTCCGAAAAACTTCAGCTTCTGGAAAAATCAAGATGGTGGATACCCTTTGCCGGTATCGTCATATCCACTCTGCTGCTGGTGTTCTACCAGCAGGTGCTTTTCGATCAGTTTTTACAATTTCCGACAGCAACCCGTGTTCTTATTTCGGTTGCGATGATATTCCCGTTGGCATTCTTTCTCGGCATGCCATTCCCACTGGGTATTCTGGCCGTACAGCACAAACCTGAAGGCACTGTAGCCTGGGCATGGGCGTTCAACGGACTGTTTACCGTGGTCGGCGGTATCTTCTGCGCCATCTTCTCGGTTTATTTCGGATTTCGCATCACCATGATCGTGGCAATCTGCATATATCTGCTGGCGCTGCTGACGTATCGTCAACTGTATCGCGGTTATATTCTCGATCGCATGGCTGCGGAGAAAAATGTATGACAATAACCACAGATGTTCGATATGTTCTGTTTGATGTCGATGGTCTACTGCTGGATACCGAGGTTATTTATACAGAAGTTACTCAGGACATCGTCAGCCGTTTTGGTAAAACCTTTGACTGGTCGATAAAAGCCAACATGCTGGGGCGCGCAGAAATCGAGTCGTCACGCTATCTCGTTGAAACACTGGATCTGCCCATGACGCCCGAAGAGTATTTACATGAACGCAATGACATGCTGCGGGCCGGATTCGCGCGTTGCAATGCAATGCCGGGAGCAGAGAAACTGGTCCGCCACTTACAATCCCATGACATCCCCATTGCCGTAGCAACCAGTTCTACCGAAGAACTGTTTGAGATTAAAAAGTCAGGCCACACGGCGTGGTTTGATTTATTTGATGCGTTTGTTACCAGCAACGATCCGGACGTCAGGGCGGCCAAACCGGCACCCGATATTTTTCAGACAGCTGCGGCTAAAATCGGCGCAACGGCGGACTCAACACTGGTTTTCGAAGATGCTCCCTCCGGATTGGCAGCTGGTATTGCTGCTGGCATGCGCGTTATTGCTGTGCCGGACCCGAATATGGATAAAACACGATACCTGGGAGCAACGGAAATCCTTGAAAGCCTCGAACAATTTGTTCCCGATCAATACAACTTACCTGCATATCAACAAGGCTGAATCCATGCCGCAGATCACCCTTGAGTACACTGCCAACTGCCGCCACAACGACCAGTTCAGTTCGTTGTTTCACAGCATCCACAAAGTCATCCATAAAATTGGCGGCATCAGCCTGGACAATTGCAAAAGTCGCGCGATTCCACTTGATAATTTTCTGATCGCCAATGGTGATTCAAGTCATGCTTTCGCCCATCTCAGTGTGCGCTTTGTCGAGGGTCGACATGAAGAAACCCGCATCGCTCTCGGCCAGCGATGCCTCGAGTTACTTAAGGGTTATTTTTCTGAATCTATTAATACCCAGAAAATCCAGCTGACAGTGGAAGTCCAGGATATACAACTGACGCACTATCATAAATATCCAGAAGGCACCTTAACCAGGCAGTGAACCAGGAGTCGAAGCGGATGGTTTATCAAACCAGCCATAGGTATGCCAAGTTTTTTCAGGGAGCATAATAACCACGACTCATCACAGCTGGGTTAATCAGCTTCGCATTCTTTCGGCACCGGGATCAAACAGCGGCGCTTCAATTTTCACCGCATCCCGCATCTCTCCGAGTATCTCGATCTGCACCTTGACGCCTGGTTTTATTTTCGATACCGGTAAGAAACCGATCGCAACACTCTTATCCGAAAAATGAGCGTAACCTCCTGAAGTAACAAAACCAACGACCTCATTATCCATCCAAATTGGCTCGTCCGCGACCACATCTGCGTCTCCGGCATCAACCACAAACGTACATAACCTGCGCGAAACCCCTGCAGTCTTTTCTGCCAATGCCGCGGCCTTGCCTATGAATTCGGTTTCTTTGCCGTAAGCAACAAAACGATCCAGCCCTGTTTCAAGAGGCGTATAGTCCGGCTTGAATTCACTCAGCCATGAACCAAATGCTTTTTCCAGGCGCAGGCTCATCATTGCACGCATGCCAAATGGCCGAATGCCAAGGTCGCGCCCGGCTTCGGATAAAGTGTGATAGAGCGCGATCTGTTGATTTGCCGCGACATAAATTTCGTAGCCGAGATCACCGGTATAGGAAACCCGCTGCACAATCGCATCACTCACACCGATCTGCATTTTTCTCACCGTCAGAAATGGCAACGCACTGTTACTTACATCTGATCTAGACACTCTCTTCAACAGCTGCCGGGCATTGGGACCAGCAATCTGGAAACCCAGACGCTGTTGTGAAATATTTCTGATCGACACTCCGGTCCCGGCAAGATGTTGTTCAAACCACCGCAGGTGATAGTTTTGTGAACCGTAAGATGCAGTTAACTGAAATAAGTCCGGCGCTAATTTCGAAACCGTAAAGTCACCTATTAGCCTGCCACTGGGGCTTAGCATTGGGCATAAAGTCAACCTTCCTTGTTGCGGAATTTTGCCCGCCATGATCCAGTCTAACCATGTTTCAGCACCTTCTCCGGAAACTTCAAATTTGCTGAAATTATGGATTTCATTGATACCTACTGCTGTGCGTACCGCATGACATTCTTCGGCAACAATATCGAATGCATTTGACCGCCTGAACGAGGGGATCTCCCAGGGCTCCTGGCCCTCAGGCGCAAAATAATTTACATGCTCCATGCCATAGGCCGAACCAAATACGGCATTCTGTTGCTGCCACAAACCGTAAGCTGGCGTAGTATGGAATGGTCTGGCAGCGGGTAATTCCTCATTGGGATAAGATACCGAAAATCGACGTTGATAATTTTCCCTGACCTTGATTCTGGTATATGCAGTTGTAGGAAAATCACCGAAGCGCGCAACATCCATGGCAAACACATCCCGCGTGGGCTCACCCTCCACCATCCACTCTGCCAGAGTCAGTCCGACGCCACCACCTTGACTGAACCCGGCCATCACGCCGCAGGCAGACCAGAAGTTGCGTAATCCCTGAACCGGCCCAACCAGTGGATTACCGTCCGGTGCGAAGGTAAACGGACCATTAATGACGGTTTTAATTCCGGCGCGTTCCAGCACCGGATAGCGATGATAAGCCGCCGCCAGAGAATCACCAATTCTCTCCAGGTTATCCGGTAGTAACTCATGACCAAAATCCCAACGGGTACCGTCTACTGCCCATGGGTCACAGTTTTGCTCATAAAATCCAATCACCAGTCCGTCCCGCTCCTGCCTCAGATAGCTCTCACCTTCGGGGTCCATAACATGGGGCAGTTCGGTTCCATGGTTGACCACCTCTTCAATAGTGTCAGTGGCCAGATACTGATGTTCCATCGGGTGAAGCGGCAGATATACTCCGGCCATTGCGCCAACTTCGCGCGCCCATAGTCCAGCTGCATTCACCACATGCTCAGCCATCATGCTACCTTGCTCCGTGACCAGTTCCCAGCCGCCGTCCGGCTGCGCATTCAATGCCAGAACGCGATTGCGTAGTATGATTTCCGCACCATTGTTTTTTGCAGCACGAGCATAGGCATGGGTCGTCCCGGACGGATCAAGATGGCCATCCAGAGGATCATATAAACCACCGATAATTCCATCTGTATTGGTTATCGGCGAAAGCTTACGAATTTCTTCGGGATCTACAAGATGGGTATCCAGCCCCATGTATCGGTGCTTTGCGCGTTCTGCCCGGAGAAAATCCATACGATCCTGAGTCGCTGCCAGCGTGATTCCTCCCACATGGTGCAAACCACAGCTCTGCCCGGATTGCTGCTCCAGTTCACGATACAGCTGAATAGTGTAGCCCTGAAGCGCAGCCATATTTGTGTCGGCATTCAGTGTGTGAAATCCCCCGGCTGCATGCCAGGTGGAACCAGAGGTGAGCTCGGAACGTTCTATCAGGGTTACATCACTCCAACCTAATTTGGTCAGGTGATAAAGTACACTGCAACCAACTACGCCACCGCCAATGATGGCAACCTGAGTATGTGATTTCATCAATAATTATTTAAGTCTTGGGTTTATTTAATTTCGTTTATCAAGCGCTTGAGAAACCTGCCTACCTCATTGGGTTGTACCGTTGCGCAACGAATCAACTCATCAAACCTGAGGGAGAAAATGCGGATATGCTCATTACTGTTTAACACCAGATAGGACTGACCAATAAAAACTACTGCACGCATGGGGCCAAATAAAGTAAATGCCGCTGTGTACACCTCGCGGCCATCAAACAGAAACCAGCGAAACCGCGGGTAGAGTTCTTCGGTAAGATCGATCATATGTTTCAGCTGATTGATACGAACATCCAGCGACAAACCGCTCCACATACCCTCTCCTCTGGCAAAACCAGTGATATCCTGAAATGACTGGCAGACTTCCATTTCTGTTTCAGCCTTGCGCTGTTGAACCAATAAAACGTGGGTATCGCGGATGCTCTGGTCAGTCTTCCCCATGCCATAGCGGCGAAACTCATAGGTTGCCACCTGCTCCGTTTTGCAGAGATCTGGCAGAGTCGCCGGAACATAGCGCACCTTGTAGTCGCTCGCTTCCTGGTGCCACTCAAGCAGCTTCTGATTGGCCGAGGATTCCGAGAAGTCTTCAAACTCAAGGGGCCCCTTAATCAAATCCGCCCCCAGGGTACCTTCATTGGTAAGGCCGAGCAGCCAGTCGATACTTACCTGGTAGTGTTCAGCAATCGCGGCAATGGTATCCGCCCTGGGCAACCGCAGATTATTGGAAGACAATAACTGTGACAAAGTAGATCGATCAACGCCAATGGACAATGCAAAGCGGGAATGATTGAGGCCACTATTGGTGATAACCTGACCAATACGCTCTCGGAAGATTTCTACACGTTCGCGATACTTCACCAGGACGGCTCAATCTGCTCGCGCCTTTGTGCCACGTATGCGACTAATTGTTCTTCTACTGCTGGATCTATATCAGGCTTCTGGTAACCTTCAATCAGCTTTTTATATAGCTCGTTGGCACGTAATTCGGCCGGCTTGGCGCCAGCCTCCTGCCAGGCTTCAAAATTACTCCAATCAGAAACGATGGGTTTGTAAAACGCATCCTTGTAACGCGACATTGTATGCGAGGTACCAAAGTGATGGCCTCCGGCACCCACTTCTGCAATGGCCTCCAACGCCAGTTCTTCCTCAGTAACTTCGATTGGACGCAAGGTCTCACTCATCATCTGTACCATCTCCATATCAAGAATAAGTTTCTCAAATGACGCACATAAACCGCCCTCCAGCCAACCTCCGCTATGCTTGATCATATTGCCGTGGGCCATTACCGCGCTCCACAGAGACATTTCAGATTCCCAGGCAGCCTGAGCATCCGGATAATTAGAAGCGTTAACATTTGAGGTACGGTATGGAATTTGATACTTTCTCGCCAGCTGGCCTCCTGCCAGGACGGCACGGGCATACTCTGGCGTGCCAAATGCAGGGGCACCTGTTTTCATATCGACGTTGGAAGTAAATCCGCCGTACATTGCCGGTGCGCCAGGATTCACCATCTGGGTCACAGCAATCACACCGAGCGCTTCTGCATTCTGTTGCGCCAGCGCGCCGCTCAGCGTCACCGGACACATCGCTCCTGCAAGGGTGAACGGTGTTACTACAACCGGTTGACCATATTCCGCCATCAACATCAAACCATCCAGCATTGGTATATCAACCTTAAGTGGCGAGTTGGTATTCACTACCGTCATGATACTGGGTTGCTGCTGTAGAGTTTGGTCATCAATACCCCGGGAAATCTTGATCATCGCCAACGCATCTTCAACTTTACCGTTTCCGAGGCTATAGCAGTGCCAGGGTTTCTCGGTCAGTGTGGTAAACGCCAGATAGGCATCCAGATGCCGATTATGTGCGGGAAGGTCGGTCGGCTCCACCGGATAGCCGGAAAATATTTTTACGACGTTAAATATCTGTCCAAGCTTAAGAAATTTGCAATAGTCTTCAAAGTTTCCACTCCGACGCCCGCGATCCAGATCGGAACAATTAGGCGGACTCGCGACGATGGAAAAATTAATATGGTTTCCACCATAAATCGAGTTGTGCAGTGGATTGCGCGCGTGCAACGTAAAGGTAGAGGGCACCGTCGATATTTTCTCCATCACCAGAGCACGATCCATCTTAACGTAACCCGTCGCTTTATCGACGGTGGCACCATGCTCCACCATGAGGGCGCGTGCCCGATCATTGACGATTTCGAGACCAACTTGCTCCAGCACACGCATCGACGCGTCATGAATCTTCTCTAACCCCTCTTCACTCAATACTTCAATAGCTGGAAAAGGATTGCGAAGCTGACCGACAGGTAATTGCTCCAGCTGGAAATCCGGTTTGGCTCTTACTCTGCGAGGACGTCGACTCATAGTCAATAATGTGGCTAGAAAGCTAAAACAGCATTTTATGCTGAATGATGACTTATAAAACTATTGTTTACAAATATAACCAAATAAGGCGTTTCGTTAATATTATTTACCCAGGTGCGCAGAAATCCCTCATTGTGACTGCTGCCTTTAAGATCTATAACCATCTCATAACAAGCATCATTCAGAACCTGTGAAATCGGAGATATTTAATATTGAGTGGCCTACGGTCAGCCTCACAGCTGCGAACTACCTTGTCTGGTGGCTGCTATTATCGAATTTTCATCAGGCTCCCTGGATTTGTGCGGTGCTGCTGATTTTCAACCTGGCGCTGCATAATTCCCTGGTGCATGAAATACTGCATGGTCATCCCACCCGGATCCAGTGGTTAAATAACCTGATGATCTACCCGCCACTGGCGTTAATATTCCCTTACCCTATCTTCAAATCGAGTCATCTGCAGCACCATGATAATTCGAATCTGACGATACCGGATGTTGACCCCGAAAGTTACTTCCACTGCGCCGTGAAGTGGCAAACTAAGTGCATTACGAGTCGATGGCTTTCGTGGGCCTATATGACACTTGCAGGTCGGGTTTTACTCAATCCGTTAATAAGCGTAATTAATTTAAGTCGGCTGGCCCTGCAACAGATGCAATCTGGAACGAATACAGAACGTCTTGTCTGGCTCTATCACGTTGCAGGTTGCGGTGCAGTGCTCTTTATTGCCCACAACGTTTACCACATGCCGGTGATGCTCTATCTTACCTGCGCTTACCTGGCCCAATCTGTTATCAGCATCCGCGCATTTTTCGAACACAGAACCGCCGCCAAACCGGATCATCGTATTGTTGTTGTGGATTCGTGCTGGTTTTTCAGAGTTCTTTTTCTCAATAACAATTATCACGCCACGCACCATCGCCACCCGAAACTGCCATGGTACAAAATACCGCAGCTTTATCGTTCTGAGAAAGCAAAGGTGTTGGAAGGCAATGGGAACTTCTACATCAAAGGCTATAGTAACCTGCTAAAGTTCCTGTTCCGCCCGGTGGCGTCCCCGGTATTCCCAACTTTGCCAGACCAGGACAAATAGTGAGACCTGACTTTGGCGAAGAAAAACTCAGCACACCATCAAACCGGTTGTGACAAAACAAGCCACAACATGCAAACCCAGGTGTCTGACCTGGCCAGCCAAAGGCTAACAGCGAACCCCTTGCATGTCGCCCCGGCTTGGCCCATCTTTGTTGTCAGTAAAGCTCACCTTCAACGGATGTAGTTCAAGGTCAACTGGCTACAGCTGGTTGAAGATATCAGATAGCCAGGTAACCAATAGCCGCACGGTAAAACTTACAAGGCGCGGTGCTGTACAGGTTTATAGCGATTTAATTAAGTATCTCTGCAAAA
>Ga0055584_100002136_pt1 | contig 19520 bp, 20 predicted proteins | sample OSDHelmetaG_FD_58716 | JGI IMG/M metagenome (GOLD analysis project Ga0055584, IMG submission 58716) | Pelagic marine sediment microbial communities from the LTER site Helgoland, North Sea, for post-phytoplankton bloom and carbon turnover... | ecosystem: Environmental > Aquatic > Marine >... | reverse complement strand
AGATCAGTATGAGAAACACGAAGGCTTTCGATCGTGGCATCTATCTTTCTCTGCTCAGCCACTGCCGCTTCAAAACTAATCTCATTTTCAGCAATCCCGCCGCCCATAGTCTGAGCCTGGGCATCGAGTGCCTGCCACTGCAGCGCTTGTAACTCAACCTTTAACAAGCGTTCTTCTTTTTTAAATTCTGTATATTTTTCTGCCGCCTGTGCCTGGCGCTGCAGATGTTGCAGCTGGCGCTCAAGCTCATCGCGTATATCAGTCAACCTTTCCAGATTTTCAAAGGTTCGGCGCATTCTGTTTTCAGTATCACGGCGACGCTCCTTGTATTTGGAAATACCTGCCGCTTCTTCAATAAAAACCCGTAATTCCTCGGGCTTTGATTCAATCAATCGCGAAATCATGCCCTGCTCAATGATGGCATAACTGCGCGGACCCAAGCCTGTACCCAAAAAGATGTCGGTAATATCTCGGCGCCGACATTTAGTATTGTTCAAATAGTACTGCGAGATACCCTCACGGGTGACCAATCGACGGATAGAGATTTCTGCATATTTGGCATACTCGCCACCTACAGTGCCGTCATTGTTATCAAACACCAATTCGATCGATGCCTGACCAATCGGCTTACGATTGCCAGAACCATTAAAAATAACGTCGGTCATCGACTCACCGCGCAGGTTTTTAGCTGAACTTTCGCCCATCACCCAGCGCACAGCATCGATTACATTTGATTTTCCACATCCATTTGGCCCGACCACAGCACACATATTGCTCGGGAAATGCACAGTGGTGGGATCAACAAAAGATTTGAATCCCGCAAGCTTGATAGACTTTAATCTCATAGGACTTTAAGTATGAGCCTTAAGTTATTGTTTATATAGGTTTTTTTAATTACTCTAGTGTCTTTTATTACGCGCTTTCAGGTTCGGGTTAGTGTAGCGATTTTCAGCGCCCAGCTCTACGGGTAAAACAAGATTTTTTGATTTTTATGGTGCTTTTTTACGGCTGCCTGGGCGCTGCCAACTGAAGAGACAATCGAGGCGCTTCAATAGCAGCCTCAACTGGCCCGGCGATGGCCTCCAAAGTTGAGTATTGTTGACCCGGTTTCCCGCTTGGAGAAACTCGGGCAACAATCTCTACCCCGGCATATGCAGACAGTTTTCGATTTTCAAGCATACTATCTCTATCATCTATGCGCACTGCAAGCGGTAAATCTGCCACTTGATATTTTTTCACGGCTATCGGCATTCGCTGGCCTGGTATCCGGGCTAACACAAAAACGGTATCTTCGGGCTTGGCTGCAGCACCCGCGGCAAGACTGACCTGAACCACCACAGCAGGCAACAATGTCTGCTCTGCAGGCTGCTGCCCTAATTGCATGCGCGCCCGCGCAATGCCCTGCTCTATAACTGCCAGGGAGCTATTGTTTGTATCCACCCCACTTAATAAACGCTGCCAATATTCAATGGCCTGCTGAAACTGTTCTTGCTCAAAAGCCGCTATGCCCAGTAAGCCCAGCGCTGTCATTTGCCTAGGCTCGAGTTCCAACGCGCGCTTCGCCCGCTGCATGGCCGTTGCCGTGAGTTTACGCTGCTCCAATAAATATTCTGCCTGAGCCGCCAGAGCCAGAGCAGAGGCATCATCGGGCCCAAGGCGAAGCAATTCTTCATATGCTGATAACGCATCGAGATGGCGATTACCTGCCGTATAATAGCGTGCCAACAATGCCCAATAGTGAGCATTGTCGGGAGTTTGCCTAACCCGAGATTCCACCTGCGCAATCACCCTGGCCACGCCTGCTGCGTCGGTGTTGCCATCAATCTCTGACAATTCTTCAGCAATAAAGATATCCCTGGCACCGCCAAGATACCAATACAAAGTTGTTCCTGCGACAAACAACACAACGATAAGCAAAGGCTTTAGCCAGACCAAGGGCTGATCAGCCACCGGCTGGCGTCCAGATGAGAGCGCCTGAGAAGCATTGTCGATATCCTCTAATACGCGCGCGTCCAGCTCAACCAGCAATTGCTGTTTACTTTCAGCGGGTATCAACGAGTCAGATTCGATTTCCTGCTTGCGGGTTCGATACCACTGCAACACCGCAGCCTTTGCCTGTTTCGACGAGCCCTGTCCCGACCAAATCAACAATAGACAAAGAATCAGTAACAGAACCGATGCACCCAGTAATAATATCGGCATTAGCTCTGTTCCTCTTCGTTAAGTAGTTCTTTAATTCGCTGACTAGTCCCGGTATTTGAAACAGCTACTGAATTCGATTCTGTCGGACGTCTCACCAAGAAAACAATGCAGGCTAGTCCTATCAACAGGAACATCACCGGCGCCATCCACAGAATCAGTGTTTTCCCCTTCAAAGGTGGCCGATAAACGATGAACTGGCCATAGCGCTCAACCATATAACTGATAATTTGTTGGTCACTGTTACCGGCCTTGAGTTGAAGGTAAACCTGCTCCCGCAAGTCATTGGATATTGGCGAATTTGAATCAGCGATATTCTGGTTTTGACATTTTGGACAACGTAACTCTTTTACCAAGGACAGATATCGCTGGCGTAGGTTCTCGTCTTCAAAGGTGTGATGATCAATTGCTGCAAGAACCTGAGCGCTGGCGGTCAAACACAGCAAAATTAGAGCAACTCGCTTAATCACAGCCAATATCATAGCTTCGTATCTTCCTCCAAGCTTTCAGACTCAGCATCCAACAACTGTTGATATTGCGGCTGCAATATACTGGTCCATACTCGTTCATCAACAATACCCACATGTCGATATCGTATGACCCCTAGGCTATCGACAAGGTAGGTTTCTGGAGCGCCATATACCCCCAGATCCAGGCCTAAACTACCCTCAACATCAGCAATTGTCAGCCGGTACGGATCGCCCCGTTGTTCGAGCCACTGCAGGGCATCGGCCTTATTGTCTTTATAGTTAATGCCATAAATAATCACACCTAGTTGCTTGAGCTTGTGCAAATAAGGGTGTTCTACTCGACAAGCTATACACCATGTCGCCCACACATTAAATAACGATGCTGAACCCACAACATCTGCTCGTGAAATGTCAATAGTCTGCACTGATAGCTGCGGCAAGCTGAACTCTGGCAATGACCTGTCAACCATTGCCGATGGCAGTTCCTGGGGGTCCAGCTCAAGGCCACGATATAGAAAAACGGCCAAGATAAGAAAACAGATTAGAGGGATAAAGAGCTTTAATCTCGACATTATCTTCAAGCTTTTAATTTTCGGTAGCGGCGGTCAAAAACGGTCATTAATGCACCTGCTGCCATAAATACCGCGCCATACCAAATCCAGCTAACAAAGGGTTTATAATAAAGGCGCACAGCCCAGGCCCCGTCTTCAAGTGGCTCGCCCAGGGCAACATATACGTGGCGGAAAATTCCTGAAGAAATCGCCGCCTCGGTCATCACTGATCCCATCTGAGATTTATATCGGCGCTTCTGGGGGAGCAAAATGTAGCTGCTGCCACCCTCGCTTATTTCAAACTCACCTTCGTCTGCAACAAAGTTTGGCCCGTTCACCCTGCGCGTACCATTAAAGTTAAAGTTCAATTTGGCTAGCTGGTAGGATTCACCAGGCATCATTTTTACATCCCGTTCAATACTGTAATGACTCGATAAACATACCCCTAAAAGGGTCACAGCAAAGCCCAGATGTGCCAGCACCATACCGTAATAGCTTGGCGTTCGACGCGACAGACCCGCCCAAAGATTCGCAGCATTACCGGTTTTTTCTTTAATATCAGTCAACAGCGAAAACACCAGCCACAATGCCAGTATCACTGCCACGGCCACCAGAGGGTGATAAACCTCGGAGTACAGCAGTGGAAACAAAAGGCCCATCAACAATGCTGCTGCTACCGGAACCAGCAACAACTTCCAGCGCTGAGCGCGATCCTTCTTCCAGCGCGCCGTCGGCCCTATTCCCATAAAGGGCACCAGCAATGCCATCAATGGTACAAACACCGCATTAAAATAGGGCGCGCCCACTGAATATTTACCCTGCCCAAGGCTATCCATAATCAGGGGAAACAGGGTGCCAACCAGTACTGTTAGCGTTGCCGCAAGAAATATTGCGTTATTTATCAGCAAGAAGGTTTCTCTGGACAGCCAGTGAAAACCAATACTGCTTTTGACCGAGGGTGCTCGAAATGCGTAAAGAGTCAGTGAACCACCGACAACCAATCCTAAAAAAATCAATATGAAAATGCCACGGGAAGGGTCGGTCGCAAAGGCATGCACCGAAGTTAGTACACCGCTACGAACCAAAAAGGTGCCAAGCAAACTCAGAGAAAATGCAAAAATAGCTAATAACAAGGTCCAGCTTTTAAACAGGCCTCGCTTTTCAGTAACCGCCAGAGAGTGAATCAGTGCAGTACCCGCCAACCAGGGCATAAAGGACGCATTCTCGACTGGATCCCAAAACCACCATCCACCCCAGCCCAACTCATAATAAGCCCACCAGGAACCCAACATAATGCCCATGGTGAGAAAGCCCCAGGCCAAATTAGTCCAGGGTCGTGACCAGCGCGCCCAGGTTACATCCATGCGCCCGCCTATAAGGGCCGCGATTGCAAAGGCAAACGCCACAGAAAAGCCTACATAACCGATATAAAGCATCGGTGGGTGAATCACCAAACCCGGGTCTTGTAACAGCGGGTTCAAATCTTTGCCTTCAGCAGGAAATACTGGCAACAATCTCGCAAAGGGGTTGGATGTCAGCAGGGAAAACAGTAAAAATCCAACCGCAATCATTGCCATGACCGACAGCACTCTTGCCAGTACATCAAGCGGCAATTCTGAGCTGAACAGGGCCACCGCAAGAGTCCACAATGCCAGTATCCAAATCCACAGCAGCATCGAACCCTCATGCCCGCCCCAAAGAGCGGAAAATTTATAGACAGTGGGTAGCAGGCTGTTAGAACCCGCAGCAACTATGGCAACGGAAAAATCATCGGTCAAGAAAGCGTGCGCAAGGCAGACCATCGCAATGGAGACGAATACGAACATCGCGAGCGCTAGTGGATAACCCAAACGCATAAGCTGACGGCTACCAACAAAACTACCCCATAAGGGCAGCACCGATTGGGCCACCGCGATGCAAACGGCTAAGGCCAAGGCCATATTTCCTAACTCGGGTATCACTTATAGAGACTCGTTTGGTGTTGCTCGGCCAGTGCGTCAGCTACTTCTGGAGGCATATAATTCTCGTCGTGTTTGGCCAGCACTTCACTGGCCTGAAACACCCCCTGTTCATCGAGTTTTCCGCTGGCAACCGCACCTTGCCCCTCGGCAAACAGATCAGGCAAAATACCCGAATAAACCACGTCAACGGTGGCTTGGTAGTCGGTAATCTGAAAACGCACTGTCAGGCCATCGGCTGACCTGAGCACACTTTCTTCTACCACCATTCCCCCTGCTCGAATTGACTGGCCAGTGGGCGCCTTGCCCGCAGCAATGTCTCGAGGAGGATAGAATAAATTGATATTACTGCTCAGTGCGAAGAGCATCAATGCCACTGCAGCTGAACTAAATACGACAATAAATGCGACCACATACAACCGTTGCTTACGAACTGGATGCACTGCTTACTCCAAACCCTATATTCAATTGACTATTCTTGCTTCACGGCGAATCTGGCCATGGACCTCAACGGCAATACGTCTAGATTTCAATAGTGGCCCAACAATCAGAGCAATGCACACCAGTGCAGCGAATATATATACTGACCATACAAAAATGCCATGACCATCCATCAGGGCTAATTCTCGGAAAGATTCAAAATACATCAGAGTGCCCCCTTTCCAAGTAATTGCTTTACCCATTGTGTATTACGTTCACGATTCAATATCTCTGCGCGAATATAAAGCATCAGGCTCAGCGCATAAAAACAGTAAAATCCGATGGTCATCACCAGTAAAGGTTGCAACATCGAGTTATCAATCGTCGAGCCACCGGTCAGTTTAATTGTCGCCGGCTGGTGCAGGCTATACCACCAGTCAACAGACTTGTAGATAATCGGAATATTGACCATACCAACCAAACTCAATACTGCACAGGCCTTTCCGGCAGCTTCTTTATTGTCGTAGGCCTCATAAAGAGCAATGACGCCTATATAGAGGAACAACAAAATCAGCATTGAGGTGATTCTTGCATCCCACACCCACCAGGTTCCCCAGGTTGGCTTGCCCCAGATAGCTCCTGAGACAAGGGCTAGCAATGTCATTGCAGCACCCACTGGCGCGCAACTTTTCATCACAATATCAGCCATCTTCATTTTCCATATCAGGCTAATAGCGCCCGCTGTGGCCATCAGGTAATAACCAACCAATGACACTACCGCTACAGGCACATGGATATAGATGATTCGATAACTATTGCCCTGACGAAAATCTTCAGGGGCATAAGCAAGGCCCCAGACAGAGCCAACCACCAATAACAAGCCAACAACTATTGCCAGCCAGGGCAACACAGCTCCAGATATTTGATAGAACCAGCGCGGGGAACCGAGTTTGTGAAAAAAAGACCACATAGTTTCAATTAGGCTCTGTGAGCATCAAACCCACCGTAGTTTAAGCGCAGCATTATACAGTTGATGGCAATCACAAGTCACCGCACAAACAGGGTAATTAATTTTCAACACTGATTCGTACTCCAGCACTGATTGCAAAGGGTGCCAAAGCCACAGCAATACATAAAAAACCACCGAGAACTGCCAAATGACTTTGATAAGCAAACCCCTGGACTGCGGCCTGAACAGCACCGCTACCGAATATCAGTACCGGTATATACAAAGGCAGTATCAGCAAAGACACCAATACCCCACCGCGCTTTAGACCCACTGTTAAGCCTGCACCAATAGCCCCTAATAAACTCAATACCCCTGTGCCTATTGCCAAACTTGCCATCAGCGCAATCATACCTTCAGTGGGCAATTGCAGTAATAGAGCCATCAATGGCGATATCAAAGTCAGCGGCAGCCCAGTCAGCAACCAATGAGTGGTCACTTTGGCCAATACCGTGAGCGTCAGTGGCATAGGGCTGATCAGCATTTGTTCCAGGCTGCCATCTTGATAGTCACTTTGAAAAACGCCATCTGTGGCCAACAAACTCGCTAATAGTGCCACTATCCACAAAATGCCCGGCGCAAACTGAGCAAGCTGTTTGGGATCGGGTCCAATACCCAGAGGAAACAGAGCAACCACTAGAACAAAAAACATAAGCGGGTTGGCAACTTCTGAAAGCCGCCTAAGGGCCATTAACAATTCCCTACGCAGGGCAGTTTTATAAAAATGGAAATATGACATCTGCATATTAACTCTCACCCAATACGAGAGTTTGTACCGGATAATCAATAGCCAGCGCCTGATGAGTAGCTAAAACCAGTGTTCCACCACCTTTTACATGCTCAACAAATAATGCCTCGAGCTGGGCCACACCCCGTTTATCTATCGCAGTAAATGGTTCATCAAGTATCCACACCGACGCTGAACTCAAATAGAGCCTGGCTAAAGCTACTCGGCGCTGCTGCCCGGCGGAAAGATTTTGACACAGTACCTGTTCATAACCGTATAGCCCCACCTTGGCTAGTGCCGAAGATACGTCTATTGACTGCCTAGCCGCTAGTGATTGTGACCAAGCCAGGTTTTCTTGTGCTGTCAGTGTAGTTTTGACCGCTGAGTTATGGCCGATATACAGCAAGTTTTCGTTATATTGGCTACGCACCTCAGCCAGCGGCTGACCACCGGTCAACAGCTGCCCTGCGTAGCCGAGGCGAGAAACACCGGCGAGAATTCGTAACAGGCTGGTTTTTCCAGCGCCATTATCGCCATCTACCTGAAGAATTTCTCCAGCCAAAACCTGAAAGTTGATTGCGGAAAATAGCTGGCGTCCGTCTCGTTCCAAGCTGAGGTCACGGGCTTCAATGCAAATGGCAGTATTATCTGTCATTGTAGTCATTCACTATTTACGTTTTTTATCTGGCTGCTAATCGGCGTATTATACTCATATCCAGCCAGGGTATCGGCAGAATTCATTTGCCATTAGCCAGAGGTGCCCTAAAATAACTGGCAAGCACACAAAATAACAATGGAATCAAAAAAATGAGCACAGATATCCAGGACTTAGCTGAACGCATACAAAGACTAGAAGACGAAGTTGCCATCAAGGAACTCAAATACCGCTACCTTAATGCATGCGATGAGAAAGAAGTGGACGCTATTAGCGAATGCTTTGCCGAGGGCAAAATAATCATTAGTTATGCCAATATAGGCGAATTTGATAATCGAGAGGATTTTGTTGCACTGTATACCCGATTGGCTTGCAACGACATCATCTTCGACATGCATCATGCCCAGAATCCGATCATTACAGTTACCGGTACAGACACGGCTATTGGCAAAGTCGCACTGCGGTTTTTCAATATTAATACCGAAACAAAAACCTGCGCCCAAATGGCTGGTCACTATGACGATGAATACAGAAAAATCGATGGCCAATGGCGCATTGTCAAAACTGTATTCACACCTCGCACCACAGAGATCAAGAGCTTCGCCGAAGAAGCGACCAAAACCTTGCATGCAGGCCCGGTAGTTCCCGCCGTAGCGATCGACTAACCGGGGGTACTGGCAGCTACAAAATCAAGCAACATTTGTTTAGCTGCCTCGTTATATTCCGCTTCTTTCCAGTTCTCAATCAAGGTGGCATTAGGTGCTAGCTCTGCGACCTCCCGCGCGATGCAATCCGGGTGATACAAATCATTGCCCCTGTAGACCAGCATAGGCGTTTTACATCGTGCTATAAAATTTCGATCGGTTTTGGGATTAAACAGAAAATCACCATCATACATATTTGATCGAAAACTCGCCCAGGTGTCATCGGACACATGCCCATACTCCCCTGCTTTTAGCTCCTCGGCCCAATCGTCAAACATTTGGTAAAAGGCTTCACGGTTATTATCCAAACCAATGGGCTGAAACAGTACTGCCGAAACCACTCGTTCGGCTGCTGCCTCAACTAATCCAGTAATATAGGGCCCGCCAATACACATACCCACAACATGAAACTTATCGATACCAAGATGATCCATCAGCGCCAGTTGATCCTCTGTATATACATTCCAGCCATCGCTGGCAGCTATTGGCGCCTTGGAACTGCCCGCATTTCGCTGATCCATTGCAATGACGTGATAGTGCTCGGCTAATTGCTCAATGGGATTCCAGGGCGCGACTTCCCAAAAATTAATTGTCGAGCGCATGCCCCCAGGGGCTATCATCAAAACAGGAAAACCCTCTCCACTCTCTTCATAATAAATTTCAATATCGTCGCGTTTGTATACTGGCATCAGAATCTCCCTGGATTTATCTCAAGTCCGACCGACCCTTAGGCCTGCTGCTCAATCAGGATATTTTTAAATTTTCCATCCACAATTTCATAAGTACCTTTGATACGAAGCTCAAACTTATCCCCTTTAGAGAGTGACATGCCCATAAAGTCTTCAATATCGGTTTTAGCTTGAAACTTATCCAGAATATCCACTACGGCTATATTGCCATCTACCTCAATACTCTGAGGCGTCATCTGGTCACTGAATACAGAGGTCAAATAATTGTACATATCGATAATTGACTGCACACCTTCTTGGGCACCCTGCCCCGAGGTCAAGACTACATCTTCACAATAAAATTCCCGCAGCTTGTCTGGATTTTCACTGTTATAGGTTTGGTAGTACGACTCCATTAATTCTTTGCTCATTTAAAACTCCCGCTTCGTATTATTTGTAACTGCTTATAACAGTCTCAACCATTAGAGTACAAATTATCGTGCACCCTAGACCAACCGTTCACCCCCGAGCAAAACCGGACCTCCGGTGTTTGACTCGAGACTATGCCCCTATAGTGATACCCCTTTGTTTTAATCGCCACTATGACCCTGTTTTAATTTCAACAAACTGCACTGTTTGAGTATCGACCTGTTTTGTCGGTTCGGCCGTATCGTCAAACAGATAAGGCGCGCGCTCCCCGCTACGATCAAGCAACAAATTTTTAAAATCAAATAAATTATTGTCGGCCAATTGAGAAGGCGCAATATTTTGCAAGGCCCCAAAGATACTCGCCACCCGCCCTGGCTGCGACTTTTCCCACTCAGCCAGCATCAGCTTGATATTTTGACGCTGTAAATTTTCCTGGGAGCCACAAAGGTTGCAAGGGATAATTGGGAACTCTTTTATATCAGCATACCGCTGTAAATCGCTTTCCTTACAATAAGCCAATGGCCTAATAACAACATTGCGCTTGTCATCTGATAACAATTTCGGAGGCATTGCCGACAATTTGGCGCCATAAAATAAATTCAAAAATAGAGTTTCAACGATATCGTCGCGATGATGCCCCAATGCAATTTTATTAGCATTGATTTGCTCAGCAAAAGCATAGAGTGTACCGCGACGTAGCCGAGAACAGAGACCACAGGTGGTTTTACCCTCAGGAATTTTTTCCTTTACAACCGAATAGGTATCTTTCTCAACGATATGGTATTCAATTTTTAGCGTTTGCAGATATTCAGGCAAAACATGCTCGGGGAACCCCGGTTGCTTCTGATCCATATTGACGGCAATTAACTCGAAATCGATAGGGGCGTTCAAACGAAGATTGAGTAATATATCGAGCATGGCATAGGAATCCTTACCCCCAGACAGGCAGACCATGACTCTGTCGCCAGCCTCAATCATGTTGAAATGTTCAATCGCCTGCCCCACATGGCGTCGTAAACGTTTCTGCAGTTTATTAAATTCCAACTTATTTTTTCTTTCATCCACTGTGCATGTACTCTGTAACCACTCCTATTACTAAATCATATACCATAGCCATTGATAGTTGAGCCAAGTATAGGGCTGCTGTCCTGTATAATTCATTGGCCCACTGATAAACCACCGCCATAATCGCTTAACTTACCTGACCTAAGCCAATCTACAAAGGCGATTTTAGCGCATTGAGCCGACAACTAAATATCGATATTATTTAATGTCTTGTGTCTACCTGACCATAATTTGATGTGTTTATAACACTCCATCACCAAGAAATATGGTAATTTGCCTTTCAAATCAATAGAATTGTCCCGCTGAAATCCGGACTGGGGTGTTAACTACACAACTATACCCGGGTCCAGGAAGCATATCAGCTGTGTAACACGCAGTGATTGCGCTCCCTACTCTAAAAACTCGAACCACTTTCAAGACAGGAATCAATCCCAATGAAACAACCCGTACGCGTTACTGTGACTGGGGCTGCCGGACAAATTGGCTATGCTCTGTTATTCCGAATTGCCTCTGGCGCCATGCTGGGTAACGATCAACCAGTCATCCTCCAACTACTGGATATCACCCCTGCTTTGGGTGCCCTGGAAGGCGTGAAAATGGAGCTTGATGACTGCGCTTTTCCATTACTTGCTGGCGTTGTATGTACCGACGACCCTGATGTTGGTTTCAAGGGTTCGGACTATGCCCTATTAGTTGGCGCCCGCCCCCGCGGCCCTGGTATGGAGCGTAAAGATTTGCTAGAAGCCAATGCCGCTATATTCTCAGTACAGGGCAAAGCCATTAACGACAATGCGAATAAGAGCATCCGGGTACTGGTGGTAGGTAATCCCGCCAACACCAACGCCCTGATCACTCAGCGTAATGCCCCCGATATTGATCCTCGTCATTTCACAGCCATGATGAGACTGGATCACAACCGCGCCAAAACCCAGATAGCCCAAAAAACCGGAAATGACGTTACTGCTATCAGCAACATGATTGTCTGGGGCAATCACTCGGCAACTCAGTTTCCCGATCTGTATAACGCAAAAGTGAACGGACAGCCTGCAATTGAACAGGTAGATCAGGACTGGTATGAAAACGACTTCATTCCCACCGTTCAGCAACGCGGCGCAGCGATTATTGAAGCGCGCGGCGCCTCCTCAGCGGCTTCGGCTGCCAATGCGGCGATTGACCATATGCGTAACTGGGCACTGGGTACCGAAGGCGATGACTGGGTGAGCATGGGTATTTATTCTGATGGTTCCTACGGCATCACAGAAGGTCTTATCTACTCCTTTCCCTGTCGCTGTGAAAATGGCGAATGGGCGATAGTCCAAGGCCTCAATGTCAATGAGTTTAGCCAGACCAAAATGAAAGCTACTGAACAGGAACTGACCGAAGAGCGGGATGCAGTTCAGCACCTGCTACCCTAAATTCCTAACTTAGTTTGTTAAAGGCGCCTATGGCGCCTTTTTGCCTAACAGCAGTTATATAGACTACCGTATGCCTATTCTAAAAACGATAAATTCGACTTCGTCAAAGACGTGTAGCCCATGACCAAATCCAGGCGAAATAACTATCACCATGGCAATCTCAGGCAGGCAATTCTCGACCTTGCCGAAACTCGTCTGTCAGACATTCGCGCTGATGATCTGAGTTTACGAGCTCTGGCCAGAGAAATAGGTGTTTCACAAACGGCCCCGTATCGTCATTTTGGTGATAAAAATGCATTGCTGGCAGCATTAGCTACCAGGGGCTATATCGCTATGACAACACGGATGATACGTGCGCAACAGGGCGCTGGTGCAGACCCAAGAGAGAAGCTGCGCGCTGTCGGTAAAGCTTATATTGACTACGCACTGGAGCACCCTGAACTGTTCAAGGTTATGCTCGGCCCGTCCTTGCAACCCCAGGATCGCTACCCTGAACTATCAAATGCCAGTCGGCAAAGCTTTATTCTGGTTCATGAAATTGTCAGGGAAGGCGTCGAGCAAAGCCTGTTTCGTGAGGACAATCTGGAATATCTGACAAACGCTGCCTGGGCAGGGGTGCATGGCATAGCCACATTAAACCTTGATCGCGGCGAATTGTTTGACTCTCAGGTAATTGACCTGGACAGACAATTTGATACCAGCATCGACATTTTCATCAGCGGCATCAGCAAGCCTTAAAGTTCGCGTAATACCAATATCGGCGCGGTACTGATTGTCTTTCTACACCCCCATACTCCAAGCCCCCCTATAATAAGCACACCGGCCAGAGGTCCAAGCAACCACAGCCAGGGATGTGGGGCATAATTCATATCCAGCACCAGGGTCTGCAGAAAATATACCGACAATTCAGCTCCCATGGTCGCCAATATCCCCGCCAGCAAACCTAAACTAGAAAACTCAATAATCAGACTTCCCAAAATCAAACTACTGCGCCCACCCAGGGCACGAACGATAGCATTTTCTTGTAAACGCTGATCGAGGCTAGACTGCAAACCCGCAACGAGCACCAAGCCACCTGCAAACAGGATAACCAACAATACCAGTTCAATTGCCTGAGTGACCTGATCAATTATCGACTTGATTTGATCAATCACCACATCCATTTCAATAACCGTTATCGTAGGAAACTGCCTTAGAAAACTGTTAAGAAAAATTTTATTTTCTGGCGGCAGATAAAAACTGGTCATGTAGGTCGCAGGAAACGAGGATAATGCACTGGGATTGAGCACCATATAAAAATTCGGCTTCATGCTATTCCAATCGAGCTTTCGAATGCTGGACACCTCAACCGCCAACGCCTCTGGTCCAATCTGAAAAACAAGCTTATCACCCACAGAAACACCCAGACGCTCAGCAATCTCCTGCTCCATCGACACCAATGCTTTGGTTGTATCGGCTTGCCACCACTGCCCTGCTAGCAGCTCATTACCCTCAGGCAAACCTTCAGACCAAGACAGATTAATTTCGCGATCGAGATAATCTCCTTCGAGATCAAGCTGGTTAGCCGTCGCCTCTCCATTAACCTGGGAAACTCGACCTCTCACCATCGGATATAGAGGCTCACGCACAATGTCATATCCATCCATCAGTTTTGCTACAGCCTGCTGCTGATGAACAGGCACGTTCAGAATAAAATGATTTGGCGTATTTTCAGGCAGTTGTACACGCCACTCCTCAATCAATGAGGTTCTCACCAGTACTAAAATCAGCAATAACATAATAGCCAAACTGAATACACCAGCCTGCACTGCATTTTCTTTACCTCTGCGCAACAGACCTGCCATAGCCAATCGCCATGCACTACCGGCACGGGTACCCAATCTTCTGCCACCACGCAAAAATATAAAGGCAATCACCGTAATAACAAAAACAGAAAACAAAACTCCTGCCTGCACAGCAAGCGTCAGTTTGATATCTCCGCTGTACCAAAACATAAGGGCCATAATCGCCACTACGCCCAACACATAATCCCAGCTTTGTTTTAAGGCACCAGCTCCAACATCTCTGCGTAACACCCTTAGCGGAGAAACATGCGCCAGTCGTCTCAACGGAGGCCAGGCAAAGGCGAACAAACAAACCATGCCTGTCACCCCTCCAATCAAATAGGGACGGTAACCGCTTCCGACATCTACGGCGGGCACCAAATCCTCAAACATTCTGTAAACAACCTGCTGTATGCTCCACCCGAGAAACCAACCTATTAGGGTCGCCACCAGACCAAGCGTTAAAAAACTAAATCCATAGAGAAAATTAATTTGAGCAGTACTTGCTCCCAAACTTTTCATCACCGCAACATAATCATAGTGACGCTGACTAAAACGTCTGGCAGCTAGGGCTATGGCAACACCTGCCAGCACCACTCCAAGACTGCCTGCCAATAGTAAAAATGCCTCTGCGCGATCCAGCGATTCACTAATGCGAGGCTGACCGTCTGCCACATCAAGAATTTTTTGCACATGATCGAGGCGCGACTCCAGCCACTGACTAAAACCCTGAAGAACACTCTCTGAACCCGCGAACAAAAACCGATATTGAACTCGACTGCCCGGCTGAACCACCTCTGTAGAGGCAATGTCAGCCATATGCATCAGCACCCTTGGCCCATAACCCAGAAAACTAGCACCGCGATCAGGTTCCGAACGCACTGCGCCAGTAATCGCAAAACTGGCTTCACCTACAGATAACTGGTCACCAATCTCCACATCTAGCAAAGGAAATAATCGAGAATCCAGCCACACATTACCTGGCTTCGGACCCGCTGCTACCTCTATTGGCTCACCATAAGCCTCGACACTCATTGTCAGCCTGCCACGCAGTGGATAATGGTCACTGACAGCCTTAACACCGGCTAGATACATTTTGTCGGAGCTGAAGACCATGGTGGGAAAAACCAGGGTCTCTGCCTGCCGTATCCCCTGTTTTTCCGCTTCAAGCAACCACTCTTCAGGAACTGCTCGTGGGCTGGTCAGCACCATATCTGCAGCCAAAAACTGATGACTCTCCTGCTCAAGGCTGGCCTGTAAACGCTCAGTAAATGAATTCACTCCTGAAACAATGGCCACCGCAATCACCAGTGCTGCCATCAAAACGCCTAGTTCACCACCCCGCCAATCTCGACGCAGCATGCGCAGTGCAATAGAAAAACCCTCCATCTACACTAGCCCTTGGTCTGTATCTTTAATAATCATTTCACCGGCATGCAGGTTCAATATCCGCCCACATCGCTCGGCCAATCGCTGCTCATGAGTCACCAGCACCAGCGTTGTATCTAGCTCGGCATTGAGCTCAAACAGCAAATCGATGACATAGGCACCTGTTTGCGTATCGAGATTGCCGGTTGGCTCATCGGCAAACAAAATTGCTGGAGATGTTGCAAAGGCCCTGGCAATCGCAACCCGCTGCTGTTCACCCCCTGACATCATACGGGGATAGTGTTCCAGTCGTTCGGCAAGTCCAACCCTTGTCAAAAATGATGTCGCGGCGTCTTTAGCACGGTTGCTGCCCTTGAGTTCCAGCGGCAGCATGACATTTTCCAAAGCCGTCAAGGAGGGTAATAACTGAAATGATTGGAAGACAAAGCCCACATTGTCACTGCGCATTTGGGCACGCTGATCTTCCGACATTGCACTGATATTTTCCCCGTCTATATAGACCACGCCTGAACTGGCTTCATCCAGCCCAGCCAGTAGACCAAGCAAGGTAGATTTACCTGAACCAGAAGCCCCTACAATAGCCACACTTTCAGAGCGCTTGATTTCTAGTGATATCCCTTTCAATATCTGCAGCTCTCCGCCCGCTACCGGGACGGTCTTACAAAGGTTTTCCGCTTTAATCATGATTAAGTTTTTACACCACTACCGCTTGCTGTTGATTATATTACTAACCGGATTTTCGCCGATATCTTCAGCGACGTATTCATCCACAACTGGAGACCAAGCACAAGCCCCGACTGTAATAGTACTCGGTGATAGTCTTAGTGCCGGTTACGGTATCTCGGTAAATCAGGGTTGGGTTGCAAAACTGCAAAGTAACTTGAGAACAAGCTATCCAGCATTCAGAGTTATTAACGCCAGCATCAGCGGTGAAACGTCTGCAGGAGCCCTGGTACGACTACCCAAACTGTTGGATAAATATCAGCCCGCGATCACTATTATTGAGCTAGGCGGCAATGATGGGCTACGGGGATACCCCATACAAAAATTGAAGAAAAACCTTGCACAGATAATACAAACCAGCGGCAGATACGGTGATGTGCTGCTGCTGGGCATGCAGATACCCCCTAACTATGGCTCAAAATATACACAGATGTTCAGCGACAGTTTTGCCCAACTGGCCGAACAATTTGAGCTGCCGCTGGTACCTTTTTTCCTGGAAAACATCGCAACCCAACCTTCGCTAATGCAAGATGATGGTATTCATCCACGCGCAGAAGCCCAACAAACTATGCTCAACAATGTTCTACCTTATCTGACTCCCCTTCTCGATAAGGTCAACAATGCCCAACAGGATCATCAAATCAATGGAAAATAACGACGACTACTCGGCCCGGCTTATCGCGGAGGACAAGCAATATGTTTGGCACCCCTATGCTTCGGCGACCGATCTGCCATCAATGTTTCCGGTGGTTTCTGCATCTGGGGTTCGTTTGACACTGGCAGACGGCCGCGAACTGATTGATGGTATGTCTTCCTGGTGGTCGGTGCTTCATGGTTATAACCACCCGATACTCAACCAGGCAGCCAAAGATCAAATCGATAAAATGTCACATGTTATGTTCGGTGGTCTCACCCACCCCTCGGCAATTCGACTGTGTAAGCTTTTAGTTAAACTCACCCCTGCGGGGCTCACCAGAACCTTTCTCAGTGACTCCGGCTCTGTTGCCGTAGAAGTTGCCCTAAAAATGGCTTTGCAATATTGGTATTCCACCGGCAACACCAAAAAGCACAAATTCATCAGCCTGCGTTCGGGCTATCACGGTGACACCTTTGGTGCCATGTCAGTCTGTGATCCGGTTACCGGCATGCATCACTTGTTTGCCGAGGTAATGCCCAAGCATTACTTTGCCGAAGCACCCAGCTGTAGTTTTGATGATGATTGCCAGGATCAAGATATTGCCGACATGGCTTCATTGATTGAAAAGCATCGCGATGAAGTCGCGGCTGTCATCGTAGAACCCATAGTCCAAGGCACAGGGGGAATGCGCTTTTATTCACCAGGTTATCTACAGCGTCTGAAAGCTCTCTGCGACGAAAATAATGTGCTGTTAATCTTTGACGAAATAGCCACGGGCTTTGGGCGCACCGGCAAATTATTCGCCATGGAGCACGCAGCGGTTGAACCAGACATTCTGTGCCTGGGTAAAACCCTGACCGGGGGCTATATGAGTCTGGCTGCGACATTGTGCAACGACCGGGTAGCCCACGGCTTGAGCGAAGGTGAAGCCGGCGTATTTATGCACGGCCCAACCTTTATGGGTAACCCACTTGCCTGTGCGGTAGCCTGCGCCAACATCGAACTACTCATATCTCAGCCCTGGCAGCGCACTATTGCTAATATGCAGATACAGCTCGAAGCCGGCTTGTCACCTGCTCGCGAGTTAGACAGCGTTGCAGATGTTCGCACTCTGGGCGGGATCGGTGTAATTGAAATGAAGGAAGCGGTCGATATGAAGCAAATCCAACCGATGTTTGTTGAACGCGGTATTTGGATTCGTCCCTTTGGCAAACTGGTTTATACCATGCCGCCCTATATCACTTCTGATGAAGATCTGGCAACGCTAACAGCGGCCATAGTGGACACTGTTAGCGCTAGCAGTGCCTAGCAATCTCCTTCAGCAGGATTCAATAGCCGCCGCTCGTGGCGTTGCCCACGGTACCCATGACGCACACGCTTTGAAATCGAGCAATACCTGTTTGCTAACTTTCGGTCTCTGGGTAGTGGCTTTACCCCATCAAACTTTAGTTAATGTAAATTATTAAATATGGTATATATAACATTGATTATATTATATTTTTATATATTTAAAAATCACCTCAAACAACTATTACTGCCATCTCACTGCAATCAACTCATACCCCGCCAAGCTTCTCACAAACAAACCATGGCTAAAGGCATTTATCTGATATCGACTCAAATAGTCACTAAGTTATCTTAGCAAGTCCCAATTAAAATCATCAATATCTATCTTGCCTTGGACATAGCCATTGATAGCTTTTTGGGCATAAACTGTCGGCTATATCGACACAAATCCACTATCTGGCCACGCAACCTCAGGCCAGTTGATCGTAGCATTGTACTAAAGGCATCAACATGCAAAGACAACTCAACCCTATTCAGCAACATCTCTACGAGATTATCTTTGGTACCGAAACCAAAAGCGGGAAGCTATTCGACCTGGCCTTGATTGCTACAATTTTAGCCAGTGTGTTTGTCGTACTGCTCGACTCGTTTCAGCATGTGAATCTTGAATATGGAGAACTGCTAGTAAAGATCGAGATAGCTTTCACACTAGTGTTTACCCTGGAATATTTTGTCCGCCTGTATTGCTCTCCAAACCCTCGCAGCTACGCCTTTAGCTTCTTTGGTATTATCGACCTGATTTCTATTTTACCCACCTATATTGCCCTGATAATTCCCGGCATTAGCTCACTCGTAGTGATTCGCCTACTTCGCATCGTCAGAATATTTAGAATTCTGCGACTGATTAAATATTTGGGTGAAGCCAACATTTTGCTACGCTCACTGTGGCAGTCCCGACGTAAAATCATTGTCTTTTTCTTTATTTTGCAGGTTCTGGCTATTATCTACGGCTGTTTAATGTACGTTGTAGAGGGGCCGCACCACGGATTTACCAATATACCCCAAAGTATTTACTGGGCTATTGTTACAATCACAACGGTGGGCTACGGCGATATCACACCGCACACCACTTTAGGGCAGGTGCTGGCCGCCTTTGTAATGGTCACGGGTTATTCAATTATTGCTGTACCAACAGGTATCTTCACCGCCGAACTTGCCATAGAAATTAACAGAAACAGGGACAACCGGCGCTGCGCAAACTGTAACCACAGCGGCCACGATGGAAATGCCCAATACTGCAAACACTGCGGCACCAACTTATAAGGAACACGCCATTTATGTCTTGCTCTAGCCCAATAATGCCGGTGATGTTTCTCGCCCATGGCTCGCCCATG
>Ga0055584_100002135_pt1 | contig 19521 bp, 17 predicted proteins | sample OSDHelmetaG_FD_58716 | JGI IMG/M metagenome (GOLD analysis project Ga0055584, IMG submission 58716) | Pelagic marine sediment microbial communities from the LTER site Helgoland, North Sea, for post-phytoplankton bloom and carbon turnover... | ecosystem: Environmental > Aquatic > Marine >... | reverse complement strand
ATCACTATTAAGCATTGGTTTAGCAGCGCTCTTAGCGGGCCCAGCTGCCATGGCTCAAGACACTGGAATGAGTTTTTTCATGACTGGCAGCGGTTCGGGCGATGGCGCAAATCTAGGTGGAATCGCTGGAGCTGACGCCCACTGTACAGCACTAGCAACTGCAGCTGGTGCTGGCAATAGAACCTGGGCGGCGTATTTAAGCACTAGTGGTGACGGCGGCGAAAATGCGCGCGATCGTATAGGTAGCGGCCCGTGGTACAACGCTAATGGCGTAATGATCGCTAGTGATGTAGATGATCTACACAGCGATAACGTTCAGACGAGTAAAGAAAACTCTGTATCTGAAACAGGTGCCGTTATTAACGGCCGCGGTGATACTCCGAATATGCACGATGTTATGACGGGTTCGATGATGGACGGCACCGCTTCGTCAGCTGACGGTGACACAACCTGCGGGAACTGGACGAGTAATAGCGAAGATGGCAGCGCTCTTGTAGGACATCACGATCGCCAAGGCGGCGGTGATAATCCTACTTCTTGGAATTCCGCACACCCATCACGTGGTTGTGGCCAAGAAAATCTACAAGCCACTGGGGGCAATGGTTACTTCTACTGTTTCGCAACAGACTAGTAGTGACTTGTAAAAAAGGCCCGGCTTGTCCGGGCTTTTTTTATGCCTGGATTGTTTACAAAAACAAGCTTATTGGTCACTGATACCAAGCGCTAATATCAAATACAAAAACAGAGATTTGGAAGAATCACTAATACTAATCACTCAAAAAGATCAACGAGTAGTTCAAGGTCTTGATAACGATCAATATCCGCTAAAGGACCTAGTAATTCGAAACTCAATCCATCATCAATGAGTTTTTGTAAAGTTTGTTGCAATACATCTTTCGTGCCCCATTCAATTCCTTCGAAACAATCGTTCGCAAACACCGCTTTGCTACCAACCAGTACGTAACCCCCATCGGTTGCGGGCCCCAGCACTACATCATGCCGATCGAGAGACGTAAATCCGGCATCTAAGTACTGATCGTCAATAAAGGGACAATCCGCTCCGATTAACATGGGCCGTAACCCTAATTCCAAAGCGTGGTTCATTGCATTAATCATACGCTGTCCAAGGTGTTCACCCTGCTGAGCAAACAGAGTTAGCGAAAACTTTTCAGCTAACTCTTGAAAATACGAATGCCTTGTATCTGGCGCGCACCATAGCTGCACCTCGGCATCGCCGTATTCGTTGGCCGTATGGCAGCTATGATGCAATAACTTTTTGGCTAATTCCACGCTTTGATTAGCGTCAAGCTCTGGCTGCATACGCGTCTTCACCTTCCCAGCTATCGGAGCTTTAGCAAAAATTTGAATGCATCCTTTCATTAGTGCGAGGTGGTGGCTACGCAGGCATCAAATTAACGATAGTAACGTTCAACTAGATACTCAGGCGATACCCCTATCCAATATGCAAATCGTATACCCCACATTCGGAAGATAGTTCTAAATGGTCCATTTCTCTCCCAATAACGTGCAGAAGTAACCACTTTTTGATTCAAACAGACTGGTCGAACCTTCGCTTTCAAACGACGACATATCTCTACATCTTCCATCAATGGAATGTCAGCAAATCCCCCCATATCTGTAAATAGTGTCTTTTTGACAAAGATTGCTTGATCCCCGGTGGCTATTCCAGACAATCGGCTTCTAAGATTAATAAGAAACTCAATCACTCTGTATAGGTACTTTGAACTATCAATACGAATATCAAACCGGCCCCATTGGCTACCCCAAATTTCATCAAAACTTTCCCTGAACACCTCTTCTGAGAGAAATGTATCCGCATGCAAGAATAGCAATATCTGACCACTAGCGACTTCAGCTCCGGCATTCATTTGTTTCGCACGCCCTGTTGGCGCGTGTACAAGCTGATCGGCCAATGACCGCACCAGATCCAGCGTGCCATCATCACTGCCTCCATCGACAATAATAACTTCAGCCCCTAGGGTTCGAAACGTTTGTGTCGACTGACGCAAAGTAGATATGTTTTCCGCCTCGCGGAGAACCGGAATAACGACCGAAATCACGTTAGTCCAGCGCGCCCCCGCAACTAGAACCTTGCCCAGCAGTGCAGCCATAACAGTGATTTGCTACCGCAATTTTTGCCCCATTTATGTTCTCTTCCAGTAACGTTCGCAGATGTTTTTTCTTGGTAGTCCCACCCAGAGGTATATCAAGCATCTGGTTAAAATCGCAGTCGTATAAAAAACCTTGATAGTCCACACTAACAATATCCCGACACATCACTGACTCAAGGTTCTCTACTTTCATTGCACCTCGCAATAGAACCATATAATCATCGAATTGCTTATGCGAAACCAAGGTGCTGCCAAACCTAGAAATTGGCATATTCGTGATTGTAAACAAGGTGTTAAACTCAACGCCAAAGCGAGTTTTTAATTCTCGATGATAATCTTCCTCCAGTTGCATTTGTGGAGGGGGCAGGTATGGCCCGACGGGGTTGTATACCAAATTCAAAATTAACGGACTATCCACCTTGGCGTATCCCAATTCGTTCAAGGCTCGCAAACCATCCATACTCCGCTGATACACGCCATCACCACGTTGGGCATCAACATTATCCTCAAGATAACACGGTAGTGATGCCACAACCTCGATTTCATGCTCGGCCAAAAACTCTGCCAAATCAGACTGGCCAGGCTCGCTAAGAATCGTCAGATTACAGCGATCTATAACATGTACATTTAACTTTCGGGCCTCAGCTGCTAAATATCGAAAATTCACATTCAGCTCTGGAGCTCCACCGGTTAGATCCAACGTAGTTACATTAGTTTTTCGTAGAACATCAAGAACCAAATCTATGGTATCCCGACTCATTTGCTCTTTACGAGTTGGCCCCGCATTAACGTGACAATGCAAGCAAGTCTGATTACACGTGTATCCCAAATTCACCTGAAGAGTAGTTACCTCTTTCCGATGAATCGCAGGGAAGTCACTTGGCTGCAGCAATGTTCGCATATCGTGCATAAAATTTATCCTAGCAGCAGCTTGATGAATCTGTCTTAGTGGAAGCAGAATTAGACTGTACGGATGAAAAAGGCATCAATTCGCCGCAATCCGGGAAAATACCAAAGTGATTCTCACCGTTCCCTATAAACTCAAAATACTCGGCAAAGCGTGATTCACCGAGCATTCTAAATGTATTCCGACAAACAGGAAAAACTCTTCCTTTTTCAATCGAATGATGTGTATCTAAAACAAACCTATCGGCATGCAGGGGAATATTACCTTTGTAGATCACTGCCTGCCCATAATCCTCACAGGAGCTATCTAAATCCTCAATTTTGAATAAACGATAGGTTGCTGAGAAAAAATTAATAGGTGAAATCTTTGCCTCAATTTCAGCATTATCGATGGCCAATGGTCGATCGTCCACTAATCTTGGATCAACAAACCCGGCACCTTTTGCCAGTGTCAAAAAGTCATTCCAGTACAAAGCACCTGATAAACACTCGCCATATAACACCGGATCTTTGGTGAGCTCCATCGGTACTCTGCGGTCGGAATAAACATCAGAAAAGTACATTTCGCCACCGGGTTTAAGCAAATTCCATACTTGCTTAAGCACTGACTCCTTATCAGGCGAAAGGTTAATAACACAGTTAGAAATCACCACATCGAAACTTGCCGGTTCCAGATCTAATTCATCAAGCTTCTCAATATAACCCTTATGGAATTCAGTGTTTGCCTTGGCGTAACCAAATTTATCCCGATGGTACTCGATGTGTCGATTAGCAATCTCCAGCTGCTCGTCAGTCATATCCACACCAACAACTGCACCATGTTCTCCAACTTCTTGTGCCAACGCATAGACATCTCGCCCACTACCACTACCCAAATCAAGAATGCGCGCGCCTTCTAATACTTGCGGTGCTACCAAACCGCAGCCGTAATAACGAGCCAATACCTCGTCGTGTATATTCGAGAGATTGGTTTTTACATGCGCCGGTAAATCAGTATCTGTACAACAGGCATCGGTTTTTAAATCTTCAGACCCCTGCAGGGTCTTACCATAATATTCACTTACTTCGGTGTACATATTTTCTCCAAAAAATATCGCATATTCATTCTCTGTTTCATTGCGACACTATCGCAGTTCCAAGACAATTGCGCTAGATCAGTATGACCGTTTGTTCGCGTAGAATATTACGTCGAAATTACTATCTGTAGAAGCCCAATTCCTGCTCCACATATCATCCCGTACTTACCCTGCATCCTAGCCTAGGCAAATTCCCTTTACGTTGAAATCGAAGCCTCTAGCGAGGCGAGTGATTTACCGGATTTATCCTTATAATCAGCATACAAATCGGCGTACAACTTGCGTAAACCTAACACTTTATAAACAAATGTATAGGTTTCTACAAATGGCGGTACATTTCCATAATATAGAACCCTCCCAGGGCCCGCATTATATGCTGCTACTGCCAATCGCTCGTCATTCTCGAATGTCAAAAGCAGATGCTTTAGAAACCGCGCACCACCACGTATATTTTGCTCCGCATTAAACGGGTCTGCTACAGCAAACCTTTCTGCGGTTTCAGGCATTAATTGCATCAGCCCGTTGGCACCTCTACTAGAAACCGCAAATTGATCAAATGCAGATTCAGAATGAATCACCGCCTTAACCAAGGCCGGGTCAATATCCAATTCCAAACTAATATTAAAAATTATATTGTCGAAGTCGGAACTTACAGCAAAAAGTTGCATTGGCTCGATTTTCGGAACCTTGTACTCGTCATCTTCAGGCTCAATCGCTACTAACTTATCAATCGAGCTTTCAGTCACTACTGTCTCAACCAAACCTGTATTCTCTAGTGGCATCAGTGACAAGCCACTGACCCACAATGTCGTCAGCGCAAAAAGTACAATTGATAGTTGGATTACTAAGCCAGCCCGGTCGCTAGAGTTTCTTTTTAATCTGAGAAACCCGCTCTGACATAAGCCAGAAGCAAGACGATAGACACTTGATATTACGAGCAATAAACGGGCACTAATAAGCTCAAAAACATGTTCATTTTTCACTATGGCCACTATATGTCGAGTTATAGTGTCATGCATATTACTATATCTTGTTTTTTTTGTCATGCCCGGGAATATTCAACCTGCCAGCAGGCATTGCCATTTTTCAGCCTCTAGCTATGTGAGACTGTTCAGAAGACCGGGCAAACAAAATTTCTACGCTTTCCGATAGTCTCGCCATAATCGACCTACCTCGACGGCTAAGGTATTATCTCTTCGATCTAATCTTTAATCGCCCAAACAATCCTTTAAACAATAAGTGAGACTCTCATGAAAAATATTCGACTTAACAAACCAGGCTTGGTGGCCACGTTGGCTACCTCAATATTTCTAGTAGTGGCAAGTGCTACACCGGTAAATGCCGATGTATATGACGACGCCGTTGCGGCAACAGCTCGTCCGGCGGAAGATCGAGCCCGTGATGCTGGTAGAAGGCCAGGTGATGTCTTAAAGTTTTTTGGAATATCAGCTGGGCAGACGGTTGTAGATATATCATCTGGTGGCGGGTATTACACACGCATGGTTGCCGACATTGTAGGCGCAGATGGCAAAGTAATTGCTCAAAATAACGCACGTCGCGTCAATGAAGAGCGCATGGCTGAACTGGTTGCCATGTATGAGCCGTACGGCAATGTCGAAGTTGACCTTACACCAACGGCGCAATTAGCAATGCCAGATAACTCGGTAGATGCAGTACTATTATTTTTGATTGTCCACCATTGGCATTTTAATCAAGAGCAAGGCGAAGTTACCCCAGCTGGTTCCAAAGCCAATTACGCCAATATATTAAGAATGTTAAAGCCTGGCGGCACATTTGCCATTGTCGAGCACCTTGCTCCTGAAGGCCTTACTCGTGAAGCAAGTGCTGCTTTGCATAGAATCCCAGCGGCAACTGCCGTGTCTGACATCACAGATGCTGGTTTTGTGCTGAGCGCAGAAAGTGATCTGCTCGCTGATCACCCAGAAGATGATATTACTATCTACTGGCGCGACAACACTCCGAGCGGGCAAACACAGCGTATTGTTCATAAATATACTAAAGCTGCAAACTAGTCTAGATACGACTGACGCCTCAAAAGATTCGTCCAGCTTACGCCTAATTCGGCACACTGGGCGAATCTTTTATGCTTATTAGATTTATAATTGAGCAATCAAATTGGGTATCCACACAACGAGGAAAATTATGTTTTTAAATCAAACGCGAAGGCTCGCCATGGCAGGCACAAAACTCATTACTAAAGTAGCTACTACCGTATTAATTTTAGCAGCGTTTGTTTTCAATTTTGGTTTAGTCGGCCAGGTGTATGCCCAAACCGATACTGCAGCTGAGCCAGAGCGTGAAATTCTCAATATTCGAGGGGATCTCTATCGGTTCAGGCAAGTTCGGCATGCTGGTGTGTTTTTGGTTACCGATGAAGGGATTATTGTTGTGGACCCCACCTTTCCAGAGCTTTCAACGTGGCTCAAGCAGCAGCTCGATGAGCGTTTTGGCCTGCCGGTAAAATACGTAATTTACAGCCATACGCATAATGACCACGCTGGTGGTGGCGACGTGTTTGCGGATACTGCGACATTTGTCGCCCATGAAAATGCGAGAAAGAATTTACAGCGCCCATCCGATGATGCCCCCCTACTGCCAAGGGAGCAGCTATGGGATGTGAACAACGACGGTGTAATTCAAGAATCAGAGGCCGGTGGATATATTGGAGTTGATCGTGGCGAAGGAGCATTCGCGTTATTTGACACCGATGCCAACGGCTCCCTTTCGCGTGCTGAAATATGGGCCGCCAGATTTGGTGGTCCCACTGTCCGCATGCCTGATATTTTTTATACCGATAAAGCCGCTATTACATTAGGCGGAAAGACGGTTGAATTAAATTACACAGGCCTAAATCATTCCGATGATATGACCGTGGTGCGATTCCCAGCCGAAAAAGCTATTTACACTGCAGATTTTCTAACACCTAACCGCCTAGCATGGACTGTACTGGACGGTGGATTCTTACCTGACTGGGTCGAATCATTACAGCAGGTTGAACAATTGGAATTCGATATTATTGTGCCTGCGCACGAAGCACCTGGAACAAAGGCACATGTGTCAGAGCAAACACGCTATTTGGAAGAGTTATACGCGGCGGTTTCGGAAGGTATCGCAGCTGGCAAAACCGAGCAAGAATTGGTCGATTCGATTCTGATGGAAGAATATAGCCATGTTATGGAATACGAGCGATCTCGTGCTGGAAACGTCTCCGGGGCATACGAAATTCTTATGTCTACACCTGGTGAGCATTAATCAGTTAGCGCCAAACCAGATACTAGAAACTGCCAAGAATCCCATCCTCTACAAATTGCGTAAGCAAGCGATCGTCGTGGGATGGCACCACTAAAACGCCCTCTTCATCCATGACCTGTTTAATCCAGGTCATTTGGTGCGTTAGTGCCGCTGGATCCTCTTTTATTCTCGCGATAGTCGCTTCAGGACGCAGTGTCAATGTTGTTATGTTGTCTAGCGACCACCCGATATCACCTATAAATAGTAGTTCTTCGCCGCTCGCCAATTGGAGGTAAACCATTTGATGACCTTGTGTATGACCGGGCGATTTAATTAGGACCACGCCCGGCGCTATGGGCATAATATGCTCGTAATCGACAACGATATAATCACTCGCTTGTTGTTCAGTTAACTGAATCTGAGGCAGCTGAGGCGCAGATATAAGGGTATCTACCTGATGCTGGGTCATCACCGTTTTCGTGGCTAGCTGATCACGTAAATCGCTACGAATCACTCCAGCCACATGATCGCCATGTTCGTGGGTAATAATAATCATCTGCGCGCTCTGCAAGGCTTGCTGAACCCGGTCATTCGCATCCTGCCAATAAGGCTCATCTCTTCCAAAACCATAGTAGCGATGCACCTCTTCGTCCATGCCACTATCTATCATAATAGATCCATTTGGATAAACAACCTGAAAGGCTGTACGGGCAGACACAAACAACTCATCAGCTCCGCCATCAATGATCCCTGCATAAGTACGATGACTCTCAGCAACCTTGGCAAAATTTACTGCTGCCGCCAATTCCCCAGGAACCATGCTGGCTGCGCCACGAACTCTTTCCAATAAATCACTCGCATAGGGAACTGATTGTGTACTGGACGAGTTTTCAGTATTTATCGACTGTGCGCTAACGTTTGCGCAAGCAATCGATACTAGAAGCCCTAAAACCCCAGCGGCTACGATAGTATTTGCCTTCATGGTATTAAATTCCTAGTCAGTAAATCACAAGACCAGCAGGTCGAGCAGTTCCTGCGAATATTGGGTTTGCGCATCTTCGTACACCGGTCTAACCGCCTCGATAAATAGCTGGGTTTCTGCAGGCGTTAATTCTGCAATTTCACCACCTGCTTCACGAATAGCCGCCGCAGCATCGGTTTCTTCTTGATCTTTTAAGCTACGCTGAAAAGCTACTGCATCAGCAACGGCAGCCCGCATTTCCGTTTGTAATTCCTCTGGCCAAGAATCAAATGTCGGCCGATGAAAAAATATCGGCCGCGAAATATAAAAATGATTACTAGCTGTGTGGTGCTTATGAAAATTATGTACACCGTAGGTAACGGTATTTGCAAACGGGTTTTCTTGCATATCAATGGTGCCCGCCTTTACGCGCTCGATAACTTCAGAAAGATCCATAATTTCGGGCTTAGCCCCAAGTAATTGGAACGTGCGCTCATGCACTTTGCTGGGCAGTACTCGAATAGAGAGATCTTTCATATCAGCGGGTGTTCGCACAGGTCTAACTCGATTAGACATATGTCGGAGTCCATTCTCAAAGTATCCGAGAACCCGATAGTCCATATCCTGTTCGATGCTTTCGGTGAGCCTTTGACCCAACTCGCCATCCATCGCCGATCTTGCGGTTAGATTGTCAGAAAACAGAAATGGCAAATCTACTAACCCGAGGTTTGGTACGCGACCGGTCAAGTAACTGCTTGACTGGTAGCCCAACGTAAGTACGCCCTCTTCTACAAGCCAAAGTATATCCAGCCCTTTGTAACCCAAATCGATAATGTTGTAGACGTATTTTACTTCTACATTGCCAGGAAACTTCGCTTCGATCCGGTCGCCCATACGCTTTAAAGCAAGACTAAAACTCGTCGTCGGTGGTCCGTACCCCGCCATAATAATTCGAATTGGACCCTCTGGTGGATTTTGCTGCGCCTTTAATTCTGACACTCCCAAACCACCAAGAACCGAACTTGCACCAACTACCGCGGAACTGCGTAAAAAATCTCGTCTTGACATACTTTCCCTCCAATACACCACTACTAACTACGTAATAACTACTTCGATCTCACCGACACCTTCGATGCCCGTCTTAATCACGTCACCTTTATTCACTAGGCCTATTCCCGCTGGGGTACCGGTCATAATAATATCGCCAGCAGTCAGCTCATAATATTGTGAAAGAATAGAAATCCCCTCGGATACAGACCAACGCTGCAAAGAAAGGTCAGAATCCTGCTTGATTTCATCATTGACGCTTAGCCAAATGCGGCCGTCTACGGCGTGGCCATTGGTTTCTACTGGGTAAAGTGGACCACAAGGTGCTGAGTTATCAAAAGACTTACTAATTGCCCACGGCCGAGATAATTCTTGCGCAACGTGTTGCAAATCTTCGCGCGTCATATCCAACCCAACGCCGTACGCATATATATGATCAAGAGCATCATCAGGGTCAATATCTTTACCGCCGCTCTTCAAAGCAACGATCATCTCGGCTTCATAGCGCAATTCTTTAGTCATTTGTGGGTATGGGTGCCCGTTACGCGCTTCCACTACAGCATCCCGAGGCTTAATAAAGAAAAATGGCGGAGTCACATCAGGATCATCTCCTGATTCAATAGCATGTGCGCGATAGTTTCGGCCTAAAGCGAATACGCGTCTTACTGGAAACCGGTCACTCGTACCGTCAATTTCCATCGATATAACTTCCGGCACATCAATAACATACCCGCTTTCTTGTGCGGCTACAGGTTCAGTGAACAACGCCGCTCCGGCAGCAGCGGCACTGCCTGCTAGAAACTGTCGACGGCTTTTGGTTTGATTGTCGGTCATACAAGAATCTCCATTAAATAAATTAGGTGTTAGATACGCTTAGCATTACACGTCTGTATTGTAGTTAATAACGCACGGCACGCAGAACTAAATAGCTAAGGCACAAGAAGAATAGCCATCTTTATAGCCTGAGTCTATCTCTTTACGGTGTAGCGCCAGCTATTTCTATGCGCGGCAAGACGGCTTTAAGAATCAGATAATAAACTTGGCTGGGTCGCCCATAGATATACAAATTTGTTACCAATTTTAATAGCTTCAAACAGAAAAACAGATATGATTAGCAACGGATATTAAGCAAACATTTCAGATTCTCTTTACTGAAATGGTATAAATAACTAGCTTACAACGACACGCTTGAGAGGAAAATATGTACAGAATATTAATCGGAATACTCAGTATTATGTGGGCCGCGAATACCCATGCTGACGTCACATTGGCAGACGGCACGGTACTAAGAGATTCACCTACTTGGGTTATCACATATATTGAGGTGGCTAATGATTCAGCAGACGCAGCCGCTGCACTAATAAAAGAGCATGCAGCTGCGAGCAAAGCCGAGGCAGGAAGTCTACGATTCGAAGCTTTACAGCGTATAAACCGTAATAATCACTTTGTTATCATGGAGGCCTGGGCTGGCCGAAATTCACGTGCCGCTCATGCTGCTTCTACTCATACTGTATCCTTTCGCGAAAAATTGCAGCCGATGCTATATGCCCCATATGATGAGAGACCGCATGTTGCGCTACTAGCGCCAAGTCCCCAATATATGCCCGATGGAAATGAATCCACAATATATGTGATTACTCACGCAGACATCATTCCGCCGGAGCAATTTGCACCCTGTGATCGCCGACCGGACCCAAATGGACCTTGTGGTAACGACTTAATAACCGATATGGCGAAACTAAGCCGCAATCATGATGGAAATCTTCGTTACGACGTATTAACTCAGTCGAATAGACCAAACCATATGACGGTAGTTGAAATGTGGGAGGATGCTGGTGCCCAGGCGGCCCATCAATCACAACCAGATAAAAAAGCCTTCCGTGATGAACTGGCTGGTATCAGGGCCAATAGCGGCGTCAATCCAGACCCTCAGTTTGTATTAAACATGCTAACTGGCAGTTTGTGGGACGAACGCCTATTCCGCCTTATCAGTATTGAGGATGGTCCAGCTCGAGTCGAACACGTTGTGCGATAATGTTGTCTGGAACTGACGATGCATTTATTTAAATCAGTTACAAACCAACCGAACTCAGCAACTCACGACTGTATAGCGATTGTGCGTCCACATAGATGGGCGCTACTGCATCAATAAACTTAGCACGCTGTGCAGGCGTGAGTTGAATTATCTCGCCACCAGACTCCCGTATGGTCTCGGCTGCGCTAACTTCAGCCTCATCATGTAGGCCTCGCTGAAAACTAACTGCATCTTGCACAGCCGCACGTAACTCAGTTTGTAATTCAGTAGGCCAGGCATCAAATGATAATCTGTTTACAAAAATAGGCCGGGACAAGTACGAATGAAAGGTCTCTGTGTAATAGCGCTGGGTTTTGTACAAGCTATATGTAACGACATTCTCGAACGGATTCTCCTGCCCATCCAACTGACCGGATTCAAGCCCTTTAAATACTCCCGGTAATGGCGTATTGGTAGGCTTAGCACCTAATAGTTCAAAGGTTCGGGCCTGCACCGCAAGCACCCTGATGGCGAGGCCAGCCAGATCATCCGGCGATTGCACCGGTCGGGTGTTATTCGAAACGTGACGAAATCCGTTTTCGAAAAAACCTAAAACGCGATAATTTGTATCGTTTTCAATCGTTTCTATTGCAGACCGCCCTAGAGCGCCATCCATCGCTGCTCTAGCGCTTGCACTATCCGAAAACAAAAAGGGCAATGCAGCCAGCTCTAACGCCGGAATACCGGCAAACATAGTCATATAAGCAAGGGATAACCAACCATGGTCTACCAGCGTCGCCAAACCACCTGCGCCGTCGTAACCAAGGTCCATAACGTTGTACACATACTTAATTTCGACATCATCGCTAAAGCGTGCCTCTAGCCGGTCACCTATACGTTTTAAACCCTGACTAAAGCTGGATGTTGATGGGCCATACCCCCCCATAACAATGCGGAAAGGTTTTGTAACTCCCCCTAAATTCGATTCCTGAGCATTAGCACTCGAAATTGAAGACCCCGCAGTTATAAACCCTCCACCGAGCATGGCAGAAGCTTTTAAAAATTGTCGTCGAACCATCAGGTTTTTCTCAGTCATCGGCTTAGTTCCGGCCAGTCGCTGCGATAAAATCGATTATCTGCTCAGCGGACTGAGTATCTGAAGTGCCGATTGAAGAGATGTAGGAAATATGATTATGCCCTGCCAATTGGCTAAAGCGGGCAGCCTTTGCACCGTTTTCTACGACCAATTCGTTTAGCAATTTAACGGCCGAAACCTGAAATGGAACTGGATCCAATTCTGCCGTCAGTATGAGAACCGGAACAGACGACCTGTCAACATTCCCTAAAATTTGTTGATTCGGCCACTCACTAGCATTGTCGCCATAGTAGCTGGCGCCGGACAAAAAGTCGGTAACAGCAAGCACAGGAGAGGAAATAATTGCGCCAGCTATCTCTGAATTTCCTTCTTCATAAATTTCAGATCGAAACACGTAATCAGCGACATGTGTGCCGCCTGCGGAATGCCCCAACACAAAAATACCATTTGGATCACCTTTGATATCCGCCGCATTTTCCGTAATCCAGCGAATCGCACTTGCTACACTTAGACCACCACTTGGCCAATTGGCATTGGGGGCCATAGGATAAGTCATATTGACCACGACGTAACCGAGACCAGCAAAATGCGTTGCTGTACTAGCAAAACTATTCAAATCTCCGAAACGAAATCCGCCACCATGGACCAGCAAAATCACTGGAGCACCGCGCTGCGGATTGTGTCGGTTAATGCCAGTATAGACCTGTAATTGTTGCCCCTGCTCTTCGCCATATGCGATCTCGTCCGTTATATTAACGTCACCTACGCTGAACATTCGAGGCTGATTCGCATAAATTTCTTCTGTTTCTTGCGGGCGAATCTCGTTTCCTAGTTCTCTAATTATCTTTGCGGCTTCTATACCCATCCCACTTCGAAGCGTATTTGCAGTTTCGGTCTTAAGTTCATGGGGATCAGATAACTTCCAACTTTGATATTCGTGATTATTACTATCACAAGTTTGAAGCGACACCGCACGGCCTGAGTTAGGCGTCAAATTAGCAACCGATGTATTTACATATACTTTTTCGTGAGACATAGTGAGGCACAACTCAGAGTTCCCTTCAGGTGTAACGTTTCCGTCCGCACCCATACTCCATGCATGAACATTATCCAGCTCACAAGCGATAGTGTTGATATGCGATCCGACTGCCATCGTTTGTGCCGCCAGGCACAAATCGAATTCTGGTAGTCTTAAATAATTTACGCTGGTCAGCTCGAACAATTCATCTACGTAAAACCCAGGAATACTATATTTACAGGTATGCGTACCAATTGGGGCGTCTTTTCTCATCCTTGGGCCGAACCCGGGAATATCCAAACAATAGCCGCTGGGGTCCTCTAGATCATAAGTAGAACGTAAAAAACGGGGTTCCGCTACGACGCTACTGGCATAAACTGCCGCGAAGAACACCGAACAAACCAATACAGTTATATTTTTCATACCGCCTCGAAAAGCATCAAATCCAGAATCACAATGCATTATGCAACATCTCAAACCCAGTGCAAGAATAGCAACACAGAACCAACAAACACCCACTCAGAAGCAAGCAAGTAGAAACCAAATGTTACATCCACCCATGGCCTTATAGCATACGAATTTCATGTATCATCGGTTTATTCAGTAAACCAAAAACGTATCTCGCACCCGTAACATATAACCATTCGAAAAAGGTGTTCAAAAATTGAAATCTCTAATTGTTACAAGCCTCGTGTTCCTAACTCTCTCGGCTAATGCCCAAACAGTACCAGCTGATTCAATACAGCATGGCCCGGATTGGCCAAACTGGGCATATGGTGAAATAGGCCCTTATAAGCTAGGTGATGAAGTTGCACCGCCCTGCCCTGAAAATGCTACCCCGTTAGAATGTGCATACTACGGTCCTCCACCTGAAAAAGGTGGACCCAAATATACACTGGACGAAAGCCCACAGTCATTTGAGATTTCGGAAGCTGATAATGATTATGGACCGGGCGACTGGTATCCCCAGGATCACCCTGAAACGCCTGATATCGTCGCCTACGGCGACAAGGAGCGGGAAATTCGTGCATGCTCCTTGTGCCATTATGCTAGTGGCCAAGGCAAAATGGAAAACGGGCACGTAGCGGGATTACCGGTTAACTATTTTCTACAGCAACTTGATGCTTTCGCGAACCGTGAACGCTACAGTGCAGATTTACGTAAAGCAAATCCGAACGAAATGGGAAGGATAGCCGCCCTACTCACCGACGAAGAACGCAAAATAGCTGCTGAATATTTTTCATCTATTGAATACAAACCACACGTGAAGGTTGTCGAGACCGATATGGTTCCACAAGTTCAAGCAACCATGAATGGACTGCTCTTGCCACTTGAAGACGAACCAGAAATGGAATTAGGTCAAAGAATCATTGAAGTTGCCGAACACCCCGAAAGAACCCACGTCCTAAGAGACCCTAGGGCGGGATTTATTGCTTACGTTCCAATCGGTAGTGTTGCAAAAGGTGCAGCACTAGCAACTACCGGGGGCGGGAAAACGATTCAATGCGGTCTATGCCACGGCGAAGGCATGCGAGGATTAGGAGACATACCAGCAATTGCAGGCCGCACCGCTAGTTACATAATGCGTCAGCTATGGGACGTCAAACAAGGAACACGGATTAGCCCAGTTATGGACCCAATTGTTGCAGAGCTATCAGCTGAAGATATGTTAAATATTACGGCCTATATCGCCTCTTTAGCGCCCTGAGTAACAATTACTCAAACGCTCACTTTTTTTAAAGTAGCTTCTATAAAAAAGCCAGCCCAAGCACGGGCTGGCTTTTTAGTAATCTATTGATAGCTACCCATCGGTGTACCTGGAATGCATTCGTAAGGAATTAATTCTTTGGTAGTGCTTTGTAGAGTCTGACTATCAGTTATCGGTTCGGAATAATAAAGCGGTTCATTAACGGTCATCTCAACTAGAAGATCACCGCTATCTTGTGTTACTGACATGCGTTCTTGCATTGTCATTTGATCGGAATTTAAAATCGATCCAGTCAACACACCTGCGTTAAAAACCCCTGTATCAATTATCAGAACCCCTTCTTCAAATCGTCCTATTGAATGGCCCATATCACTAGGTTCTACGTCAGCCGGGTGCTCATCTAAATCCAGATGAACGGTACGCGTGATATCCATAGATTCGTGATAGATATAAATTTTTTCACCTTCTTGAGATATCTTGGTCGCCAACCCAGGTGGAGTCCAATTACGCATCGGGCTACCGCCTTCACAACTAACCACCGGATTATCGTTAATGGGATCAAATGCATCTACCGCTTGTTGACCTTCAGCCGTAATAGAATCTTGACCTGCACGCTTACCACGCCCGCTAGCATCACCAAACATACCGGGCCGCATCCAAACTCCAAATATTGAGCGTGTCTCCCCTTCTGCTAAAGGAATGCGTTCATTTTCAGCAAATTGAGTTTGTGGCTTATCTCCGACCAAGCGCATAGTAAACGTGCTGCCGTCGGCAAAATGGCCAGTACCGTATTCACACCCGTACGGGTCGCGCCTAGCTGGATATCCTTCAACCACTATCGGCTCACCAACCGTAAAGAGTGTTTCATCCACCCCGCGTCTAACCAATTGAGTTTTAGCTTGTAAATCACAGACCCAAACAACTGGTTCCCCCGCTTCGTTGACCGAGTCAATGTGTAAAAAGCCATGTGGATTAATAAAATCGAATTGTTTGACGGTACCTTCAATTCTAATCACAGTATTATTGTCAAAATGCGCCGCAAACCCATGATGTGCACTCACAACGATTGGTACTAAAGCTAAAACTGCCAACCCGAAGGCAAGCTTTACTGGCTTCCACATGTGTTAATCCTCAATAGTCTCTTACTTGGTTACAGTTATATTGGTTTCTTTTTACTAAAATCTTGAGCCTAGTCAAGTAATACGCAATTTTTTACATCGCCTGATAGACAATACGGCCATCAACCATCGTCAAAACCGAGTTCAAGTCACGAATATCATCTACAGGAACGGTCATATAATCTCGGTCCAACACGACAATATCCGCTAGCTTGCCGACCTCTAGTGAGCCTAGTAGGTCTTCTTTATGCATAAGATACGCGTTGGATCGAGTATGCGCGATTAGCGCTTCTTCACGAGTCAAAGTGCCGTGTTTGAAATAGGGCTGACCGGAGGTATCTTTACCGCTCACCACCCAATAGAGCGTGAAAAAAGGCGAGTCATGAGCAACCACCTGTGCGTCTGACCCAAGCCCAAAAGGTATACCACTGTCTTGATACCAGCGCAGCGGTGGGGCATCCTGCCTCGTCAATAGTTCTGTGAGATAGGCGTCATTTGCGCGTGATTTCGGTGAGCTCATACCCGCAGCACTATGCACGCCCATTGCCATCCCAAGCGCTTTAGCTCGTTCGATAGTCGCCTGCGATAGTCCTTTCGCATGCTCAAAACGCCAACGAAGATCTGTAATCGGATAGGTTTGATTAACTTCCTCAAAGATCTCCAACATTTGATTTGCTGTGATATCACGATTCAAATGCTCGGCAACTTGCCAACCATTTTTCGCAGCCGCTGTTACTACAGTACGAAACTGATCCATCATTTCGTCCGGATAAGGCTTATCACCCATCCTAGCCCAGCTATCCGATACCGGCAAATACATATGTTCACCAAAATGGAGCATTTGGTACATCTCAGACCCACTATAAGGTTTGTGTTTCTCAAGCCCTGCCACCACGGCTGGGACTTCTTCTGGCGTCCAGGCGCTAACGTTTCGGTTGAAGTGCGGTGGATAATAGATCCGCATATCCAGCTTGCCTGTATCGGCAAGGTGCTCTTGAATGTAAGCTAAACCATTTTCAGGAAACTCTGGCCCGTTATAAGTCATCGAAGTTGTAACGCCAAGTTTTGAATAATCTGCAATCTCGGCTAGCAACCCTGCCGCTGCGGACTCTCCAGTGACCTCAGGAAAAAGGGGACGCAATTGCCATTTGAGAAAAATCGCACCGGTAAATTTGCCGGTCACGTTGCCGTCGGCATCACGCCAAATTTTGCCTCGAGTGCTCGCGTCTGGTTCCGGCATATCGTTGCTTATGCCGCCTAACTCCATCGCCATACTGTTTAATACAGCTGTGCCCCAACTAATCTGCGTGTAGACCGGATTATTTGGAGCAATTTCATCTAACTCAGCACGCGTGAATTCGCTTTGGTCATCTGCAAATTGCACCGGATTCCAACCGCCTAGTGCAAACACTATATGTTTAGCGTCGTTTCCAGGACCGATCTCTTTTGCCTTAGCCGCTATACGTTGCAGTGCTTCTGCACGATTGCGTACGCGCCCTAGCCTAACGCCGTTAGGCCAGGTTGGAGAGTTATAAATAAGATGATTATGGTTGTCGATTAAGCCTGGTATCAATGTCTTACCATCCAAATCAATCACCTGAGTAGTCTCGCCGACCAGTGCATTAATTTCAGCACTTGTACCCACCGCAGAAATCCTATTTCCCGTCACGGCCACCGCCTGGGCTTGAGAAAATTCAGCATCGACCGTAAGTACCTTCCCGTTTACAAACACGGTATCTGGAGCCGACTGTGCTATGGAAGCCTGTGCGAAAAACAAACCGGCTAAAACCAGAACCATCTGTATGAATAACTGCCTGTTTACAACCATTGTAGTTCCTCGGAGTAGTCGGATATTAAGAATACCAGCTTGTCAAAACGCACCAATTTTTCATAGCGTCTGCAATTACCTGGCCATGGCCAAGTGATATATTTCAAAGGCACAAACGCATTTAATGCTATATCAGACATAATTAGCGTATGAATCGTAGCAATCATACCTTTTCCTTGGAAGGGCAATCCATTGCTTGTGGATGACTTGTTACATTTGGTAATAGATTTGTATATCACCGATATTCCAATTCTTTTTACCGACATTGATTAATTATCTAAGGTGTATCTAGAAACTTTCCGAAGAAAACTTATAGGAATAAATCCTAGCTTATTTTGAGTTTGATTAATGTGCTACATAGACAAAATCAACTCGCGTAACGCATGATGCAACCTGATATAACAAACGTCTGGCTTACACAATGTCTCCATCATTGCCGGCTTGACGACTGGTATATTGTGCAGATCGTTATAGATTAACATCAAGAAACGACATACTTTCAAGAGGTACTGTAGTGGATCAATTCAACAGTCAAAGTAGTACGTTACAATCGACTTCTAAAGGATCGTTGACTGGATCGTTGCATTCTCTTCTGCAACGAAAATCACTACTGACTCTGCTACTAATCGTTTGCGCCATTCTTGGGTGGTGGATTACTCAAGATAACGCTACAACATTAGCCAAACCGCTAATCGTGACAGTGGATCAAGGGGATCTGGAAAACGCAGTCACTGCCGCTGGCAATCTACAGCCAAGTGACTATGTAGACGTTGGCGCACAAGTATCGGGACAGTTAGAAACATTTCTCGTCGAAATCGGAGACAAGGTTAGCAGCGGGCAGTTACTCGCCGAGATTGACGCCACAGTGCAGTTGAATAGAGTCGAAGCTAGCCGCGCCAGCTTACGTGCACTTGAAGCACAGTTATCCGCACGCTCAGCCTCGTTAAAACTAGCTCAGGCTAACGCTGATAGACAAACACGCTTAATCGAAGAGGATGCGACCAGTCAGGCAGATTTTGACTCGGCAATCAACACATTGGCTTCCGCACAATCCAGTTTAATCCAATTGCAGTCTCAAATTGCTCAAAGCAGTGCGAGCCTGGCGAGCGATGAAGCTACCCTAGCATTTAGCAAAATTGCTGCACCGATTGCCGGTACGGTAATCTCAATTGATAAAAAAGTGGGCCAAACCCTTAATGCTTCGCAGCAAGCACCTACAATCCTTCGAATCGCCGACCTTTCCACCATGACTGTGCAAGGCGAAGTCTCAGAGGCCGATGTGAGCAAGCTTAGCACCAATATGGATGTTTATTTCACCACGCTTGGTGGAGGTAGCAGACGCTGGTATGGAAAGCTGCGCCAAAT
>Ga0055584_100002134_pt1 | contig 19521 bp, 22 predicted proteins | sample OSDHelmetaG_FD_58716 | JGI IMG/M metagenome (GOLD analysis project Ga0055584, IMG submission 58716) | Pelagic marine sediment microbial communities from the LTER site Helgoland, North Sea, for post-phytoplankton bloom and carbon turnover... | ecosystem: Environmental > Aquatic > Marine >... | reverse complement strand
GAGGTAGGGCGACGGACCAGCCGTAGGACGCCCGGGCGGTAAAGCCCCCTTGGGGCCACCGCCATGCGCGAACAAGTGGCTGGGCCATGCCCCCTGGCGTGCCACCCCCCAGGCTCGGACCCGCCCCCCCCAGTCGCGCCAGCGGTGCCCCGCGAGGGCACAGGTCATGGCGATGTTCCACCGTGCCCCTCAGGGGTCGGCCGGCGACCTGCCCCAGACACGAGAAAGACCCGCTCTCGCGGGCCTTTCGTGTGACGGGAGTGACGGGACTCGAACCCGCGACCTCAGGATTGACAGTCCTGCGCTCTAACCACCTGAGCTACACCCCCGGGTTGCTCCGGGTGAGCAATGGGCGGTGACGGATTTGAACCGCCGGCCCCCTGCTTGTAAGGCAGGTGCTCTACCAGCTGAGCTAACCGCCCCAACGGGCCGGGGGACAGTAGCAGGGCGCCGCGCCCGTGGCGGGCCCGGTCGGGATCAGGAGATCCAGTCCGGCACATCAGCCTCTCCGGCGATGGCCGCGACCAACTCATCGGCCACTTCGCGGGGGTCCCGCCCCTCGGCCAGCCCCGGGGGCGTGCCGGCAATGGGCCGCGTGGCCAGCCCGGTCTCCATGTGGGGCGGGCGGGCGTCCAGCACGCGCACCCCGGCGCGCCGCATCTCGCGGCGGAAGGCCATGTCGAAGGCGGTGAGCCCGGCCTTCGCGGCCGAGTAGGCGGCAAGGCCGGCCATCGGCTGGGTGGCCACCACGGCGGATACCTGCGCGATGACCCCGTCCTTCCCCAGATGGCGCGTGGCGGCGCGCGCCACGAGGATCGGCGCGATCAGGTCGAGTTCCACGACCTGCCGGAGCACCTGCTCGTCCAGGTCGGCGACGGGGCCGAATGCCACGCCGCCGGCGCTCATCACCACGATGTCGAGGCCGCCCAGGGCGCGTGCGGCCTCGTCCACGACGGCGTCGGGTCCGCCGGGGGCGGTGAGGTCGCCGCCCACCTCAGGTGCGCCAATCTCGCGCGCGAGGGGGGCCCTCCGGTCGGCATTGCGGCCATGCACGGCCACCCGCGCCCCCCGGGCGGCGAGCGATCGCGCAACCTCCGATCCGAACCCGCCCGTGGCGCCGATCACCAGCGCTCGTGCCCCCTGGATATCCATGACGTCACGATAGATCGCCCGCAGCCGTGCGCGGGCGCGTACGGCTAGGGGAGCTCCTCACCCGCCTCCGCGTCGGGTTGCGCGCCCGCGGGGTGGGGACGACCGCGCAGGTACGCGTAGATGGCCACGCCCACCAACGCCCCGGTGATCGGCCCGATCAGGTACACCCAGAGGGCCGCGAAGTCCCCCGTGGCCACCGCGGGGCCGATGGAGCGGGCCGGGTTCATCGACGCGCCCTCCACCAGGCCCATCACCAGCCCGATGACGGCGACGGTGATGCCGATCGCCACCGCGGCCAGCGCGCCCTGCGCGCGGGTGTCGGTGGCCACGGCCATCACCACCAGCATCAGCACCGCCGTGATGGCGATCTCCACCCCCACGGCACCCAGGTCACCCACCTCGACCGGCTGGGTGCGCGACAGCCCGCTCGCCGTGCCGAACATGCCCGCGATGGCCAGCGCGCCCGCGATGGCGCCCGCGACCTGTGCGGTCCAGTACGGCAGCACCTCGCGCGCCGGGAAGTGGCGGCCCGATGCGAATGCCAGCGTGACGGCCGGGTTGATGTGCGCGCCGGACAGGTGGCCGATGGCGAAGATGACCATCGCGACGATGAGGCCCCAGGCGATCGCCACCCCCACGTGCCCGCCCAGGCCGCCATCGGTGCGGAAGTCGACCGCCGCGGCGGCACAGCCGCCCGCCACCAGCAGGAACGTGCCCAGGAACTCGGCGGCGAACCGTCGGGGCAGGTCGGGGGCCGCGTGCATGGCCACACGGTACCGGCGGGCGGCCCTACCATCCGCCGCATGACGACCTCGGTTGCATCGGTGGGGGACCGCGCGCTGCGCGTGGAGCGCGTGTTCGACGGCACGCCCGGGCGCGTGTGGGCGGTGATGACCGACCCCGCACTCATCCCGCAGTGGTGGGGCCCTGCGCACCACGATCCCTCGGTGGTGGAGATGGACGTGCGGCCCGGAGGGCGGTGGAGGTTCGAGCTCGCGGGCGGGAACGGGGCCGTGTTCGGCTTCTCCGGCGAGTACCTGGAGGTCGAGGCCCCGCATCGGCTGGTGCAGACATTCGTGTTCGACCCGTTCCCGGACGCCGGTACCACCGAGTCGCTGGTGCTCGAGGATCCGGGAGGGGGTCGCACGCTCCTGCGGGTGGACATCGTGCACCCGACTCCGGAGGGGCGTGACCAGCAGCTGGCCAGCGGCATGGAGCAGGGCATGCGCGTCACCCACGATCGCCTTCAGGCTCTGGTCGCGGACCCGGCTGTGTCATAGCGCGACGCCGCCCGCGAGGGAACGCCGCACGCGTGGCGAATGCCCCGGCGGTGGTATCTTCCTGCGCAACGGAGACGAATTCGACGACGGGCATGGGCCCGGTTCCTCACGAGGAGGGACGTACATGAAGGTAATGCGCGAATCGCGCGACCGGCGCGCCACCGAGGGAGTGGTGGCCCACTACAGCCGGGGTGGCTTCGGCCAGTACCACCGGCTCGACTGCCCCGATGCACCTCATCGCGGTGACCCCGGCGTGCGCGACACCATCCACGGGCCGTGGCGGTACCTTTCCGCCCATTGGGCGCCGTGCCCGGTGTGCCGGCCGCCCGCCGATGCGGTGCAGGCCGACCCGGGCATGCAGGCCGCCTGATCACCGCCCGGCCGGTAGCCTCACGCCTTCTGGCCCCCATCGTCTAGCGGTCCAGGACGCCGCCCTTTCACGGCGGTAGCGCGGGTTCGAATCCCGCTGGGGGTACTCCGCTCTACGTCACCCTGATGGTCCCCTTCATCATGGAGCGGTGCGGCGTGCACTCGTAGCGCGCCGTACCCCTCTTCAGCGTCACCGTGATGCTGCGCGACCCCTTCGTGAAGATGGGCGTCGTCTTCCGCGGCGTGGACGTCGACTTGAGGAAGCGCAGGTTGTGGCCGATGCCGGAGTTGTTCACGTACCGGAAGGTATAGGTGCCGGCCTTGAGCGTCTTCGGCATGCCCTTGAACGCGAAGGGCGATGACTTCGGCGTGGTGACCGTGATGGTCTTCGCCTTCTGCGCGAGGGCCGGGGAGGCGGCGCCGGCGACGGCCACGGCGGAGACCGCGGCCAGCGCGATCGATCGAGTGCGGATTCCCATCGGTGGGTCCTTTCCGTGACGGATACGTGTCCGCACGGTAGGCCCATCGTGTCCGTGGGTAAGGGGGATCGGCTGCGGGGTGTCCCGGCACGGGCGTGACGACCGTCCGGGAAGCGTGCCCCGCCGCATTCGGAGGCCTTCCGTGGTGGCCGTGGTCTGGTGGAATCCCGGGCGGTACCCGACTCACGCGAAAGAGACCCCATGGCCGACCTGCCGCCCGTTCCTCCGATGCCGAAGTTCCTCACCGCTGCGATCACCGCGATCGTGTGCGTGGCGATCGCCGTCACGGTGCTCATCCTGGTCATCAACGCCGCCGGCTAGGACCCTCCCAGCGCGGCGCCCAGGGCGAACCCCGCCGCGGCCAGCCCGATCCCCCCGATCAGCGGGCCCACCACGTTGAGCAGAGCCGCGCTGATGCGGCCCTGCTCGGCCATCGCCTCGGTCTCGATCATCCACGTGGAGAACGTGGTGTAGGCGCCGAGGAATCCAGCGCCCGCCACCATCAGCAGTCCCTGTCCTGGCGCTGCGCCCGTCACGACGCCGAGTATGAATGCGCCGACGAGGTTCACCGCCAGCACGCCCCATGGTGCACCACGGCCCGTGGCCATCATCACCAGCCGGCCAGTGCCGTAGCGGGCCAGCGCTCCCAGAGCGCCTGCTGGTGCGACCAGCACCCATGCGAGCGCGTTCACGCGAGGATGCGCGCCAGCAGGCGGCGTGTTGCCAGCACGGCAATGACTCCGAGTGCCACGCTCAAGACCAGGTAGAGAATGGCTGCCCCTGACTGATCGTCCTGCATCATCAGCAGGGCCTCCACCTGCATCGTCGAGAAGGTGGTGATCGATCCGCAGAAGCCGATGGCAGCCAGGGGATGGAACCAGTGCGGGAGGTGCGGTTTCCACGCAATCACGGCGCCTACGGCGGCCAGCAGCACAGTGCCGGCGATGTTCAGTCCGAGGGTGGCGGGCGCGCCCGCCACACCCGCGACGGCTCGGAGCAGGGCGCCAGCGGCGCCTCCTATGGCGATGGCCATGATGGCCGCCGGGCGCGGGCTCACGGATCCAGCCTAACGGCCAAGTCATTAGGCTGCCGCGATGCCAACTGCCAGACCGGAGACCCGATGATCAACCGCCTGCCGCGTGCACTCGCCGGATCCTTCGTCGCCGTGGTGACTGCTCCGGCCGTGGTTTCCGGGGCACCATGCGGTGACCCGCCGTGCATCGTCGCAACCGCCGGTTCGCTCGCATCACTCACGGGATCGGCGAGCCCGTACGGTCTGGCGCAAGCGCGCGGTGCGTCGCTCGCCGCAGTCCATTCACGCCCCGGCCGGGTACGAGTGCGGTTGACCCTTGCGGATGATCAGTCGTCCGAGCGTATGGGCACCAATCAGATGATCGCCTTCACCGGTGCCCGGGTCGCTGCCGTGCTTGGTCCGACATTGTCGGGGGTGGCCGGCGCCGCCGACCCCACGGCATCGGCGGCAGGCGTACCCGTCCTCGCGGTCACCAACACCACACTCGATCTTGCTGAGGCGGGCCCGACGGTCTGGCGCGTGACCCTCTCGGAGGACCGGCTCATCCCTGCGTCAGTGGCGTATGCAGCGAGTGCCCGAGGGGTGAGGACAGCGTCGCTCGTGTCGGTGACCGGTGATGAGTATTCCGAGGGAGCGGCGCGCGCGTTTCGCACTGCTGCAGCGCAGCAGGGCATCCTCCTTCTGGCGGACGTCAGCATGCCGGCGGGATCATCCGATGCAGCCTCGGCGATTGCCGGCGCAGTGGCCCCGGGTCCGAAGGCGATCTTCTTCGCAGCCCGCAGTCGGGACGCCGTGAACCTCGTAGTGGCTGCGCAGGCCTCCACTGCGGTCAAGGTGGGCGGCAACGGGTACAACACGCCGGATGTACTGAGTGCCGCGGGCGCGGCCACGGACGGGATGATCGTGAGCGCATCCTGGAACCCCGGACGCCGCGATCCGCGAAGCCGGGCGTTCGTGCGCGCGTACCGTGCCAAGTACCGCAGCACACCTGATGCCTTCGCCGCGCAGGGCTATGCAGGCGTCCAGTTGCTCGAGGCCGCAGCGGCTGCCGGACGCGGCGGACGCCCCGAGCGCGTCCTGGCGGGCCTCAGGCGGGTGCGATCCGTTCCCTCGGTGCTCGGGACCATGCGTTTCCGGCAGGGCGTGCGCGAGGCAACGTACCCGGCCACCGTTCAGGTGGTCCGTGCGGGGCGGTTGAGGGTCGCCCCCTAGCCGCCGGAGGCCATCTCCTCAGCCACGCGCCGCTTGACGCGGGCCAGCATCCCGGCCATGCCGCGCATGCGCAGCGGAGTGACCAGTTCGTCCAGCCCCATCGACATGTAGAAGTCGTTGGGAGTGGCAAGCACCTCCTCGGGCGTTCCGCCGTCCAGCCCCTGGTGCAGCACGGATGCGAAGCCACGCGAGGTCGGGGCCTCCGGCGGGGCGTCGAAGAACAGGCGCACCTCATCGGGCGTCACCTCCACTGCGAGGAACAGGGGCGCCTGGCACTCCTCCACGGGCTCCATGGAGTCGCGGTCATCCGCCAGCCGGTCGGGCAGGGGCGGAAGCGCGTTCGCGAAGTCCAGCAGCAGCGGCAGCCGGAGCTCCTTCGGCGTGTCCGCGAACTCCTCGACGATCTCGTGGAGGGCGTCCCTCACTTCTCGATGGGCACGCGCACGGCGTTGCCCCACTCCACCCACGAGCCGTCGTAGTTGCGCACGTTGTCGAAGCCCAGCAGGTGGGTCAGCACGAACCACGTGTGGCTGGACCGCTCGCCGATGCGGCAGTAGGCGATCACGTCGTCGCCGGTGCCAAGTCCGACCTCGTCCTGGTAGATGGCGCGCAGGGCGTCGACGGGCAGGAATGTGCCGTCGTCCTCGTTCGCGGCGCGGCGCCACGGAACGTTGGCGGCGGTGGGGATGTGCCCGCCGCGGAGCGCACCCTCCTGCGGGTAGTCGGCCATGTGCAGCAGCTCGCCCGAGTACTCGCCGGGCGAGCGCACGTCCACCAGCTTGCCGTTGCCGATGTGGGCCAGCACCTGCTCGCGGTAGGCGCGGATGATGCTGTCGTCGCGCGCGGTCACCGGGTAGTTGGCGGGAGCGGGGGACGGCACATCGGTGGTCATGGGGCGCCCCTCGTCCATCCACTTCTTGCGGCCCCCGTCCAGCAGGCGCACGTCGGCGTGCCCGAACAGCGAGGTCACCCACAGCGCGTAGGCGGCCCACCAGTTGTTCTGGTCGCCGTAGAAGACGATGGTGGTCTCGGGCGTGATGCCCTTCGCGCTCATCAGCGCGGCGAAGGCATCGGCGTCCACGTAGTCGCGCGTGAGCGGGTCGTTCAGGTCGGCATGCCAGTCGATCTTCACCGCACCCGGGATGTGCCCGGTGTCATACAGCAGCACGTCCTCGTCGCTCTCGGCCACCACCAGGCCGGGGTCGTCCAGGTGCGCGGCCAACCACTCGGTGGTGACAAGGCGCTCGGGGTGGGCATAGGCCTGGATCTTCGGGTCCTGGTCGAACTCAAGCGGCATGTGGGTGCCTCCCGGCAGGTGCGTGGCTCGTCATCGTGGATAAGCAGTATTGCATCGGGGCATCAGTGATGTGGATGGATGTGACCGCCGTCACCGACCGTTGGTGGAGAAGTGCTGATAGTCCTTCGTGCCGCTCCAGCGCCCGCCCCACTTCCAGCCCTCGCGCTCGAAGGCACGCACCAGGGCATTGCCCGATATGGCCATGCCGGGACGCGGTCGGCGGTTCACGTAGGGGCGGCTCTTCCGGTGGTACACCACCCCGCCCGGCTCCACCCAGGGCTTCTCGATCGGGTTGATGTCGATCGCCCGGCCGTAGGAGTGATTGCTCCACCGGCTGCTGCCCGTGGCCTTCCGGCAGTTGAAGGCCGAGGTGTTGTCGGCCTCGATGGAGTCGAAGTCGCTGCCCCGGAACCGCTCGATCGGTTCCATGCGTCGGATGGGCACCTTCGCGCGGTACAGGGAGCGGAAGATGCGGTTCACCTCCGGGGCCACGTCCTCGTGCACCACGATCCGCCCGCGGCGCTCGCGGCCTGAGAAGTCCCGGAAGGTGGTGCGCACCATGAGCAGGTCCCCCAGGCCCACCGGGCACCCGCGGCGCCAGACGGACGGGGTCATGGCCTTCCGCTCCGCTGCGGTCAGCGGGCGGATGCTCGACTGGAAGCCGGCGAGGGCGGGTGAGGCCGCCAGCCCGAGGGCTGCGGTCGCGATCGCCAGGGTTGCCAGGGTCGCCCGCATGGGCGGCGAGGCTAGCGGCGCCTGCCGGATGACCAGAGCAGCAGCGTCCCGAGCACGGCCGCCAGCACCGAGCCGCCCAGAACGCCGATGCGCGCCGCGGTCTCGATGGCCGGGTTGTCGAACGCCAGGTCGGTGATGAACAGCGACACGGTGAAGCCGATGCCGGCCACCGCACCCACGCCGATCACCTGCGACCACCGGGCTCCGCGTGGCATGGAGCCGAGGCCCGATCGCACTGCCAGCCAGGTGCCCAGTGAGATACCGATGGTCTTGCCCACCAGCAGGCCCAGCGTGATGCCGAGCGCCGCGGCGAGGCTGCCCTCCGCTGAGAACGCATCGGTGCCGAACACGATCCCCGCATTGGCCAGCGCGAAGATGGGGAGGATGACGAATGACGACCACGGATGCAGCGCGTGCACCGTGCGGCTGAGGGGTGACACCGCCTGGCGCGACAGCTCCGCCAGGTGCATCCACGACTCGCTGTCGGCGTCCGGGCGCTGGGGGTCGTCGGAGGTCTCATCCGCCACGCGGTGGGCCTCGGCCGATACCGCGGCGGGCCGTTGCAGTGCCACGGCGGGCATCAGCAGGCCCACGGCCACCCCGGCGATGGTGGCGTGCACGCCGGATGCCGCGGTGAAGGCCCAGGTGAGGATGCCCAGCGCGATGTAGGGGATCCCCGCCTGCACGTGCATGCGCGTGAGGACCCAGAACACGATGAGCGTGCCGACGGCCGCACCCAGCCACGCCGCCTGGATGCCGCCGGAATACGCGACCGCGATCACGATGATCGCGCCGATGTCGTCGATCACCGCCACGCCCAGCAGGAACGCCCACAGCGACGACGGCACCCGGGTGCGCAGGGCGGCCAGTACCGCCAGCGCGAAGGCGACGTCAGTGGCCATGGGGATGCCCCACCCGTGCTGGGCCGGCCCACCGGCGGTGAATGCCAGGTAGATGAGGGCCGGCAGCACCATTCCGCCCAGCGCAGCGGCGAATGGCACGGCGGCCGCCTTGCGGTCGGAGAGTTCGCCCACCGCCAGCTCGCGCTTCACCTCCAGCCCGATGAGCAGGAAGAACAGGGCCATGATGCCGTCGTTCACGACCTTCATCAGGTCGGTATCCAGCACCATGTCGCCCCACCCGATGGTGATGGAGGTCTCCCAGAAGGCCTCATAGCCGGACGGGTTCACGTTGGCCCAGATGAGGGCCACGATGGTGGCGGCCAGCAGGGCGGCGCCACCGGCGGCCTCCCATGCCATGAACGACCGGATGGGGCTCGCGATGAGCCGCGCGGAGGTCCGCGGGGACCGCGACCACGTGGGGACGATGCGCTGCTCGGGGTCGCTTGGCACGTAAGCAGCGTAGCCCGAACGCCTGATACACCTTCATGACAATGACGTCACGAACCCGACGACGTATGACCCCGGGGGCAGTCCCCGGTATGGCGGCTCTCGTCGGCGCGCTGGTCATCCTGTCCACGGGCAGTCCCGCATCCGCGGCGGTGCTGCGCGGAACGGTCACGCGGGTCGTGGACGGCGACACCATCTCCGTGTCGGCGCGGGGCGTCCGCACCACGGTGCGCCTGATCGGCATCGACACGCCCGAGACCAAGCGGCCGGGCTATCCGGTGCAGTGCGGCGGTCCCGCGGCGTCGAGGGAGGCCGCGCGCCTGTTGCGCCGGGGCACGAGCGTGCGGGTGGTGTCCGACCCCTCGCAGGACGCGCGCGACAGGTACGGGCGGTTCCTCGGTTACGTGTACCGACCGGGGCGGTCCGGGGCGCGCGGGTCGGTCAACTACCGCCTGGTACGCACGGGCTTCGCGAAGACCTACGTGTACGGGCGCATCCCATTCCGCTATGCGGGGCAGTTCCTCGCCGGGGAGATCCGGGCGAAGAAAGCGCGGCTCGGCGTGTGGGGGCCGCCCTGCAACGGCAACACCGTCAAGCCGCAACCGCAGGCGGCGCGCGCGCCGGGATCGTCATCGCGCTGCGATCCGAACTATCGCGGGGCCTGCATCCCGTCACCTCCGCCGGATCTGGACTGCAGCCAGATATCCGCCCGGCGCTTCCGTGTGGTGGGCGTGGATGTCCACCGCTTCGACAGCGATGGTGACGGCATCGCCTGCGAGGGGTCGCGCTAGGCGCGCACCGCCTGCCCGGCTCCGTTGGGCACCCAGCGGCTGGACGCCCCACCGATGCGCGAGAGGTTCCACGCCGAGTTGACCAGCCCCACATGCGAGAACGCCTGGGGGAAGTTGCCCAGCATCAGCCCGGTGGAGGGATCCCACTGCTCGGCGATCAACCCGACGTCGTTCCGGAGCGACAGCAGCCGCTCGAACAGGGCGCGGGCCTCGTCATCGCGCCCGGCCATCGCGAGGTTATCCACGAGCCAGTACGAGCACAGCAGGAACGCGCCCTCGCCCGCGGGCAGGCCGTCCACGCCCTCGCTGCCCTCGTCTGCATAGCGCATCACCAGCCCGTCGCGGGTGAGGTCGCGCTGGATGGCCTCCATGGTGCCGATCACCCGTGGGTCGGTGACCGGCAGGAACCCGACCAGGGGAACCATGAGCAGGCTGGCGTCCAGCCGCGGCACGTCATACGCCTGCACGAACGCCCCGAGGTCGGGGTCGTAGCCCTCGCGGCACACCTCGTCGTGGATCTCCTGCCGGATGGCCTTCCAGCGGTCGGTCGGCCCCTCCAGTCCCGACTCCTCGACCGCGCGGATGGCCCGGTCGAACGCCACCCACGCCATCATTTTCGAGTGCGTGAAGTGCCGCCGCGGCCCACGGACCTCCCAGATGCCCTCATCCGGCTCGCGCCACCGGCACTCCAGCGCCTCCATCAGCGCGAGTTCCAGCGACCACGCGTCGGGGTCGGGCTCCACGCCAATGCGCCGGGCCACGTGCAGTGAGTCCATCACCTCGCCGTACACATCCAGTTGGAACTGGTCCACCGCGGCGTTGCCCACCCGTACGGGCGTGGCCCCGCCGTAGCCGCCCAGCCATGGGACCTCCCACTCCGACAGACGGCGCTCGCCCCCCGGTCCGTACATGATCTGGATGTCCTCCGGGTCACCCGCCACCGCGCGCAGCAGCCAGTCGCGCCAGGCCACCGCTTCGCGCGTGTACCCGCCCAGCATCAGCGCGTACAGGGTGAATGACGCATCGCGCAGCCATCCGTACCGGTAGTCCCAGTTGCGCACCCCGCCGGGCTGCTCGGGCAGCGATGTGGTGGCCGCGGCGATGATCGCCCCGGTGGGCGCGTACGACAGCGCCTTCAGCGTGATGAGCGAGCGCACCACGGCCTCGCGCCACTCTCCCTGGAACGGGCACCGCGAGCTCCAGCCCTCCCACCATGAGAGCGCCTCCACCAGGGCGTGCTCGGGGTCTGGCCCGGCGGGGGCGGGCAGGTGCGAGTCGTGGTGGTTCAGGGTGATGCCGATCCGCTCTCCGGCGTGCACGGTGAAGCGCGCGACCATGTCGCCCTCCACGCGGCCGTGGTGCACGGGCGACACCAGCCGGAGGGCCTCGGGCCCGGAGATGAGGTCGGCGCCCTCGGGAAGGTGGCGCACCCACGGCCGGGTGCGGCCGTACTCGAAGCGCGCGGACACCACCGACTCCATCGGCACGTCGCCCTCCACGCCCTCCACGATCCGCACGATGCACGGCCCGGTGGGCTCGGGCGACATGAAGTCGATCACCCTCACGGTGCCCTCGTCGCCCACCAGCGTGGTCTCGAGCACCAGCGTCTCGCCCACGTACCGGCGGGTGGATTCGCGCACGCCGGAGTGCGGCGCCATGCGCCACTCCCCGTTGTCCGGGCCCCCCAGCAACGAGCAGAAGACGGCCGGACCGTCGAACCGCGGGGTGCAGAACCAGTCGATCGTGCCGTCACGCGCCACCAGTGCACACGTGCGCTTGTCGCCGATGAGGGCGTGGTCCTCGATGGCGCGGGCGGGGTTCACGGCCGCCACTATCCCAGATGGGGCGGCGCATGCGGCACCATTCAGGTCATGGACGTCTCCTTCGCCCCGTCACCCGACGGCATGCTCACGTGGATCGCCTCTGATCCGGGCTTCATGCAGCGCGCCTCGCACGCGCTGGTGGCAGGCCCCGGCACGTGGCTGGTGGATCCGGTGGACCACCCGCGGGTGCGCGAGCGCCTCGCCGTCATGCCCCCGGTGGCGGGCGTGGTGCAGTTGCTGGACCGCCATGGGCGCGACTGCGCGGCAATGGCTGCCGACCTGGGCGTGCCCCTGGTCGTGACGCCCCGGCAGGAGGTGCCCGGCGCGCCGTTCCGCGTGATGGTGGTGCGCGACTCCCGCGGCTGGCACGAATCAGCCCTGTGGTGGGATGACCGCCGGGCACTGGTGGTGGCCGAGGCGGTCGGCACCGCGCCCTACTTCCGCTCCCGGCCCGGCCAGGTGATCGGTCCGCATCCGATGATGCGCGTGTCGCCGCCCCGGGTGCTCGCGGGGTCGGGTGCGCAGCATGTGCTGATGGGTCATGGGCACCCCGTGCACCGGGACGACGCGGGTGCCATGGTGGACGACGCGGTCGCCGGTGCACGGGGTTCCACCCCGCGGTGGCTGCTGTCACTCGCGACGGGCTCGGTGCGGCGGCACGACCGCCGCTCGCCTAACGTCACCCGCTGATGAACGGACAGCCGGCTCCGCCACCGGCGCCCGCGTCCGTCACGGACGACCCCGGGCGCGGCCGCCCCCGATGGGTCCAGCGCCTCACCTCCATGCCGTGGTGGGCGTGGGTCGGCGTGCCCCTGGTGGCGTGGGTTGCCAGCCGCCTGTTCGTCACGGGCCTCGGGGTGATCGCCAGCAGCACGTTCGGGCGCGCGGAGATCGGGCTCGACCAGGCCGTGCCGCGTGCCCTGAACCTCTTCGGGTCGTGGGACACCACGTGGTACCTGGACATCGCCCGACGCGGGTACGCCTTCGACGTGGGCCAGGTGGGGGAGGTGTTCACCAACGTCGCGTTCTTCCCGCTCATGCCCATCGTCATGTGGGCGGCGCTCGCGGTGGGCCTCAACCCCTTCTGGGTTGCCCTGCTGGTCTCCAACGCGATGTTCCTGGTGGCGCTGGTGGCGCTGTACCACCTGACGCGGGAGCGCTTCGGCCAGGCCATGGCCGTGCGGGCGACCTGGGTGCTGGCGCTGGCGCCGCCTGCGGTCGCGGCCTCCATGGCCTACACCGAGGGGCTGGCGCTGGGGCTCGCGGTGCTTGCGGGGTACCTGGCCTGGAAGGGGCGCTTCGGCTGGGCCGGGTCGGTTGCGGCCATCGCGGTGCTCACCCGCCCCACGGGCGTCCTGGCCGTGATACCGGTGGTGATGCTGGCGTGGTACGCCACCGGACCCGGTCGTCGCGAGCGTCTGCTGAAGGCCGTGGTCCCCGCCGGCGTGGTGATGGCGGCATTCCTGGGATACATGCAGTTCCGGCAGGGCGCGTGGAGCCTGCCCCTGCAGGCACAGGCCGCATGGGGCCGCGGCCAACTGGGCGTGGGGCTGCTGTCGTTGCTGCCGCACGACGTGGGTCAGGCGCTGGGCGGCCTGTTCGGCGGCGACCTCATTGGCTCGCGCGACCTCCTCGGCAAGGAGACCATCGCCGAGCTCTCCGGCCTGTCGGTGGGCGACTGGTCGTCCGTGCTGCGGGATGTCCTGTTCGGCGTGCTGTACGTGTTCCTGCTCGCGCGCCTGTGGCGCAACGAGGGCGGCCTGCGCTCGCCGTGGGTGATGTACGCGTTCCTGGTGCTCGTGGTGCCGCTCTCGAGCGGCTCGGTCACCTCCCTGGCGCGCCTGGGCCTGCTGGCCTACCCCCTGGCGTGGCCCATGGCGGAGTGGCTGGGCGACGGCGGCCCGAAACGGCGGCGCTGGACCGCCGTGGCGGCGTTGGTGGTGATCGCCCTCATGGTGGCCCAGCTGGCCACGCAGTCGCCGTAGTGGGCTAGCGCTCCTGCTGCATCATCAGCGTGGGGCGCCCGACGATCAGCGGGTCAAGGGCGCCGATGCGGTCGATGTCCTTGCCCCGGTAGGGCAGCCGGTGCAGCACGTACCGCATGGCGTTCAGGCGCGCCCGCTTCTTGCAGTCCGACTTGATGACGATCCAGGGCGCGTCCTCGGTGTCGGTGTGCTGGAACATCGCCTCCTTCGCGGCGGTGTAGCCATTCCACTTGTCGAGTGACGCCAGGTCGATGGGCGAGAGCTTCCACTGCTTCAGCGGATGCCGCTCGCGCTCGGCGAACCTGCGCTGCTGCTCCTCCTGGCTCACCGAGAACCAGAACTTGATCAGGTGGATGCCGCTGTGCACCAGTTGGCGCTCGAATTCCGGCGCCTGCCGCATGAACTCGGCGTATTCCTCATCGGAGCAGAAGCCCATCACGTGCTCGACGCCGGCGCGGTTGTACCAGGAGCGGTCGAACAGCACGATCTCCCCGCGCGTGGGCAGGTGCTCGATGTAGCGCTGGAAGTACCACTGGCCGGCCTCGATCTCGGTGGGCTTCTCCAGTGCCACCACCCGCGCGCCGCGCGGGTTCAGGTGCTCCATGAAGCGCTTGATGGTGCCGCCCTTGCCCGCGGCGTCGCGGCCCTCGAACACGATCACCACCCGCTGGCCGGTGTCCTTCACCCACGACTGCAGCTTCAGCAGTTCCACCTGCAGCCGGTACTTCTGCTTCTCGTACGCCTTGCGGCGCATGAGGTTGCGGTACGGGTACACGGCGGTGCGCCAGTCGTCCACCAGTTCGTCGTCGCCGTGCACGGGTGGCGTGCCGAACACCGGCTCGTCCTGCTCCAGGAGTGCCTCGCCCAGCGCCACCAGGTCGTCGGGCGCCGTGCCCTCCGACACCGCCAGCAGCCACTCCGCGATTGCCTGCACGTCGTCGGGTGATGCCCCCTGCACGACGTCGCGCACGGCGTTCACCAACTCGCCCCGGGCCCCCGCGATGCCCTCGCCCACCTCGAAGGCCTCGATGGCGACGCCATCTCGCGCGGGTGACGGGCCCCCTTTTCGCGCGTGGCGTGCCATGCCCCGAACCTACTCCGCGATCTGCTCGATCACGTAGTCCAGGCACGCGGTGAGGTGGCGGACATCATCGGGGGTGACCGCCGGGAACGTGGCCACGCGGATCTGGTTGCGACCGAGCTTGCGGTAGGCGTCTGTGTCCACCACCCCGTTGGCGCGCAGCACGGCGCACAGCGCCGTCGCATCCACGCGCTCGTCCATGTCGATGGTGACCACCACGGGGCTGCGCATGGCCGGGTCGGCTACGAACGGAGTCGCGAGATCGTGTGCGTCGGCCCAGTCGTACAGCACGCCCGACGACTCCCCGGTGCGCGCCGCAGCCCACTGCAGCCCGCCCTGTCCCAGGATCCACTCCACCTGCTCCACCAGCAGGAAGATGGTCGCGAGCGCCGGCGTGTTGTAGGTCTGGTCCTTCACCGAGTTGTCACGGGCGATCAGCAGGTCCAGCGACGCGGGGCACCAGCGGTCGGCCAGGTCGTCGATGCGCTCGAGTGCACGGGGCGAGCAGGCAGCCAGCCACAGCCCGCCGTCGCTGGCGAGCGCCTTCTGCGGCGACAGGTAGTACACGTCGAACTCCGCGGGGTCCACGTGCATGCCACCCGCCCCCGAGGTGGCGTCCACCACCACCAGGGCATCGGGGTCGGCGCCCGCCGGGCGCGCGACCGGCATGCACACGCCCGTCGACGTCTCGTTCTGGGTCAGCGCATAGGCATCGGCACCAGCCTGCGCGGTGAGCACCGGGTGCGTGCCGGGCGCGGACTCATCGGTGGTCACCGTGGCGATGTGCGGCGCCTGCTCCAGGGCCTGCGCGAACTTCGACGAGAACTCCCCGAACACCGCGTGATGGCTGTGGTCGCGCACCAAGCGGAACCCCGCGACGTCCCAGAATGCCGTGGCGCCGCCGTTGCCCAGCAGCACCTCGTAGCCATCCGGCAGTCCCAGCAATTCGGCCATGCCGCGCCGGGCGCGTGCCATCACGTCCTTCACCGTCTTCTGGCGGTGCGAGGTCCCCATGTAGGAGGTGCCCGTCTCGGCGAGGGCGCGGAGCGACTCCACCCGCACCTTCGAGGGGCCGCTGCCGAACCGGCCATCGGCGGGCAGCAATTCGAGCGGGATGCGGATATCGGCGGTCTGGTCGGTCATGGCGCGGAACATACATGGGCAGGGGCGGCGCGCGGTGCCGGAGAATATGTGTCATTACTCTGGGCAGGCGGGCGACGGGCGGAGGGCACCATGCGCATGAGGATCCCTTTGGCGGGGGCGGTGGCCATCGCCCTGCTGATCATCCCGGCGACCGCGCTGTCGGCCAAGGAGGACGTGGCCTTCACCTCGGCGGGGGTCATGCGCCACGCCATCATCAGCCCGCCGGCATCGGGTGGCGCCCGGCCGCCCGTGGTGATGGTGTTCCCCCGCGAGGGCACCACGGCCCAGGACGCACTCAACCGCTTCGGGTACTCCATCAACCGCGCGGGCGCGGTGGCCGTGGCGCTGGACGCCCTGCCGTGTGCGGCGCTGGCCGACCAGCCGTGCTGGTACCCCATGCAGGCCGACCGGCGCGCCGCGGATGCCACCGCGGTGACCGACCTGATGAACATCCTCGACCGGCGCACCGACATGGACAGCACCCGGCTGGTCACCCTGGGCGAATCCAGCGGCGCGGCGTTTGCCGTGGCCATGACCCGCAGCCTGCCCAGCCGCATCGACGGCGCCCTCGGCATCTCGGCGTTCGACCCCACCCGCCGGGTGATGCTCGATCCGGCCACCCAGCAGGTGCTCATCCCGGTCACGCTTGGCGACAACTCGCGCATCAGGAAGCAGCGCTACCGCGAGCACATCACGCTCATGCGCGGGTCGTCCGACGCCGTGGTGCCGCCGAAGCTCACGATGCAGCTGCGCGACCGCCTCGCGCGTGCCGGGTGGACGAGCGACTACCTCACGCTCATCACCGTGCCGAAGGCCCCGCACGGCTCGGCGGCGCTCGCGGCCCCGCGGCGCATCACGCCGGCGCTCCGTGACCTCATCCGCCATACGCTCGACCTGGACGTCGAGGCCGGCCAGGTGAAGCGCCTTGCCGCTCTGGGCTACCTGCCCCCGAAGGCCACGCCGTCGAACACCTCCGACTACGCCCTGTCGCAGGCCGTCATGGCGTTCCAGGGATGGAACGGGCTCGAGCGCACCGGCCAGGCCGATGCCGTCACGCAGAAGCGACTGTCCACGGCCGGCCGTCCGACGGCCCGTCGCAAGGGCGGCGGCAAGTGGCTTGAGGGCAACATCGGCAAGCAGGTGGTTCTGCTGGTGAACCGGGGGCGCGTGGTGCGGGCCATCCACTTCTCAAGCGGGTCCGCGGGCAACACCCCGCGCGGCACCTACAGCATCTTCCGCAAGGAACTCATGAGCTGGTCCATCCCATTCAGCTCGTGGATGCCGTATGCGTCGTACTTCACGGGCGGTTTCGCCTTCCACGAGTACCCGGACGTACCCGGCTACCCGGCATCGCACGGGTGCGTGCGCATCGCATCGCCGTTCGCGCCGTATCTGTACGAGTTCGCCTCGTACGGCACGCCCGTCCATATGTACTAGGTGCCGTCGCGCGGGCGGTTGCCCGGGATCCTGAGAGACGCCAGTAGTCCCAGGAACACAAAGCCGGCGGCGGTCCAGCCCACCACCTGGACCGCATCGGCGAACGACTGGTCGAGGGCCGGCGCCAGCGGAGCGGTCTCGGGCGCTGATGACAGCTTCGGTATCGCGGTGCCGGCCGATGCCTTCACCGCCGTGGCGATCTGCTCGGCCTGCGGGGCCGGCACGCCCTGGGCCTCGACGGATGCGGTCACCTGCGATGTCACGGCCAGGGCGAGGGCGACGCCCAGCACGGCGGTGCCGAGCGCCGACCCCACCTGCCGCAGCGTGGACTGCATGGCGCTCGCCTGCCCGGATTCGGCCACGGGAACGTCCTGCAGCGCCACGTTGGTCAGCTGCGCGGTGGCAAAACCCACGCCCAGCCCGTACACCGCCAGCGGCGCCACGAACACCCACGGCGATACCCCGGGGGCCACGACGAATGCGAACCACAGGATCCCCGCGATCTCCAGCACCATCCCCAGCTGCACGATGCGGTGCCCACCGAGCTTCCGCGACACCGGCGCGGCCACTCCGCCCGACACCATGGCGCCTGCCGCCAGGGCCAGGATCACCAGGCCGGCGCCCAGCGCGCTCATTCCCAGAACGTTCTGCAGGAAGAGCGGGATCACGAAGATCACGCCGAACTCGCCCAGCGACACGATGAGGATGGTCACCCCGCCCCACCGGAACGTGGGCAGCCGGAAGAGCGCGAGGTCGATGAGGGTGGTCTTGCCGCGCCTATTGCGTGCCTGGGTCCAGCCGACGAAGGCCAGGAGCAGCATCACGCCCAGGGCCAGCGCCCACGGCACGGGCGAGGCGGGCAGCGGCCACCAACCGGGGGCCTCCGCCGTGGCCGACCACCAGCCGTAGGTCTCGCCCTCGATCAGGCCGAACACCACCAGCGCCAGGCCACCGGAGATCAGCAGCACCCCGAACCAGTCGCGCAGGCCCGGTGCGCCGGGCTCCTTCGACTCGGGCACCAGCAATAGCGCCCCCACGATCACCAGCAGCGCGAGTGGCGGGTTGATCCAGAAGATGAGCCGCCACGAGAAGTCGGTGGTCAGCCAGCCGCCCAGCACGGGGCCCACCGCGGCCATGCCGGCGATGGTGGCGCCCCAGATGCCGAACGCCGCGGCTCGGTCGCGGCCGTGGAAGTTCGCGTTCACCAGCGACAGGCTGGTGGGCAGCACCAGCGCTCCACCCACGCCCTGCAGCGCGCGCGCCAGCAGCAGCATCTCGGCGCTCTGTGACAGCGCGGCAAGCACCGACGCCAGTGCGAACACCACCACGCCGGCCACGAACAGGCGTCGCCGGCCAAACTTGTCGGCCGTCGCCCCCACGGCGATCAGCAGCGCCGCGAATACCAGGGCGTAGAGGGAGTTGGTCCACTCCGCCTCGCTCAGGTCCATCTGCAGGGCGTCGATGATCTCCGGCAGGGCCACGTTCACGATCGTCCCGTCGATAACGATCAGCGACACGCCCAGCGCCAGCACGGGCATGATCAGCCAGCGGCTCCGGCCCTGGAGGGTCAGCGGCATTCCGGCAACCTACAGGCGGGATATCACCCCGGGGCGCAGGTGCACGACCTCCGGGCGACACCGTCGCCGCGTACGTACACGAGGTCGTCACGCCGCGGTGCGTCCGTGGGGGCGAACGCGGCGTCCTCGTCCAGGGGCGCGGGGGAGACGAGGGACCGAAGCGCGTCCACCACCACGCGCTCGTATCCAGCGGGAACGGCCGCACCGTCGCCCGGGTGCCGAAGCAGGTCGTCCCTCGGCACCGCAGTCAGGGCCGTCACGCCGCCGCCTGTGCGTCGTACGCGCACGTGCCTCAACCGGTAGGAGCGCTCCCGCTCGCGGATCACCGCCAGGTCATCGTCGCCGATGGCAATCAGCGCTCCCAGCACCGACGAGCCGATCCGGGGGCGAATGCCGACCACCAGGCAGCGCATGGGCAGCCCGCCGCAGGAGGTGCATGCGTACGAGCGGGACACGTGATTATCGATCGCCACGATCCAACCCCGCTCCCAGTCGACCAGCCGCGCCGGGTCAGGGCGGACGGTCCGCCCAAGGGCTGCCGAGGCGGTGGCCGCATCGCACAGTGATCCGTAGGCGAACAGGAACATGGGCAAAAAGTAGGGGGTGGGCCCGAAGGCCCACCCCCAAGGGTGCTGCTTCCGTATCTGAGTTGGACTCAGACGCCCGGGGGCTTCGGGAAGCGGTGACGCATCGTGTACTGGTACGGGGTGGCGAACAGCAGGTCCGCGATGTCCTCGTCCGTACGCTCGATGGTCTGGGTCCAGATGGTGTCGGCACC
>Ga0055584_100002133_pt1 | contig 19523 bp, 14 predicted proteins | sample OSDHelmetaG_FD_58716 | JGI IMG/M metagenome (GOLD analysis project Ga0055584, IMG submission 58716) | Pelagic marine sediment microbial communities from the LTER site Helgoland, North Sea, for post-phytoplankton bloom and carbon turnover... | ecosystem: Environmental > Aquatic > Marine >... | reverse complement strand
TTCAAGTTGACTCCAGAGTAAAGAGCTAGGTGGGCGGTGCGAGGTTCAGGTGAACCAAATTCTGAAACCCGTCCAGAAAATGGCATTGTTGTTGGTTGAGCGGGAAAAAATGATGTCTGGCACGGAATTATAGCCAAGATTTCCAGCTTTAGACCCTAATACATAAGTCGGATTACGGGTAGAAGCTTTTTTGAGCCACCCGAATCGCCTTCTTCGCGCCCGGTGCTGGCGCAAGAAGTGGAGAGGGAGAGGGCCCCAAAATTTCGATTTAACTCGGGATTCACGAATATTGTCGATCCTCTGGCACTTTCGGTTTGGAGCTATCCCCAAGTCTCGACAATTGCTTCGCGCATGGTTCATCGCGCGATCGCCTTCGGTCGGAGGTCCGAAAAATGCTGTTCTGGCGAACGCCAGACTATGGGCTATTTTCTTCACGGCCTGCGGCCAAGGGTAGGGCAAAGCGCTGGTTTCGAATCCCAAAATAGAGGAGATCGGGCTTTGGAAAATCTCGATAATCCTGCACAACCCAGATGTTCGTTCCTCCTCGCCGGTGGCCTACCGAGTGGGCATCAGCGACTCGTGCTCGTCTAATCGATATACCCAAGCGCTCGAAGTCTCTCCTCGTGCGGCTTTGTGGTTGCCGCTGACTTTCGGAAAGGAGGTTTGTCCCGACTGGTGAGTATCTGGTCTCGTTCGGCCGCGCGCAACGCCTCGCCGAATGCGGGCGTACCCGAATTCCGGTGACTGCGGAATCCCGACGAGGCCGAGAATGGTAGGTGCGATATCGGCGAGCCGAACCTGTGTCTCGCTGACCTGGCCCGGAGGAATCCGCGAAGGTTGTGAAATGGTTATCGGGATACGAATCGTTCGCTCGGAGGCGCCGATCTGTTCGAGCACGTTCAGAACCTTGCCGACGTAGCTGTCGGTAGGGCGAAGTCATAGTGAACGTCCCAGATATGAAGAAAGAGAAAGAACGGCGCGTTATCGCGCCAGGCTTTGTCGCTGGGCGAGATTTCTTTGGGGGGGAACTGTTCCATGATGGGCGATTGACGACACGCCGCATGGAGGCAGTCTTGTGTTGGTAGTCCTCGAATTGTCAACCCCGAGGCTCGCGGCTTGAATCCCTGGTTTGATCGAGGCCGGTTGATTTGCGGCGTCGTGAAAGGTTATGTCAGTTTGTGTGAATAAATAGTGTTCGGACCCCCGCCATGTCTCAGGTCTTCGGTCGGGTATCAGGCCGCATTGCAGTCGAGCATGGGTCACAGCAATGCCGCCGTTGTTTCGCGAACCCAAAGCCCAAGGAGAAATATCTTGACTTACGATCTGATTATTCGACGAGGTCTTATTGTTGACGGAACCGGCTCGGAGCCGTTCGTGGGAGACATTGCGGTTGCGGGGGATACCATCGTGGCTATCGGTGACGTGGATGGTGAGGCGAGGCGGGAGATCGACGCCGAAGGGCACGCGGTGACGCCGGGCTTTATCGATTTGCATACCCACCTTGATGCGCAGGTCGGATGGGATCCCGCGCTGACGCCTGTCGTCTGGCATGGCGTCACGACGGCACTTCTCGGGAACTGCGGCGTGACATTTGCGCCTTGCAAACCGGGCGATCGTGACGTGCTCGCGGGAATGATGGAATCCGTAGAAGATATTCCGGGAAAAACGATCCTCGAGGGATTGCCCTGGGATTGGGAAAGTTATGGCGAGTACCTCGACTCGCTGGAGAGGCTTGCGCCGGCCATTAACGTGGCCGGTCTGGTTGGCCACTGCGCGATCCGCACTTATGTGATGGGCGATCGAGCCGTCGACGGGGAACCGACGACTGACGAGATCGAAGAGATGGCAGCCTTGGTCGGGAAATCCGTTGCAGAGGGGGCCGTTGGTTTCTCGAGCAGCCGCTTGCTCGCCCATCGGATGCCGGACGGTCGCAGTATTCCGGGCACCTTCGCCAAGACCGATGAGATGGTCGCGATCGCCAAGGCGCTTGGTGAGAATAATGGGCTGGTGCAGAACGTTCTTGAATACACGCGATTCGCATCCGAGATGGAAATCCTGAGACAGCAGTCGCTGGCAGCCAAGACCCGAACCATTTTCACGGCGCCACATATTCCCGGCTCGGAGGGCAAGGCTAGTGCCTATGAGGATTATGTCGAGGGGATGCGAGCCGAGGGCCTCGACGTGACGGCTCTGACCTTGCCGCGTTCGGGAGGATTCTTGTCGGGGCTCAAAACGAACATCATGGTGATGCCACCGGATACATTCGTTCCGGGTTCGATGACACCCGCATGGCTTGAACTCGTGGCGCTCGACTTCGAGGATCGCCTCGAAGCCATCCGGGACGAGAAGACTCGCGGCCAGCTGATCGAAGAAGCCAGGGGATCAAAGCTCGTCGATATGTTCGCGGTCAATTTCTATTCGCTGGATGATGGCGATGCGCCCGTTTACGACCATGACCCGAGCGCAAGCCTTCCGGCGCTAGCAAAGGAGGCCGGAGAGCATCCCGCAGAGACCTGGCTGCGAATCATGCTCGAAACCGATGGCGAGGCGCTTTTTCATGTTCGTTTCTTCAACCACGACTACGCGGCGGTCGAGAAGTTCCTGCAGAAGGATTGGGTCTTGCCCAGTCTCGGCGACGCGGGCGCGCATTTGACCCAGATTATCGACGCTGGTTGGCCGACTTTCATGCTGTCTCATTGGTGCCGTGAGAAAGGTACCTTCAGCCTGGCGGAGACGGTTCGGATGCTGACCAGTGCGCAGGCCCGCATTCTGGGATTCAGCGACCGAGGGACGCTGGCGGTCGGGATGCGTGCCGATATCAACGTCATCAATACCGAGAAGGTTGTGGAAGCACAGCCGCGGCTGGTCAACGATTTTCCCGGTGGTGTGCCGCGATTGATCCAGAAGGCGCAGGGCTACCGTGCGACGATCTGTAACGGGAGTGTGATTGTGTCGGAAGGGGAAATTACTGGCGAGCGAGCCGGCAAGGTTCTGCGGAACAACGCCTGAGGTACGACTCCAAGGTAAGGCCTCGCCGAGCCTGGTTCAGTGCGTCGCGAACCACGCCTCGCTCTGTGAGCCTACGATCGCCACCAGATTCCCCATCGCGACGTTGACGTCCACGATATGCATGCCCCACTCTGGAGTGAGATCGCCGCCGATGTTGTCGGTCCGCGGGCCGGGATCGGCATTGACCCGGAGAGAGAGATAGGTGTAGTCCCCCTCGGTGACGCACTCCGAGGTCACCAGGCCGGGCAAGGAGACGTAGTCGACATCGAGCTGCGGAGGGTCTTCCAGGTCGTCCGCCCAAGCCAGGTCCGGGGCGGGGTTGCTGAACTGAGTTCCGTCAACGAGGCTGAAATAGGGTGTCAGCAAGCCGGCTCCACCGCTCAGGCTGGCTGGATTTGTGCACAGCGCCTGTTGGCCGTCCGCTCGGGCGCGTCCGAAGAGCGAACCGGCTGCAGGTGGCGAGGTGTCGCGAAACGATGCGTAGGAAATGACGCAGCCTGTCTGTTTGTCGCTGCGGCAGGCAGCCACGTTTGCGAAGCTGCCCCCGACGTCTTCGCCGACCGGGACCTGCACGCTGGACCCCAGCAGCAGCGCCGATACCATCCGGTCTTGCAGCGCCGAGTTGGTGTCGATTTCCTCTCGGATCAAACGGCCGAGATGGCCAGCCCCCTGGGAGTGCCCCATTAATACGAAGGGACGACCTTCGTTGAGGTTGGCCAGGTAATGCTTGAAAACATCGACCACATCACCGTAGGCCCGACCTGAAACCTCACTAGCGCCCGCGGTCAGGGTGCGTTGTCGATAGACCGGCGCGTAGACTTCGCAAACCTCACCAAAGCGGGCTGCCTGATTGCGAGTGGTGGCGATTTCCTCTGAGTAATTTCCGTCGAAAGGCGCGTTGCCCTCGGTACCCAGTCGCACGGTGGGGCAGATGTAGAGACAATCGACTTCTGCATCCGCCAGAGCGACGTGGGGCACGATTTCGTAGCGCCCGTCGGCCTGAACGATCGCCGTGTCGAGATCGCGATCGCATTCGTCGCCGGGGAGACCTCGCTTGCACATCCAGTGGGCGTCATCCGCGTAGATATCGCTCGAGTAGCCCTCGTAGAAGATCTCACGCTGGACCTCCCCGCCAGATTTGGTGGTGCTGTCGTCTCCACAAGCCATCAGGCCGAGCATTCCCAACCCGACCAAGGGTCCGATCCAATTCCCTAACGAATTCCGCATACTTCGACGCTCGCGGAATCCGAGGAATGACATAAGCTTCTCCCTTCTATTTTTTCACACGGGGAGTTCGTCCTGAATGCTGGCGAGAGGCGACGCGGCTGGCCGGGGTATCCAGCGGAAATCCCCGTATGGTCGGGCCCCGATTCGTCTGATGCAGCGTAAGTAGATTTTGCTGAACGTCGTAGATGCGATCGGAGAGGGCCCTTTGACCAGCGGCTTCGCTCATGATTGAAACTTCAGAACTCCGCATCGGAGATCTGAACTCGTGGATTTCAAAGAGAGAAGGAACGAATGTTGAAGCTTCATTTTGCCCCTAACTCACGGGCTGGCCGTATCGTCTGGTTGTTGGAGGAACTTGGCCTCGACTATGAGGTGAATCGAATGGATTTTCATCCCAAGGATTTGAAGTCCGACGAGCACCGGGAACGGCATCCGCTGGGTCGGGTGCCGGTTCTCGATGACGGCGATGTTTCGATCTACGAATCGGGCGCCATTGTCGAATATGTGCTGGCGCGCCATGGCGACGGCGGTTTGAAGCCGGCCGTGGATTCTCCCGAGTTCCCCGAGTATCTGCAGTGGTTTCACTATTGCGAGGGCATGGTCATGCCGCCCATGAATACGGTGGTGGTGCATACGATGCTGCTGCCCCCCGACCGTCGGGACGAAACCGTGCTCGGGCAAGCCAAGAAGCTTCTGGGGCGTGCGATCGCACCCATCGACAAAGCCCTCGAGGGACGTGATTATCTGATCGGCGACTTCTCGGCAGCCGACGTGATGCTAGGGCATTCGCTCTATATGTCGAACCGATTCGGGGAAGTCTCGGATGAAATGGCCAACATCAAAGCCTATCTGGGTCGGGTGGAGGCTCGTCCCGCGTTTCAGAAGGCGATCAATTTGTAGCCATCGATGAGCGGATTCCGGGGACGGGGGCCGCCAACAGGCTTTTGGCGAATCCGGTCTTGAGCAGTTAACCAAGGACACGGTGCCTCCTGACGCGAATACCCCGCAGGGTGCGAGCTCGACTGCCACCGGGAAAAGGGAAGGGCCGCTGCCTTTGGGGGTATCGATGGCCTACGGCCCACCGGTGGTGGGCGCAGCGTCGATGCTTTTTTTCGCGCAATTCTATTTCCTCAACTTCGCGACAGACGTGTTGTTGCTGTCGCCAGCCCTGATTGGTGGAATTTTTGCACTCGGCCGATTGTGGGATGCCCTGACCGATCCGCTCGTGGGGACGTGGAGCGACCGGACGCGGTCGCGTCTGGGGCGACGTCGTCCATGGCTTTTCGCGAGTACGCCGCTGCTCTTGCTCACCTTTGCGATGTTGTTTCTCCCGCCGGCGGGGCTCTCCGAGGGGCTGACCCTGATCTGGATCACGATCGGTTTATTCAGCTTCTACACCGCTCTCACCGCCTATCTCGTGCCCAGCCAGGCGCTCGGCGCCGAGTTGACCGATGACCATCACGACAGATCGCAGGTATTCGGTTTGCGCGGCGCCTTCTTCACGATGGGCATGGTCTATGCGTTTGGCGGGATGCAATACGTGATCAACGCGTCAGATCCGCGTGCAGCGCTTGGACCGGTGGTCGCCGTCGGGCTGGGGCTCGGCCTCCTGCTGCTGATACCGCCCCTGCTGGTGAAGGAGCGCGAGGAATTTCAGGGCCGCGGTTCGCCGCATCCTCTTCAGGCGATGCGGGATGTCCTGCGCAATCCTCATGCGCGTTTGCTGCTTTTCGTTCAATTTGTCGAGATGGCTGGCGCCGGGGTGCTCGGCATCCTGTCTCCTTATATGATGAAGTACATCCTGAAGCGGCCCGACCTCGTCGGAATTCTTCCGGCAATTTTCGTGGTCTTCAGCGTGGCATCGATTCCCGTATGGGTCCGCTTGATGCGGAAGTACGGCAAGCGGAATGTCTGGGTCGTTTCGATGGTCTTGTTTGCGTTCAGTTTCGGGGCGATCGCATTTGTGGAGCCCGGACAGTGGCAATGGATGGCAGGACTTCTTTTGATCGCCGGGACCGCGGCTGGCTGCGGCGCGGCCGCGGGGCCTTCGATTCTGGCCGACGTGATCGACTATGATGAGTTCCTGACCGGGGAGCGCAAGGAGGGCGCCTACTCGGCGGCCTGGGGCTTCTCGATTAAATCCGCGAACGCGGTGATCATCTCTGTCACAGGTTTCGCGCTTGCGCTCGCTGGCTTCGAACCCAATGCGGAGCAGTCTTATCAAGCCGAGTTCACGCTCCGGGCACTCTTTGGTGGGTTGCCGTTCGTTCTTTATATAGCCGGCGCTTTCCTGTTCTCGCGTTTCCAACTGAACGAAACCGAGTACGCGAAGATCCGTCTCGATCTCGATCGCCGCCGCGAACCTTGACGTGCGGGCAGTTGCTCAGAAGCGTCGGGTTTGACGAATGACGTGCGCTTGGGCCAAAAAGGGACGTCTTTTATTCTAATTTCGTCAGCCACTGTCGAGGATCGTTTCGGTCGTCGATCACGGAGATCCAATGCTCGCCAAATCACTTTTCCCGACGATTCTTGTCGCCACCCTCATCCTGCCCAATGCGGTGGCGAATGCCCAGCCCGCGGCGCCGAGCGAATTTCTCGATTCGGTCATCGAGGGGCAGCCGTCGACAGGTGGCGTCGCCACCGAAGATGATGCTCTCGACGCGCAGGCGGCACGTCTTGCCGAAGGGGAGCAGGTCCCCGGGGTTTCCCGCCAGGCCGCAACGGAGATCGAGCAAATCGTGGTGAGCGCCCGGAAGCGGACCGAGTTGCTCGAGGATACACCGCTTTCGGTAACCGCGCTCGGTGAGGACTTTCTCCGCGAAACCGGCACAACGCGGCTGGACGAGATCAAGAATTTCGTCCCGAACCTCCAGATCATCACCGGTCGCGCCGGACAGGATGCCATTGTCCGCATCCGTGGGGTGGGCACAGCCACCGGCGAGATCGCCTTTGACCCCGGTGTCGGGATCTACGTTGATGGTGTGTTTCTTCCCCGGTCGCTGGGGTCCCTTGTGCAGGTTTTGGATGTGGCCCAGATCGAAGTCTTACGTGGCCCCCAGGGAACGCTTTTCGGGAAAAATACCATTGGTGGCGCGATCAATATCACCACGGTGAAGCCGAGCGAGGAACTTGAGGGTTTCGCTCTGGTACGCCCTGGCAACTTTGGTCGAATCGATACGCAGGCCATCCTCAACTTGCCCATCGATATTGGCTGGCTCGAGGACAAGCTCTTTACTCGCTTGACCTTCGGTTCGAGCAACGACAACGGCTATACCTACAATCGCACTCTCGACCGAAACTGGTCGAATCGCGGAAACTACTCTTTCCTGGGCAGTCTGCGTTTCCTGCCGACAGATTCCGTCACGATCGATATCAGTGGTACGTGGGGCAAGACGCATACTCGCCCGAAGGGCGGAAATTGCCGCTTCATCGAGTCGACGGTTGCACAGGCTCTTTTGTATCCCTCCTACAAGGAGGCCTGCGAGGAGTCCGGTGAACTCGGGGGCGTGTATCAATTCGAGGCGGACACCACGAGCTTCTTTGATATTGCAAGCTACGGAACGTGGGGCACGATCTCGTGGGATGCCGGCGACCTTGGCCCGATCCGGGACCTGACCTTGAAGTCGATCACCTCCTGGCGCGAGCAGCGTCCCAGCACCCGACAGGATCTGGATATGAGTCGTGAGCTCGTCCTGAATCTAGCTCTGACCGAAGGCGGGCTGGACGGTTCGACCGCCGGGTTCCAGCAGCAGATCAGCCAGGAGCTTCAGGCGAATGCCAGCGCACTGAACGAACGTCTGCAGATGGTCGGCGGCGTGTTCGGATTCTGGGAGAAGGGAGATATGCCTTTCGTGACGTACTCCGAGCCCGAGTCGACGTTCATTCCGGTAAGCCCCATCAATGTCGAAAGCCAGTCGCGAACGGACAATTGGAACTGGGCACTCTACGGACAGGGCACGCTGGATGTCACCGAGTGGCTCAGTCTGACCGGCGGGCTTCGCTACACGCAGGAAAAGAAAGGTGCGTCTCAGCAAAACACCAACCGCGGGACTGGCGAGGCTGACCCGCCTTACAGCGGTCGCGTTGTCTATGAGGCATGGACTCCCATGGGGTCGATCGCCATGACAGTTCCGGACGCCTTGCTGGACGGGACTGAAGTAGACCATCTGCTGGGCTATTTCACATACTCCCGGGGCTTCAAGGGCGGTGGCTTCAATGCGATCGTCAACCTCGACGTCACCGAGCTGGAGCCGTTTGCGCCTGAGTATCTCGACTCTTTCGAGGTGGGAGTGAAAACGGTTGCTTTCGACCGGCGGCTGGTCGTGAATATGGCGGCGTTTGTCGGAGAGTACAAAGACAAGCAAGAGTCCTCGATGCGTGTGAACAACGATCCTGAAGATCTGGACGTCCAGCGCCTGACCCAAAACGCGGCCTCGGCAACGACACGCGGTATCGAGCTTGATATCTTTGCCATGCCTTTGCCGGGACTGCAGATTACCGGATCGATCGGCCTTCTCGACGCACGCTATAACTCGTTCCCCGATGCGATCAGCGAGCTGAACAATGAAGAGACCGTCAACCGGGCTGGCAAGCCCTTCTTCGATGTCCCGCAGATGCAGACCCATATCGGCGCGCAGTTTTCCCTGCCTCTCGACCTCGGCGGGCCGGAGTGGATGGTCGGCTGGGTCACGCCGAGGATCGACTGGTCCTATACAAGCGCGATCACGTTCGGGGGCGAGGAACTTCCCTACGCGACGCAGGGCGGGGTCAACCTGCTCGCGGCCCGCTTGTCCTACGGATTTATGGACAACAGGGCTCAGGTGGCTGTTTGGGGCAAGAATCTTCTCGACAAGCGATATTTCGGAGCGAAGAATTCCTGGGCTAATCTCTTCGGGAGCGTGATCCGTTACTACGAGCCACCGCTGACCTTCGGCGCCGAGCTCTCTTATCGATTCTGATTTTCTTTCGACAAGCTGATTGTGAAGGAAAGGTTTCTGATGAATCACCCATACGCAGCACTGCTCGGGTTCGAAGTGGAAGATTCGGGTGACGGCCGCAGTATCTGTCGCCTGAGTGTAGCCGAATCCCACTACAATCCGCTCGGTGTGGTGCATGGCGGGATTTTGTACTCCCTTGCCGATACCGGAATGGGTGCCGCTCTTTTCCCCAGTCTCCAGCCCGGCGAAATCTGCGCTACCATTGAGATTAAAATGAACTATTACCGACCCGTCCGGTCGGGAGAAATTCGCTGCCTCACCGAAGTTCTGTATCAAGGCAAACGGGTCGCCAACCTTGAATCCTCTCTCTACGTCGAGGGCCGTCTGGTGGGTAAGGCCAATGGAAGCTACTCGATCTTCAGGCTGGAGAAAAAACCGGAGGCCGGGCAATAGTGCCAGAGATGCCTTTTGCGCGGGGCATACGATCCCAAACGGGAAGGATCCGTTGTTGTATCGTTCGCCTCAGTAGGCGATCTATGAGAATTTTTTGCTCAAGGTAGCGGGGGGTGTTGTGGGTCTGATTGTCAAAAAGCAGGGTGGGCTTTTGGGGGCTCGTGTCGAGGGAGTCGATTTTTCGAAACCTTTGACAGGAGAAGTCCTCGAGGGGATCGCCGACGCTCTTCACGCGCATCAAGTGATCTCGATGTCGGCAAGGGAGATGACGCCGGAGCAACATGTCGAAATCGCGCAGCACTTTGGCGAGCTGGAACTCCACGCCACCGACCAATTCGCGGTCGACGAGAATGCGTCACATATAACGGTCGTGGACTCGGAGGCTGGTCATCGGGCCGACTCCTGGCACGCGGACGAGACGTTTCTGGAGGAGCCGCCGCTTGTGAATGTGCTGCACGGCAAGGTCATTCCCGAAGCTGGCGGAGACACGGCATTTCGCAGCACGGCTGCCGCATATGATGCCCTCTCTGAGAAAATGAAATACCTGATCGATGACCTGAACTCGATCCACGACTACGGCCACCTCTACGAGATGGGTTGGCGGAGCGGAATACCGCTCGCGCCGCAGATGGGGGAGGCGCTCGTGAAAGGATTGCTCCACTCACATCCACTGGTTCGCACCCATCCGGTCACGGGCCGCAAGTGGCTCACGATCAACCCGACCTACACGCGTTTTGTCGAGGGGCTTCCGCCTGCCGAGGGCGAGGCCATCCTGGCGATGCTGCTCGCACACCTGCAAAAGCCCGAGTTCGGCTTCCGATATTCGTGGCAAGAGGGTGATTTGCTGATGTGGGATCAACAAGCGGTTCAGCATTATGCCGTGAACGACTTCGAGGGCCGTCGATTGGTTCACCGAATCGCGGTTTTACGGTCGGCCGCAACCTACAAGGGCATCAAGACAGTTTGAGATGGTAGGCCGTCGACGCCAGCGGGGTGGATCGGGCAGGATTCCATGAGGGCGAACTCGCATCGGAAAGCTGTATGTCGCCGCGACAGGTGAAGGCCTTGAGCGCCGTTGTGTTGCTCGCGGTGATTACTTTTATCTGGGACTATCTTGCCAGTTTGGAGCTTCCGGAAGGTGGATGGGAGTCTACCAAGTGGCCCACGGATCTGGTGCGTTATTATTATCCGGTTGCCCGCTATCAAGGTGCGATGCTCGCAAGCGGAGCGCTACCTTTCTGGAACCCGTGGCAGCTCGCTGGGTTTCCGCTGCTGGCAGCGCCCGCAGCCGGGATCCTTTATCCTCCACTGATCGTCCTGACTTTATTGCTGCCAGCGGAAGTCGCGCTTGAAGTGCACGCAGTCTCTCATCTGTTCATCGGTGGTGCCTTTATCTGGCTCCTGCTTCGCCGGCTGCAAGTTGGACCGGTAGCCGCACTTTTGGGATCGTTCGCGTTTGCTGTTTCTGACGAGATGCTGAGGGAAACCGAGATCACTTCCTATCTTTCGACCGAGGCTTGGATTCCCGGAATCTTTTGGGCCATCTTGGCTCTGATCGACGAACCCCGGTTCCGGCGTGCTTTGGTTTTGGCGTTGATTCTGACGATGAGTTTTCTCGGAGGACATGCGCAGGGGCTTCTCTACGGAATGTTTTGGGCGGTTCCGTTCGGTATCGCGGGCCTTCTCTGGCGAGCCCCTGACAACACTGCACGCCTTCATGTTCTTGGCTGGTTGGTGCCAGCTGGGCTTCTGACGATTCTGTTCTCGGCACCACAGCTCTTCCCGAGTCTCGAGTTGATGTTCGACGGAAGCCGCAGTCAGGATCCATTAACGCCATGGCAAGCGGCCTTCGGCTCCTCGCAATGGCAGCGCATCTGGAACGCGATTACGACGTTGAACACGCCGGGGGCACTCTTTGGCTACCCGGCACTTCTGCTCGCCCTGTGGGGTGCGGTTGGGCTAACTGAGCGATGGGCGCGCCTGACGATTCTCTCGCTGGCCGTGCTTGCCTTTTTTTATATGCAGGGCCAAGCCTCTCCCGTCTGGTGGTTTTTCTACGATCTTCCGTTTGGTAAATCGTTTCGGGGGCCCGGGCGGATTGCTCCGCTATTGGTCTTTCTGGTGGCAGTTCTGGCGGGCCTCGGCGCCCAGAACTTGATTGAATTTTGTCGTCGCCTTCGGCCAGGTCGCTCGCTGGAAGTCGCCGCTGCCGGCATTGTGTTCCTTCTGATTCTCGGTGATGCGCTCTGGTTCGGGCCACCGCGCTATCAGTACCAGCAATTGCGTCAGATGGATTCCTGGGGAGTTTCGATTTTAGGGACGCGCCCTCCGGCCTTGCCCGCCTCTCAGCGGACTCTTTTGCTACCTGCGCTGCACTTCGGAACCCTGGACAGACAGGTCAAGACGGGAATGACGCAGCGTCGGCCGGTTTTGAATGAGTATGAGCCTATCCTGCCTCAGCCTTATTTGGACTTTTTCAACAAATCGGGGCTGTGGCATGGGGATCTGAAGCTCGAACGCGAGGAGGGGCGAAACCGGCCACTACCGGAATTTACTCGGATTCTTGATCTGATGGGTGTGGACGAGACCATCGCTTTCGGGAAACCCGCTGCCCTGGCTGCCGTGCAAGAGGCGAAGGGGGTGACTGTGCAAGTCGATAATGTATGGATCACGAAGCGCCGAAACGCGCTTCCTCGAGCCTTCGTCGTTTATCAGACTCTCGTTGAGTCCGATCCGGAAAAGGCGCGGGAGAAACTCTTGGGCGAGAGTTTCCGCCCCCGAACGACCGCAATCGTGGCGAACGGCGAGGCGCTGCTTCCTGTTGAGGATTTCCTCCACGGGCAAGCCACGATCGAGAACTATGAAGAAGGTCGGGTTGATGTGACAGCAGTTTGCGGGGGTCCCTGCCTGCTGGTTTTGACCGATCTTTTCTATCCGGGTTGGGAAGCCTGGGTGGGAGAGCGGGAAGTGCCGATCGTGAAAACGAATATTGCATTTCGAGGCATCAGGCTTCCCGCGGGCGCGCATCAAGTCGAATTCCAATATCGGCCCGCCAGTTTTCTTTGGGGTATGATTCTTTTTCTCGGCGGGGTTGTGCTCGCGTTGTTCGGATTGTGGCGAGACCGATCCAGTGTCGCAGGCGGATCCTAGTCGGGTACGATCCGCTCGCACGCATCCCAGAGTCGCCGTCGCTCCTGCTCGGTTTCAGTTGTAAAGGGCAGGAGATGGGTCCGTCGGGCGATCCGGTCCAGGAAAAATTTGCCTGTGGATTTTCGCGCGACCTCGCTGGCAGCCAGCCATAGCAGGGTATCTGCGCCTTCGGTCGGAGTGCGCAACAGGGGGCCCATGATGCGGTGAAAGAGCGGTAGCGATGAACGTACGGCGGGCGTGTCAGCCCAGCCGGGATGCATCGCATGGACAGTCGCTCTTTTTCCCAGCCGTTCAGCCCATAGTTCCGAGAGGACGACCTGCGCCCGTTTGGTTTGGGCGTAGGCCATGACGCCATCATAGGGCGCTGTGGGTGCAAGCAGTCGATCGACGTCGAGCCGTGTGGAGTACATTCCGCCGGAGGAAACCCAAAGAAGTCGACCGTCGCCGGATTTGCCGAGCGCTTCTTCCAGACGACGGGTAAGCAAATGTGGCCCCGCAATATGCGTCGCGAACGCGAGTTCGAGGTCTTGCCGAGTTCTTTCGAATCGATCCGAGAGAACCCCCGCATTGTGGATGAGGATATCGATCGGTTTCGCTTCAAGTTGCTCGGCGGCTCGCTCGACCGATTCGAGGTCCGACATATCGACCTGCACCGTTTCGATCTGTTTGCTGCCGGTACTTTCTTCGATTTTTGCCTTGGCAACTGCGGCACGCTCGGGATTGCGACAGAGCAGGGTGACCCGGGCTCCCAAATCGGCGAGGCCCATTGCGGTTTCGAGGCCGATGCCGGAGTTCGCCCCTGTGATCACGCAGTGGCGCCCGCCCAGATCGACGTCGAGATCCCCCGGGGAGAATGCCAAAGAGCGGAGCAGGAAGCCGGTTCGGTCGAATGAGAAGACGATTGTCGGATCGACAGCGGCCCCAAGTGCCAACCCCGCGAACCGCTGGGCGGCCGGTGGCTCGGGCAGGTTCAGGTCTTCGACAGGTTGCGGACAGTCAAGCGATGCAAGAATCTCGGCCGGGTCTGCGTGATCCCCGGCTTCCCGGCTGCGATGCTGATAGAGAAGATCTCCTCCTGGCCGGATGACGAAGGTCCCGCCTAATTGCCAGGGGTCGCCTTCGACGGAATTTTGCCGATATCCGGCCGCCAGCGCGCGAGCAGCGTTGGTCCAGAGTCGGGGTGAAAGAATCTCGGCTCGGCCTCGGCGCATACCTGCGGCCCGGTAGCTCAGAAGCTCCGGATCGACGAGAATCGTCCCGGTCAAGTCGAGGTCTTCGCGGAAGGCACGGGCGAACTCGGGAGTCCCGTTGCCGATGATGATGAGAGAGGCTCCTCTTGCCTCGATGGCGTCTATTTCGTCACGCAACTGCGCGACTTGCTCGCGGCAAAAGAGTCAGCCGAAATGGCGAACAAAGAGAAGCACGGCTGGCCGATCAGCCCAAAGGCTGCTCAGGCGCACTGGCATCCCGGCATCATCGGAAAGTGAGATCTGGCCGAGGCGGCGCTCCAACAAACTCATGCTTTATTGTATCCCGGGGGAGCGCGCTTACAAGCCCTCGACATTGTTGATCGGCGCATGCGAGCGGGGCTCGACGCTTCCCCCGCAATCCGGAATGTGGCAAGGGAGCAACGTGATTGAACGTGTGGATCTGGCGACGGGAACAGACGAGCTGCTGGCCCATATCGAAGCGGGAGTAGCCATTCTGACTCTGAACCGACCGGAGGTGCGCAATGCACTCTCGGACACCCTGAGTCCCGCATTGCGCGAGATGATCGCTACGCTCTCGGAGGACGCTCGTGTCCGTGCCGTGGTGTTGACCGGTGCGGGTGCTGCCTTCTGCGCCGGGGGCGATGTGAAGGGGATGGGGGGACGCACCAAACGGGAGGATGCACCGCGAACGCGCGACGCAGCTGTGGTCGATCTGGCCCGACGTCAGCAGACACTGACAGGTGCGCTCTACGCGATGCCGCAACCGACATTGGCCGTATTGCCGGGACCGGCAGCTGGCGCCGGGTTTGCCATTGCACTGGCTTGCGATCTGCGTGTGATGGCCGATTCGGCCTTTGTCACCACGGGATATAAGCGTGTGGCGCTGTCGGGAGACTACGGCGCAAGTTTTTTCCTGACGCAGCTCATCGGGACGGCTCGTGCCCGGGAGCTGTTTTTCACCGGAAAACGGCTGGGAGCCGTGGAGTGCGAGCAGCTGGGGATCGCGAATCGTGTGGTGCCCGCGGAGCGTCTTCAGGAAGAGTCAATGTCCCTTGCTCGAGAACTCGCTTCGGGCCCCACAGTGGCCTATCGTTTCATGAAACGAAATCTCGACCTGGCGATGCGTACGGATCTGGAATCCTGCCTGAGGGCAGAGGCCGAGGGCGTTGTTGCTACGGCCACCACAGAAGACCATCAGGAAGCTGTGCGAGCCTTTATCGAAAAGCGTGAGCCCCGTTTTCGGGGGCGCTGAGAGGACCGGCCTCGGCTCCGGACTGGAATCGAAAACAAGCGGTGCTAGGTTTTCGACCTGAAATATCGGTGAGTGAAGCAAAGCGAGGAAACTTATGATCAAATTATATGGAGCGAACGCCTCTCCCTTCGTGCGCAAGGTCATGGCCGTCCTGGCGATCAAGAAATTACCCTATGAGCATATCCCATCCATGCCGTTTTCGGGCGATGAGGAACTGGCCCGCGTGAGCCCGTTGAGCAAGGTGCCCGCCCTGATCGACGGCGATCTGAATATCGCGGACTCCAAGGTGATCTGCCGCTATCTGGAAAGCGCTTATCCGGAAGTCCCGGTCTATCCCGCAGCGACTGGCGAGCGAGCTCGCGCGGATTGGTTCGAGGAATACGGGGGGACCGCCCTTGCTGAGGCCGCCGCAGGTATCTTCTTCAACCGATTCATGGTCCCCATGGTATTCAAGAAGCCGGTGGATGAGGCGCTCGTGAACACGATCATCAATGAGAAATTACCGCCTATGCTTGATTACCTCGAAGGGGAAGTCCCGGCAGATGGCTTCCTTTTCGGTAATCTGACGGTTGCGGATCTCGCACTGGCATCTCCCTTCGTGAACGCTGGTTACGCGGGGTACACGGTGGACGCCGAGCAATGGCCCAAGTTTTCCGCCCTGATCACTCGGGTTCGGGAAGACCCGGCTATGGCGCCGCTGCTGGAAGTTGAAGCGGCGATGTTCCCGTCTGCGGATTAGCGTCTGACAGGTCGCGATCGTGCGAGCGTGTCGGTTCATTTGACTCCCCCGCAGGGATCGAACTATCGAGAGGGTAGCGATGGCAAAGACAGAACCCTCTCACTACACCTTCGGAGACCAGGGGCCGGCAGCAGAACGACTGCGACGTCTGGCATCGCTTTACTTACCGCTCAGCCGGAGCGCGCTCGAAGAGGCAGTGGCTGGAGTCGGTCAGCCGATCGCCCTGGCGATCGACCTTGGCTCTGGGCCTGGATACACCACCGAACTCGTTGCGGACGTTAGCGCGGCGGCCCGCGTCATCGGTTTCGAGCGCTCTGCGGAATTCTGCGAGGGGGCGCGCGCGCGCATCCCTCGCGATATCGAGTTCATGGAGCACGACGTCAGCACGGAAGACCTGCAATGCAAAGACGTCGATTTGGCCTTCTGCCGCTTCTTGCTTACTCACCTGGCCGACCCGATCGCCACACTCCGACGCTGGCATGCAGCGCTGCGGCCCGGAGGCATTCTGGTGCTGATCGAACTTGAGCAGCTGAGTTCAACCGACCCGACGCTGGCAATTTATTACGAGATCATCGACGGTGTGCAGGCCCAGCACGGCCAACAGATGTATATCGGGGGTTCGCTGGAGGGCCAGGCTCGGGAGGCCGGTTACGAAATCGTGACCTCTCGTGTGATTGATCCCGGTATCGCCGCGGCGAGCATGGCGAATTTGCACCGGCCGAACCTCGAGAATGTACGCAAGGATCCTTGGGTGCAGGAGAACTACAGTGAGACTGAACTCGACGCAGTCGCTGATGGACTCGAACGCATCGCGGCAGAAAATGCCGGCAAGACGCCGATCGAAAACTTGCTGCGCGTTGTTCTGGCCCGACGGGTGGAGGCGTAGTGCCGTGTGCACGCCGATGCAGGTATCCGGTCGGTTGACATGCTCCGCGGCTTTGGACTAGCCGAGATCAGACGATGGGGCGGCTTGTTCGAAATCTTGTTGTGGGGCTGCTCGCGGTCCTTGCCCTCGCCGTGGTCATTTTTTCGTTTGTCCTTGGCGGTTTCTATTGGAATGCAAATCGTTCTGACTGGCCGCGTTCGGGCGAGATTGCTCTCGAACGGTTGCCCGAGAAACACGTCCGGGAGCGTGAAGGTCGCCGGACTGAGGCCGCCGAGGCTCTGGGGATGGGTTCGCAGAAGCAGATCCTTTTTGGCGATTTGCACGTCCACACTTCCTACTCGACGGATGCAATGACACAGGGTGTGCCGGCCCTGCATGGAGAGGGGGTTCATCCGCCGGCGGATGCATGCGACTTCGCCCGCTTTTGTTCCGCCCTCGACTTCTGGAGTATCAACGATCATGCGGAGTCCCTCACGTCGAGCGAATGGGCACTTACCCGTGAAGTGATTCGCAACTGTAATCACGTTTCTGGCGACCCGACCAATCCTGATCTGGTATCCTTTCTCGGTTGGGAGTGGTCGCAGATCGGAAGAACTCCCGAGACCCATTTCGGGCACAAAAATATCGTCTTGCTGGGCACGGAGGAAGGTGAGGTGCCGCTGCGACCGATTGCCTCCGCGGGCTTTGGGAATGTGGCGTGGGGGCTGTTGGGGCTGGGCCTGTCGTTGGGCGACCTGGATCGATGGGGTCAATATGCCGATGTGCACCGGGCGACTCTCGCGGCCTTCAGCCGAGACGAATGCGAGCCCGGCGTTGACGTTCGGGAGCTTCCGGCGGATTGCTTCGAGATGGCCCCGACGCCCGCAGACCTGTTTGAAAAGCTGGATCAATGGGACCTGCCGGCGATTGTCATTCCGCACGGTCTGGCATGGGGCACGACCAATCCGAAGGGGCAGGATCTGGCCCTCCAGCTGGGCGGCGCCTTTCACGACCCCTCGCGACAGCGTCTGGTGGAGGTCTACTCGGGCCATGGTAATTCCGAGGTCTTCGTCGAGCTGAACCAGACGTCCGAGGCGGCTCCGGGGGAGGCGACTTGCCAGGAGCCCACCTCCGAATTCGAACCCTGCTGTTGGAGGGCCGGCGAGATCGTTCGGGCGCGATGCCCTGAACCCGACAGCGCGGCATGCCAGGCGAAGGTTGAGGCCGCGCGTGCGCGCACCGCCGCCGGATCTTTCCGGAACCCCGCAGCTGCGGTCGAGGGAAGTACCATCGAGGACTTCGGTGATTGTGGTCAATTGCAGGGCGCCTTTCTGCCGGCGTTCAACTACCGACCCGGCGGCAGTGCGCAGTACGCACTCGCGGTGGGAGATTTTGCCGAGGAAGGGAAGCCCAAGCGGTTTCGATTGGGGCTGATGGGTTCGAGTGACAACCATCGTGCGCGGGCGGGTTCGGGCTACAAGGAGTTCGGTCGCACGGCCATGACGGATGGTGCTGCCATGGGCTCGGACTGGCGAGATGCTCGTGTGAGTTCGTTCTACTACACCGGTGGGCTGGTCGCGGTTCATGCCGAGGGGCGCGACCGTACCTCGATTTTTAACGCTCTTGATCGACGCGAAGTCTATGGCACCTCGGGCGATCGGATCTTGTTGTGGTTCGATCTGCTGCAGTCCGATGGGGAGCGGGTGCCGATGGGGAGCGAGATCGAGTTCTCCGGAACGCCGCGCTTCCAGGTGCGAGCCGCCGGCGCGTTCGAGCAGCGCCCGGGCTGCCCCGAGGTGGTCGAACAACGTCTGTCACCGGAACGCCTGCAGCGATTATGTCTGGGGGAGTGCTATTTCCCCGGTGAGAACCGGCGCGCGATCTCCCGAATCGAGGTCGTACGGATCCGACCGCAGAGAGCGTCCGGCGAGGCGGTGGGTTCCTTGATCGAAGATCCCTGGAAGGTGCTCGATTGCCCGAACAACGAAGCGGGCTGTCGGGTGTCTTTCGAGGACCCGGAATTTTCCGAGGCACCCCGCGAAACCGTATACTACGTCCGCGCCATTCAGGAGTCGTCGCTGGCCGTCAACGGAGATCCTCTGGCGTGTGAACGTAACGAGAATGGCGTATGTGTCCGCGGGAATATTTGTCAGGGTGGCGGCGAGCATGGACCACCTGTCGCGGATTGTCTTGGGCTGGTCGAGGAACGCGCCTGGTCCTCACCGATTTTCCTCGACATCGGACCGCAGAGCTAAGCGGTTTTCGCACCCGCCTCGGGCCTCGGTGTCGTTTTGGTTGTTTTCATGGGAAGCCTGAGCGTCAGCCACATGTGCTTATATTGTAAGTGTCCCCCTCGGCGCCGTCGAAGATGATCACGACATTGCTTTGCGCAACGCCCGGATCGGCGCCCTCCACGCATAAGTCGATATTGTATAAATCCGAGGCGGTTCCGTCGAAGATGATGATGGTGTTGGAAGCGCTTTCGTCCGGGCGGGCATCGAGATCGACCTCGGTACCAACTTCGTTCACCAGCCATCTGCACGAGTTACCCGACCGTGCTGCTCTCAGGTCAGCTTTTGTGATGGCTGCCGAAAACTTTGCTGCACAAAGCGCCGGATGGGACGATTTACCGGCCACCTTGCGGCTGAGTTGCTGTTTCAGGCAGAGACTCATTTTGCCC
>Ga0055584_100002132_pt1 | contig 19524 bp, 16 predicted proteins | sample OSDHelmetaG_FD_58716 | JGI IMG/M metagenome (GOLD analysis project Ga0055584, IMG submission 58716) | Pelagic marine sediment microbial communities from the LTER site Helgoland, North Sea, for post-phytoplankton bloom and carbon turnover... | ecosystem: Environmental > Aquatic > Marine >... | reverse complement strand
CGTTCCCGGAAGTAGGCCTCGTCGCCACGGAGGATCGACACCCGCGGGAGCCCCTGCTCGATGCGGTGCTCGAGATCCCTGAGGGCGTCCTCGGGGTTGGGGTCCCTGGGCTTCTTCTTGCCTGCCTTCTTCTTGCGCGCCATTCAGACCACAGCGTCACCCGAGCGGAGCGCCATGTCGAGGGCCAGCCCGAGGAAGAGGGCCACACCCACCCAACCATTGATGGTGAAGAAGGCCACGTTGACCCGGCTGAGGTCGTCCTCGCGCACGAGGCTCTGCTCCCAGCACAGGAGGCCCACGGCGGCCGCGCAGCTGATCCAGAACACGACGCCGGTGTCCGCTCGCCAGGCCAGCAGCGCCAGGGAGAGGGCCGTCAGGACGTGCAGGACGCGGGAGGCCCGCAGGGCGCCGCCCACACCCAGCCTCGCGGGGATCGAGTGGAGCCCGCGCTCGGCGTCGAAGTCAGCGTCCTGGCAGGCGTAGATGAGGTCGAAGCCCGCGACCCAGGTCCAGACCGTGCAGAACAGGAGGAGCACGGGGATCAGATCGCCGGCGAAGTCGCCCCGCACCGCGATCCACGCCCCGAGCGGCGCGAGCCCGAGGGCCACGCCGAGGACGAGGTGGACGGCCGCGCTGAAGCGCTTCACATAGCTGTAGCCGAGCAGGACGCCCAGCACTGCCGGCGAGAGCCAGCCCGCGAGGTCGTTCAGGCCGAACGCCGCCGCGACGAAGATCGCCGACGAGGCCACCACCAGCCCGCGGGCGTAGCCCACGGCCAGGGTCCCGCTGGGGAGCTCGCGCCCGACGGTGCGAGGGTTGGCCGCGTCGATGTCCCGGTCCACGAGCCGATTGAAGGCCATCGCCGCGGTGCGCGCCGAGACGGCACACAGGACGATCCACGCGAGCGTCCCCATGGCTGGCGGCCCCTCCGCGGCGAGCCACGCCCCCATCAGCGCGAAGGGCAAGGCGAAGACCGAGTGGCTGAACTTGACCAGCGAGAGGGTGGCGGCGAACCGGCTCACTGACGCTCCCCGCTGCCGGCCTGGCCGCCCGGCGGCGTGGTCCCGGGATCACCCGTCGGCTCCTCGAGCCCGCCCCAGCGCGCGCCGACGTCCTGGCTGACCCCGAGCCGGTCCAGCGCCTTCCCGACCACGTGGGCCACGAGGTCCTCGATCGTCTCCGGGAGGTGATAAAAGCCGGGCATGCACGGCAGGATGATCCCGCCGAGCCGGACGGCGCGCAGCATGTTCTCGAGGTGGATCTCCGAGAGGGGCGTCTCCCGGGGCATGAGCACCAGCCGCCGCCCCTCCTTGAGCGCCACGTCGGCGGCGCGCTCCACGAGGTTGGAGCTGAAGCCCGCCGTGACGCGGGCCAACGTCCCCATGCTGCAGGGGGCGATGATCACGCCGCCCGTCAGCGAGGTCCCGGAGGCCGCCGGCGCCTCGATCGCGTCGCTCGTGAAGACCCGCACGCGCGCCTCCCACCCGCGCGGGAGCCCCGCCCCTCCGAGCCAGCCAGGCAGCGACTCCAGCAGCCTCTCACCGCGGACCCCAGCCTCGATGCCGAGCTCATGGCGCAGGACCTTGCAGCCCGCCTCGGTGATGGACAGGTCGACCTCACAGCCCGCGCGGAGCAGCTCGACCACGAGCCGCTCGGCGTAGGCGTGGCCGCTGCCGCCGGTGAGGCCGACGAAGTACCTGAGGGGTTGTTCATCACTCATGGGCTAGCGGGGAAGGGCGCCGACCAGCAGCGCGAGGTTGAAGAAGGCGTGGGACCAGGCGGCGACCCCGATGCCGCGCCAGAGGAAGAGGGCGGCGAGGAGGACCCCGGCGGTGCTCCGCCAGAGGAAGACCGCTGGATCGTAGGCTTCGCCCCCGGGACCGAGCCAGCCCGTGAAGCTCGCCAGGTGAAATGCCGCGAAGAGGGCCGCTGACCCCACCGTCGCCAGCGTGACCGCCCCCAGCCGCGCCGCGCCCGGGACGGCCCCTAGCCAGATGAGGCACTGCTTGCTGAGGAGCCATAGCACCGAGAGCGCCCCCAGCCGGAATACGATCTCCTCATACGCCGCGGCTCCCATCACGAACCCCGCGCGGGAGGCCGTGGGGCCGGCGCCGTCCCCGGCGCCCACCGTCATGGCCCCGACGTACGGGGACGCCACCTCACTGGCGGCGTAGAGCACAGGGCCCAGAACGAGGGCGCCGATCAGCCCCTCGATGAGCGTACGAGCGAACCGGGGGCCGAGGGCCGCGCCGTGCTCGCGGCGGACCTGGAGCTGGAACGAGATCAGCGCCGCCACGGCGAGCGCCCCCAGCGTCAGGCGCCTCACATCCACTGGATCGCCCACGCCCAACCTCGAGAGGGGGAAGCTGAGGATGGCCTCGGCCACCGCCCGTGGCTCACCCGGGGCACCTGCCCCGGAGAGCTCGTAGGCGATGAAGAGCGGCACCATGGCGAGGAAGCCAAAGGACACACCCCGCGCGGGGCCGTCAACCCTCAGGGAGAGCACCTTGGCCTGGGAGATCGGCGCGTCCTCAGCCTGCTCCTCGTCATCCTCTTCCGAGTACCTGGCCATGGCACGAGTCAGCCTCCGCCCCCGCTCGAGCCCTCAACCAGGGCGTCGCCGTGCCGTGACGTCGGCACCACGCCGCGGTGAATGCAGGCGATCCCCCGCCAGAGCCGCTCGAAGCTGCAGTCCACGAGGCCATCCTCCTCCATCTCCACCCGGAGCTGCTCGGGGCCGGGCCAGCCCTGGACGGTGTCGTCCAGGTAATCGTAGGCGGCTCGATCACCCGACAGCGCCCCCCCGATCCTCGGGAGCACGTGCTCAAGGTAGGCCCTGTAGATCCGCCCGAAGGCACCCTGGCGGGGCATGCTGAACTCCAGCACGAGCACGCGCCCTCCCGGTCGCACCACCCGCGCCATCTCGCGAATACAGCGCCGGCGATCGGCCACGTTGCGCAGTCCGAAGGCGATGGTCGCCGCGTCTGCCACTCCGCTCCCCACCGGAAGCTCCAGCCCGTCCCCCTGGAGCCAGGCCAGGCTGCCGGCACCGCGACCCTGCTTGGAGGGCGCGAGCGCCACCATCTCATAGGTGAAGTCCACACCGACCACCTGCGCACCAGCCCCGGCGAACAGGAGCGCCAGGTCGCCGGTCCCGCAGGCCACATCCACCACCGTGGTGCCCGGACCAGGCGCCCCGGCCGCCGACCAGACCTTGCGGCGCCAGCTGCGGTCCACGCCCCCCGAGAGCACCCGGTTGGCGAGGTCGTAGCGCCCGGCGATGCCGGCGAACATGGATCGAACGGCGGCGGGGTCCGGCAAGGGAGTGCGGTGGAAGCGGGGCGGGGACTCGAGAGCGAGGCTCCCTCAACGTGGAGAGGGAGTCCGAAATGAAGGCTGCGCCCGCGATTCGCTCGCGGGCGCAGCCGAGATTCTTGGTGCCCGGAGGAACCGGGGGCGGATGCGCCCCGATGAGACGACTCAGCGAGAGGGACCAGGGGCCCGCTCGGCAGCGCCGATCACTGACGCCAGTAGTCCGAGAGGAGCGTCACCTGCGGGACCGCGACCGACTGTATCCCGTTCACGTACGGGTTCGTGTCGAAGCGCGGAGTACCGGTGGTACCCAGGGCGAGGACGTCGATAACCCCACTGCCGCCGATCGGGTTGGGCACCGAAGCGAACAGGAAGCGAGGCTCCGAGGTGTTCACAGCACCCACTGCACGGTACGAGGCCTTGCTGTTGGCCGGAATCGGCGAACCCGCGCTGAAGGTGTTCGCGGGGCCCGGGATTCCCCCGAGGTTGCGCTGGTTGTCGAAGGCGATATCCACCGGGATCCCGGAGAGCTGGCCGAGGGCCTGGCTAAGCGAGAGGGGGACGCCGTACTGGAGGTCGCGGAAGTTGGCGTTGCCCGCCCCGATCTGGGTGAGCGGGATCTGGCCGGTCAAGGCGCTCTCGATCCGCAGGCGCGAGATCGCGCCGACGCCGAGGTTGCCCGGATTACCGGTCGCGACGTCGATGGGCCCCTCGTGGACCACGTAGACGGAGCCGTCCAGGTTGATCGGATCGATCTGGATCTGCTTGGGCGCCTGGAAGTCGAACGGGAGGATCCCGATGACGTCGTCGAAGCCCCACCCGTTGACCCCGTTCGGTCCGGACTCGAAGAGCGCGACCGTGCCGGAGCGGTTGAGGGCGTAGGCGAAGTAGACGCCTCGCTGGAAGGAGAACCCGAGCATCCGCGGGGTGATGCAGACCTCGAAGGGACGGTTCAGCTGGGAGTTGATCGTCCGCCTGACGTCGAGCGTGGCGGCCGCGATGATCGACATCGTGTTGCTCAGCTCGTTGCAGACCATGATGTCCTCGTTGGTCGGCTCGAACGCGATACCCCGGGGTGAGTTCCCGACCTGGACGGTCCGGATCACCTGGTGGAACTGCGCCGACTGCGGGTTGATGTCCACGAAGGTCACCGTGTCCGCCAGCTGGTTCGAGATCGCCAGGAGGTCGATGTTGGGCCCCATGGCCATCGAGGTCGGGTCCGGCACCGCGATCCGGTCGATGACCGTCATGCGGTTGGAGTTGAAGACCACGATCTCGCTCCGCGGCCGATCCGCCACGTACAGGAAGTGACCGATCTGCTGGCGCATCTGGTACTGCGAGCAGTTCTGGGACTGGGTCTGCCCGAAGCTCGGCCCGAGGAAGAACACGTTCTGCTCGAGCGTGAGGAGTCCGCTGGGCGGCGTGTTCGTCGCAGGGATCGGGAACGGGTTGCCCGTGACGAGCAGGTTGTTCGTCAGGGTGTCGATGGAGGTCGGCTCGTTGCCGCCGATGAACGGCGACACGCACTGCGGCGGGAACGCCAGCGACGGCGGGTTGGGGTGCGGAGCCCACGAGATGATGTTCTCGTAGCCGGGGCTGATGCCTCCGAACTGGTTCACCGCCGCGGGAGCGAGGGTGTTGGGCTGGTTGCCCTGCACCGACGCGATGACCTTGAGACCGTCCAGCGCGCAGACGTTACCGCCGCCGGCCTGGCACCCGAAGGGCGGGGGCGCGTTCCGCAGCGTCCCGTCCAGGGCGTGACCGATATGCATATCCGTCACGGTGCTGATGAGCGGCGCTCGGACGATGAGATCCTGGAGGCTGCTGTCCTTGGTGAGCGTGAAGACCCCCGCGGAGCCGCCGTTCACCGTGCAGTCGCCCGGGTTGAGCAGGGGCCGGATCGTGGGGTTCTGGGTGACGTTCTGGTCGAAGGGGAAGCGCGATTCACCCTCGAGCGGATAGGGCTGCGAGGAGACCGGGTTGCCCGTCGACTGACCGAAGCCGTTCAGGTCGAGCACCGAGATGCCCGGTGAGGCACCGCCGCGCGCCACAAGGATCGTATCCGGGGCGACCGGGGCGTTGACGAGGCCAGGGCCCTCGCCAGTCTCGAAGAAGCTCGTCGTCCCAAGCGTGTTCACGTTGGGCTGGAAGCCCCCATTGCCGTCCGGGATCTGGCTGAAGTCCTCGATCTGTTGGGTGTCGAGGTTGATGTCAACCCGTGAGAAGGTCCCGCAGGTGAGGAACTCGGGCCCCTCGCCGGGGAAGGAGAAGCCGGGGAACAGCTCGTAGGTCGACAGGTCGTACGGGCTCACCGGGAGCGACGTGAACGGCATGGTCGTGATCGACGTCGGCGGACCGAAGGTGATCTGGAACGCCGAGGAAAGCGACGGCGGCGCCACGCCGTCGATGACCCCCACGGAGAAGGGCTGCACCGGCTCGGTGAAGCTCACGCGGATGGCCGTCTGGGGGTCCACGTCGTCCTCTCCGTTGCTCGGGGTGATCAGCGGAGCCGACGCGGGGGGCGGCTCGGTGATCACCTCGGGGGAGAGCGTATCCACGCCGACGGTCGTGGACGCCAGCACGGCGTCGCCGAGCGTCCTGCCATTCAGGGCGAGCAGCGCCTTGCTGGCCGAGAAGCGGATCTGCACACCAGCCGCGAAGGTGTCGAAGGTCGTGAGGTTGTTGTCATCGTCGGAGACGAAGACGATCGTCTTGTCCGAGACGAGCTCGGCAGCGTTCGGAACGAACGACGTCACGCCCGGGAAGCCGTTGGCCTCGGGGACGAGTGCGATCAGGAAGCCCGGGTTGGCGGGATCCTCTTCCACCCAGGGGACGAGGTTCAGCTGGGGCGGGTCGCCCGTCGCCGGACCCACGAGGGTCTTTCCGCCGATGAACACCCGGCCATTCGCGGGGAGCGAAGCGCCGCTGAAGGGATCCAGGGTCGTCACGCCCACCGCGCCCGAGAGGGTCGGGCTTGAGGGGCTCGGGTTGAGCACCGAGCCGGGATCGAGGTCCTGGGTGAAGTTGGCGTAGATGAAGTGGTTCCCCGGGTTGCCGTTGGGCAGCGTCGCCGTCGGCTCGAAGAACGGCGTGGGGAGGATCGGGTTGCTCCGCGACACATTCTCGATGATGTCCTCGTTGGTGCGGATCGTCACGACCTGACCGGTGGGCTCGCCGGTGGAGGTGAGCTCCAGCACCCGGTGCGGGAGGAGCTGCCCGAATCCGTTTCCGACTTCGTTCAGGGACAGCAAGGCGCCGGAGCCCGACACGCCATCCACGGACGCTTTCCCGCCGCCACATCCGGCAACCAAAGCAGTCACGGCGAATCCCGTGGCGAGTGTGCGGGCGATGGGCCGGAGGTCGGCCGAGCCAGCGGTTTTGACTTCTTCGCGCATGAAGAGCATCGGGGGGGTTGGGTGCCGCCGGGCGGAGCGCTCGGCGACTTCGGCCTCATGGGCCGAGCAGTCGGGGTGGAGGACCACTCCCCCATGGCGCGACACGCGCCGAGGGAAGCGGTTGGAAGCTGGGTTCGGTCGGACCGCGACAAGTCCCATGCCAGAGGGCCATGGAGGCCCCGCCGCGGGGAGCAGTCAGTCAGAGCAGCTAGCCGGTAAAGGCGTAGCGCGGCTGATGGTTACGAACGGTCCGAACGAATTGGAAAGAGCGCTGACGCACCCTCTTCTGAGGGCGAGGGAGGGGCCTGGAGTGTGCGGATCTGTGCCACTATAGGGTGCCCGCGCACATTCACGGGGGTGAAAGGCGTGCGCTGAGGCCCGGACATAGGGGCCGATCCGGTCCGTAGTCTGGACATGCTGGGGGGTGGTGTCAAGGCGGGCCCCGGGTCTGCGCAGTCCGCCTGGCCTACCCGCCCGGGCAGCCGCCCCTCCGAGCTGGATCCTGCTGACCGCGCCCGGTGGCGCGAGCCCCATCCTGCCGCCCTGCGCCCGCGACCGAACGGTGTCTGCTTCGCTTGTGGCCCCGAACGCGCTATCCTGCCGGCCATGGACTCCGGGGGCAGGGAACAGGATCAATCGCAGGGGCGGATGGGTGACGGCGCCGGCGCGTCAGCGCCCGAGACCTCTGGCGCTTCGGGCGACCACGTCTTCAATCCGTCCGCCCTGGAGGATCTCGGCGCCCCGAGCGCAGGGGGGCACTCGGCTCCGGAGCGAATCACCGAGGTTGGCCTGCGCCCCGGGGCGCTCGCCGAGTTCGTGGGACAGGGCGGGGTGGTCGAGAACCTGAGGGTCCACCTCGACGCCGCCATGGAGCGGGAGGAGCCCCCGGACCACGTGCTGTTCAGCGGCCCCCCCGGCCTCGGCAAGACCAGCCTGGCGCGGATCATGGCCGGGGAGCTCGGGACGAGCCTCCAGCCCACCTCGGGCCCAGCCCTCGACAAGCCCCGGGATCTCGTCGGGCTGCTCACGAGCCTCAAGCGAGGCGACGTGCTCTTCATCGATGAGATCCACCGGCTCCCCATCGCCGTCGAAGAGTACCTCTACACGGCCATGGAGGACTTCCGCGTCGAGATGACCCTCGACAGCGGCCCCCACGCCCGCATCCTCCCGATCGAGCTCGAGCCCTTCACCCTCGTGGGCGCCACCACCCGGGAGGGGCTCCTCTCCGCGCCGTTCCGCGCGCGGTTCGGCCTCTCCCTGCGGCTCGACCCCTATCCCTCCAGTGAGCTCGAGCAGATCGTCCGCCGAGCCGCCGGCATCCTGGGGGTCCGGATCAACGACGAGGCCGCCGCCATCCTCGCCTCCCGCAGCCGCGGGACCCCCCGGATCGCCGGCCGCTTCCTCAAGCGCGCCAGAGACAGGGCCCAGGTAGATGGCAACAGGGCGATCGACGCCGAGCTCGCCGAGTCGACCCTCCACAGTATCGGGGTCGACAGCCACGGGCTCGAGGAGATGGATCGTCGGATCCTCCGCTGCCTCGCAGACCACACCCCGCAACCCGCGGCGCTCAAGACCATCGCCGCCGTCATCGGCGAGATGGAGGACACCATCGAGGACGTCTTCGAGCCGCACCTCCTGCGGTCCGGGTTCCTGCGCAAGACCCCGCGCGGGCGCATCATCACCGAGGAGGGCATGCGCCTGATCGGAGCGGAGCCCCCGGCCGGGCCCGAGCAAGGCGGCTTGCCCTTCAGCCGTTGAGCGCCCGGCTCCTCATCCTCGGCATGGTCCTCGGGGCCACGAGCTGCGCGCCGCGAGTCACCACCCACGGCAAGCTGGCGACGCCTCCGCCGTCCCACGGCGACACGGAGGTCACGAGCCCGCGCCCCCAGGTCGCCCCGGCCAGGGGACGGCCCCAGCTCCCGGCCCTCGTCACCGTGGAGCTGACGGCCCTACGCGGGGCCTCCGAGATCATCTGGCGTGGGGCCGATGGACGACCCGGGCTCGCGGAGCGCATCGGTCAGAAGGTATTCGTCGATGGGTCGCCCGCCGCCTCTCCAGCGCGCGTGAGCGGGCCGGTCGTCGTGGACGGCAGGACCTACGATGGGACCCTCGTGATCTCCCCCCTCGCCGGCGGAGGGCTCGAGGCCAGGGTACGCATCGACCTCGAGGCCTACGTGGAGGGCGTCGTCGCCTCCGAGACCTCCATCTGGTCGGCGACGTCACCCGAGCTCGAGGCCCAGGCCATCGCGGCCCGCACCTACGCAGTGGCGACGCTCCAACAGCGCTCCTCGGGCGGCGCGAAGGCGCAGCTCTCGGACGGCGTCATGGATCAGGCCTTCCGCGGGCGGCACGTGCCCGGCTCCTCGAGCCGGGCAAGAGAGGCAGCAGATCGCCTGGCCCGCGCTGTCCGCGCCACGGAGGGGGTCATCCTGCTCCGGGGCGATCGCCTCGAGGAGGCCCGCTATCACGCGGCCTGCGGCGGACACACCAGCGCCTTCAGCGATGTGTTCCGCAAGGAGGTCCGTGAGCGCAGCGCCAGGGGGCCGTCCGGCGTCCCTTGCCCCCCCTGCGCGCGGCGCGCCGCCCAGGAGTCCGTCCAGGGATCACCGAACGCCCAGCGCCCCCTCGGCTGGATCGAGGAGCTCACCCCCTCCACCCTCGCCCGAATCGGCCGCACCTTCGGGCTGCCCGGGGCGCCGCGCCGGATTGGACCGGCGCGCACGGACTCGGGGGGCCGGTGGATCGACGTCGCGCTCGAGTCCGATTCGGGTGAGGTGAAGCGCGTCCCCTTCGAGGACCTGCGCCGGGTCGCGGGATACAGCGTCCTGCGCAGCGGCGCCCTCGTGGCCACTGTCCCCAGACCGGCAGACCCGCTCCTCGGGGGTGGATGGCGAGCCCAGGGCCGCGGCCGCGGGCATGGGGTCGGGCTCTGCCAGGAGGGCTCTCGCGACCTCGGCAAGGCCGGCTGGAGCTCGAGCGCGATCCTCGCCCACTACTATCCCGGTGCGACCCTCTCGAGGCCTGACGCCGGGGACAGGCCGCGCGTGGCCGACTCTGCCAGCAAATGACCGACTCATTCCACGCCGAGGAGCCGACGGCAGCGCTCCCGTCCTCCAGCCAGGGCGGCTTCGCCTTCCGCGTGGAGGCTGCCGCTCCGGGGGACCCCGGGGCCCGTCGAGCGCGGGTGGGGTGCTTCTCAACGCCCCACGGCGACGTACAAACCCCCGCGTTCATGCCCGTGGGGACCAGGGGCACCATCAAGGGCATCCTCCCCCGTGATATCGGCGAGGTGGGGTCCACCATGATCCTCGCCAACACCCTGCACCTGCACCTGAGGCCTGGGGAGGACACGGTCGCTGCCCTCGGCGGGCTGCACCGGTTCATGTCGTGGGACGGGCCGATCCTCACGGACTCGGGCGGCTACCAGGTGTTCAGCATGGCGGACATCTCGACGCTCGACGACGACGGCGTCACCTTCAAGTCCATCGTGGACGGTGACCGCATCCGACTGACCCCCGAGCGCGCGATCCAGATCCAGCAGCGCCTCGGCCCCGATGTGTACATGGCCTTCGACCACTGCCCGGCGGACCCCAAGGACCGCCGGATGGTCGCCGAGGCCACGGACAGGACCCACCGCTGGCTCGACCGGTGCGTGGAGGTCTACCGCCAGGCAGGCGGCGTGGAGGGCTCCGGACAGGCCCTGTTCGGCATCGTCCAGGGCGGAGCCTTCGAGGACCTCCGGAGGGCCAGCGTCGAGGCCGTCGCGCAGCACGGGCTCGTCGGCAACGCCATCGGCGGCGTGAGCGTCGGTGAGGATCGCGACGCCATGCGGGTCGCGGTCGAGGCCGCCGCGCCGGAGCTTCCCGCCGACCGTCCGCGCTACCTCATGGGCGTCGGGACCCCGCGGGACTTCTTCGACGCGATCGAGGCGGGCATCGACCTGTTCGACTGCGTGACGCCCACGCGCCACGGCCGGACCCACCAGGTGTGGACGAGCCGCGGCCGGGTCAACCTGCGCAACGCGGGCTGGAAGAGCGTGGACGCGCCCCTGGATCCGGTCTTCCGCGCGCCTCACGTCTCGGAAGTGCCGGTGGGCGTGCTCCGACACCTCTGCCTCTCGAACGAGATGCTGGGCGCGACCTACCTCTCGCTCCACAACCTCAACCTCTTCCATGAGCTCATGGGGCTCATCCGGGAGGCCATCCCCAAGGGTGAGCTCGCCGCCCTCCGGGACCACTGGGTCCCCCGCCTCGAACGCCGCCTGACCCCCGATGAGTTCCTCGCCGGGGAGGCCTGAGGGCGGTCGGCTCAGCGCCCCTTGACTCAGCGCCCCTTGAAGTCGGGGCAGGAGCGGGCGTTGGGCCGCTCGGGACGCCGGCACGCGTCGCCGTAGTCCCACTTGCAGCGATCGCAGAGGTAACCTCCGCCCCCGCCGCTGCCGAGGCGAGCGAAGAGCGCCCTGAAGGGCGCGAGGATCAGGCGCAGGATGGATCCCATGGCGTCACGGTCCCGGGCGCCGACCCGTTCGGATCAGCGCCCGGTGGAGATCACTTGCGCGCGGAGCTGGCGGCCAGCACCTCGATTCGCCCGATGTCGATCACCGGCGGCGCCGCAGCGGTGGTCGCCGTCTCGACCACGAAGGGCCGGATCTCGACCCCGAAGATGCCGAGGTCGTGGCCTTCGAAGAAGGCGAGGTTGTAGCGGCGCGAGTTGCAGACCACCTCGGCCACGGTCTCTCCAGCGAAGGAGATGTACCAGGCCGTCCGGCCGTCGACCCTCCGCCGCTCGAGCCATCCGCGCTCGCGGAAGCGCCCTTGCAGCGCAGAGCTACGGGCCTCTCGCGTCTCGAGGTAGGCGTTCACCTTGGACAGCTCGGCGTCGTGCTTTCGCGCCTGGGTGCTCACATCCTCCCGCAGGCTCGCGAGCTCCATGCGCGCCACGGCGGTCCGGTGCCGCGTCTGAGCGTTCTGCAGGGTGACCGTGCCCTCGGGAGCCGAGGCGATCACCGCGTCGTAGGCGACGACCACGCCGCGCCAGTCCTCGGAGGTCGGGGAGCGAAGTTCGATCACCCGGTCGAACGCGGCGTCGGCCTTCGTCAGCTGCGCCGCCGTCTCCTCGGTGATGCGCGGGGCCTTGACGGCGCGCGGCTTGGCGGCGGCGGGCTTGGGAGTGGCCTTGGTTGGCAGGGTCACCGCCGCGGCCTTCCAGGCGGCGCCACCCTCCGTCAGGTCCACGGGCGCCAGCATCGACGCTTCGATCCAGGCGCGAGTGTTCGCAGGCGCCTGGATGAGCACCCAGTCCTCCGCCAGCGAGGTCGCCTTGTTGGCCCGCTTGATCAGCTTGACCCGCTGACCCGCGTTGAGCTTGGAGGAGCGAAGGGGCATCGCTCCAGGCGTCAGGTCAGGGCTCGGCCGCATGTTCACCCGTGACCCGGAGACCACGAGGACGCCGTCCACGTTGGTCGGCTGCAGGTACTTCCCGAAGACCCAGACCGGGAAACCGCCGCCGACCTCGACCTCGCGGAACGGCGGGACCCCCTGGCTCGTGGAGAAGGCCCGAACGATGGTCCCGGTCTCGACCTCGATGAAGGAGGAGCCGTTGCGATCCGGGAAGTTACGGACAGCCGTGGCCCCCTGGGTGCGATGAAACTCGCCGTCCTGGGCGGGCACAGCGGCGTCGGTCGGCTGAGTGAATGCGAAGGCCGTGGCGAGGATCGCCGCCACAGCGAGGATGCGGTGCTTCATGTTTGATTCCCCTCTCTGATTCCCCTCGGTGCTCGGGTCCCGACACGTGCGGTGCGGAGGGAGAGGGACCCGGGCTCGAACAGAGGCGCGACCTGCGCCTCGGACCTGAACTCTAGGGATCGGGAGCGGCCCATTCCAGCGGCAGCGGCCGGTCCTGGCCCGCCCCGAGGGCCCCTGGGGCCCACCTGGGCCCCGGAGGGCCGCCCCGAGGCGGGATTCGGGGCCCGAGGAGTCCCTTTGGGGGGCTGGAAGCCAGCCGGAGGGGCGACTAGTCTCTCGTCGCCGAAGCGCCCCCTTCCCATGCGACAGTTCCTCAGAGCCAAGATCCACCGCGCCACCGTGACCGAGGCCAACCTCGACTACATGGGCTCCGTGACCATCGACTCGGAGCTGATGGACCGGGTGGACCTCGCGGCCTACGAGAAGGTCCTCATCGTGGACAACACCAACGGGGCGCGGCTCGAGACCTACGCCATCCCCGGCGAGCCGGGGTCAGGCGTGATCTGCATCAACGGCGCCGCCGCCCACCTGGTGAAGGAGGGGGACCAGGTCATCCTGATGGCCTTCGGGTACGGAGACGCCGCCGCCACCCCGCGGCAGATCCTCGTGGACGAGCGCAACGCCTTCGTCCGCGAGATCGAGACCTCCGAGCGAGGGGTCATCGCGGCCACCCCCGCGCCCTGACAGCGGTCACCCCCGGCCCACCTCCTCAGCGAGAGCGGGTCCGCTCCGCCTCGGCGAGCGCCCGCGCGTGCGCCTCCCTCAGCGGCACTCCGAGGTGGCGCGCGAGCCGGACCGCGTCCTCGTGCTCGCAGAAGAGGTCCCGACCTCCGTCCGGGCTTCGGCCCTCGTACGCGGGACGAGCCCGCTCCTTGATGCGGACCTCGACGCCGTCCACGGACACGGTCACGGTCCGCCGGCCGGCCTCGACCCGCTGGGTCGAGGACCAGCGGACGCCGAAGGTGGACGAGCGCTCGAAGAGCATGCCCATGATCGCCGGCCGCCCTTCCGGCCGCACCAACGCGGTCAACAGGACCCCGGGCCGATCCTTCTTCATGAAGATTGGCGCCGTCCAGACATCGAGGGCTCCAGCCTCCCGGAGGCCCGTGACGAGGTCGCCGATGGCCTCCGCCGGCAGGTCATCGAGGTTGACTCGAACCTCATCCACCACGCCGTTCCCGGCCGACGCCCGGGGGGCCGTGGCCGCCACGCCAAGCTGAAGGCGCAGAAGGTTGGGAGGGCCCTGCTTCGGATCCCTTGTCCCGGCGCCATACCCCACCGCCCCGACGCTCCACTCACCGCGAGGGAGCTCGAAGGCGGCCTGCCCGTCCTCGCGCCCGAGGGCGCCCATCTCCGCCAGGAGCGCGGCGCCGGTGGGCGTGCAGCGCTCCCCTCCGCCTCCTCCCGCTCGCTGGGGCAGCCCCCGCAGGAGCTCCGCCGTCGCGGGCGCGGGGACCGGCATCTCACCATGGGCGCACATCACCGTCCCCTCTCCGAGGATGGGAGGCGTGATGAAGACGCGCTCGACGCCGAGGCGATCCAGGGCAACGGCCGCGCCCCCCACATCCACGAGCGTGTCCACCGCCCCGACCTCGTGGAAGTGAACCTCCTCCGGCCCACAGCCGTGGACGCGCCCCTCCGCCTCGGCGATGCGCGTGAGCACCCGAACGGCGAAGGCCCTCGCCCGGCTCGAGAGATCCGCCGCTCCGAGGATGGCCGTCAGATCCGCGAGGCCGCGGTGCGGCGACTTCCCGGTCTCGGGCGTGCGGACGTCCAGGTGGAGGCCCGAGAGTGACCCCCTCCAGACCGTCTCGGCGGAGAAGCCAGCCTCGCCGGGCACCACGGCTTCCGCGAAGGCCACCAGGTCGCCGAGCTGGAACCGGGGGTCGCCCAGGTCCAGGAGGCCGGCGAGGAACATGTCCCCCGCCATCCCACCGAAGGGCTCAACGAGGAGCATGCCGCCGCCCTGGTGTCCGTGCGCGTGTGCCATGTGCGGAGGGTAACCGGGGAGCCTCCGGCGGGCGCAGCGTGATCCGCCTCGACTGGAGCGCGACGGTCGCGCCAGCGCGTCGGCCCCGCTCCCGTCAGGCCCGCGCGAGGGCGAGCACCCGGACCCGCCCCGCTCCCGCATCGCGCAGGGTGCGCGCGCACGCGTCCGCGGTGGCCCCGCTCGCGAGCACATCGTCGACGAGCCACACCTCCGATCCGGCGAGCCGCCGCCCCGCCCACCGAAAGGCGCCCCGCACATTCCCCCGCCGACCGGGTGCCCCGGGCGACCCCTGGGGCGGCGTGGCGCGGACGCGACGCAGCATCGGCGCTCCCTGCCCGGCCCCGGCCAGCTCAAGCTCCCTGGCCAGGAGCCTGGGAGGGTCATAGCCCCGGGAGAGGATCCGCGAGGGATGCGAGGGCACCGGCACGAGGAGATCGAAGGGCCCGGGGACTCCAGGGGAGAGGGAGGTCGTCGCCCGCGCCAGCGGCGCCGCGAGGTCCCGGCGGCCGCCGTGCTTGAAGGCGAGGATCACGGCGCGAACCGCGGGGTGCCGGTAGGAGAAGGGCGCCACCACCGCCGCGAATACAGGGCTTCGCCGTCGGCACTTCGCGCACATGGACCCCGGGGCAAGACCGGGCGCGAGCCCCGCGGCGCAGCGCCCACAGCGGGCAGCGCCGCTCCGTGCGATCAGCGTGTGCTCAGGACACCAGGGATCGGATTCCCCTGACGCTTCAGCCTCGGCGCCGCAGAGCCAACAGCGCCGCGGCCAGACGAAGCGCGCCGCATCCCCCATGACCGCCCTCAGCCCCTCCACGCGACGTGGACGAGCGGGGGCCGCCTCGGTGGCACCCTCAGCGCCTAGATGGCCTCTTCCGCAGCCTCGAGGTCAAAGTCCTCGGGGAGACCACGCGCGATCCCGAGCTTGGTCACGCCACGCCGCTCGGCGGGGGCGCGCTCCTCCTCTGGAGCCCGCTGCGGCAGGCCCGTCTCACGGATCAGCCGCCCGACGTAGTCCTCCACCGTGTCGTCCTCGCTGGACTCCACGCCGAAGAGGTCGCCGACCTCGCGGGCCATCGTGGGCTCCGCTCGAAAGTCCCTTGGATTCACCGCGAAGTACTCCCGTACGTAGCGCCGGAAGGCCCAGACGGACCACCACCAGCCGCTGAAGAGCAGCCCGATGGCCGCCGCCACGATGACCCCCACCCAGACCATGTTCAGCGGCGGACCCTCGGGGCCTGCGGTGCGGAACTGACCGACCAGCTGCAGGCCGAAGCCCGCGAGCAGGAAGGCGAAGCCGAGGGTCGTCTGGACCCGGTTGTACACGTACTCCCGGACCGACTGGAGCCGTCCGTAGCTACGCCCGAAGTACCGGGCGACCAGGGACCGCGGGTGCTCGAACAGCGTCGAGTTGGCGATCAGGAACGCGCCAACGATGCACAGCACGAGACCCAGGGAGGTCCAGTCCGCGGCCCCGAAGAGGTCGTCGTCGGGGCGGATCAAGGCCGGAGGCAGCATGGCAGAAAGGTAGGTGCCCGAGGAGGGTGGGGCAAGCAGCGGCGTCAAAAGGGCCACCGGAGTGACCCGCAGGGGGGCTCCGCTCGCTTGACCGGGCCCACCCTTGAAGTGAGCGCCCGACCCGAACAAGCTTCACAGGACGTCCTGCCCACCGAGCCATGAAGATCCACGAACCGAACGCTGAGCTGGTCGCCCGGCACGACTGGACCGATGGGCTGGCGACGTTCTCCGTTCGCCCGCTGGGCTGGGAGTTCCCGACCTTCCTCCCCGGCCAGTTCACCAACCTCGCCCTCCCGGAGGGGCCAGACTGGGACGCCGAGACCGGCGCCAACGTTCGACGCGCGTACTCCATCGCCTCGTCCCCTGGTGCCGAGACGGTGGACTTCTTCATCCGGCGAGTGGACGAGGGTGCCCTGACGCCCAAGATCTTCGACCTCCCCGTGGGCGGCAAGATCTTCCTCGAGCCCCGCTGCGCCGGACACTTCACCCTCGACGGCGCCACCGACAGCGAGGACCTGATCCTCGTGGGCACCGGGACTGGCGTGGCTCCCTACCGACCCATGCTGTACGACCGCGCGTCAAGGGAGCGCTTCGGCCGAACGATCATCCTCTACAGCGACCGATACGTCCGCGACCTCGGGTACGTGGACGAGTTCCGTTCCATGGAGGACGACACCTTCCGCTTCCTCCCCACCATCACAGGCCAGGAGCCCGTCGAGGCGTGGGACGGCCTTCGGGGCCGGGTGAGCCGCTTCCTCGAGCCGGGGGCCTACGAGGAGCTGACCGGCGAGCCCCTCACCCCCGAGAGGTGCCAGGTCTTCCTGTGCGGGAACCCGCAGATGATCGTCGACGTGCAGGAGTCGCTCACCGCCCTGGGCTTCCAGCGGCACCGCAAGCGCGATCCCGGCCAGCTCCACATGGAGAAATACTGGTAGTGGGCCCGATCCTCGCGGACGTTCGCGCCGGCCCGGGACGGCCTCAGCGAGGGACCAGGAGCAGACGGGGCCCGATGGGCGCGCCGGTCGGAGGCGCCAAGGGGGAGCCGGCACCACCCGCTCCTCCGTCCAACCGCTCCGCCACTCGGTAGTTTCGAGTGAGCGCCTCGAGGCCAGCCCAGACGCTGAGCTCCACACCGAGCACGATCCTCGCGAAGCGGCGCGCCTCGAGGGCCGCCGAGACGTCGTCGAAGAGGGCCTGGGCCTCCGCCTGCTCGCGGCTCTTGAGCAGGTCCGCGATCGCCATGGCGTGGACGCCACCTGGTCCCCGCCCATCCAGCGCCCCATGGGGCTGCCACACCGGCCCCTCCATGGCCCCCACTCGCTCCTGCAGCGTCGCGAGGCGGGCCTGATCCGACTCTCCAGGCAGGACCGCTGCGGGATGGCTGAGGATCAGCCACGGGAAGAGCAGGAGCGCGAGCCCCGCCGCCAGGCGAGGCCGGACCGTGGCGGCCCTGGCGGCCACCGGACCGGCCACCCAGGACAGCGCCAACGCCGCGGGCAGCAACGTGTTCCGGTAGCCCCCCTCATGGGCTCGCGCCGCCCAGGCCACCGCCACCAGCGCGAGGAGGCTGCACCACTCTGCAGGGTGCATGGGCTCGGCGGCGGGGGCGCCGCGGGGCGCACGGCTGGCGGCCCAGGCGAGGACCAGGAGCGGCGCCCAGGCCAGCAGGAGGTCCGGCAGGAAGCCCACCGCGGCCGGTGCGTGCAGGGGGCTGCCCGCCAGCACCGAGACCACGTGGAATCCGAACCAACCGCCGGTGGACCGCTCCAGCGCCAGGACGACGGAGGCCAGCACGAGCGCCGATACGGCGCCCGCCGCCCATCCCGCGACGCGTGACTCGCGGCGCAGGCAGAGCCCGAGGACGAGCCCCGCCAGCGGGCCAAGCGCGGTCTGCTTGGCGAGGACCGCGGCGGCCCCGAGTAGGCCTGCCACCGCCCCCCAAGCCGGCCGGCCGGCGAGCGACCGGGCAGAGGTCCCCACCGCGATGGAGGCGGCCGTCAGCCCGAGGGAGAGAGAGTCCACCCGCGCGATCAGGGTCCAGGTTCCCGTCCACCCGTCCGCGGCCACGAACAGGCCCGCCCCCATCAATCCCGCCGCAAGCCCGGCACGCCGCTGGCCAGCCAACACCACGCAGGCAAGCGCGAGCATGAGGGAGAGGACCGACACAGACCGCAGGTCACTTAGGTCCCCTCCGGCCTCACCAACCAAGGCGGCGCCGAGCCAGTGGAAGAGCGGCGGGTAAGGGAAGGCGGTGAAGTCCACCGCGGGCTGCTGGTAGACCGGCAGGCCCCGCGCCACCCGCGACGCGTGCTCGAACATGGCGGACTCCTGCCACTCGAGCGCGAACGGATACTGGATCCAGTCCTGGGCGCCCAACCACCAGACCGCGAGCCACACCACGGCCGCCGCGGCCCCCAGCCGCACCGCCAGAGAGGGGGTGGCTTGCTCGGGCTCCATCGGCCCTTACTCGAAGGTGGCGGTGGCGGTGTACTCGCCCTCGAAGTACTGGACCTGCTTGAGGGACTGCTCCCCCATGGTCTGGATGTTGGACGTGTTCATCTCCACGTCAGCCTCCATCTCCATGGAGATCGCGATGCCGTCTTCCATGTTCCAGAGCAACGTGCCCGACACGTCGAAGGAGAACTCGAAGCCCTGCTGGAGCTCCAGTCCCTCGGGCGCCTCCTCGGGCGCCTCGCGGTCGAGCTCGATCTCGGTCTCCACGACCCCCTCGAACACGACCTTGGCGACGCCGTCCTCGATGGACTCCAGGGTCACCTCGAACTCCCCGCTCAGGTTGTCCTCGAACTGCTCCCCGAACTCGTCATCGTCGTCGGACTCGTCCTCTGAGTCGATCTTCAGGTCGCCGGAGGGAGAGGTGATGAGGGTGAAGACCTCGGCCTCCACCTCCCAGCTGTCTCCGACCTCGACCTCCTCGCCGGGGAACATGAAGAGGAAGTCCGCGTCACCCTCGAGGTCCTCAAGCAGGTCTTCGTCGGCATCCTCGTCCTCACCGAACGCCGCGTCGTAGACCTCCTCGTCGTCGTCCCAGGTAAAGACCACCGTGGTCCCGGTGAGCTCACTCTCTCCCTCGGTCAGGTCCTCATTCCCGTCCCCGTCCGGCATGCTCACGGTCTGGGTGCTCGAGTCCTCGAGGGTGTCAAAGGTCCGCGCCACGCGCGTCCCCCGGCCCCCGTCCACCGCGAGGTATTCATCCGTGAACACCACCAGCTCGTTGTCCTCGATGACCACCTCGGGGAGGTTCTCCTCGGGCACCTCCTGCTCCTCGTCACCGAACTCGATGCTGATGCTCTGCAGCTCGACCTTGAGGGCGTTCTCGTAGGTCTTGGTGACCTTGGTGCCGACATCGACCGCCACCGAGGGCGTATCCGAGACCAGGAGCGCGGGGGCGAGGAAGGCGAGGGCGAGAGCGTGACGCATGGACATCAGGGGGAAAACGACGGAGGGCGTACCGGGCTGGCATGCGAGCCAGCGGGACGTCGCGGGTAGCAGATGGTAGCCCCGCCCACCCACGAGCCTCTCGACCACCCGCGAAGATTCCCGGCGGCTC
>Ga0055584_100002131_pt1 | contig 19529 bp, 17 predicted proteins | sample OSDHelmetaG_FD_58716 | JGI IMG/M metagenome (GOLD analysis project Ga0055584, IMG submission 58716) | Pelagic marine sediment microbial communities from the LTER site Helgoland, North Sea, for post-phytoplankton bloom and carbon turnover... | ecosystem: Environmental > Aquatic > Marine >... | reverse complement strand
ATCTCAAAATTTTTTTAGGTCGAGTCAAGGAATAACTATTGAACAATACTAAAATATTATGCCCAGCTTGTAGTTCAACAGAAACAACTTTGATTTTAAACTCTAAAAAATTTCCTGCCATCCTTTTCCCAATTGGAAAAGAGAAGAGGTTTAATGTGCCTAGCGCACCACTTAATGCCACTTATTGTAATAGTTGTGAACATATTTTTTTGACAGATATTGATAGAGATTTTAATAGTAAAATTTATTCTGAATATTATTATCTTTACCCATTCTCAGAACTTGAATTCATGATGGATGCATATAGAAAACCTTTTGAAAAAATTTTTAATTATTTTTCTCATCATGAAGCACCAAAAAAGAATTTATTAGAAATTGGTTGTTCATCAGAGCAACAGCTTGATATTTTTATTTCTAAAGGCTATGAATGTACAGGTATAAGTCCCGGAGCTGAAAGTAGTGAAAATATCAATTTAATTGATGGGTTTTATGAATCTGTAAAATTTGAATCAAATTTTGATTATATTGTTAGCAGATTCAACCTTGAACATATTATTGACCTTAAAAAATTTTTAAAAAAAGTCTACAAAGAATTAAGAGATGATGGACTATTTTTTGTTCAGGTCCCAAATATTTTAAGTTTTCTGAAGAATGGTATTGTAAGTATATTTGCTCATGAGCACCCCCAGTACTTTTGCAGAAGTTCTATAAGTAAAGCATTAGAGCAAGCTGGGTTTGAAATTGAAATGATACAGGCAGCTGAATCTGATTCAAGCATAATTGTTGTTGCCCGAAAAAGATTACTATTACCATCAATCTCTAAACTTATTAAGAATAATCTTGGTATATCAAATAAGATTTTAGAAATTATACAAAAAGAGAATAGAGCACACTATGTTTTTTATGGGGCAGGACTTACATTAACTGGTTTACTGTATATTGATAATCGAATCTGTAGTGCCAAAAAAACAATATCTGTAATTGATGATAATCCAGCAATCATAGGTAAATATATGCCAGGTACAAATTTTAAAATTTTATCTCCTGATAATATTAGTGATGAAGAAAATAAAATACTTTTTGTTTTTTTAAACAGTATTTACCATGAAAATTTGCTTCCAAGAATTAAAAATAGAAAATTTATGAAAATTTATTATATCAATGAACATGGACTATGTGAGTACGTGAAATGAAGTCCATTTTTAAAGAAAATAATTCTTATTTTATATTTAAAAAACTTTCTGGTGGAATAGGTTTAATAATAAAAAAAGACATATGGATTCGATAGCTAATAAATCTAAATTTATCAGTAGTCATTGTAATGATTTTACAATTGATAACTACCGGCATCTTTTAAAGCTGGCACGTCAAAATTGGCCCTTAGTAAATTATGACTCTATTCCTTTTAAAAAACGTTTCCTTCTTTGGCGTCACGATTGTGACGGTTCACTTAATCGAGCATTGGCTATAGGGAAGGTTGAAAATGAAGAGGGAGTTAGCTCAACATATTTTGTCAATCCACATTCTAGATTTTATAATTTATTTGAACGAAAACAACTTCATATACTTTTTGAATTATTAGATTTAGGCCATGAAATTGCATTACATTTTGATGGGTTGTTTTTTGATACACGAGATAAATCAGAGCTAGTAAGGCAATTAGAGAGTGAGGCAGATTTACTTGACAAACTCATTCACAAAAGACCAACGGTCTTTAGTTTTCACCTTCCAAATTCTAAACATTTTACATTTGAAGAAGAAAGCTATGCAGGGATGTTAAATTGTTATTCAAGTTTTTTCAAAGAGAAAGTGGCATATTGTTCTGATTCAAATGGTATTTGGAGATTCAAGAATTTAAAGGACGTTCTGATACAAAAAGAAACTCTGGGTCTTCAGGTAGCAACTCACCCAATGTGGTGGCCTGACGAACCTATGACGCCTCGTCAAAGAGTATTTCGAGGTGTCTTTGGAAGAGCGGATGCTACGATTAGCTTTATGGATAATACCATTGAAGAAGATGGAAGAGAGAATTCATGCGCTATTCCAGAACAGTTGGCCTTTCTTAGAGAAAATAATTTCCCTTCATATTCATTGTTTGATCAACTTTTTCATCTTCGTCAATATAATGAACTTCAAATAATTCTGTGGAGTTTTCTTTTTAAAGAAATTCATCAAATTTCTAAAGCTGAAATTAAAAAACAGAATCTTAAAAAAACTAATTATAAAAAAATAGATTTAATGAGCCCATCATTTTTCAAAACTAAAATCGAAGATTTTGAAAAAATCTTTAGATGTTCATGGATGATAGTTAGTGGCCAAACAAAAAAAAGAATGGAGGATGTACTTTACAATACTCAAAAATTAATATCAGGAGAAGATCAGGTTCATGATGATGGTGTTATGTGTCTTGAGTTACTTACAATTATTGTTAACTTAATAAAATTTAGTAAAACCAAAAAAAGTAAAAAAAATAAAATATGAAAATAATTACAGTAGTTGGTGCTAGACCGCAATTTATTAAAGCTGCAGCAATCTCAAGAGTTATTAATAAAGAATATGACTCAGAAATTAATGAGGTTTTAGTTCATACAGGGCAACATTTTGACAACAACATGTCCAATATTTTTTTTGAGCAACTTGACATCCCCAAGCCTAAATATAACTTAGAAATATCGGGAGGCAGTCATGGGTTAATGACTGGAAGAATGCTAGAGTCAATTGAAAAAGTTACTCTGTTAGAGAAACCAGATTATCTCCTAGTTTATGGAGATACTAATTCAACTCTCGCTGGGGCAATTGTAGCTTCGAAGATGCATATCCCAATTGCCCATGTTGAATCTGGTCTGCGTTCATATAATATGCAGATGCCTGAAGAGATAAATAGAATTATTACAGATAGAATCTCTTCTTTACTTTTATGTCCAACTAAAATAGCAGTTGAAAACTTAAACCGTGAAGGAATTCTTGAGGGAGTTTATAATACGGGCGACGTGATGTACGATGCAGCAATTTTTTATGGAAAACAAGTTGCTAAGAAAAGTACTTTTTTAGAAAATTTAGGTATTAATGATTGTGAATTTGTCTTGGCCACATGTCATAGAGCAGAAAATACCGATGACCCAATTAGGCTTAAGGAAATATTAAATGCGTTGGTTGAAGTATCCTTAAATACAAAGGTAGTCTTTCCGATACATCCAAGAACAAAAAAATTAATACAAGAGTACGGGTTTAATCATTTAACTAAAAGCCTTCTTATTACAGAACCTTTAGATTTTATCGATATGATTTCTTTAGAAAAGTCAGCAAAAATGATTTTTACAGACTCGGGCGGTATTCAAAAAGAGGCATATTTTTATGGGGTACCTTGTATCACAATGCGTGACGAGACTGAGTGGATAGAAACTGTTACAATGGGCTGTAATAAGGTAGTAGGAGCAAATAAAAATAAAATTCTGGAAGCTTATAAATATTTTTTAAGCTCTCCTCCAAAAATGGGTAATGAAAAACCGTATGGATCTGGTAAAGCAGCCAATAAGATTGTTAATCATATTTTAAATAATAAAGGATAGATAATGAAAAAAGTTTTTGTTACGGGTGGTTTAGGTCAAATTGGCTCGCATGTTGCAGAGATGCTACTTTCAAGGGGTGATTCTGTAACCGTAATTGATAATTTAGCTACTGGAAGACGAGAGCATTTAGAGGAACATCCTAATCTAAACGTGGTAATAGATACAATATCGGATAAGGGTTTAGTTGATAACTTAATTAAAGATTTTGAGCCTGATGCAATTGTTCATACAGCTGCCTCTTATAAAGATCCAGATGATTGGCAAAATGACTCACTTACAAACTGTGTTGGTGGTTCAAATATGGTAGATGCTGCTAAAAGATTTAATGTAAAACGCTTTATTTATTTTCAAACAGCTCTCTGTTACGGCTTAAAACCTAATCAACAACCAATTCGCTTAGATCATCCTAGGAACCCTGGAAGTAGTAGTTACTCAATATCTAAAACTACTAACGAATACTATTTGGAACTATCAGGAATAGATTATGTGACATTCCGACTAGCAAATGTAATCGGACCTCGAAATGTCGCTGGACCACTACCAATATTCTACCAAAGGTTGAAGGATGAAAAAAAATGCTTTGTAACTGAAGCAAGAAGAGATTTTGTATATGTAAAAGATCTAGCTAAGGCAACTTTACAAGCAATCGATGGAACTGGAAATGGAGCTTATCATTTTTCATCTGGCAAGGACGTAGCAATACAAGAATTATATGATGAGGTTGTCGAAGCACTTAATATTCCTGGCAGACCAAAGGCTGAGGTTAAAGCTCTAGGCCCAGATGATGTATTCTCAATTTTACTTGATCCGTCTAGAACATTTAAAGATTTTGGAAATATTGAATTTACGTCATTAAAAGAAACTGTTTCAGAGGCAATGGCTTACTATAAAATTCATGGTACTTTAGGTGAGTACACTCATTTACGTTTAAAAGAAAAAGAGTAAGGCGATATGAGAATATTAATTACAGGTGGTGCGGGCTGTTTAGGCTCTAATCTTATAGAGCACTGGTTACCAGAAAAACATGAAATTATTGTTATAGATAATTTTGCAACAGGCAAAAGAGAGGTCTTACCGCCGTTAAAAGGGCTGACTCTAATTGAAGGATCAATTTGTGATTCTGGATTAATTGATAAGGCTTTAGATGAAACCAAACCTGAAATTATAATCCATGCAGCCGCCGCTTATAAAGACCCAGATAATTGGGTTGAGGACGCTAGTACAAACGTTATCGGCAGTATAAATATTGCTAAGGCATCAAAAAAATATAATGTTAAAAGATTAATTAATTTTCAAACTGCACTTTGCTACGGAAGACCTACTAAAACACCAATCCCAATAAACCATCCCACGGCACCGTTTACAAGTTACGGAATAAGTAAAACAGCAGGTGAACAGTTTATTATGCTTTCTGGTGTTCCTACTTCTTCTCTTCGTATAGCAAATGTGACTGGGCCAAGACTTGCTATCGGACCAATCCCAACTTTTTACAAGCGGCTTAAAGCAGGGCAAAGTTGCTTTTGTTCAGACACCTATCGTGACTTTTTAGATATGTCTGATTTTCTTGCTTTTATGGATTTAGCTATTGAGGAAGATGCACCAACTGGATTGTTTAACGTATCAAGTGGTGAAGCTCACTCCATAAAAGAAATATATGATATTGTCAGCCGTTATTTGTCACTTCCTATTAGTGAAGTCCCAATAGTTCCTGTGGGTGAAGACGATGTCCCCAATGTCTCTTTAGATTCCAGTGACACCTTAAAAAATTTTGGTTGGCAAGCTAAAATTGGATTTGAGGAAATTATTAAAAACCAACTTGATTGGTACGAGAAGTACGGCGTAACGGATGTATTTTCTCATTTAAAAATTACCAATGATTAAATTTATAAAGGAAGTATATGAAGTCAGAAAGTTTCTCAGGAAAACGAATCCTAGTAGTCGGGGGCGCAGGATTTGTTGGTAGTAATTTAGTTCATCAGATTCTTGAACAGCACCCAAAAGAAATATTAGTTGTAGATAATTTACTATCATCTGATGTTAGTAATATCCCAGAGGATAAACGCGTTAATTTCATTTTTGGATCTATTACTAATGAAAAAATACTTGCTCGTTTACCTGATGATTTAGATTATGCATTTCATTTGGCCTGCTTTCATGGCAATCAGTCCTCTATTGCTGATCCTTTTGCTGATCATGATAATAATACATATACCTCACTAAAACTTTTTGATCGATTAAAAGATCTTAAAAAGCTAAAGAAGATTGTTTATGCTGCGGCAGCATGTGCTGTAGCTGAAAAGACATATGATAAGCCATCAGCCACAACTGAAGAACAACCTGTAACGCTATACCATGATAGCCCTTATTCAATTTCAAAAATTATTGGAGAGCTGTACGGAAACTATTATTTTCAGCAACATAAACTCCCGTTTGTAAAAGCTAGATTTTCAAATGTTTATGGTCCTAGAGAAATATTAGGAGCTGGTCAGTGGCGAGGGACAGCGCACACAGTCTGGAGAAATGTTACCCCAACATTCATTTGGCGCTCATTAAAGGGTGAAGCATTGCCTTTAGATAATGGAGGGAATGCAAGTCGAGATTTTATTTTTGTGGAAGATATGGCAAGAGGCTTAATAGCTTGTGCATTAAATGGAGAAGAAGGCGAGGTATATAATCTTGCAACAGGAAAAGAAACTTCGATACTTAAATTAGCAAATTTAATTAACGAATTCACTAATAATAAGACTGCACTTGATCTCAAGCCCTCCAGGGAATGGGATAGATCAGGAAAAAGATTTGCCTCAACTGATAAGGCTAAAGAAAAGCTGAATTTTGAAGCAATTATTGATATTGAGGAAGGTTTAAAAAGAACAGTAGAGTGGACTAAGAAAAATAAAAATCTTATTCAAATGAATATGGCAAAACATGACAAATTGATATCTCAAGAATTTAAATAAATAATTAATTAGAACTCGGCATTAAAAAAATCTGATGGTTTTTTTAATAATAATATAAGGGTTTATAAATGAGGCTTTTTAAAGTTGTAGGATTAACGGATAAAAAATATAAGTCGAAAATACAAAAGATAGCAAAGGATGCGGGAATAAAAATAGAGCTACTAATGGCAGCCAGTATTAACGACCTTGAGCAGTTTTTTATAAATGACCATGACCTTCTTTTGTCATTTGGAACAAATATTGTTGTCCCTGATTGGATATTAAAAAAACGAAACTTAACGGCATTAAATGTACATTCTGCACCACCCGAATATCCGGGGAGAGATCCTCATCATTTTGCTGTATATGACGGGGTAGAGGAATACGGTGCAACCCTGCATATTATGAACAAGAAAGTTGATTCCGGACCTATTATTGCTGTGAAAAAATTTAAAATTAATCATAAAGAAGTTCCTTGGAAATTACTTAGTAAGGCTAATAATGCTTCATGGGATCTTATAAAGGGACTTTTTGAAAAATTGTCTAAGGGATCAGCACTAATACCTTTACCAGAAATTTTTTGGGGAAAACGTGTCACAACCCGAAAAATGTTTCATGATATGTGTAAACTAGATTTACACCTTTCAGAAGAAGAGTTTAGAAGAAGGTTGAGAGCATTCTCCTTTCCTGGACATAATAATTTATACCTTGATTTATATGGGTACAAATTCTCTATTGAAAATAAAGCGTGACACATACTGTTTCTATACATCAACCAAATTTCTTCCCTTGGTTGGGCTACTTTCATAAAATAGCTAAATCAGATACTTTTATTTTTTTTGATAATGTTCAGTTTCCGAAAAAAGGTGGTGTATGGACTAATAGAGTGAAATTGCTTCTAGCTGGAGAGGCTCGATGGCTTTCAGCTCCCATCAATAGATCATTTCACGGAACAAAAAATATTAATCAAATTTATTTTAAAAAAGATGACCTGTGGCGGGTGAAGGCTCAAAAATCACTAGACTTGAATTATAGAAATCATCCATTTTTTGAAGAAATAATAGCTTTAATTAGTCCATTAATAAAATATGATGATGATAATATTTCAAATTATAATATTCATAATATTACTATTTTAGCTGGCCACCTAGGAATAGATTGTTCAAAGTGTAAAAAAAGTTCAGAGTTGCCAGGCAAGGGTGTGTCAAATGAGTTACTGTCATCACTTACTAAATCAGTCAATGGCTCTATTTATTTATATGGAGGGGGTGCTCAGGGATATCAAGACCCAACTATTTTTCAAAATGCTGGATTAAAGCTTGTTGAGCAAAACTTTAAACACCCAGTTTACAATCAATTAGGTGCTGAAACATTTATCTCTGGTTTATCTATTATTGATGTATTGATGAATATAGGTATAAAAGGAACAAGAGATTTATTTTTTTAAAAATAAATTTATGTATACTATGCTGAAAAATAATCGAGGAGTTTGGGTTGTCAGGCTACAAAAAAAAAATACTTTTTTATTCAAGGAGTAAATTTAAAAACTTTTTTAATATTCTTATTAAATTTTTAATTTCACTGAATCAATATTACCTTCTCAGTAAAATCCTTCTCAGTAAAATAATTTTATATGTTCGTTTGATTATATTTTACTTTTCAGTAAAATTTCTTAAAATCACCTGGCTTTACAATGATGATTTTATGTCAAATAAACTTCGTGAAATAGTAAAAAAATTTACGTCACCCCCTGGACATTCGAGTGGTGCAGCTTTATTATTCGAATTAGAATTTCTTAAAAATCCTCCCAAAATATTATTAATTGTTCTTAGAAGCTTAAGCTGCACTCGAATACTTTTTTGTGGTCATAGCTATTACCATTGCTGGTATCTATCCAGAGAGCTTCGTCAACAAGGACTAAAGGCTGATGTATATAATTGGGATACAAATTCATTATCTCAAATTTATTATCATGGTTCAGATTTTATATTAGGAAAGGATGTTGAGAATACTTCGGATGGAGTTTTAGATTTTTTTCTAAGGTCAATTTATCACTACGATATTATTAATTTTTCAAATCCCCATGGCATTAGCTATGGCGGCTCTTTTAATATTTCGGATATATTTCTTTTAAAGAAACTGGGTAAGAAGATTATTTATTATCATTCTGGATGTCTAGATGGTGTTTCACAAACTAGCTTTAGTAAATGGGGACCAGAATCCATTTGTTCAAATTGTTCCTGGCAGAAAAATAAATCCGTATGTAGTGATAAGCTCAATCTTGAGTGGGGGATTTTTCGTAATAAGGTAGCTGATTATCAATGTACTGCTGGTTCCAATAGAATTGATTTTAATAATGATCAGAGGGTACATGAAATGCCCGAAGCCTTTTGTCTTGATAAAGAAATCTGGAATCCAGATATAAGGATTCCAAAAGTATTCAAATTACCTTCAAAAAAAGGGAGAATTAGGCTTTATCATGCAGTTGGTAATAAAAAATCACGATCCAGTAGTGAAGGATCGAATATAAAATCTTCACATGTTTATTTACCTTTAATTAAAAAATTACAACACAAGGGGTATGACATTGAAGTGCTTGAACCGATAGATATTCCAAATAAGGAGGTTCGGTTTATTCAGGCACAGGCTGATATATTTCTTGAGATGCTCACATATGGTTGGTATGGGGCAAATGCAAGAGAGGCAATGATGCTGGGTAAACCCGTGATCTGCTTTTTACGACCCGAATGGCTTCATAGTGTAAATGAGCAAGTTCCAGGCTTCATTAATGAGCTGCCTATCGTTAGTGCAACACCTGAAACAGTCGAGGCTATATTACTTGATTTAATTAACAACAAAGAAAAACGGCTTGAGATTGGAAGAAGAAGTAGGGCATTTGCTGAAAAATGGCATTCTTCTGAGACTGCAGCTAATGTTTTTATTAACATTTATGAAAATTTACTTAAAGAAAAAAATTGAGTCATCCTATGTCTAAGAATGTATTGGTATGTGAAAATGTTTCCGTCAGATTCTCTTTAACCAAACCTGCAAATAGATGGCGTTTGTTGTTTGATAATACTGACTGGGGTGATTGGCATGAAGCCTTAAATAATATCTCATTCAAAGTTCCAAAAGGAACAGTTGTGGGGGTTATTGGCCGTAATGGCGCAGGTAAAAGTACATTGTTAAGGTCTATGGTTGGTCTCTACCCCCTTTTCAGGGGCAGGGTGGTTCGCCTTGGGCAAATAAGTTCTCTTTTTGAGTTGGGCGGAACGGCAGGTATTTTTATCTCTGGAAAACAGTATATAACCCGCTGGTTAAGTTTGAATGGTGTATCTAAAAAAAATTGGTCAAAGATTATTAAGGAGGTTGCTGAATTTTCTGAGCTATACGATAAACTCGATGAACCAATTTATTCTTACTCTACTGGAATGGCTGCACGGTTATATTTTTCAACTGCAACCAGCATAAATCAAGATATCTATCTTATAGATGAGGTACTCTCTGTTGGAGATGAACATTTTCAAGCTAAATGTTGGGCAAGAATCAGACACCAACTCGGAAGAGGTATTTCAGGAGTACTTGTAACTCATGATTGGACAGCAATTCTTAAGATATGTAAACATGCGCTTAAGCTAGAGAATGGGCAAATATTAGCTGCAGGCAATCCAGAAAAAATCATTTGTGATTATCTTAACGTTTCAAGCCAATTAAATTCAAATTCACCAGCTAAATTTACTAAAAACTGTCCTTTAACATTAACAGCAAGAAGTGGTAAGGACTGGAGTTTCGATATACCAATAAAAAATACAGGAAAAGAATCAGTTTTATTTAACTTCTCAATTGAAAAGCTAGAGATAGCAAATGATTGGCAAATTATTTTTTTTGGTGACCAAACTGAGGTAGCATCATCTGAAGGTAGCTATGTTATACAAATTAATATTACAAAATTACCACTACCACCTGCAGAATATCGTCTAAATTTATTCTTAAATGGACCAAATCAATCTAATGGAAAGTCTGGACCAAGTTATGATAGTCGAGGCTGGACTACAGGGAATAGTATCAGGTTACTTGTTGTCGGAGAACCTATTGCGGGACTGGTTCTTATACCTTTTAGGGTTGACTTAAAATGAGCCAAAAATTTCATATTGAAATAAAGAGCTTACATAAAGTTTACCCTCATTCAACTAAACAGCAATTTTCCACAATATTTAAAGCCATATTCGGAAAGTCGCAAGAAGAAATTTTAGGTGGGGTTGCCTTAGATAAACTTTCTTTATCAATTAAAAATGGGGAGCGTGTAGGCATTATAGGGCCAAATGGTGCTGGGAAATCAACGTTATTACAGATGCTAGCTGGAGTTACCGAGCCAACATCAGGAACAATGAAGATTTCTGGAAAGGTAACAGCTGTTTTAACTCTTGGTGTCGGTTTGAGGGAAGATCTTACCGGTAGAGAAAATATTTATATCGATGGCGAAGCACAAGGCAAAACACGAAAGCAAATGAATGATGATATTTCTGATGTCATTGATTTTGCTGAATTAGGTAAATTTATTGATTTACCTCTTAAAACTTACTCCACTGGAATGAAAGCTCGATTAGCATTTTCGATGATTACACAAATAAACCCCGAAATTCTGATCATAGATGAAGCACTGTCAGTTGGTGATGCAGAATTTACAATTAAAGCTCAAAAACGAATCTCAGAATTATGCTCTAGAGGCGCAATCGTGCTCATTGTTTCACATGGAATGGGGAGTGTATGTGAGCTTTGTAATCGCTGTATATGGCTAGAAGAAGGTAAGCTTGTTATGGATGGCACTCCAGAGCTAGTAACTCAGGCATACCTTGATAAAGTAAGAAATGAAGATGAGGTGACACAGTTAACTAGATTTCAAAGTTTAATTGGAGTAAAAATTTTTAACGATGATTGTAGCTTGGGTAAGTTATTTTTTTCTTCAAACAAAAAAAATGTAAAATATATCCAGAGTGGAAAAGCTTTACTAATAAATAGTAAATTCACAGCCATGAAATCTAAGGGTATCGGAGATTTTCTTCTTAGATGGTTCAGATTAGATGGCACACTTATTTTAGAATCTAAATTTAGCTTGAAAAAAATTATGGGCGCTCAAACCTTAGAGATTTCTTATGAAAATTTTAATTTATCACCAGGTCTTTACCGAGCTGAATTAGAATTGAAGATAGATGGTGTTTTGTGTGCTGAATCAGCTGAAATTTTGGAGGTAATTGCAGATGAAGTGCCTAAAGGGGGACACCCTGTAATTTTAAAAATTCGCTCAAGCGTAAAGAGCATAAAGAAAGAGGGGGAGGTTTGAATACAATTCTTGGTTTTGATCGAGAGGATGGTCGCTTTATATACAACATATGGAGAACAAACCTAGCTGATCGTTATCTAGGTTCTGTTTTAGGTGCTATATGGGCAATATTAAATCCACTAATAATGTTTGCATTATTTACGTTTGTATTTGCGTTCGTATTTAAAGCACGTATCCCTGGAGCAGATTCATCATTATCTTATTCAATATGGTTAATTTGTGGTTATGGACCATGGCTTGCAAATAGCGAGGCTTTAATGGCTTCTTCAAATGCAATTATTAGTAATTCTGGTCTTGTTAAAAATATGGCATTCAAAACGGAGGTTCTTCCAATTGCATCTACACTTATTGGTGTTGTTCCACTCGGGGTAAGTTTAATTTTTCTTGTAATTTTACAGTTTTTTAATGGGGAGGGGTTTTCATGGAGTTTAGTGTGGTTACCATTTGTTATTTTTGTGCAGTTTTTATTTCTTGCTGCACTTGGATTTTTGTTGGCAGTTATAACTACATTCGTTAGAGACTTCGGTATATTATTGCCTAACTTACTTTTAATTTGTCTGTTTGGAACACCAATTTTTTATTCAATAGAAACGCTACCAACAGTTGTTCAGAATATTGAGGCATTTAACCCCTTTTATATAATTTCAGAAGCCTACAGAAGTGTTTTATTAGGTCATCAATCACCTAATTTAGTAGCAATTATTTCATTAGGCGCTATCTCCTGGGGATTAATAATATTTAATTTAAAAATATTTCGTAGGATTAAAGGATTTTTTGCTTCGATTATCTGAAGATATAAGAATTTATTTTAAATTAAAGTATAAATTTTTTTAAAGGAGAAATTTAATAAATAAGGTTTTAATAATTTATAGTCGCTCACAAACATATACTGGAACAGTATTTGAACATATAAATTCGTTTCAAAAATATTCATCTAATTCAATTTCTTATGCAGACATCTCAGAGCTAGAAAGCTCCTGTACGAATTTAAATTATTTTGATGTAATAGTAATTCACTATTCTGTGCGTTTGCCATTTGATATGATCAAATTATTTCTAACAAAGGAATTAAAAGTCTTTGAGGGGAAAAAAGTTCTTTTTATTCAAGATGAGTATGATAATACTAATAAAACAAAGTCCTTGATAAATTCTTTAGGAATTAACATTGTTTTTACTTGCGTTCCAAAGGCTAATATCGAAAAAATATATCCAAAAGATGAGTTTCCAAAAACACGTTTTATAAATAATTTAACAGGTTATGTTTCTGATGTATTAGAAGAAGAATTTATTACTGAATCTCATCGTGATACCTTAATTGCCTACAGAGGAAGATCGCTTCCTTTAAGATATGGTAAATTAGGATTTGAAAAAAAAGAAATAGGTATTTACATAAAAGATTATTGTAGAAGAAACAAAATAAACGTTGATATTCAAGTAGATGAAAAATCAAGAATATATGGTGATGATTGGGAAATATTTATGCGATCATCAAAAGCAATGCTTGGATCAGAGTCGGGTTCAAACGTATTTGATTTCGATGGAACGCTTCAAAGTAAGATTGATAATTATCAGAACTTAAATCCAAGAGCCTCAAGTAAAGATGTTTATGATAAAATTGTAAAACCCTTAGAAATTGATAATTTAATGAATCAGCTTTCACCTCGTATTTTCGAAATGGCCTCTTCAAAAACTTTGATGATTTTATTTGAAGGTAAATATTCAAATTCTATGAAACCCTTTGATCACTACCTCCCTCTTAAGAAAGATTATAGTAATTTGAAAGATATATTAAAAATTTTGGATGATGATACTAAGGTAAAAAAAATAATTGATAGAGCTTATTCGCATTTAATTAAATCAGGAAAATATTCTTACAAGGAACTTATAAAAAAGTTCGATTTAGAGCTTGGAAACTTTAAAAAAACGTACTCAAAAAAAGATCCTGCATTAGATTTTTTGGTTACGACTTTTCCAAAAAAACCAATATTTTTTAATTCGTATAGGTTTTATCAAAGATCATTAGTTTCTAATATAACAGTTTTGAAAATAAAAAATCTTGTAAAACTTTTAGTACCTATTAAGCATCTAGCAAATCTTAAAAAATTATCTATAAAAGTAAGATTAATAGGTTTTAAAACAAAAAATATTGTGATACCTTTAGTACCTAAGAGAATTCGAAAATATTTTAAAAGACTAATTCCAAGAAAAATCATAAATTTTATTATAAATTTATGATTAATTTTACCTTCCAAAAATTTATATAGGAAATAGATATATGTGCGGATTAGTCGCTGTTTTAAAACCCTGTAAGACCTCTAGTAACCAGCTTAAAAGAGAAGTTAAATCAAGCTTAGATCTTATCAAACATCGTGGTCCAGATGGATCAAATATCTGGATTAATTCAGACTTACGTGTTGGCCTAGGTCATGTTCGACTTGCGATTGTAGATTTAGAATCTGGTGCCCAACCAATGGCTCTAGATGATGGAACAACGATTGCCTTCAATGGAGAAATTTATAATTATATTGAGTTACGTAAGGAATTGGGTTTAGATTCATTTAAGACAACCTCTGATACGGAAGTAATACTAAAATCTTATAAGCGTTGGGGAGAGAATTGCGTTAATCATTTACGCGGTATGTTTGCATTTGTTATTTGGGATGCTGCAAAACAAAAAATGTTTTTTGCTAGAGATCGATTCGGTATTAAACCCCTTTACTGGTTAAATGGCCAAGATGGAAGTATTTACATTGCATCAGAAATAAAAGCGCTCCTTCCATTTGTTGTCAATAAAAATATTGAAGGGACAGCTCTTAGTGATTACTTTAGCTTCCAATTCACAATAGGTGAAGAAACTTTACTTAAGAATGTTAAGCAGATACTGCCTGCTCACATGGGATGGGTTGATAGTAAAAATAATATAACTATTAAAAAATATTGGGATGTCAATTATGACTTAGATTTTGATCATTCAGACGAGTACTTCATTGAGCATATAAAGAATTTGTTAGACGAGTCAGCTCGTATTCATATGAGGGCAGATGTTGAGGTAGGTGCCTACGTAAGTGGAGGCCTTGATTCAAGTTTACTCGCTCAACTTGCAAGCGGTTATCGATTGGATAAAGGTAAAAAATTTAAGATTTTTAATGGAAAATTTGATGAGGGTGATGGTTTCGATGAATCAAGCTATGCAAGAGATTTAGCTGATGAAAATGATATGGAATTGTATTTAACAAATATTACAGAGCAAGACTTTGTAGATTCAATCTCAAATGTTATCTACCATCTTGATGCACCTATTGCAGGGCCTGGGTCATTTCCACAATATATGGTGTCAAAGGAAGCAAGCAATAATCTCAAAGTTGTTTTTGGTGGCCAGGGTGGAGATGAGATATTCGGTGGATATGCTAGATATTTAATTGCATATTTTGAAAAATGTATTCAAGGGGGAATTGATGGAACTTTAGATAATGGAAATTTTATTGTTGGCTATGAATCAATCATCCCGAATCTAACTGTCCTAAAAAAGTATAAACCACTTATAAAGGAATTTTGGTCAAAAGGCCTTTTTGAGAGCAATGACAAACGTTATTTTAGGCTTATAAATAGATCAAATACGATTGAGTCCATATTGAGTCCAGATGTTATTGACCATGACCAATCGTTCGAAAAATTTCAGTCAATATTTTTAAGTAACAATGTGGGTAAAGAGTCATATTTTGACCAGATGACACATTTTGATTTTAAAACTTTATTGCCTTCTCTACTTCAAGTTGAAGATAGAATGAGTATGGCTCACGGTCTTGAGTCACGAGTGCCATTTCTTGATCATCCATTGATTGAGTTTGTAGCAACTATTCCAGCAAATATTAAGTTTAAAAATGGAGAACTTAAAAGAATTTTAAAAAATACTTTTTCAGATCGCATACCAAAATCAATTAAAAATAGAAAGGATAAAATGGGCTTTCCTGTACCTTTAAATATGTGGTTAAAGAATGGTGGTCCTGCTCGAGATTTTATTGGCGATGTACTTGGTACGTCTTCAGCTAGATCTAGGTCTTATCTCTCAAAAGATTTTTCAGTTGATTCAGTGCTTGATACAGATAGTATTTATGGCAGAAATTTATGGGCACTTCTGAGCTTAGAGTTATGGCAAAATAAATTTATAAATGCATAATTTAGAGTTTAAATTAAGTAAGTTTAAAAAATTTTTTTTTATTGAAATTAAAGTATACAAAAGTTTTTTTAATTTTCTTTAAATATAAATAAATAAATAGGTATTATTTTTTAATTATTATGGGCATGTAGATTTATGAGTAAAGTAGACAAAAGTGAAGCTAATGCAAGTTTTTGGGACGAATTATGTGGGTCCCAGCTAGCAAAAACCCTTGGCATTAAAGATGACTCAAAAACCTCACTAAAAAAGTTCGATGATTGGTATTTTGAATTTTACCCTTACCTTGATAAACATATCAATTTTAAAAATTTAAGAAAAAAAGATGTTTTAGAAATTGGACTTGGATACGGTACAGTTTCACAAAAAATAGCACTTTCTGGAGCAAATTATAAAGGCTTAGATATCGCATTAGGGCCTGTAAAAATGGTCAACCACAGAATAATGCAAAATAAACTTATTGGTAAAGCAGCCCAAGCCAGCATTCTTGAGCCAGACTTTAAAGATGAAAGTTTTGATGTGATAGTAGCAATTGGTTGCCTTCATCATACTGGAGATCTCCAACAAGCGATTCAAAATTGTTATAGGTTATTAAGACAAGGTGGAAGTTTAATATTCATGGTCTACTATGCTTATTCCTATAGACGTTGGACACAAGCATTTGCTACTACTCTAAAATATTTTATTTCAGAGTGTAAGGGTTATCGAGGAGTAGTTGAGAGCTCAACTGAAATTAATCGTGCTGGATATGATACAAATGAGGCAGGAGAAGGGGCTCCCCATACAGATTGGATTTCAAAAAAATCTATGGCTGTCTTATGTAAGAATTTTAGAGAAGTATCATACAAGGTTGAAAATATGGATGCTATGAATGGTCTTATACAAATATCTAGGGAAAAATTAATAAATTCATCGATACCACAAAAGGTAGGGCTTGACCTTTACGTAAAAGCTACAAAATAATCTTTAATCAAATATATAAAAACAACTTGCTAATTAATTTTATGCAATTCAACTAAAATAAAATTATTTTGTATGCTAACAAAGAAAAGTGATTTTTGGAAAAGATATGAACGCAATTATCCTATACGATAAATATTCTACCTATACCAATACTGTTTATGAACATTTATCTAGTTTTAGAAAATATTCAAAGTTTAAGCATTTTTATGTTCATGCAACAGACGAAACACCAAAAATAGACTGGAATTTGATTGATATTATAGTTATTCATTATTCGCTTCGAGTTGCCCATGATCAAATTACTCTTAATCTTTTAGGTCAAATAAGAAGATTTAAAGGGTTAAAAATATTATTTGTTCAAGATGAATATGAAAATACTAACAAAACCTATTCAGCAATTAAGTCGCTTGGAATTAGTTTAGTTTACACATGTGTGCCAGAAGAGCATATCCAAAAAATTTACCCAAAAGAGAATTTTCCAAAAGTAAAATTTATTAATACACTGACTGGTTTTACTATTGATAAAAAAAGCACGTCACAAAAATTACCACTTATAAAAGATAGATCATGTTTAATCGGATACAGAGGAAGAAATTTACCTTATTGGTATGGAGACTTAGGCCAGGAAAAAATAAAAATTGGTGAGGTAATGAGGGTAGAATCAATTAGGCGGAATTTGATGGTTGATATTTCTTATGATGACGATAAAAGAATATATGGTGATAACTGGACTAACTTTATAAAGAAAAGTAAGGCAACGTTAGGAACGGAGAGTGGGTCTAATATTTTTGATTTTGATGGAAATATTAAGAAAAGTTTTATTAATTTCTTAAAGTTAAATCCCACTAAAGATTATAAATATGTAAGAAATAAATTACTTGGGGAAAAAAAAGAATTAAATATTATGAATCAAATTTCCCCTAGAATATTTGAAGCAATATCACTTAAGTCAGCATTAATCTTATTTGAGGGTAAATATTCGGGTGTGATAAAACCTTTCATACATTTTATTCCTTTAAAAAAAGATTTTTCTAATATTGACGATGTTTTTAATAAGCTAAAAGATGATAATTATCTGCAACTTATGGTTGATAGAGCTTTTAAAGATATTATTTTATCCGGTTCATACACATACTCTTCATTTATTAGTAATTACGACAAACAAATAAATCTATTAATTGAACATTCCACATCTAGCATTGTTACAAAAAAAATTATTAACATGGATACTAAGCCGGAAAGGCATAGATTAATCAGAATGTGGCCTCTACTAATAAAGTTAAAAAACTTATTACCTAAAAAGTTTGTAGTTATAATTAAACCTATGGGAATTAAATTATTTTATAAACTAAAACATTTAATTCAAATTTTTAAGCAAAAATCTTAACTAATGTACGAAGAAAATGGTCCAAAAGAGTGATTAAATCTAAGAATTATAAATTTGTTATTGATAGTATTTTTTATGGTGTGGGTCAGGTATTTCAACGTGCCATAGCTTTAATTACCTTACCTTTCTTTATTACTTTTATTGATCCAATCAACTATGGTGTGATAGGTTTACTTACTACCTTGAGTGTTTTTATAGTTCCTATTTTTACTTTTGGTTTAAGTAGCTCAATGGGAGTTTCTTACTTTGATTCTAAAAAGAAAGATCGATCTGATGTTATTAGTATATCTTTCCTACTATCAGTTATAGGCGCTATTTCTTTTTTAAGCCTCTCGACGTTTTTTTTTGACAGCATAGTAAACACAATATTCTCCTCATATGAATATAAATCGCATACTTATGTAGTAATTTTGACTATTACTTTTAGTATATTATGTATTCCAACACAGCTTCAGCAACAATTTTTGAAGCAGTCAAAGCTTTTCTTATATTTCACGCTTTTTAGTTCCTTTATTTCTATAACAACCTCTTTCGTTACGATTGTATTTTTTAACTATGGTGCACTTGGATTATTGATAGGAAGTCTTTTTGGGCAGGTTGCTTTATTCATACTGTTGTCAAAAGATATTAAAAAACTTCTAAAATTTAATCGTTCACAAGGTAAAAAAATATTTAAAGAACTAATAACTTATGGTCTTTCAATGATTCCAAGTTTTTTTCTAATCTTTATAATTCAAAATATTATGAGGTGGTCATTACAAATGACTGATGGCCTTAGTGCTGTAGGCATTTTTTCTTTGGGAGCTAGCTTTGGGGCTATTGTAAACATAGTAGCATCTGGCTTTGCATCTGCTTGGCTTCCATATACACTTAATCAGGCTTCTGAATGGAGTAAGATAAAGTATGAAATAAGTAAAAATTTATTATCTTATTTTACTTATGGTTCAATAGTTATCATTGTTATTTTCTTGTTAGCACAGCCAGTTATGTATATGTTTGCACCACCCAGTTATTTCAATGCCTGGTTAGTTCTTGGCCTTATAGCTACATCACATTTCATTGTATCTTTATGGAATATGATTATCTCACCTCTATATATTCATAAAAAAATAGTATTTGTTATGATTCCCCAGACAATTGCGGCATTAATTACTCTATT
>Ga0055584_100002130_pt1 | contig 19530 bp, 20 predicted proteins | sample OSDHelmetaG_FD_58716 | JGI IMG/M metagenome (GOLD analysis project Ga0055584, IMG submission 58716) | Pelagic marine sediment microbial communities from the LTER site Helgoland, North Sea, for post-phytoplankton bloom and carbon turnover... | ecosystem: Environmental > Aquatic > Marine >... | reverse complement strand
TCGTAAAGCCTACCCTTTAAACTTGGACTTTGAGAAAGCATAATGTTGCTTGAAAACAAAGCCATTACTGCAAAAATTATCTGATAAAGTTTCATGATGGTAAGTTTAAATTGTTATTGTTTTCAGTTGCAAATATGTTGTAGCAACAAAACTTGAAGAAGTCGTTTTGGATGAATCGAGATATAAACCAAATGAATCGGGATATAAAGCCAATGAAATGGAAGAGGGGAAGAGCAAATTTTAGGAAATTGGCAAAAGTTTAATCTCTAAACCAATGCAGAATGCAATCAAAAAAAAATAGAAATATTTTATATCTTTATCTTAAAAACAAATTGTCTCTCATTAAATCTAAAGAGGAAAATAAGAACTCTATCTATAAAAAAACGTCGCGTTCGCGCTTTTTGGTGATTCTTGAAAAAATAGGAATAGCTCTACTCACTACAATTTTTGTTTTTGAGACAATTGTCTATATGAATATTGGTGAGATTAGATATGTTTTTTCTGCTGATGAATTTAAAGAACTCATTTTTTCATTTGTATTTCTACTTGCCTTGTTTGGAGCTCATAGTGCTATTTCAGTCTTGATGACACATAAGTTTTTTAGAAAAATCAACTATTTTCAAAAGGTGTTTATTGAAATGTTCATAGTCATAGCCTCTACCTTGTTGATTTTTATGCTAACCAATTACCTCCCTCTGCTTTTTATGCTTGGGGAAGAAGCGTTTTTGCCCGTACGTGTGCGCACGGCTTTTGTTTCTGGTACCCTTATATCATTGTTCTTTTATTATTTTGTGGAACGTGAACGACACATAAAACAATTGCAAAACGAAATGTTGCGCTCGGCTAGGCTTGAGAAAGAAAACTATAAGGCACAGTTGCAAGGACTTAAAAACCAAGTACAGCCTCATTTTTTGTTTAATAGCTTAAATGTTTTGAGGACCTTGATTTATAAAGACCCCGAAAAAGCAACCGAGTTTACTCAGAGATTATCTGAGCTGTATCGATCTTTTTTGACCTATGGCAATGAACCAGCTATTCCACTAAAAAAAGAATTGGAAGTAACTAAAGCTTATATCTTTTTGATTGAAACGCGTTTTGGAAATGCAATACAAATAAGCTTAGACATCCCTAATGATTATTTGGATTATTATTTACCCCCTGGAGCTCTACAGACACTTATTGAAAATGCCATAAAACACAACGGATCTACCTCTAAAAACCCCTTGCAGATAAAAATCTATACTGAAAAAGAAAAATTGGTGGTGTGGAACAAGCTAAGACCTAGACTTGAAAAAACCATTTCGACAAAAACAGGATTAAAAAATTTAAAAACCCGTTGCAAGTTTATATCTAATAAAGACCTAGAATGGGTGAAAACCAAAGAGGAATTTATAGTCAAACTCCCGTTGTTAAAAATTGAAAATCATGAATATCGTAATAATTGAAGACGAACCTTTGGCTGCCGATGCATTGGAAGAGCTAATCTTGACGCTCAGACCTGATTATCAAGTAATCCAAAGACTGGAATCTGTTGAAGAAGGTATTGAATGGTTTGAAGAAAATGAAGTTCCCAACCTAATCTTTTGTGACATCCACCTCTCTGATGGTAGTAGCTTTCAAATCTGGAATGAGGTGAAAATAGATTGCCCCATTATCTTCACAACGGCCTACGACCAATATGCTATTGAAGCTTTTAAAGTAAATAGTGTAGATTATTTATTGAAACCTATTAAAAAAGAAGAGCTTCAAAACGCTATTGAAAAATATGAAAACTTACATAAGGAAGTCCTTTTTTCTGAAATGAAAAATTTGCAGAACTTGATTAAGAACTCCTTGACAGAACGCCATTATAATAATGTAAAAACAAGATTTATTGTAAAAACCGGACAAGTCATAAAAACTATTAAAGCTAATGACGTAGCTTATTTTATAGCCGAAGAAGGGGTGGTTTTGCTGGTTAACTTTAATGGAAACCGTTTTGTGCTAAACTATACTCTTGATCAGTTGGAAACCCAATTGGATCCTAAGGCGTTTTTTAGAGCCAACCGACAGCTAGTAGTAAATATTGAGGCCGTAAAAGAAGTAATGCCTTATTTTAAAGGACGTTTACTTCTGTATATAGAACCCTCACCTAAAGAAGATCAAATAATAAGTAGAGGCAAAGCAGCAGCCTTTAAAAACTGGCTAGATATGTGATTGCTAAGGATGAGATTAGGCTTGTAATTAAACAATCATAGGAGCTAAGAACCTAGGGGTTAATTTCCGTAAACTTGCTTTTAGATTATTAATTGTTCTGTTTTTGGGGAGTTTACATTTTTGAGAAAGCTATACCTTTAAGTAAGATAAACAGAATATTATATGTCGAATTTGCATTCTCATAGGTTTTGTTGACACACTTTACGGGATAGTGTCTTGTTAACTCTTATTATAGCTTTTGATATTATATCCCCATAGTTGGATTCGGTTTTTATAAGGACTATCATTTTTTTGAATTTATTTCGTGTATGACGTCTAGAGACATACAAGTCAAAACCATATTTGCTACATTTCTTATTTTGTTTGGTGAATAATTCCATTATACTTCGTGTTTTAATATTCCGTTATCTATAATAGCTTTTCTATTTGATTTTTTATATCGCTTTAAATTAAACACATAGCAGGGTGTGAGATGTATGGCATTTTGGAGCTACGAACTTGTTTACTGAGATAAAGTTTGCTAGAAGATTGAAACTTACTAAAACATTGTCTGTCCTATGTTTTATATGCATTGTTGTGTCTTCATTGTTTTATTCATCTAGTTAGAAAAGTATAGAACTAATTTCATCATATTCTATTTCTTCTTTATTTAATCTGTTTTTTAATCTTTTAACATTGACTTCATTGAGTTTATCGCCTTCAATTATTAAGCAGTCTTGGTATTTCTTGAAAATATAGTTTGCTGTGTGTCTTGAAAGGCCGTAGTTTTGTAAAGCGATTATGATGGTGTTTTGTGTTCCATACTCTAGAAATGTTGCCCAGTTTGCACCTGCATTTTCTTCACCTAATATTTCAACAAGCATAGCGTAATAGTTGTTGAAGTATTTCTCAAAAAGAAATCGAAGAATTTTTTCAATCTCATCAATGATTTTTCCAATCAAAATATTGATATGATGTTTACCATTATCAAATACCTCAAATGATGGTCTCCCGTTTTTATAGCCAACCCTTAATTTGCTTTTTTCCCTGTTGTGATAATTAATAGATTCATTTATTATTTGGCTCAACGGAACTCCATTTATCCACTGATTCATCAGAAAAGCATAATAGTCAAGTTGATTTTTAGATTTAATTTCCTTTTCCTCTGTTTCCCAATAGAACATAGTATAGAATTTATGAAGCCACTTTTGACAACTTTCATAAGTTACACGATTTGGTAATTTGATAGTTGAGGGATTTTTGGCTTGCTTTTTTAACTCACTGAAAACTTTATTCTGTATTTTAAGTTTAATTGAATTGTTTGTATTCAGAACACTTGAAGGGACTTCAATCTCTTTGTTTTTCTTTTTTGCTAGTTCAATAATTGCTTCTTTATTATCAGCTATTAACTTTTTTATTATTTCACTCCTATAGTTGGCTCGCTTTATTTCAAGTGTATCAATGCTTATGATATTGGCTATATATTCCAATATCTCTTTCATTTTTTTTGTTTCACCTTTTATCTCAGGATTCTCATTCAATATTTGCTCAATCTTCTTTAGCTTTTTGTCAATGTAGTTTTCAACGGAAGGGGTAAGTTTTATTTCTGCGTCTCCTTGCAACAAGTTTTCATGTTTCTTCCAATCTTTATCCGTTTCCTTTAGGCAAATAATATTTCCCGAAAGTTCATGTTTGAGGCGTCCTGCTCTTCCTGCAAGATTCCAAAAGTCAATTGGTTTAAAAAATGAATTTCTATGTACCTTGTTATTTAAGATAAAAACATTTTTGGCCGGGAGATTTACACCTTCCAAAAGAGTTGATGTACAAAACACATAGTTTATCTCTTTTTTCTCAAAAAGTTCCTCAACTTTGTTTCTAATTATTTGTGGAAGGGTTCCATGGTGATAACCAATGCCTTTATTTAGAAATTCGCTTAAGTAGTAATCTTTGTGAATATAGGCTTTAATTTGACGAATAACCTTTTTTACATTTTTAGAAACTTCTTTCTGTTGGTTTTGTTTAGCTAGTTTTGCAGCTTTATCAACCACATCAAATCTTGAACTACAATATACAATATTACTTTCTCCATCACCTATTACTGAAAGCAAATCAAAAATGTTTTCTGCTTTTGTTACGATTTTCGGTTCAAATTCATAATTCTTATTGTCCAAATAGTGCGTTACTCTTTTATTAACTAAATCAACAAAAAAAAGATTTTGAGAAACAGGTGTTTCTATGGTTCTGAAAAATTGCTTTTCGTCTTTTTTGAAAAGTTTCAGAAATACTTCTGGATTAGCAACATTTGGAGAAGAGAAATAAAGATTTAGGTTTTTATTTCTTCTTAGAGCTTTTGAAATAGCTGAATATGCCGTTATTGCTCGACTATCTTTTTCTGCTGCCAATTTATGGGCTTCATCTATAAATAAATATGCAAAGGATGGATTATTCTTTTGAGATAGATAACTCAAAAGTCTTTCAGGCGTAAGCACAAAAATGTAATGTTGCTCAGTTGATGGTAATTCAGAAACATTTGAGTTGGTAATTACATTGTAATTGTAATGCTCCAATGTATCTTTAAGTTCTTTGTTCAGGTCTATGGAAAATTGATTAATCAAAGCCCTAGTTGGCACCATGATTACAATATTCTCAGGTGGTTTATTACTAACTATCTTTCTAATAAAGGATTTGATGATAAACGATTTTCCCATTGAGGTGGGACCTGAAAAACTAAAATGCTTAGACCCACTTAACTTCCTATATAGCTCAAATTGGGAATCGGTGAAAATTAAACCTTCAGTATCAGGAACTTTTTGAATAAATTCCTTGACTTTCTTTTCTAGTTCTCTATCAAAAGGTAATTCAGAGTTATTGTTTTCTTTTTTCAAAAACTCTATTCCAGGGAAGTTCCCCAATTTTGCTAATACTGAATGAGAAAATGTTTGATAATAAGGATTTGCTTTGTAATCTTCATTGAGCAAAGTAATAAGTTGATATGCTTTATTTCTAGCTTTTGGATTTTTGGAATTTGAAAGAATGTCAGCAAAACGAAGTGTGTCATATAATTCCTTTTCGGTTAATTTTATACTTCTTTCATTTTCCAAAAAAAGGTTATTAGCCAATAGTTTAGCTGCTTTGATATTAAGTCTAATAAAGTATTCATCATTCAAGACATCGTTAGCCAAATGTTCTATCATTCTTCTGCTAGTGTTATTTTTTTTATGATTTTTTTTCTGGTCTCATCAAGTTTCATAAATGGGAATACATATACGTAAAACGAGTAATTATATAGCTCGTATTCTTCAATTTTCTTTTTGATGTGGCTCATTTTGCTCTTAACTTCATCTCTTATTTTAGCCTTAATTAATGTTAGAAATTTATCGTTTCTCAACCGCTTTTCTTCTTCGGTTGGATTAATTTCAAAACCTGCGAAAATGGCAAAGGCATTGTTTTTTATAATTGGGTCGGTATCACTTGCCTTGGGCATGATAACTGACTTTAAAAACTGGTAAAGGTCTTCATTAAACGCCTCTTTACACAATTGCGAATTTATTAGTCCAATTTCATCATAGATATTGTTTTTTTTCCTTGTTCTAAAATCATGGATTGATTCAAATGCTTTTGTTAAGGAAGTTGTTAGCTCCTGATATAGTTTCGATTCACCAAAAATCAATTGGTAATTTTTAGGAGCCAATTCAAGCAAATGAATACCATCTGAACCTTTGGCATAATCCTTTGAGGAAAGTTTGATTTCTAACTTCGTCAGGATTTTTGGGGCTTTCAGATGTGATTCTAAAAAACAGAATAACAGTAATTCTCCTGCTTCACCGTCATTGATATTATAGTCCCTGAATTTTGAACCTGCCTTTTCTACCAGTTCATAATAACGTTGGTCTTTTTCAAATTCTTTAATTTGTTTTTTTGATAAGGCAAAAGGAATCATGTGGTTCCCCAATTGTCTTATTAGTTCATCATAACAAAACTGGTTGTTCTCAATTTTCAGAATATGAAGATTGAGTTTTGAATTGGTATCAGGGATATCACATTCAATTTCTTTGTAAAAGAGGTCTAAAAACTTTTCGCTTATGCTCGGCTTAAAATCCATTTAATATTTAGTATGTTGTTCTTTACAATGAGGCACATCTTCCACTAAGCATACCATAGAGACACACGCCTCACGGAGAGCCATAATTGCACCTCATTAGCTATATATAATAATGTATGTGTTTGAGTTTAGAGTTCGTGTAGAACTTGGTTAAATATAAAAAAAGAAATTAAAAAACACAATACAATGGACGATGCTATGTCATTAGTAGAAGGGAAGCGTTTGCAAAACGGGATACTGTATGATTGGGGAAATAAGCAATTAAAATAAGCTTTTATAAAAGCAAAATCAGAAATGCTTTTTGATAAAACTTATGTTTCAGTATTGCCAGGATAATTAAAAAAAAATAGTATAAAAAAGCTTATAAAATCAAGGATTCAATTTTATAAGCCTAATATTATAGTACCTAAATTTAATGAAGATATCTTGTTGCTTTATTTAAAACTACTTGTTGTTTTGTTTGAAACAACTTGTTGTTTTACTTAAAACTACTTGTTGTTTTAGATATTTCTTCTGCATAAAATTCAAAAATCTTAATAAAGGAATCTTTTTTTGTAAAACGGAGTACATTTTTTTTAAAATAGTTCTTTGTTGCTATGAGCTCATCATACCCTTATGAATGTGATAAAGGTGTTTTGCTTTTATATCTTTTTGAGTTCTCAAATTCTAAAGAGAACAATTACAATATGCCTCATAAACTATCAAATAAATATGACCTTAAAAAAACGCATTGTGTCAACCAATATTTTTACTACTTTTGTTTACGACCAACGTTCAATCACATTTCATAAATCGGGCGACCTTATTCGTTTCTTGTATCGTAAACTAAAAATTCATAACTCAATAAGCAATGATTCGTGTTTTTATACAAATCCTTGCTAATCTTCTTAATCTATGCATAAAGCTGGCTTTGTAAATATTATCGGAAATCCTAATGTAGGTAAATCAACATTGATGAATGCCTTTGTTGGAGAAAAATTATCTATCATTACATCTAAAGCTCAAACAACCCGACACCGTATCTTGGGAATTGTCAATGGAGACGATTTTCAGGTGGTTTTAAGTGATACTCCTGGTATTATCAAACCAGCATACGAATTGCAGTCTTCTATGATGGATTTCGTAAAATCAGCACTTGAAGATGCCGATGTCTTGGTGTATATGGTAGAAGTAGGGGAGAAACAACTCAAAGATGAAGCGCTCTTTAAGAAAATAACCAAAGCCAAAATCCCTGTGCTCTTGTTGTTGAATAAAATTGATACCTCAAACCAAGAACAGCTTGAAGAGCAAGTGACTTACTGGAGCCAACAAGTGCCCAATGCCGAAATTCATCCTATTTCGGCACTAGAAGGGTTTAATATTGAAAATGTTTTTAAACGTATTGTAGAACTACTACCTGAGTCGCCTCCATTTTACCCTAAAGATCAATTGACGGATAAACCTGAACGCTTCTTCGTCAACGAAACTATTAGAGAAAAAATACTGCTACACTATAAAAAAGAAATTCCTTATTCTGTTGAAGTTGAAACCGAAGAGTTTTTTGAAGATGACAATATCATACGAATCCGATCGGTTATTATGGTTGAACGAGACACTCAAAAAGGAATTATTATAGGACATAAAGGTGAAGCCATAAAACGAGTAGGTATAGAAGCTAGAAAAGATCTCGAAGCTTTCTTTGGAAAACAAATCCATATTGAACTTTATGTTAAGGTCAATAAAAATTGGAGAAATGACCAAAAACAACTCAAACGTTTTGGGTATAATTCTAAATAAAAAAATAGATCTGTTTAAATACGTATTTGTTGACAATAGTTATTTTTATATATTTGTTCATTCATTTCAAAAATCATTCATTTTTGAGTTTTCTAAAGAGTAAGTCAGAATTCAACTTTGATGCGGCGAGTATTTTAATTGATAATAATTGTTATGCTCCAAGCGTTCATTGTTCTTATTATTCTGTTTTTCAGTTAATAAAGCATAAGTTTGTTAGGTTAAAAGAGATTTCGTACAAGGAACTCTCAAATAAAATAATCATGGATAAAAGAAATACTCATAAATATTTAATTGATGAATTTTGTTTACATTTGCAGTCCGATTCAGTAAAAAAAATGAGTATCTTTGATGTAAGAATTCTGAAAAGGGAAATTGAGGACTTAAAACAATTCAGAAATGAGTCCGATTATGATAATATTGAAATTGACTATGAAACCAGCAATAAGGTTTTAAGTTTAAGTAGTTCGATATTAAAAAGGATAAAAAAAATATGATGAAAGAAGCTAAAGCATTTTTAAAATTTAATTTAAAAAAAATTTTTTTAGAATTAGAGAATGTTGAAATATCATATGAGTTTAGAGCTTCAACAAACACACATATAGTTGAAGTAAAGCCAAATTCTGTATACAAAACTTGCGAGAAATATATCAATAGAGAAATTGAATTAGAAAATTCTTTTTACGAAAGTTTTCCTAACGAAACGTTATTGTTTATTTCAGAAGATTCTTTGACAAAAATAAAGTCACCTGAATTAGTTTTGAAATATAAGATGTCATATAATATTTCAAATCTTATAACACCTGTATTATTAGACTCTATACTTTCTAAAAATCAACTATCAAAAGCTGGTCAAAACAATTACGCTTTAGCTGCATAATTATGGACAATTCATTTTTTCAATTTAATAATTTTTTAATTAAAAATTCTCTTTTTGAATTAAGAGACAACAATGAAACTATCGGTGATTTATCGGTTGGTTTTAAGTCTTTTGGTAAGTTAGATTTTGAAAAAGGAAGGTTTGAATTAGAGTTAGGTATTTTTGTATCTGATGAAAATGAAATGTTGAAAATAGAGATTGATTCTGTTGGATATTTTTCTTTTGAGAATTTAACAAGAGATGATTTACCAAATTTTTTATACGTAAATGCTCCAGCTATTTTATTTCCATACTTAAGAGCTTATATTTCTTCTTTAACAACTCTTTCCGGTATAAGACCTATAGTTTTACCAACGCTTAATTTGACAGCATTAAAAGAAGATTTGGAATCGAATACAAAAGAAGTCTCACTTTAATTATTGTCAACAATGCTCTAAAGTCGATTTTGCAAAGGCATAAAGACGTTCCATATCCAAGCGACCTTTTTGTTTGCCCAAACGTCCAAAAGCATATAATATAAACCAAAAAAGAACCATCAGAGTCATCAAGAACACAGGGATAGCCATATCTTCACCTAAACGATGGTTGCTATAAGCCCAAACAGAAAAACCTATAAATAAAGTTGCTATCACAAAATGAATAAACATAAACATTGTCCAAAGTGTAGGATTTGGACCAAATAGCCCTTTTAAGAAACAACACGAATCGTCAATAGCCTCAATTTCTATATGCAGTTGAGGTGTCCAAAGACGACGTTCTGATTTCGGAAATTTTATAAATACATGATTGTCAATACAGATTACAATGAATGTTTTGTGTTTTGATTTGACTTTATTAAACGCATCTAAAGCTACTTGATTACTTATGTTTAGCGTTTCTTTAAATCTTGGACGTAAAACAATATTGTTGCTATTTGCCATCTTTGTTGGTTTTCAATCAATTAAAATAAGTGTTTTTTCTTAAAATAGGAAACCGTAACTTTGCAAATAATTAAAAAAACATATGAGTAACATAGTAGCCATAGTAGGTCGTCCCAATGTAGGAAAGTCAACATTCTTTAATAGATTGATACAACGTCGTGAAGCCATCGTTGATGCTGTAAGCGGTGTTACTCGAGATCGTCATTACGGGAAAAGTGATTGGAATGGAAAAGAATTCTCTTTAATTGATACCGGAGGATATGTTGTAGGAAGTGACGACGTTTTTGAAGCCGAAATCGATAAACAGGTTGAATTGGCCATAGACGAAGCCGATGCCATCATCTTTATGGTGGATGTAGAAACCGGTGTTACTGGTATGGATGAAGATGTGGCCAACTTGCTTAGAAGAGTCGAAAAACCTGTTTTCTTGGCCGTTAATAAAGTTGACAACGCCAAACGCGTCGAAGATGCCGTTGAGTTTTATTCTTTAGGTTTAGGTGAATATTATACCATTGCTAGTATTAACGGTAGCGGTACAGGGGATTTGCTCGATGCCTTGGTTGAAGCCTTGCCTGAAAAAGAAGCTGCTGAAGAAACTGACCTCCCAAGATTTGCCGTTGTAGGAAGACCTAATGCGGGAAAATCTTCCTTTATCAATGCTCTTATTGGGGAAGAACGCTATATCGTTACCGATGTCGCAGGAACTACTAGAGACGCTATCGATACAAAATACAACCGATTTGGATTCGAATTTAACCTAGTCGATACTGCTGGAATTAGACGTAAATCCAAAGTTAAAGAGGATTTAGAATTCTATTCTGTAATGCGAAGTGTTCGCGCTATAGAACATAGCGACGTCTGCCTATTAGTACTCGACGCTACACGAGGTTTTGATGGTCAAGTACAAAACATTTTTTGGTTGGCTGAACGTAACCGAAAAGGAATCGTGATTCTAGTCAATAAATGGGACTTGGTGGAAAAAGATAATGCCACAATGAAAGACTTCGAAAAGAAAATTCGTAAACAAATCGAACCGTTTACCGATGTGCCTATTATCTTTATCTCAGCTCTAACAAAACAACGAATATATAAAGCCATCGAAACCGCTGTAGCTGTTTATGAAAATCGTAGTAAAAAAATAAAAACGAGTAAACTAAACGATGTTATGTTGCCTATCATACAGCGTTTTCCACCTCCGGCTTACAAAGGTAAATACGTTAAAATTAAATTCGTTACGCAATTGCCTACGCCACAACCTCAATTTGCGTTTTTCTGTAATCTCCCACAATACGTCAAAGATCCATATAAACGCTTTTTGGAAAACAAACTTCGTGAAAACTTTGACTTTAACGGGGTGCCTGTTACAGTCTATATGCGTAAGAAGTAATTTTTAGGCATTTATCAAAAATAACCTATACGAATAAATATTATCTTTATTCTTTTTAAAAAGCAATCAGTCAAATTGTTATGAGCTTAATAAAGACTATGTTTATTCTATTGGGATTATTTTGCGTAGTCTAAAGTTTCTCATAACAAAATTCACGATTTCTGGAAGCATACAAGCAGAAGATGATAAAATGCCTCTTGAATCGGTTACAGTATATCTCGAAAGGGTGAAGGAGTCTTCCTTAGTGCCTATATCATTTCTGATAAATATGGAAAATTTGAACTCATTGATGAAACCTATGACCAATTCCTGTATTTAAAGATTTCATCCGTAGGTTTTCAAAATTATAAGAAGGAAATTGTCATAGACAAGGCTTGCTTAAACTTAGGGTGTTAGTTTGCTAATAGCTTAGCTCTTACCAGCTACCAGAAGCTCCACCGCCTCCAAAGCCTCCACCGCCGAAACCGCCACCAAAGCCGCCGCCACCAAAGCCGCCGCCAGAGGAACCACCAAAAAGACCTCCTCCAGACGAACTGCGCCCAAAACTACCGCGACCCATATTGCTAAAAATTATGGCTTCCAACAAATCTCTACTGTCAAGATTGCTGCCGCCTCCACCACCGCCTTTACCGCCTCGCTTGTTGTTGGCTATGGCAATAATGAAAATGATGAACATCACAAACAAAATAAAGAAAATAGCAATAGGGAAATCATTGGATGACACTCCTGGCTGCGTCGCTTCAAACTCACCATTCAATGCCTGAAAAATAGCTGTTGTACCATCGTCTATGCCTTTAAAGTAGTTACCTTTTTTAAACTCAGGAATCATAATACGATTGATGATACGCTCTGCCATCATATCTGTTAAACGATATTCTAAACCATATCCCGTATTAATATCAACTTGTCGATCATCTTTTGCAAGCAATATCAATATACCGTTGTCTTCATCTTTTTGACCAATACCCCATTTGTGACCCCAATTGGCGCCTACAATAGATATATCGTCTCCATTGAGTGTAGAGACAACAGCAACAACAATTTGCGTAGAGGTTGTATCGGCATATTTGATGAGTTTGTTTTCCAAATACGTTTTTTCCGATTTTGAAAACAATCCTATGTAGTCATAAACACTGGTTTCTAATTGAGGTTTTTCAGGAATCTCAAATTGAGCTTGTCCCTGAAAAGTCACAAAAATTAAGGATAGAAAAGCAAGTATGGTTTTTAATAGTGACATTTAACCTTTGGATATAGTGTTTGGTAATTCGTTTTCATCATCATGTTGCCAAGGGAAATGGGCTTCAAGCTCTTTCCCTGCCATAAGGATACCTTCAACAATGCCTTGTTTGAAGTTTCCAGTTTTAAAGTGTTTTAAAATGATGTCTTTGGTAGCTGTCCAAAAATCATGTGGGACAACAGCATTGATGCCCTTATCGCCATAGATAACAAAGTTGTGATCTTTGACAGCAATGTATAGTAAAACACCATTGCGCTCTTTTGTATTATCCATTTTTAAATAATGAAATACTTCAGAGGCACGTTCAAAGGGGTCTTGCCCCTTTGAACTGGCTTCAATGTGAATCCTGATTTCTCCAGAGGTGTTACTTTCAGCTGTACGAATAGCTTCTATAATCTCTTGTTCTTCGTCTGGAGTGAGAAAATCTTCTATTACTGACATTTATGAGTTATCGCTTCTGTAATCGTTAATGTCTGGAGCTTGATCGGCACCTTCTTCTGATTCAAATCGTGTTTTCGACTCAAAACCAAAAATACTTGCGTAAATGTTGTTTGGAAAACTTCTTATGTATTTGTTGTATGGCGTGATAGCTTCGTTAAATCTGTCACGCTCTATCTTGATGCGTTTTTCTACACGGTCTAAGTTGTTCATCAACTCCTTGTAGTTTTCATTGGCCTTCAACTCTGGATAACGTTCAAAAACTGCTAAAAGTCTTGATAGGGCAGAAGTCATACCACTTTGAACTTTTTGGAATTGTTCTAACTGCTCAGGAGTGATGTTGCTTGGGTCTATTTGTATACTCGTGGCTTTTGAACGAGCGTCTGTAACCAATTTAAAAGTCTCTTGTTCATATTCAGCATATCGCTCTGCAACTTTCATAAGGTTGGGAATCAAATCACTTCGAAGTTGGTATGAACTTTCAACTTTAGACCATTGTTCGCTGATATTTTCTTCATAATCGATAACTTGATTGTAAAACCCTTTGCCTTTCATATAAAGACCTATTGCTATAACGGCAATAATTATCCAAGGAAGCCATTTTTTCATGATAAATGATTTGATGTTAATTAAAATTAAATGTTTTGAATGTTAGTTGCTCAAATACTATGATTGTTACAATTCTGATTTGATTTTTATGAGTTGAGCCTTTATGCCTTCTAATTTACTGATAATTTCATAATTACTCAACGATTTTTTACCTTCTTCTTTCAAATGAATTTTAGCACCCTCTAAGGTAAACCCTCGTTCTTTGACCAAATGATAAATAAACTTGAGGTTTTTGATGTCCTCTTGAGTAAATTTTCTGTTGCCCTTGGCATTTTTCTTGGGTTTTAGAACGTCAAATTCTTTCTCCCAAAAACGGATGAGGGAAGCATTGACCCCAAAGGCCTTGGCAACCTCGCCTATACTGTAATATCTTTTATCTGGAAGATTAATATGCATTTTAATCCAAGGATTGGTTCTCTAAAGAGGCTTGTTCTAATAACTTGTTGAATTCTTCTGCTGTAAGATTTCCGTAATAAAAGTTTATCGGGTTGATACGCTCTCCATCTTTAAAGACTTCATAATGAAGATGAGGTGCTTCAGAACGCCCTGTGCTACCTACAAACCCTATCAAGTCTCCTCGTTTTACTCGTTGGTTTGCTTTAACATTGTATTTGTACAAGTGAGCATAAAGACTAACATAACCATAGCCATGATCAATCCTGATGTGATTACCATAGCCTGTTGATCGGTTGTCTGCCCTTACAACAATACCATCACCTGTGGCGTAAACGGGGGTGCCTCGCGGTGCTGTAAAGTCCATACCCCAATGCATTTTCCATACTTTGGTAAATGGATCTTTTCGTGTACCATATCCCGATGCAACTCGGGTTAAATCTTCATTTCTTACGGGCTGTATGGCTGGAATGGCTGCTAATAACTTTTCTTTTTCAGTAGCCAATTCAGCTATCTCATCTAATGAGCGAGACTGAACCACAAGACGTTTCTGTAAAATGTCCATGCGCTTGCTGGTCTCTACAATTAGCTTTGAGTTGTCAAAACCTTCAAGATTTTTGTAGCGGTTTACTCCTCCAAAACCTGCTTTACGCTGCTCCTCAGGAATGGGATTCGCTTCAAAATACAATCGATAAATCGCATTGTCTCGCTCTTCTATATTGGCCAATACAGCCTGAGCTTCATCCATCTTCTTGTTGAGCAATTCATATTGCAACTGCATGTTTGAAAGCTCTCGCTTCAACGCCCGCTCCTTAGGTGATTCTATGTATTGACTGGCAATAAAAACAAAAAGAAACCCAAATAGAGCCGAGGCCAAAAGGAACATAAAAACAAACTTTAATGTTTGGGTTTTTTTACGTTCTATCTTCCTATATGAAAGCGTTTCTGGATCATAATAATATTTTACCTTACTCATTGCCTAATTTTACTATTTTTGCATTTAAAATTTTCCTTCTGAATATGGAAGAATCTGTGTGCAAACGACCAAAGATAAAAATTGTTTCACACATTAGATAATTTTAACATAAGCTTGACAAAGATAATCTATATGAAATCCCAAGACATTCGCTCGAAGTTTTTAGCTTTTTTTGAAGAAAAAAAACACCTTATCGTCCCTTCTGCACCTATGGTGACTAAAGACGACCCTACGTTGATGTTTATAAACTCGGGTATGGCTCCTTTTAAAGAATATTTCTTAGGAAATGCCAAACCTAAAAGTAACCGTATTGCTGATAGCCAGAAGTGTTTGAGGGTGTCAGGAAAACACAATGACCTTGAAGAGGTGGGATATGATACCTATCACCATACCTTGTTTGAAATGTTAGGAAACTGGAGTTTTGGTGATTACTTTAAAAAAGAAGCTATTGAATGGGCTTGGGAATTATTAACAGAAGTCTTCAAAATCGATAAAAATATCCTTTATGTTACCGTTTTTGAAGGCGATGAAGAGGAAGGTATTCCTATGGATCAAGAGGCTTACGACTTCTGGAAAACTATTGTTCCTGAAGAGCGTATCTTGATGGGAAATAAAAAAGATAATTTCTGGGAAATGGGAGACCAAGGGCCTTGTGGACCTTGTAGTGAGATTCATGTCGATATCCGTTCGGAAGAGGAAAAAGCTAAAATACCGGGGAAAGATTTAGTAAACCAAGATCACCCGCAAGTTGTGGAAATTTGGAACTTGGTATTTATGCAATACAACCGAAAGGCTAATGGTTCTTTAGAAAATCTGCCTAATAAACACATCGATACAGGGATGGGATTTGAACGCTTGTGTATGGTGTTGCAAGGCAAGAAAAGTAATTATGATACGGATGTGTTTACGCCTTTAATTCGAGAAATTGAAACCATAACCAATACTAAGTATGGTAAGGATGAAAAACTTGATGTCGCTATCAGAGTTATCTCTGATCACGTGAGAGCTGTAGCTTTCTCCATAGCAGATGGTCAATTGCCAAGTAATGCAGGGGCGGGTTATGTGATTCGCCGTATTTTACGCCGTGCTATTCGTTATGGATTTACATTTTTAGACCAAAAAGAACCCTTTATTTTTAAGTTGGTCGAAACCCTAGCAGCTCAAATGGGAGAAGCTTATCCTGAACTTAAAGCTCAAAAAAGACTTGTTGAAAATGTGATTAAAGAAGAAGAGCAATCCTTCCTAAGAACGTTAGATCAAGGCTTGTTGCTGTTGGATAGGGTAATGGAAGATTGTCAAGGGAAAACCATTTCAGGAGCTAAAGCTTTTGAACTTTATGATACCTACGGATTCCCTCTAGACCTCACTCAGCTTATCGCTCGTGAAAATGGTTATGTGATTGATGTTGATGGCTTTGATGCCGAAATGAAGAAACAAAAAGATCGCTCGCGTCAGGCTTCTGCTTCTGAAACCTCTGATTGGGTAGTGTTAAAAGAAGACGAAGTTGAAGAGTTTGTTGGATACGACCGATTAAAGGTTGATGTGCGAATTACCAAATACCGAAAGGTGACAACAAAAAAAGACGGAGAGCTGTATCAATTGGTGTTTAATATGACACCATTTTATCCTGAAGGAGGAGGACAAGTAGGTGATAAGGGTTACATAGAAGGCGCTAGTGGAGATGTGGTTTATGTTTTGGATACCAAGAAAGAAAATAATGTCATCATTCACATCGTAAAAAATCTTCCAAAACATATTAATGATACTTTTAAAGCTGTTGTGAATGAAACGTCAAGACATTTGGCTGCTTGCAACCATACGGCAACGCATCTATTGCACCAAGCCTTAAGGAATGTCTTAGGAACTCACGTCGAACAAAAAGGCTCGTTGGTAAAAGCTTCTGGTTTGAGATTTGACTTTTCTCACTTTTCTAAAGTTGATAAAGAGCAATTACAGCAAGTAGAAGATTTTGTCAATGCTAGAATTCGTGAAAATATTCCTTTAGAGGAAAAACGAAATATCCCAATGCAAGAGGCGCTAGATGAGGGGGCTATTGCTCTCTTTGGCGAAAAATATGGTGATAGCGTTAGATTGATAAAATTTGGAAACTCTGTAGAACTTTGTGGAGGAACTCATGTGAAACACACAGGGGATATATGGTATTTCAAAATCGTTTCTGAAAGTGCAGTGGCTTCTGGTATTCGTAGAATTGAAGCTATTACTAATGAAACTGTAGGAAACTATTTTGTTGGTGTAGATAAAGAATATCAACAAATCAAATCTCTGTTCAAAAATGCAAAAGAACCTGTTGATGCTATCAAAAACCTTCAAGAGGAAAACGCTACTTTGAAAAAAGAAATTGAAGCCTTACTTAAAGAAAAAGCTAAACATCTGAAAGGAGAATTGAAAAATGAAATTACAGAGCTTAATGGAATTCAGTTTTTAGCTAAACAAGTCGATTTAGATGCCGCAAGCATTAAGGATCTTTGTTTTGATTTGGGAAGCCAATTTGAGAACTTGTTTTTACTGTTTGGCTCTAACCAAAACGGGAAGGCTATTTTGACTTGTTATATCTCTAAAAACTTAGTTGATGAAAGAGGTTTAAATGCAGGTAAGATAGTTAGAGAATTAGGAAAATACATCCAAGGTGGTGGTGGCGGTCAACCGTTTTTTGCTACAGCGGGAGGACGAAAACCAGATGGGATTTCAGAAGCATTGGAGAGAGTCAAGACTTATGTAAAATAATGGATTTTAGAACCAAAATATCGTTTCAAAGGCAAAAGCAAGGGTTTATTGATTATAACTCAAAATTGTTGCTTTTGGGATCGTGTTTTGTTGAGCATATTGGAAATAAATTGGCTTATTGCAAGTTTCAATTGCTTCAAAATCCATTCGGGATTTTATTTCATCCCTTGGCTATTGAAAGCTTGATATCTTCTGCTATTAACAATAGAAAATTTTCTGAAGAAGATGTGTTTTTTTATAATGAACAATGGCATTATTTTAATGCTCATTCCAAATTAAGCGCATCTTCTAAGGATGAATTGTTGGAAACATTAAATCAACAATCTATTCTTACTCAACACTGGCTTCAAAAGGCTTCGCATATTATGATTACCTTAGGAACAGCATGGGTTTATCGCCATATCTCTACAGATACTATAGTCTCCAACTGTCATAAAGTTCCACAAAAACAGTTTCTTAAAGAATTGTTGTCGGTCGATACCATAACAGAATCTTTGGAGGCTATTCTGGCCTTGATTAAAGATAGCAACTCAAAAGCACAAGTGATTTTTACGGTTTCGCCCGTTAGACATTTAAAAGATGGTTTTGTTGAAAATGCTTTAAGCAAAGCGCATCTAATAGCTGCTGTTCATCAAGTTGTTGACAAAAGAAAAGTCCATTATTTTCCATCTTATGAATTGATGATGGATGAACTTAGGGATTATCGATTTTATGCGCCTGATATGATTCATCCAAACGAAATTGCTGTCAATTATATTTGGAAACAGTTTCAAAGCGTATGGCTCTCTGATGATGCGATACCTACTATGAAAACTATCATTGAAATTGAAAAAGGACTTCAACACAAACCCTTTAATCCTAATTCAAAAGCTCATCAAACGTTTTTGGATAAACTTAATGCTAAAAAAAATGCTATTGTAAAGGATTTTCCTCATATCTCATTTGCTAAATGAGAATTGCTTTTTCATACTCAAAAAACTTAAATTAAACGGTTTGGTTCGTATGAAAAAATATTGGTTTGTTATCTGTCTTTAAATAGGTTTGTGATATAGTTTTTTGTAAATATAAACATCTGATTATTAATATTTTTTATTGTTTTGATGTTTTGTGTGTTTTAAAATGATATGATAATTTCTTGTGTTTTGAAGTAGTATTTTTTATAGTGTGTATTAGAGCAATTGACTATAATTTAGGTAAGATTACTCTTAATCTTTTTTAATTGCTTCTTGTCGAAAAAAAAGGTATTCAGAAACAATAAATCATATATTCGTAATGCTATTAATCAATTTTTTTAAAAAGGCGTCAGTTATAATATCTGCTCAAAACAGGTATTTTCTGATGCTTTTTTTATCACCTAAAGAGAACGATGATTTTAGGGAGTCAAAAAGCACCGAAAGTATTGAATTTATAGAAAGCCTACGAAGGTTAGAGTCCTTAAACAAAAACAAGCGTTAAACGCTTGTTTTTGTGTTATATGCAATTTGAAAAACCAAACTAAATGAAAATAAAATGTTTAGACATCAAGGCAAAAGCAGAACATTAAAACATAACCTGCGAATTGCCACGATTTTGTCTTTTGTAGCTGGAATTGTGAATGTAACAGGCTTTTTGGCGTTTAATCGATTGACAACAAATGTAACTGGTCATTTCGCTCTTTTTATAAGTGATGTGGCCAATTTTGAGGTTTGGAAAGGAACCATTTATTTTCTTTATATTTTTTCCTTTCTTTTAGGCTCTTTTTTGTCAAGTTTCTTAATTGAAAAATTCAAAAAAAATAAAAAACTTAATGTTTTTGTTTTGCCAACAATAATTGAATGTCTAGTTTTATTATTCATTGCAATCATAGGTAATGTTGGAGAAATAAAATATCCAGACTTAATTGTTTGTTCGCTTCT
>Ga0055584_100002129_pt1 | contig 19534 bp, 16 predicted proteins | sample OSDHelmetaG_FD_58716 | JGI IMG/M metagenome (GOLD analysis project Ga0055584, IMG submission 58716) | Pelagic marine sediment microbial communities from the LTER site Helgoland, North Sea, for post-phytoplankton bloom and carbon turnover... | ecosystem: Environmental > Aquatic > Marine >... | reverse complement strand
CGCGATCTCGTCTACAACGTCATCGATTGCAACAAACCGGTGATCTCCGCGATCAACGGTGTCGCGGTCGGCGCGGGCCTCGTCGTCGCCATGTTGGCGGATATTTCGATTGCCGGGAAAGCGGCCAAGATCGTTGACGGCCATGTGCGCCTCGGTGTGCCCGCGGGCGATCACGCGGTGATTTGCTGGCCGTTGCTCTGCGGCATGGCAAAAGCGAAATATCTGCTGATGCTGAACGAGCCGGTCTCCGGCGAAGATGCCGAGAAATATGGGCTGGTCTCGCTCTGCGTCGAAGACGAGGATTTGGAAGCCAAATCTCTCGAGATTGCGGGTCGCTTGGCGAATGGCGCACCCTCCGCTATCCGCTGGACCAAATACGCGCTCAACAACTGGTACCGGATGATGGGCCCGACCTACGACGCTTCGACGGCGTTGGAGATGTTGGCTTTCGCGGGATCGGAAGTGAAAGAAGGCTTGAAGTCGCATCTTGAGAAGCGCCCACCGGTCTTTCCGAAAGGCACGCCGGTCTAAGTGCCCGATTTCGGGTTAACACAAGACGCGATACTCACGATCACGGTGGCATTCCTGATCGCCGGCCTCGTCAAAGGCGTGGTCGGCGGCGGATTGCCCGCCGTGGCCGTCCCGATCATGGCGGGAGCTGTGGAGCCCGCCATCGCGGCCTCCCTCACTTTGATGCCGGTGATCGTCACCAATTTCTGGCTACTATTCCAAGGCGGACATTTCGGCGATGTCATGCGCCGTTATTGGCCGTTCCTTCTGGCCCTGGCCATCGGATCGACTGTCGGCGCACAAATTCTCGTCACCGCACCGCCGGAAGCCATGGCCCTGGCGATCGGACTCTTCGTCGTCCTCTTGAGCCCGCTGCCGTTCATCCCCAAGAACTGGGCCATTCCCGAGCGAACCCAGAAATGGCTCAATCCCATCGCCGCCGGCAGCATGGGAATTATCGGTGGTGCTACGGTAATGCTGGCCCCGGTCATCGTCTATTTCGTGGCCTTGCGGATCGACAAAAACTTGTTCGTCGCCTCGATGGGCGCGGTGGCTCTCGCCAGCATGGCCGCGTTGTTCGCCACGCTTGCCGCGAACCGGGTCTTGGCCGGCGACGAGATCCTGCTGTCCACCGCGTCCCTGGTGCCGGCGCTGATTGGCGTGGGTGCCGGGACATGGCTGCGGAACCGTATCTCTCAGACGGGCTTTCAACGGGTGCTGTTCGTCACCTTGCTCGGGATCGGGCTCAACCTGATATACAAGAGCTTGGCGTAGAAGCCCCCTCACCCTACCATTCGAAACATACGTTTTGATCCGCCCGGAGGATACCGTCATGCGCCTCGGCATGTTCATGCAGCCCGTCCACGACCCGAAACACGATCTGACGAAAGTCCTCAAGGAGGACCGCGAGACGATCATTCTGGCGGACAAACTGGGATATCATGAAATTTGGGTCGGCGAACATACCGCCGCGACATCGGAGCCGATCACGGACCCGCTGGTCTTTCTCTCATCGCTGATCGGCGAGACCAAACAGATTAAGATGGGCACCGGCGTCTTTTGCATGCCGCACCACCACCCGGCACAGATCGCCGGACAGGCGGCTCTCTTCGATCACTTGTCGAATGGCCGCTTTCAGATGGGGATCGGCAACGGTAGCCTGTCCTCCGATGTGGAACTCTACGGGGTCGGCGGCGATACGGATCGCGGCGCCATGGTGCGCGAATCCATCGAGCATATCCTCGCCATTTGGGCGGGTGAGCCGCCCTATACCCGTGAAGGCGAATTCTGGAACGTGAAGATCGAGAATGTCGACCGCGTCGATCACGGCGTCGGCGCCTTCATCAAACCGTTCCAACAGCCGCATCCACCAATCGCCATATCCATCATGTCGCCGAGATCGGGTAGCGCACGGATGGCCGGCGAGAACGGCTGGATGCCAATCTCGGGCGCCGCCTTCCTGCATCCGCGATACACCGCCAGCCACTGGGAGGCCTATTGCGAAGGCGCCGACGCAGCGGGCCGTATAGCGGATCCCGATATCTGGCGAGTCTCCCGCAGCATCGTCGTCGCCCCGAGCGATCAGGAAGCCCACGACTATATCATGAACCCGGACGGCCCGATCAGCTTCTGGTTCCGCTATTTATTGTCGTCCTTGCGGGCGCGGGGATTGGCGAAATTCGCAGCACCGGAAGGACATCCCGATCCGGATGCGATGTCCTGGCAGGAAGTCGCCGAGTATCAGGTGACCTGGGGATCGCCGGATACCGTTGTCGAGAAGCTGGTCGCACTGCGAGAGCTGACCGGCCCCTTCGGTGTACTCACCGCCATGGCGCACGAGTGGGACGACCCGGCGTTCTGCAAACGCAGCATGACCTTGCTGGTGCAAGAAGTGATGCCGAAATTTACGCGCCATGCGGATGCGGAGAGAGTTTCCAACGCCGCCGAATAGCCTGGGAGGGCAATTGTTATGAGGGTCGGTTTTGGCATTCCGAACAACCAGGGCGTCGAGGATCCCAATGACCTCGTGACCCTCGCCGTTACGGCGGAGCGACTGGGATATTCCAGCGTATGGGTTCGCGAGCACCTGTTTCACGCGACCTATGTCGCGGAACGTTTGGGCGATAAGCCCTACCACGATGCCTTGACGGTATTGACCGCCATCGCGTGCGCAACCAAGAAGGTTCGCCTCGGCACATCGGTCCTAGTTCTGCCCTGGCACGACCCGGCGCGGCTCGGAAAGATGGTCGCCACTTTAGATCACCTCTCGCGCGGACGGGTGAGCCTCGGCGTCGGGGTCGCGACCACGCGGGACGAGTATGAAAATCTCGGTGTCGACTTTACCACCCGGGGCAAGCGCATGGATGAAATCTTGGGCGCACTTCAGGCGTTGTGGACCGAGGAAACGCCGGAATTTTCCGGTGAATTCTACCAATACAGTGGATTGAAATTCTCACCGAAACCGCTGCAATCGCCCTACCCGCCCCTGTTGATCGGTGGCTCGAGCGCCGCGGCACACCGACGTGTCGCGCGGTTCGGCGACGGTTGGCACACCCTGCGCCAATCGCCAAAGCAGGTGGCGGAGGCGCGTGCCGAGATTATCAAACTCACCGAAGCGGCGGGCCGGGATTCTTCGACGCTGGATTTCTCCCTGACCGCACCGTTACGATTTACCGGCAAGCCGCCGAGCAAACCGGTTGAGGATCGCACCGCGCTCACCGGCACGGAGGACGATATCGCGGAGACCATAAGGGCCTATCAATCGGCGGGGTTGGACGAAATCGTCATCAGCGATAGCAGTGCCGATTTGGACAGCAATACCGAGGTTATGTCCCGCTTCATGCAACAGATATGGCCCAAACTGTGATCGTCGGATTCCCGCGACGCCAACCCTGGCGAAGTCGGCCGTGATGAACATTTTCAGCCGGAATCAGGCCCTCAATTGATGCGGCCTTAATAGTCCAGACGGCCATAAAGCTCGTCGAACGGCACCATGACACCCTCTCTATAGGCGGGACGTTCCTGCAAAGTGAGGTACCATTTTTCAACATTCGGAAGGCGAGGACGGTCGATATCGATGTTGAAGTAGCGGAATAACGTGGTCCCGGCGGGAATGTCCGCCAAGGATAGATCACTTCCGATTAAGTAGGGGTTCTCTTCGAGCACTTGATCCAAAAGCCGAAGATGATTAGTCGTGCGCCCGATCATGGCATCGACCGTTGCCATGTCTCTTTGTGGTTCCGGCGTCCGGTAGAATCCCCAAAAAACCCCATTTAAGAAATCCGGTTGTAGCGCCGTTTGCGCCCAATCCATCCAGCGATCCGCTAGGGACCGCGCCGCCGGATCATCACTCCAAAATTTGGGTCCGCCGTATTGGGCCGCTAGATACCGAAGAATCGTATGAGACTCCCATACAGTCGTTCCCTCGTCATCGATTACGGGAACCCGTCCATGAGGGTTCATCGCTCGAAATTCGTCACTATCGAGCCCGCCGAATGAACCACCAACTTCAATATGATGGCAATCGTGTTCTAGTTCCGCGATGAGCCACATGATCTTTTGGACGTTGAAAGATGACTTTCTGCCGAACAACTTGAGCATCGCGACCTACACCTTGAATGACGAAAAGAATACCGGTCAGTCTTTAATTTAGGACCCCGGTTTCGAATTCCCGTTATCGCCGACGATCACGAAGGGCGCCCAAAATATCGGATGGCTATAGGCATAGGCGACCCGTCCCTCGGCATCCCGTGACGCCAATTCGTCGATCATTCGAATACGCGCTCGGCGCAACGCTTCTCCCTTATTCGCCGCGTCCGCGTTCTCGAAGAGTTGGACCATCAACTGGGTGGTCGCTTCCGACATGACCGGCCAGTTGCTGACCAATAACGACCGCGCCCCCGCATAGAAGAAGGCCCGACCGAGCCCGGACACAGCCTCCGCCGCCTTTCCGTCCGCCGCCGCCGTATTGCAGGCGGAGAGCACCGCCCAATCCGCATTCAGCTTCAAGCCCAACACCTCGTCCATGGCGAGGAGCCCATCTCCCCCGCTTCCCGTGACTTGCGGCGCAGAGAGCGCCAAGGCCGGCTGCTCGAGGCCGTTCAGGTCGCCCGGCACCAATCCATGGGTCGCGAACGAAACCACACCGTAGCGCGCGAGGTCCATTGTCTTGACGCGGTTCTCGTCCGCCCTGTCGCCGAGATAGAGATCACGTTGGGGATCGGCCTTGAGCGCCTTGGCGATCGACAGTAATTCCGTTCGTGTGTCGGGAAGCCTTGGCAAATCCGCCAACACAGCACTACCGTTTCCGCGTGTTTGCGGCGCACTGCGCACCGCAATGCCGCGTGTCGCCATCACTTTCGCCGACGCGAGTTGTGCATCCTGGGCTTGTTTTCCATTGAAGTACGGATCGCCGATTCCAAGGAACGGTAGGCGTTCTCCAGCCGCCATTTGTACATCGCGAAGCGCTTTCAGCGAGGCGACGGATGGTAGCATCGTCACGCTGTGCGAGCGCGCCAACCATTGCACCGATCGATAGTGGCGAAACAGGAGCCCCTCATCGAAGCGATCCTTGGCCTCCGCCGTCGGCAAGAGTGACAACGGCAGTTGGCCGAGCGCGCCATCCGCGACCACCATCAGATGCTTGGATGACTTCCATCCCGCCGACACCGGGTCGAGCAGTTTCTTGTAGAGCGCGTACGCTCCGTCGAGATCAAAGCGCGGTATATCGCGGAGATGTCGGATGCTTCCCGGATCGAGCGCGTTCCGAAGGCGCGCGACAATTTGCTTAAGATCGTCCTCTCCCAATGCGACAACGGCAAATGCATTTTGCCCCTGACCATTCACGGCCCAAACGTATGTCTTCTCATCGCCGACATAGAATGAGACAAGCGCCTCATCCCCCCGCAGTAAAGACGCCGTCTGTTCGATGGTCAGAGCCTTCGGTCGGACGAGATCGGCGTATTCCGGAAACTTCTCCGCAATTTCTTTTTGCAGAGCGGATTGTGCCGACCGTAGTTTCTCGACTTCATCGCGATATGACGCGATGACTTGCTCGTCCTGTTCGGCCTTCGGCGCGGTCAGGAGCCGGCCCTTCGTCTCCAGCAAGGTTTCAAGCTGGATCGCGATATCTTGTTCGCTCCGCACGATTCCGGACATCCGCGTATCGCCGGACGCCGAGCGCGCCGCCGAACCCGAAAGCGCTGTCTGAACGGAGCCGCCACGAACCGTCTCGGCAATCCGGAACATCTCCGCTACCGCGGGACGCGGCAAAGCCGCCTCAAGTTCCGTCTCTCGCACTTCCGCCAAGAAATTCAAATAGGCATCCAGCACCGCCAACCGCCACTGGCTCTTGATCACATTGCCGCTGACTTGCTTTGCGCTCTCAGCCGCCAATGCGGGCACGGCACGCGCAAATGACTGCAATGCTTTTTCCGCATCACCGGTCTCAACATATGCCATGGCGAGAATGCCGTGCTTCAGCGCGAGGCGGGAACTCGTGGCGCCACGCGCATTTTGGGCTTTCAATTGCCCGTCGATAAGCCGGACAACTTCCCGTGAACGGCCTGAGCTCACCAGAGACAGTTGATAGCTGGGACGGGTGGCGACCAGTTCGTCGAATACCGTGGTATTTTCCGCCAGGTTCCGCTTCGCCTCATCAAAGGTCGACATAGCCGCTGACCAATCACCCGCCGCGGCGTACATGCGAGCGGAGAGAACACGGGCGCGCTCCAAAACCGCCGATCCCACCGGGGCCTTCAACTTGCCGAGAATTTCGAACACCGCCTGCAACAATTTTTGCGCATCCCCGTAACGCCCCTGAGCGGCAATGACGTTCGCCAGATTGTTCGTGTATTTTACCGTCCCGTAACTGTATTTCCCGACGCGCGACAACATCATTCTTAATGCGGATCGTGCTTCGACCTCCGCCTCCATCAGGCGCCCTTGCGCGACCAAGTTCTTTGCCAGGCGTGCCCGTGGACCCAGAATAAATGCAACGCCGCGGGCCGTATCGAGCTTGGCCATTTTTCGATCTCCTGGCGGCGTACGGGTTCCGCATCGCGCCATTGACCTTTCTGCTCGAGAATTTCCGCCTTCCAAGCGGCGCGGTAGATTTTCGTCTGAAGCCCCTTGCGGGTTGCTCCCCGCTTCGCACTAGAGAACTTGTCGAGCGCGGCTTGCGCCTGTGATACAGCCGCTTCAATCGCTTCGATATCGCCGGTGCGGCGGTAGATATTAATCGCGTCGTTCGTGAATTTCAGAACCTGACCGGCACCTCGCTTTCGAATCCGTCGAGCTTCCGCCAATCCGCTTTCGACCAATCCTTTCGCCTTGCGATAATTTCCAAAAATCGCCTCCATCTTGGCCCTGCGCGCAACATATCCAGCGAGCCGAATCGGGCCCCCTGCGGACAATCTGCGAATACCGCGACGCCGAATTTGCGGCACATAGGAGGCCGCCTTGCGGGAATCCTTCAATGCCTGCACATGCCGCCCGAGCGCCAACGCCGCACCAGAGCGCCGATGGTAGAAATTCGCCAAATCGCCCGCATGCCCGCTCGACGGCGGCGCGGCATCCGCCTTGCGATTGAGTTTGAAAATCGAAGATAGATCGACGGCCTCCGCCTCATCCAAGATCGCGGTTATATCGACGATACTGCGGGGCGGGGGCGTAAATTGTTTCGTCTGAACGTCCGCGGTGAGCTTCAGCGCCTCTTTAACACTCAAGCTCTCATCGGTCTTGCAAGCCGAGAGAACGAGTAAAACAGCGATCGAATAAACGGTACCGCGATGCATTTCCGCACCTAACCCAAGAAGAGTTGGAGTCTATCACTCTGCGCTAATCTACCGCCGATAACCGTTCGGACCAAATAGGATTTTCGATCCCCTATTGCCACGCTGTCTCAGCGACCGCATTCCGGGCCGCTATACGGCCAAACGCCAAACACTCGCCGATATTACCCGTCCCCTGATAGAGGTAGCTGTAGATCGATCCCAACTCCCCGGCGCTGTATAGACGCGGGATAGGTGTACCATCCGGGCGCACGATCTGCGCCTTCTCGTTCCGCCGTGGTCCCCCTTGCGTATTCAGCATGGAGGGGGACATTTCAACCGCGTAATAGGGGCCATCATCCAATGCCGTCAGCATCAGGTTCCGGCCGAAATCCTCGTCTTCTCCCGACGTCACGAACGCGTTCCAACGCGATACGGTCTTCGATAGGGTTTCACCATCCATGCCGATTTGCGTCGCCAGTTCAGCCAACCTATCCGCTTTCTTGATCCAGCCCTTTTGCAGTTCGACGCTGTTGTCCTGGCTCCACTCGTATTGCTCAACGATCTGCGTCCAACCATGGCTCGGATGCCCGTCATAAATGGGCCCCGCGGTCATATGAGTGTGATCGAAGATCATGTGCATGGGGCACGGCGTGGTCAGCGATTTCCAGGTGCCGTGGGCGGGCACCTTACCGTGACGTGTTTTAAACTTCTCGTCGGTGAAACGCCTGCCGTCGGGACCGACGACAATGACGCCACCCGGAATTTCCTTGCTGTAATGCAATGCTTGCATTGACAGCGACGTCGGAATTTCCGGCACCTTCAGCGCCATCGACGGCCCTGCGTAATTGTTCATGTGCCACAGGTCCGCGCCGACGGATAGTCCCATGGTGACGCCGTCGCCCTCGTTGTAGGGGCTGCCAGAAGTGTAGCAATAGGGAACGCCGGGCAGGTAGTTTCGGATCATTTCTTGATTGTTCTCGAACCCGCCGCAGGTCAGGACCACGCCCTTGCGCGCCTTCACCGTGACGGGCTTTCCACCACGTATGGCCCGCACGCCCAAAATCTCGCCAGTCGTACCGTCCTGGATGAGCTCTTTGCCAGGTGTCTCGTAACAAACCTCGATCGGTCGTTCCTTCACCAAGCTCTCGAACCGTTTCCAGGTATAGGAATAGCCGTATGTGGGCCCGTCATGGAATTTGTGAACGCAATCGGAGCCCGGCAATTCCGGAAACTCGATACCGACCGGCGGATGCTGATGCTCCTGCGGATCGCCGCCTAGGCTGGCGAGCCAATCGTTGTTCAGGCACATCTCCTCCGACCAGACCCGCACCATTTTTTCCGGTACCGTGTATGGTCCGCACAGCGCCTTCAGATACGTCGCCGCCTGCTCGGCGGAGGAGGTGTTGAGATACCCCTGCCCCGCGACCTTGGTGTTGCCGCCCTCTTTGCCTTCCGGTGCTTTCTCGAGGATCAATACATCCGCACCCAACTCGAATGCCGTGACCGCGGTCGCCACGCCAGCCGCACCGAAACCGACGACAACAACGTCGGCTTCCTTATCCCAATTTTCCGGTCTCAAAGCCCCGCCCTGGTCAGTCTTCGAGCTCGGGGATGACCCAAAGCGGGTCTTCGCCCCGCGCCACGCGCTGCACGTTGTCGAAGGCGTTTCGCACCCGCGCCGAATTACTCTCAAAGGTCGGCCCTGCCAGATGCGCGGTTAGGATGACATTATCCAGATCGAAAAGCGGATTGTCGGTCGGCGGCGGTTCTTGGTCGAACACATCAAGACCGGCCGCGCGAATGACGCCGGTGGTCAATGCGGTGTGCAGGGCTTCTTCATCGATAACCGGTCCGCGCGCCGTGTTGACGATGATGGCGGAGGGTTTCATCAACGCCAATTCATCGGCCCCAATCAGATGACGCGTCGACTCATTCAGCGGTGTGTGAACCGATACCACATCCACTTCCCGCAACATCTCACCGAGCAGACGGAAGCGCACGCCGAGCGCATCTTCCTGATCTTCCCGGAGACGTTCGATGTCGTAATAGAGGACTTCCATCCCGAAAGCCTTGGCGAGACGCGCGGTCTTCTTGCCGATGGTCCCGAGGCCGACAATCCCAAGCTTCTGCCCCCGCAACTCATGCACACGCGGCGTCTCGTTGCCGCGCCACCGTCCGGCGGCGACGCTGGTGTGTTGGCGGACCAATTGGCGCGAGACGGCGAGCATCAATAGGACGGCATGTTCCGAGACCGCCACCGAGTTAGCGCCCCCATTGTTGCAGATCGGCACGCCGGCATTCCGGGCGGCGGCGATATCCGCCTTGTCGTAACCGGCGCTGAGCAATTGGATCAACCTCAAATTCGGCCCGACCTTGAACAGATCGTTGTCGACCAAACCATCGACGAACCCCACCAAATATTCGGCGTCGCTCATCGCGGCTTCGTACTCGGCGCTTCGCGCGGGCACCACGGCCAATTCAACGCCCGAAGGTGCCATCTCCCGAGCCGCGTCGGCGGCATCCGGAAAGTCCGTCACAAAAACGATCTTGGTACTCATCTCGCCTCCCAAAATTCAGTTGTAGGAAACATGGCGCATCGTCGCGAAATTGACAGCCGGAATGCAACAAACCTTGCGCGGCCAATCGAACTCTCTAGTCTTGAAGCATGGATGGTAAGCCGACCTTTTTCGACGAGATGATTGGCCCGGAAGAAATTTACCGGGAGCCTTACCGTTCCTATCAAAAATGGATCGAGAATGAGGACCCGGCGCAGCTCCGCAAAAAATCCGCCGAGGCCGAACAATTCTTTCGTCGGACGGGCATTACCTTCAATGTGTACGGCCAGGACGAAGCCGACGAGCGGCTAATCCCCTTCGACATTGTCCCGCGTATCATTTCGGCTCGTGAATGGTCGAAGCTCGCGCGCGGTATCGAGCAACGGGTGCGTGCGATCAACGCGTTCTTACGGGACATTTATCATCGCCAGGAAATCATTCGGGCCGGGCGCATACCTATCGAACTGATCGCGGAAAACGAAGCCTTTTTGCCGCAAATGATCGGCGTCTCCCCGCCGGGTGACGTCTACACCCACATTGTCGGTGTCGATATCGTGCGCACGGGAGAGAACGAATTCTTTGTGCTGGAAGACAACGCACGCACCCCTTCCGGTGTCTCCTACATGCTGGAGAACCGCGAGACGATGCTGCAAATGTTCCCGGAGCTATTTGCCAATATTCCGGTGCGCAACGTCAGCGACTACCCGAATAATCTGCGCCGCTCGCTCGCGAATTGCGCGCCACCATCCTGTACCGGCAGACCGGTAATAGCGGTGCTGACCCCCGGTATTCACAACTCCGCCTATTTCGAGCATTCGTTTCTTGCCGACCAAATGGGGGCCGAGCTTGTCGAAGGTCTCGATCTGCGCGTCGTCGACGGTCGCATCGCGATGCGCACCACGCGCGGATACACACCGATCGACGTTATCTACCGACGGGTCGACGACGACTATCTCGATCCGCTGACATTCAACCCGGATTCGATGCTCGGCGTGCCCGGTATCATGGATGTCTATCGCGCCGGCGGCGTCACGCTGGCGAACTCACCCGGCACAGGCATCGCAGACGACAAAGCGATCTATTCCTACATGCCCGACATCGTCGAGTTCTACACCGGCGAGCGTGCCATATTACAGAACGTGCCCACATACCGCTGTGCAGAGCCAGATTCGCTCGCCTATGTCCTCGACAATATTACCGAGCTTGTCGTCAAGGAGGTTCACGGCTCCGGCGGATACGGGCTGCTTGTCGGCCCCGCCGCTAGCAAACGCGAAATCGCTGACTTTGTGAAGAAGCTGAAAGCGTGGCCGGGCAATTACATCGCGCAGCCGACGCTCGCGCTCTCCACGGTTCCGATTCTGACGAAACAAGGGCTGGCGCCCCGCCATGTAGACTTGCGTCCCTTCGTGCTGGTCTCGCCGGATAATATTGATATCACGCCCGGCGGCTTGACCCGGGTCGCGCTGAAGAAAGGCTCGCTGGTGGTAAATTCCAGCCAAGGCGGCGGCACCAAAGACACCTGGGTGTTGGAGGAGTAATGCTCGGGAAAACCGCAGGCGGCCTGTATTGGATGTTCCGCTATCTGGAGCGGAGCGAGAACACGACCCGGTTACTCGATGCCGGATTCCGGATCGCGTTGACGCGCGCCAGCGCCTCCGAAAGCGAATGGACCTCGGTCGTCGAGACCGCCGGTGTACGCGCGGGATTCGAGAAAAAACACGACACGTTCGATGCCGCGAACGTCATCGAATATTTACTGCGCGACCGCTCGAATCCATCGAGCGTGCTCTCCGTCGTGGAGGAAGCCCGAAACAATGCCCGCTTGGTGCGCACCGCATTGACGCGCGAGGTGTGGGAAGCGACGAACGAGTGCTGGATGACGCTCAAAAGCCTTCTGGCCCGCCCCGTACGCGACCGCGAACTGCCATCCGTCCTCTCCACGATCCGGCAACAGAGCGCCGTGGTGCGCGGTGCTCTACATGGCACGATGCTGCGCAATGACAATTACAACTTTGCGCGCATCGGTACCTTCGTCGAGCGCGCCGACAATACGGCGCGTATTCTCGACGTGAAGTACTACCTGTTGCTGCCATCTGTCTCTTTCGTCGGCTCCTCCCTCGACAATGTACAATGGGAAACGATCCTGCGATCGGTATCCGCCAACCGTGCCTATCGCTGGCTTAACGGCGGTGACATTAATCCGACGGGTATATCGAACTTCCTGATCCTCTACCGCCAGATGCCTCGTTCATTGATTTTTTGCTGCGCCAAGATTAACGATAATCTCGGGTATTTGGCGGAAGATTACGGTGAGCGGCTTTCCTGTCACGATCATGCGGATCGGATGCTCGGTCAATTGCGCGACCGTTCGGTCGAGTCTATCTTTGACTTCGGTTTGCATGAATTTCTCGGCGGCTTCATCCGCGACAACAGTGCCCTCGGCGGGCTTATCGAACGCGACTACCGGTTTTCCGAGTAACCCCATGCGATTGAACATTTCTCATCAAACCACCTATCACTACGATGCACCGGTCCCCTACGCGTTGCAGCAGCTTCGCCTGACACCGAAATCGCGCGCGGGCCAGACCGTCTTGAGCTGGGATATCCAAGTCGAGGGCGGCCAGGTCGAGGTCGAATTCGAGGATCAAAACAATAATCAAGTGGCATTGGTCAGCATCGAGCCCGGAAGACAGAACATCAGTTTCAGTTGCATCGGAGAGGTAGAGACGACCAATGCCACCGGCATCATCGGCGAGCACGGCGGTTACGCCCCGATCTGGTATTTCACCCGGCCGACAGAATTGACGAAGCCGGGTACGCTAATCCGCAACCTCGTCAGAACTTTGAACAGTTCGGATTACGATTCCGATATCCCGCGCATGCACGCTCTTTCCGGCCTTATTTCAGAATTCGTCAACTATGAGACCAGTCGAACGGATTCGGGAACAACCGCCGAAGCCGCGCTCGAAGCCGGACATGGAGTCTGCCAAGACCACGCGCAGATTTTCATCTCCGCCGCACGCCGCATGGGCTACCCCGCCCGCTATGTCAGCGGCTATCTAATGATGGACGACCGGGTACAGCAAGATGCCAGTCACGCCTGGGCGGAAGCTTATCTGCAAGACATCGGTTGGGTCGGTTTCGATGTTTCCAACGGCATTTCGCCCGACGAACGCTACGTTCGCGTCGCAACCGGCCTCGACTATCGTGACGCTGCTCCGGTCTCCGGCATGCGGTTCGGCAATGCGGCTGAATCGATGATTGTCTCCTTGCAAGTCCAGCAGTAACCTGCCCGCCTCACTCTGGAATATCGATATATGACCTATTGCGTCGGCCTGCGTCTCAAAAAGGGCCTTGTTTTCATGTCGGACACCCGGACGAATTCCGGCGTCGACAATATTTCCGTCTTCCGGAAAATGTCCACTTGGTCCATCCCTGGGGAACGGGTCATCACTATGCTCACCTCGGGCAATTTGGCGACCACGCAAACCGTGGTGAGCATGCTCGACGAGCGGACCAAGGCACCCGCCGACCGCGATCCCTCAATCCTCAGCGCACCTTCCTTATTCCAAGTCGCGCGTCTGGTCGGTGAGGTGATGCGGGACGTTATTCAGACCAGTGTGGCATCTGGCCAAACGGCGGATTCCACGTTCGACGCGACGATCATCCTCGGCGGGCAAATCGCCACCAGCGAGCCGCGCCTCTTCATGATTTATCCGGAAGGAAACTTCATCGAAGCTTCTGACGACACGCCGTATTTCCAATCCGGTGAAATGAAGTACGGACGTCCCATCTTGGTGCGCGCCTACGACCCGGAAATGAGCTTCGAGGCCGCGATCAAGCTGCTCATGGTCTCGTTCGATTCAACGATCAAGGCCAACCTTTCCGTCGGCCTACCCTTGGACGTGCAGATCTACCAGACGGATAGCCTCAAGGTCGGCCATGAACGCCGCATCGAGGCCGACGACCCTTACTTCCAATCGATCTCCAACGGTTGGGGTGAAGCGCTCAAGGACGCGTTTCAGTCGCTACCAGACTATCGGTTTTAGGCGCGCGCCAAGCGGGCTCTGACTTCGTCGGGTGCTTTCTCAATCGCCTCGTCGATTGACGATTTGAAGGCCAGAACCTGATCTCGCACTTTCAACAGTAACTCCGGCGCGCCCTGGACGTCGAATTCCTGTCGATAGCTTTCCGCGTAACCGTCCAAGTCCTTGATCATCGAGCCGGCCAGATTCGCGTAAACCTCCAGCTTTTGAATGAAATATGCGGGGGAACTGCTGTCATCCGGCGCCAACCAGTTGCTTTCGGAGACGATCTCAGAACAGCACGTAATTGCATTGATCATGCCTTTGGCCGCGATATACCAGTCATGGCGGTCATAGGGGGATAGGCCCCGGAACGAATCCCGGGACTCGTACAATCCGGATTTGGCCGTCTTGTGCGCCGAGCGCAAATGCTCAACGGCGAATTCCAACCATTCGGCTCTATCCATTCCAACCCACGCTCTTGGTTAATCCAGAAGACAGCGCTCAATCGCCCGCTCTGTCAGATTTACCAACAATTGGCTTTTGTGCTTGTTGTCAGCAAGGGGAAGTGCACCGTGGACCGTCTTTTCCGCCGCAGCTCGTATTGTCTCGGCGGTCAACGCGTTCTTTAGCAGGGCCGTTTCCGCCGCAATCGCCCTGACCGGCAGCGGTGATACAGCGCCAAGCGATATTCGGACCGACGACAGGGCAGCGCCGTCCCAGCTCATATGAACGGCGACCGAGGCGTCGGCGAAGTCGCCGTCCCAACCGGCCGACTTCTCGAAGGCCTGGGTGCTTCGCGTCCCATCGCGGGGCACTTCTATGGCCTGGATGATCTCGCCGGGCCGCACGACCGTTTCTCCGGACCAAACATAAAACTCCCGAAGGGGAACGCGCCGTGTCCCGCTCACCCCAGCAACGCGCACGACCGCGTCCAGCGCCGTTAGGATCGGCGCCGCATCGGCGACGCATGGCGCGGCGCACCGTCCGGCACCCAAAATCGAGTGATGCCGGTTGTCACCCAACACGGCATAGCACGGGCAGGTCATTCCACCGGCCTTGTAGCACTGCACACCGCCGCGAAAGAACCAGCAGCGTTTCTCCTGGCTGAGGTCTCCCGCAATCGTCGCGACATTACGAATTTGCGCCGTCGCGATCTTCGCCAAGCCGTCGGTCAACATCGGATAAATGGCGCGAAGGTCATCCCTCTCGACGATCTCGGCGATTGTCGTCGCGGCGCCGATGGTAATCCTGCTCTCCTCAATCGAGATGCCCCGCAATTCATCGAGACCGGCGATATCCACCACCGCATCCAATTCGTATATCCCCTGGCGAATGCCAACCTGTAGATCAGTGCCGCCGGCCATGACTTTTGTGGCTCGGTCCGGTTTCACCAATTCCCGTATCGCGTCTTGCAGGTCGTCCGGACGAACGTATTCATAGGCCGATCTCGGTTTCGGCTTTCGCCCCACCGCGCCCCCGAGCTTACGCAATCCGGGAAACAATACGGATGGATAGAGCGCCCGCGCCGTCGCCACTTCCAGATTATAGGGCCGCTTCCAGGGTTTCAGCGCGAGCGGCCTTTTCTTTTCCATGGCGTTCAGCACATCCGCCGACGAGATCGGTAATTTTCGGAACCGATTGGAAGTCGCCTGAGCCACCGCATTGGCGATGGCAGCGGGTGTCGGGTTGATGGAATGTTCGCCTCCTGCCTTGGCGCCGTAGGGTCCGGTCGGATCGTTTGTCTCGATATAGGCGGTTTCGATCTCCGGCGTATCCTGAATACGGGGCGCTTTATAAGTGATGAGCGAAGCATTCACCGGTGCGCCGTTCTCGAACGTCAATTCCTCACGGAGCGCCATGCCGATACCTTGCACGATGCCGCCGTGCATTTGTCCATCGAGCGCGAGCGGATTAATGACACGGCCGATATCCTGGACCACCACGACCTTCAGCACCGTGACATGACCGGTCGCGGGATCGACCTCTACCTCGACCGCTTGCGCCCCGAACCCGTAAGTCGCCGCGTAGTCGCCGTAGCCGGTCTTCGGGTCCGGGCGGGGCATATCTATGTCGTAGCGGTCCTCGACCCGAAACGGACCCGCCAGCGCCGCGATTTCGGCCAGGGTCAGACGACGGGCGTTATCGTCCTTGTGACTGGCGATGCCATCATCGAAATCGATCTCGGATGCAGGAACATCCCAATGCTTCGCGAGGCGCGCGGCAAGCTCAGATCGAAACACCTTCGCGGTCTTAATCGCGGCGTTCCCGCTGACGAAGGTGACGCGCGAGGCGGCACTGCCGAGGTCCGGCGGCGTCTCCTCCGTATCCATGTGCAGCACATCGATTTGTGCGCCGTCGAGGCCCAATTCCTCAGCCACGAACTGACCCATAACGGTATTCTGCGAGGTGCCGCAATCCGCCGACTGAGTGCCGACGCGCAACCGGCCGTCCGCCAATAGGTCAATCGACACACAGGCGAAGTTTCCTTCCGCATAAAGCATCCCGACACTCGGATTGATCATCGCCGCGAAGCCGATTCCCCGGTTCGCGGGCATGTCGTCTTTCTTTTCGGTCCAACCAATCCGCCGACCCGCTTCCACAAGACACTCCGCCAACGCGCAGGTACCAATATTCCATCCCATGGGTGTCCGGTCGCCCGGTCGATTAGCGATCTCGATCCGGTAAGCCAGTTTATCTTTGCCGAGCTTCTCCGCGATCTCATCGATCTGGGTTTCAATCGCCCAGATAATTTGCGGCGAGCCCATCCCGCGATAGGAGCCACCAGAGACTTTATTTGTGTGCACCAACTTACCGTCAAATCCCGCGGTGCCGACGCGGTAGAGATTGCAGGTTCGTTGCCGTACCGCCGAAATATAGGCGGGGCCCATATGGGTATAAGCCCCGTTATCAACCCAGAATTCCGTGTGTCGGCCGAGAATGCTGCCATCCGCCGCCACGGCAGAGCGAACGCGCATTTTCTTTGCATGATCCGATTTTCCGCTGAGGAATTCCTCTTGTCGGCTCAGCAATATCTTGACGGGCCGGCCGGCCTTAATCGATAGCATCGCGGCAATCGCGATCGGCTCCGGTGACTGCGATTTTCCGCCGAAGCCGCCACCGATAACGACCGAGCGAACCTGCACGTCTTCCAGCGGAAGCTCCATCACATGCGCGACTTCCTTGCGCACGAAAAACGGCGCTTGCGTCGGCGCCCATATATCCAGGTGCCCGGCTGACGCGTCGAAAGACGCCAGAACGCCATTCGTCTCCAGGCAAATCGGCGCGACGATACCGTGCTCGAAGGTGGCGTCGAAGGTGTGCTCAGCACTCTCGAATGCCGCTTCAACACCGCCGAAATCGGCGACGCTTTGCAAGGTGACATTGGGTGGCAAATCCGGTTTTTGGTGGAGGACCGGCGCTCCCGTCGCCAATGCAGCTTCCACATCAAAGACGGCGGGCAGGATTTCATATTCGACATTTATCGCGGCGAGTGCGGCCTGCGCCTGTGCCGGAGATTCCGCCGCCACGGCCGCGACTTCCTCGCCAACGAACCGCACCCGGTCACGGGCCATCGCGAACCGGTCGGCATAGAGAGGGCCGGCATTGACGTATTTCCTGTCCGGAAAATCGCCGCCGGATACCGCCGCCACGACTCCGGGCAACGCGCATGCCCTCGAAAGATCGACGAACTTGATGCGGGCATGCGGATGCGGACTGCGCAGGATCACGCCATGCAACATGCCGGGCAGTGTTAGATCATGGGTATATTCCGCCTGCCCCGTGACCTTCGCCGGACCTTCAAGTTGCGGGCGCGGTTGGCCGATGACGCGAAAGTCAGCGCTCATGCAACCCTTCCCGTACGATCTCGCCGATGCTCTCAAGCAGTTTCACATACCCGGTGCACCGGCAGAGATTGCCTTGCAGCGCGGTTCGAATCTCGGCGTCGGTCGGTTGCGGATTGTGGCGCAGCAGGGCGAGCACCGACATGACGACACCCGGCGTACAAAACCCGCATTGAAAAGCTCCCCGCTCGACCAGCTTTTTTTGAATGGGATGCAGATCGTCGGGATCGCCCAAACTCTCGATCGTGACGATCTGCCTTCCAGCCGCGCGCCCGACCGGCACCAGGCAGGAACATACCGCGCGTCCGTCCATCAGGACGGTACAGGCGCCGCACTCCCCATTGCCGCAGCCGATCTTCGTGCCCCGCAGATCGAATTCCTCTCGCAGGACGGTCGCGAGTGGGGTCGCGGGATCGCAATCGCTCTCCCGTATCTTGCCGTTTACATCAACTTGGAGTCCGGCCAATGGGTCAGCCTTCGACTAGCGGCACGACGTCGTGAATTAGACGGCGCAGATTGGTTTCGAAATCGTAGGTCTGGGTCAGCGCGACCGGCATCCGGAAGCCCATGGTATCGACCCCGACATCCCGCAAGGCGCGAATGCGCTCGGCGCAATACTCGGCGGGACCCGCGATGGCGAAACGGTCGACCATATCGTCGGGAATGGCGCCCTCCGGCAAGTTGAGCGACGCGTCGAATTTGGCGGCACGGATTTGGGGGAAATGTTCCGGCGCGACGCCCATCAAACCCCGCGTCACCTTGTGCATGCCGTTGATCGCCGAGCCGATGACCGGACGGCGCAAATGTTCGACGACAGCGCCCCGATCATCCGCGACGATGGTCGCACACCAGGCAACGACGGAAATATCCTTCATGTCGCGCCCCTCGGCCCGCGCGCCTTCACCGATCCAGCCGATAATTTGTGACATCACCGCCGGGTCGGAGACATCGCCGACGATCACGCCGTCCGCATACTTGCCCGCCGCACGGAAGGCGTCCGGATGCGTGGTGGCGAGAAAAATCGGCACCTGCGGTGGGGCTTTCATTTCCAAGGCGACCTCATCTAATGAGAACACGTCGTTCGAGACTGTGACGTGCTTGCCCGCGAAAAGATCGCGCAGCACCTCCATCGTCGTCGAGATGGTGTCGATGAAGGGTCCTGTCGGCGCGCCGACGCGGTCCCGAATACGGCGTTTCTCCCCCGCGCCGAGGCCGAGTTTAAAGCCACCGGGCCGCAAATCGGCCAATGTCGCCGCGGCGCGGGCGATCTGGATCGGGTGGCGCTGATAGGGATTCGTGATACCGACCCCGAGCGATATCTTTTCCGTCCGCGCCGTAAGGTAGGAGAGTGCCACGAACGGGTCCTGCATAAACCCTTGGTCCGGCACCCAGGCAAGATCGAAGCCCCAGTCTTCCGCTTGCGCGATCACATCGCCGAATTTCGCAATCGGAGAGGACGGGACGAGAGAGAAACTGAATTTCATCGCGTTCAATCGTCCTTCTTGATCTGCTGCCAACCGCGCATCGCGCCGAAGGCTTCGACCATGCCGTCGAAATCACCCGGATAATAGAACTCGCAATCGCCATTGCCGAACGCGGTCGCGACTTCGATGCAGAACCGCGCTGCCGATTCCAACACCATCGGTTGCTGGGTGCCCGTCGCGGAGGGATGGGTTTGAATTTCAGTAACCAACGGCACGCCGACGACTGGTGCTGTCGAGAATATACTCGGCAACACCATGCCGCAGATATGATGCACGCCCAGCTCGTAGGGCGTGACATCCTGCATGGTGATCGGAAAGACCGCCGGCGCCTTCCCCGTCACC
>Ga0055584_100002126_pt1 | contig 19536 bp, 14 predicted proteins | sample OSDHelmetaG_FD_58716 | JGI IMG/M metagenome (GOLD analysis project Ga0055584, IMG submission 58716) | Pelagic marine sediment microbial communities from the LTER site Helgoland, North Sea, for post-phytoplankton bloom and carbon turnover... | ecosystem: Environmental > Aquatic > Marine >... | reverse complement strand
GCCGTTTGTATTATACCTTAAGGCAATTGGCCGCTACCCAAGGTTACTCCTGAAGAATGCGCAGGTTCAGTTTTTCCTTGGGTTTTGTGTTCTAGTTGTTGTGATGCTGACTCTGTGGGCTTGGCGCACAACATCTTTGCCGTTGTTCGATGCCTTCTCACAGGCCGCCTTTAACGCAGTTTCGATAATTACAACGACTGGGTACGTAAACGCTGACTACACGGTTTGGGGGAGTGCATCTGTCGTTTTTCTTATTATTACATTCGCGGGCGGGTGTTCTGGATCAACATCAGGGTCCGTAAAGATTTTCCGATACCAGCTCATGTGGTCGTTTCTTAAATCTCAGGTTAATCGACTCATCCATCCTCACGGTGTTTTCCCCGTCACCTATGATGGCCACGAAGTGTCTTCCGAAATCGTACTGTCTGTCACCGCGTTCTTGGCACTCTATCTTGTGAGTTGGTTTGGTCTGTCTGTTGGAGTTTCTCTTACTGGACTTGACTTCCAAACGAGTGTTTCCGCTGCCGCTACCGCTTTGACAAACGTCGGTCCTGGATTAGGGACAATCGTCGGGCCATCGGGCAACTTTGCTGGTTTGTCCGATACGGCAAAATGGCTCTTGGCTGGCGGGATGCTGCTGGGGCGTCTTGAACTGTTTATCTTGTTTGTGTTGGCCACCCGCCGATTCTGGAAAGATTTTTAGGTAGGCGCAGTGGTTTCTGTGTCGTTAGGTGCGACATCAGGAGCGGATGCGTGGGCTGGCGGTAGGGCATATATGGCTCGTTCACGGCCCTGTTCAATGGCGTCTTCAAGGCCTTGTTCTGCGCGTTTCAAAAGATCGTTGCCAGTCTGGTCGCTCTTACACATTTCCGCGACGCCCGCCGAAACGGTGAAGTGAAGTGTTTCGCCATAAACGTTGACTTCTAAACTGCGTAGATCTTCGACCATTCGCTCAGCCAAGGTGAAGGCCCCGGGACCTGGAGTCTCGGGCAATAGTGCGACAAACCTGCGTTCGGATAGGTGACCGAAACTATCGCAGTGGCGCATGACGAGAACGCAATAACCCGCAAACACGCGAGCGATGGTGTCAGCCGCATGGTCGCCCCAGGTGTCGCGGATAGAATTCAATCCATCAATCTCAAACATGAGACAGGTGAATGGTTCGTTGTACCGGCGAGCTCGCGTGAATTCATTGTTCGCCAAAACACGGATGTGCGATTTATTGGCGACACCAGATAGTTCATCGGTGGTCGCCCTTCTGCTCAGTTCCCATTTGTATGAAAATGCTTCGCGTGCCGTCCGGTCAGCCAAAAATGCGATGACAACCGCCATCCCAAGCGCTGGCGACAGGTACCCAAGTGCGGCAGTCACGCTGATCGCAACCTCAGCTAAGGGGAACAAAAAGAGTGTTGCGAGAACTGAAACGACCATGGCTGCTGCGATGGAAGCCAATGAAAGGAGTAATGTTGGGGATAGCGTTGTTAGGTATATGCAGAGGAGTCCCATCAGCAGAGCGAAACGTGTGCCACCACCGTTCGGAAGGTATGTCAGCCCTAGCGAAATATGTACCGAAAATGCGAGCGCAAAGAGAATGGGAAGGAGTTCGGCTCTGTCCTGGACAAATCGTATGTAGCTCAGGGAAAATAAGACGACAGTGAAGGCCATGAGGATCAGCGAGTAATTGCCTAAAAGGCCGGTTGTGTCTCCTGCACGATAAGAACTCCACATCGCCGCTAGGCTGTAGAGCGTACCGCCAGTGAGAATCAACCAGCGCTGGGCGGACCGGAGGTTTGATGCTCGGTCGGCCTGAAAGGCTGTTTCTTTCTCTTCGCCAAACTGGGATTCAAAGATCATGTACCCAAGTCTCCTGACAAGAGACTAGCATAGGTGGTGTAGACGCGCACCGCCAAGCAAGCGTTGCTCAGATGGCCTATATTAAAGTGCGCTTTAGTGGGTTTTTGCTAGCCCGATTTCCGTGGCCCGTGTCATGCGGCAGGTTCGCTTCGCCTCAGCCATAGCATCAGCTGCTCTTTGCAGTACATCGAGCTCGGTTTCGTGCGCGGTCGCAGGGGCATCTGTTGCGCTGCTTCGGCTAAACAGGGCTAAGCCAATGGCGGCGCTAATGTCGTGTTCACCATCAAAGGTACGCACGGGCTGTGAAAAAGCCGTCGCAATTCTGCGTCCAATTATCATGGCTTGGCCAATGTCATCGACTTGATCGACCACACAGCCAAACTCGTCACTGCCCAGCCGGGCCATCATTTCGCCTGGCCACTTGATTGACTTAAGCCGGCGTCCTGTTTCGCGCAGGATCGCATCGCCCACCTTCATGCCATAAGCCTCATTGATGAACTTGAGGCCGTTGATACTAACGTAAAGGAGCGCGCCCATAGCCTGGCCACTGTCAGGTGGTGTCATGATGACGCTGTCTAAATGATCTAAAATGGCTTTGCGATTGGATAGGTTCGACAGAGGGTCGTGAAAAGCTGCTTTCGATAAAGCCGACTCTTTGCGATGGCGAGCAAGCGTATATCGAATTGTGCGCTCTAGATTTTCAACTGTCAGGTCGCCTTTGATCATGAAGTCATATGCTCCGCGTGCAAGCGCGCCTTCGTCTACTGAAGGGTCTTCCATCGCTGTCAGCATAATGAACGGCACGTCGACATCTCGACGTTTGGCTTCGTCCATCAAGTCAAACCCCGTGTTTGGGCTTAGATAGTAATCAGTCAGGCAAAGATCGACGTCTTTGCTGGTAAGAACATCCATTGCGTTCGGAATTGCGTCCGTGGTGACGATGTTGTCGCGTTTGATTCCACCTGCCTCCAAGAAGCGAGTGATTAAACTTGCGTCCATCGCGTTGTCTTCAAATAGCAGAATACGGAGGGATTCGGATACGTGAGCTTGTAGTTGACTCATAACTCTCCTCAAGAGCTTCCCGCCCTTTTTTAGGCGGATATCTTTTCATTCCGCAGAATCGGCGGATTTCATTAAGGAGAAAACTATCTGCAAATGGTTACCGGCGAGTGAATCAATGAACTTGATTTGTGATAAATCTGCCCACGATGTGAGAAAACTTGTGTTCGCGGGCTTTAGGTTGGTCAGGTGTCAATCAACCCCTGGATGACAGGCTTGTCACATCACTGGGATGTGAGGCGTATCTGGGCCTTTGCTATGCAATGTTTCCTCCACGTGATCGGGAAAGTCCGCCGATTCGTATGAAATATGGTAAACGTTGGGCGTCGGCGGTGTCGGCGCAGTTTGAATTAATAAGGAGTTCCCATGCTGATTCGGATGGCCCGTAAGTCTGACCCTAAGTCCAGCGAGATTACCCCCAAGGACGAATACCTCAACCGACGCAAATTTATTGCGGGGACAGGACTTATTGCGGGTTCTGCCGCCATGGGTGCTGTCATCAAACCAGCAACGGCCGCAGTTGAGGCGCCGGGGATGAATCCTGGTTTTGAATCAGTCTTAGACGGGTATTCCAAACTAGGGGAAGACGACCCTCTGACACCCTATGGCGATGTGACGTCCTACAACAACTTTTATGAATTCGGCACGGGTAAGGGGGATCCCGTTGAAAACGCAGGGCCATTTAATCCCAAACCCTGGGAAATTACGGTTGATGGCCTTTGCGCGAATCCAGGCACAATGGGTTTAGAAGATTTCCTTAAGCCCCACGATCTGGAAGAACGAATTTATAGACTACGATGTGTCGAAGCTTGGTCCATGGTTGTGCCTTGGGTCGGAGTTTCGCTTGCCGACGTTGTGAAACGATTTGAACCCTCAGGTTCCGCTAAGTATGTCCGCTTTGAAACGGTCGTCCGTCCTGAAGAAATGGTGGGTCAACGTTCGCGCCGCATTTTGCCTTGGCCGTACATTGAAGGCTTGAGATTGGACGAGGCCATGAATCCTTTGGCTATTCTTGCCGTCGGCCTCTACGGAGAAGAATTGCCGAACCAGAACGGTGCTCCTATCCGTCTGATGACTCCTTGGAAGTATGGCTTTAAATCTATTAAATCCATCGTAAAAATTACGTTCACGGACGAGGAACCGCGCAATACCTGGAACGTTATGGCGGCGAACGAATATGGTTTTTATGCCAACGTGAATCCGAATGTAGATCACCCTCGTTGGTCTCAGGCGCGTGAACGTCGGATTGGTGATTTTCTTCGTCGCGAAACTCTTATGTTTAACGGATACGAAGAAGAGGTCGGCGAACTTTACGCGGGCATGGACCTTCGTAAGAACTACTAGGACGCTTTCAGTTGTCGCTGAAATATCGCTCGTACATTCTTGTTCCGGCCTCTGATGCTGCTGCATCTCGAACTGCACTTGCGGGGCCGGCAGACCTTGTGGTCCTTGATCTTGAGGATACGGTAGAGGATGCGCTAAAACCACGTGCGCGTATCATGCTGCGTACGGGCTTGTCCGCCGACTGGGCGGATGACGAGCGCTGTGCAGTACGTGTCAACGCGTGGGGGTCGAAAGCTGGTCAAGTGGACCGTATGGCTTTGTCTGGCCTGTATCTTCCAGCCGTTGTGTTGCCAAAGGTGGAGACTCCCGAGGACGTCGCTGCGGCGCGTTTAGACCTTACGGATTCAGACCTTGGCGCATCGGCACTACACGTGATTATAGAAACCGCGATTGGACTAGAGAACGTTGCAGCCATTGCGGACGCTGACGTCGACTCTTTGATATTTGGGGCGTTCGGTTTAGCAAAGACGCTAGGTGTCGAGCTAGGCCGGCCGATACCTGAACTTATTGGCGCGCGCCGCCAAATCGCGGCCACCGCCGTGGCCAGCGGAATAGCAGCGTTTGATATGCCCTGGAATGACACGGCGGACAGCGACGGTTTTGAAGCCCATCTTACACAATCGGTGGAGCTTGGCTTTACCGGATGCTGTGCCATGAATGAGGCTCAGGCTCAGCGCATCAACGCTACCTATCCGGCCTAGACTTGCGCCCCACCTGTCGCTGGAGATTACATTCCAGCGTCAGGTACACCAAAGACCGATCCTTTACCACCTGGACCACCGCGACCTTGTGCGCGTTTATCGTCGATGATTTTTTTCGCGTACGACCAGGTGTTTTCGTTTTCTGAGAGGCCTTTCCATTCTCGTGGTGCCTCTAAGTATTTCGGGTAATTTTTTGCCGTATAGTCGCGAATGTACTTTGGCAGGCCGTCTATTCCATTCATGAATTTAAACGATTGAGCGTGGTACACCATATGACCTGCGCGGTTGCCCATTTCCATGAACGGCAACCACATACCGCAACGCGCCCATGCTGTGTGGTTCGACGCTGATGTCACATCTGGGTTGGCGACCTCGGAGAGGCTGCTTGAGATCGCCCAAAGTTCGCACGATTGATAAACGTCTTGTTGTGAGTGCAGCGGGTAGTCCTGGCGGCTGATCGGATTTTCTTTGGTTCGGAAGACATCGATCTGGAAGACAATCCGATCGCCAACGATTTCGTGGTCAAACGGCGGCGACCGAAAACCACCCTCTACTCTCGAAATTCGATTAACGGGATCATTGAGGATATGAAGAACTTCGACCGTTCGGCCCGTTACTGGATTGGTCCAAGTATCCAAAATCTCGCCGGTCTTGGGATCCATGTAGTAGAGTATTTCTCGGTGGTGGAAGTTCCAAACGCCATCACCTTGATAATCTAGTCGCGTGGCGCCAACACCATAGGTTTGGAAGGCGAGATGGTTTGCCTCTCCGGGAACCCACAGCCACGCCTTACCCGCAAAGCCACTGATGATGTCGTCACCAGACAAATCGCCCTGAATCTTTAGAAGTGTTCTCAGATTTGTTTCCGGATCCATTGTGTCGAAGCCGTCGGGTACCGCGGCTGATGCTGATGACGGCATCATAGACGCTGCGGCTGCTCCAGCTGCTCCGGCGCTTAGACCACCGATGAGACCCCGCCGACTGACCGGGTCTGCATTCATGTGGAACGTGTCTGACATCAAAGGGGGGCGTTCGTCGTATGTGTCCGTCATATCTACATCCTCATGGGGCGTGAAAAACCTTCCAGAGAATCTTAACAAGCATTGAGCCTGGTCTAGGGGCCTCCTAGGAACTCTGTCCGACTGGCGGGCGCAGGCTCGTCGCCAGATAAGCGCACAGGTATTTTTTTTGCTTTTACGGGCGTTGGGTTCGTACTGTTAAAGATCTAACTCTAAGGGAGAGCAGTACAAATGCAGATCATGAGCGTTTCCGCGGCGATATTGGCGGGTGTTGGGTGTCTGCTAGGTGCCCAGCCCGCATGGGCAGAGAAAATCTCTATGGAGCCTGGAGCGATCCTACGTGATTGCTCTGACTGCCCGGAGATGGTGGTGATTTCGACGGGGTCTTTTCAGATGGGCTCTGAGCACATGGAGCAAATGCGTGATGACGAGTTGCGTCCTGAGGGGCCTGTTCGGTCGGTAAGAATAACCAAGCCGTTCGCTGCGGGTCGTTATGAAGTAACGAATGCTGAATATGCAACTTTTATCGATGCTACGGGATACGTGCCCACGAATGCCTGCGTCACTTGGGGTGGCCGTGATGCTGTCGATGGAGTCAGTTGGCGAGAGCCGCGTATCGGGCCAACGCCAAAGCCAAATGACCCGGTTGTTTGTGTCGATTGGAACGATGCCAAGGCCTATACACTTTGGCTCGCTGGTCATACTGGAAAACGCTACCGCATGCTCACAGAAGCGGAGTGGGAGTACGCCGCAAAAGCTGGATCGAAAACGGTTTGGCCATGGGGCGACGACGAGAATGTAGTTTGTGAATACGGTAATGTCTTTGATCAGTCTGGCTTAAAAGAGCCTCGCTCTACATCGAACTCAAATGCTGCTGCGCGGGCGGCGAGTTGTGACGACGGATTTATGCTGGTCGCTCCAGTTGGCCAATTCAAACCAAATGCTTTTGGCCTATTCGATACAATTGGTAATGTTTGGGAGTGGACGGAAGACTGCTCACTCATGCTGTATACGGATGGCCCACTTGATGGCTCAGCGTATCACTCGGTGTCCGCGTGTGAAAAACGGGCCGTTCGAAGCGGGAGTTGGAGATCGAGGATGTCACGGCATAGACCGACATTTCGAGGCCGTGACCCTGCAAATTTAGCCTACTACATCTTTGGATTCCGCATTGCGAGAACCCTAAACTAACGTTTTATGTTTTAAAAACGGAACCGCACGGTTACGGCACCTGTGTGGCCTGTGTACCCGCCACCTTTTTCACCGTCATAGTCGAAGGACACTGTTGCGTGTTCATTCTTATAGAATACGCCGAGCCCGACAGAGAATAAGCCCTGTGTGTTTGCGCTGCGTTGGAGAACAAATGGCGTGCCACCAGCGGCGAACGTAAGTTCCAAATCCTGTGTGCCAGTCATGAATTCGCGTGTGTAGTTGGTGCGCAATTCAAACTCGAAGCTCGTGTTATCTTCACTGTTAAATGATTTGCGGCTGGCTAGCCCGAGGCTGCCGCGTAAAGAATCGGTATTGCTCGATGCAACATTTAGGTTCAGCCCGTTGCCGCCACCTTCCTCTATATAGGAACCTTGGTGAAGGTATAGATACTGAACACGCGCGGTTGGAATGAAGCTCAGTGTGTCGCGACGAACGCCAAGGGCCAGTTGCCACGCCGTGCTAAATTGGTAGCCGTTCCAGTCGCCGGTTGATGTTCTATCAATGTCGTCAAACCTAATGTTGCGTTCGCTGTTAAAGGAGTCGTAACCCAAGGTCACACTGCCCTGCAGGTTGCGGATCTCATCGCCCATACGAATGTATCCGTTAAGCTGCGAGCTACTAAATTCTGACGGCTTGTCTACAGACGTCAGCTCGTCGGGAAAGCTCCAAAGCTGCGTGTAGGCTATGCCCGCGCGAGCAAGCCGGCCTACTTGGCGGTCTGTGCCGATGGCAATGCCGCCTGACCAAGTTGTATATCCGAGTTGATCGACATCAGCAGATTGCTTGGCGTAGTGCCCCATTGGCTGAATCCATACGGACGGCTTGTCTCTATAAAAACCGACTGCTGGAACGCGGTCGAGGCGGCGATTGATTGCGCCTAGAGCCATGTTTTGCTGGTCTAGGGCAGCTTGCATGATGGCGTTGCTGGTGTCCGGCAGGATCTGCCGCAGGGCACTTTCGAAGTCAGTCTGCGCCGTGATCGCAGCAAGACCAGAGAAGAACTCTGTATCTGCGCTTAAGCCACCCGCAGCCCCCTCATACAGAGCGCCCATATTGCCGGCGAGGCCAAGGTCAGCTGCTGTTCTGCGCGTGACTTCAAGAAGAATGGCATTGGCATTTGTCGAGTCCGGCAAGACGCGAATGTTGTGCATGTAAGAGGTGTCGGCAGGGACGGCAGCTGTTGCAACCAGTGAGGTGTTCAGTTGTCCGGCCTCAACCAATGTGAAGACCTGCTGATCACTGACAAAGTTCTTTAAAATGGGAACGATCGTGGTGTCGGCGGCTAAGGTGGCAACGCCACTTGCACTTAGGGTCCCAGCACGATTGTTGACGCCATCAACTTCAATACGCAGTGTTGTTCCACCCTGAATGTCGAGCGTACGGAACGATGCGCCGGCATCGGACAAAACCGTCCAGTCACTGTTCGAAACTGTGAGGTCAATGATTGAACCAGTTTCTGCGAAACCGGCGGACAATGTCGTATTACTGATAGTCGCAATCTTTGTGCCCGTCGTGAATGAGAATGTTCCGGCGACAGAGGTGTCAGAGAGTGAAATCGTATCGTTGCCGCCGCCAAGGTAGATGAGCGACCCGTCTATGGAGCCGCCCGTAACTGTGAATGTGTCGTTGCCATCTCCGAGATAGATATCACCAGCCATGGTGCCAGAATTGAAAAACGTGAAATCACTAGTCGACGTTCTAACGTCAAGTGCTGTGGTTGTTCCTGTTGATCCATCGCGAATGAGAGCAAGGACGTCGCCGGTATTTGAGAAGCTCGTTAGTGTGCCCGCATTATCGACAATCGCGAACGCGCTAGAGCCTGAACCCGCAGCGTTGGCTGAAATGATGCCCGTGTTGACCAGGCTGGTAAGTGAACCGCTTTGCTCGACAATAATGGCCGTCGCGTTTCCACCAAGAGCGCTAATGGTTCCTTCGTTAATATCCTCTTCGGAATCACTTGTGATTGCGAGAATGTCGCCGCTATTGCTGATCGTTGGAACTGTGGCATTGGCCCCAATTCTAAGTGTTATCGCAGATGCATCAGTCGCGCCTGCGCGAAGGTCGCCGCCATCGTTGCGTAAGCCGCCAGCTAGGGTCGTGGAGTAGATTGTTCCACCTGAAACAAGGCCTTCAATAACGATACCTTCAGAGGCAATTCCCTCTGTTGAGCTGCCGGTCGAAATGATGCCTTGGTTTAAGATGGCAAAGGCGCTGTCACCGGTTCCGATCGCACCAAGTGTAATGCTGTTGAGCGTGCCACTGGGGCCGCCAGGTCGAACGCGTAGGGCCGGCCCTGACCCCGTAGCGCTCACACCGGCGTCCGTGATGCTCGCCGCTGGGTCATCAGCCGTTAAGCTAGGCTCAAGAGCTTCTGTGACCTGATTGCCGGAGTTAAGAAAACCAGAGCCGACCGAGTTTGCGATCCATAGACCGGCTTCGCCGGATTTCTCTGGGACGATATTGAAATCGACGTCGCGGCTTTCTGCTGCTCCTGCGTTAATTGCCCCATCGTTTGTGATTCCACCTGAAACAGCGCCGCCAACGTACATGCCAATACTATTGATTCCGGCCGCATTGAGCGTCCCACCATTGGAAATGTCGCCAGTTATCGCTCTGTTTAAATTGAGGCCTGTGGAGTTGTCTCCAATCGTAATGATACGACCATCATTGACGACAGACCCGGTCAACGTTGTATCGAGAAGAATTCCCGAAGATGCATTACCGCCAACTTCAATGGAGCCGCTCGCACTGTTGTTGATGGATCCAATCAGTCCACCAGGGCCATTAATGCGGATGCCAAAATTGTTGACAGATGTATCAATCAGGCTGCTGTCCGTCGCTGGGCCCGGAATCGATATGAGATTATTATTTGTGATCCCGCCAGTAATGTTGCCGACAGATCCATCAACTAAAATGGCGATCGCGTCAGACTCCGACGCCATCTGAATCTGCCCATTATTCGTTAGGCTGTTATCACTGTTGATGGTGACCGCAATACCGCTATCTAGTTCTAAGATGCCACCCGAATCGATAAGGATGTCGCCGGCACCGTTTCCGTCCCCGGTCGCGGTTGTAACGCCAGAAGTTTGGCTGTCTGTGATGGTGAGATCATCTGCTAAGGCAACGTTGGTGGTTACAAAGCCAATGGCACTTAATGCCGCGATTTGCAGTTGGCTAGACAGCTTGTGTTTGGTGAAACGCATGCGAACCATCACTCTTTTTATTGTCTCCCCACGGCTGTTAGGGCCGCAGGCAAATCCCCTGTTGAAAGCTTGAGCCAATGTAGACACGCCTTGAGGCGGTCAAGTCAATCCATCCGTGCAGTTGTCTAAGGTCTTTATTGGCGAAATGTGGCAGAATTTGGCCGAATATTGAGGTCCTAACCTTGCTAAGGACTATTAAGCCAGAGCTGGGCCATCGGCTGTATCAGGGTCCCCAGGCATTCTACCAGGAGATTTCCAGCGAACGATGAGCGCGAACAAAAAGATCAGGGAGTTAATGCTGCCAACCATGACGAAGACTGAGCTTGGTGAAACTTCATCAAATAGCCACCCGCCTATCACTGAGCAAAAAAGAATACCGATGGCTCCAGAGATGTTGAATCCACCGATTACGGCTCCGCGTTCAGCCACTGGCGCTTCCTGACCGACAAGAGCCTGTGAGCCAAAGAAGGCCGAAATTTGTCCGATGCCAAGCAAAATGACGAAGGGCAGGGCGCTCTCGCTCGTTGGGTCTGTAACGAAACCCATTCCCAGATACCCCAGAGCCGCAAGTAACATGCAGAACGCGAGGAACCCGGTGCGATTAAAGCGGTCAATAAAGAACACTATAATTATGGTCCACAGGAGAGCTGCAGATTGTGCAGCGACAAACGCAAGGGTGGATTTTCTCGTCGCATCCGCTGTGGTTAACCCCTGCTCAACGCCGACGCTTGTACCCCAAAGCGTTAGAAATGTTCCGAGTATGACTAGATCACCGCGCGCAATAAACGCTGCACCATAAGACAATGCAATTCTCGGGTTGCCAAAGCCCTGTTTGACCGCACTTATGGCGAGATCTTTGATGGGCGGTTTTGCCTCGTCGTGAACAGGTGTGCCTTCTTTAAGACCAATCCATAGAACTATAGTCGATAAGACGCAGAGTCCTGCGATGAGCCAATGCACCAGTTCTCCTGCGTCGGCTCCATCCATCCCACCAGATACAAAGCGGTCCGGCAGCGACCCAAACACTCTATTGATAAAGACCACGCCGAGGCCGTTCATCGCGCCAACGATGCCCACAAGTTTTCCGCGGGATGCTTCTTGCGGGTAATCTGTAACAATGGTTGCCAGCATGCCGGTCGAGGTGGCGATGCCGATTGCATATATGATTCTGTACAGGGTCAGTTCCAACACAGTATCCGCCGTCGGATAGAGTGCGTAGCCCAACCCCATCGTAAGAAAGCCGAAGAGGTAGACTGACTTGCGACCAATGCGATCAGCTGCAATGCCAACTGGGCCAAAAAGTATGAGTGTGACGATCTCTGTCCAGAAAACGAGATTGCCGGTAACTGTTCCCTGGTCCCCGGCTGGAACCTTTAGGATTTCAATGAGAACGTATGGTGTGCCAATACCGATAAAAGTGAGGAGGCCTATGGTAAAGAAAGCGGCATACATGAGGGTCCATGTGTTGCCCTTACTTACGCCTGGCGACAGCCACACCGGTCCAAATTTGTTACAGTTTGTGTCGACCGACATCGCCAAACTCCCTCAAGTAACTGTGCCTCACGCCGATGTGTGAGGCTAAGTGCTTTTCCTGTCCGGTCAGGTAGAGTACATGGCAGATACTATGACTGATACCGTAGAAAAAACCGTGTCCGTTAAGATGCATCCGAAAACAAATAGGAACCGCTGGCTCAAGCCTGTCGTCTTTATATTATGTATGGGTCCGTTTGCTCTGCTTGTGGTCCGTGCATTAACTGGCGACCTCGGGGCCAATCCAATTGAAGCCATAACCCGTGATTTGGGCGACTGGGCGCTGAGGTTTCTCCTCATAGCGCTGGCCGTTACTCCCGTGCGTCTATTGACGGGGTGGAGTGTGATTGGGCGGTTCCGCCGCATGCTGGGGCTATTCGCGTTTTTCTATGTTGTGTTGCATCTGTCCAGTTATGTCGGGCTCGACCAGTTCTTTTTTTGGTCGGGTATCTGGCAGGATATCGTCAAGCGGGTCTATATCACCTTAGGAATGGCAGCGATCTTGATGCTTACCCCTATGGCGATTACGTCGACAGACAAAATGATCAAGCGTCTGGGAGGTAAGCGCTGGCGTCGTCTTCACCGGATGGCATACCCAGCAGCAATTCTAGGCGTGATCCATTTTTTTATGATGCTTAAGGCCGACTACACTGAGCCGACGATCTATGCGGTTATTCTGGCCGGTTTGTTCGGGGTCCGTATATACAAAAAATGGGCCTGAATTTGGGGCTAGAGGCAAGATTCGTGGCTTGTCGTTTTTCTGTGATTGGCCCTCGCGCTGTATATATTCATATCTCCGGACAGCAATTCTAAGGCCGACTTGGTTGGAAAGCTCCAAGGACAAACCGCGGCACTGCACCGTCAAACGCTTGCTGGGTTTTATGAGGTTGGGGACAACGTTAGCCATGGCACGACCTTCCTCGGAAAGAGGGTGGGGAATTATGGTTTTTAATCGAAACTAATGGTACGAGACGCTAGTGGTTAGGTCAAAGTAATTCTGGCGCGGTAAACGGCTCATATGAATCAAGTGAACTGTGGCGCAAGCCCTAGGCTTTTCGCAGACGCGCGGCTAAACTCCTCCTACACAAATGTGCGTGATTAAGAGTTGGGGTTGTTGCGCACAGGGTAGGTTAAATTCTACGCCGCAAAATAATATCGATGGCAGGACAAAAAAAAGTCGCAAAAGAACTTAAAACAGACGTTCTTTCGTCATTCAGCCCGCTAGCTGAAATGGTGTCAGATGGGGTATGCCTTTGCGACTCAACGACTTTGTTAGACATCAACCGTGCTGGCCTGGAACTGCTTGGCTTCACGGGAAAAGACACGCCTATTGGCAAGCCCTTCACGAACCTGATTGCCTCTGGCGGGCGCAAGACACTATCTGAAGGCGTGTCGTCCTTGGCGCAAAGCGCGGCGACGAAGCGTTTGGATATTGCGGGGGCTGATGGACGTATTTGGGCCGCAGATGTTCAAGCGACAACACTTGAGAAGCTGACGGATGAAGATCGCGTTCTCGTAATTTTTCGTCCGATCAATCCAGTGTCTGGTCAAATGCGCCAAATCCTTGAGGCAGCGAATGAAGGCATTATTGGTGTTGATCTCGATGGTCATATTTGCATCGCCAATCCGACGGCTGCTGAAATTTTGGATCGAGACCTAAGTGCGTTGCTATGCATGTCTATCGATGGGGCACTCATTGTCGGAACAGGCAGTGATCAAGCAGGCCAGCCGCTGCCCGTTTTAGCAGATATGCAACGAGGCAAATATTACGTTGTTCAAGAAGCACGCCTTGCGCGCGGGGATGGGATGTCTTTTGAAGCAGAGTATGCGATCGCCCCGATGCGCGAAAACAAAGAGACAACCGGCTACGTTCTGACACTGCGAGACGTTACAGAGCGTAAGCAGGCAGAGTCTGAACTACGATTGGCGGCCACTGTCTTTGATCACACCAGCGAGGGGCTGCTGGTTGCGGATTCAGGGGAGCGGGTGACTAAGGTTAATAGGGCTTTTACCGCGATTACAGGGCTGTCCGAGAAAGAGGTGGTTGGCCAGCCCATTCGCTCAATTCTTTTTTTCGATGACAAAGTTTATCGAGACACAATGACTGATCTGCAAAAAAACGGACAGGTCGAGTGGGAGCAATGTTGCAAGAATAAGGCTGGAGACCGATACGCGGCTCGGCAGGCTTTGTCTCTTGTGCGGGACGCTGATGGCGAGGTGCAGCAATTCGCTGCGATTTTAAATGACATCACCGAGCGGAAGCTTGATGAAGAACAAATTCGGTATCAGGCTAACTATGATCAGTTAACGGGTATTCCTAATCGCGCGTTGTTTATGGATCGCCTGGCGCGGCTGGTTATCGAGAGTCGCCGTACGAAGACGAACATTGGCTTGATGTTCATCGATCTCGATGGGTTTAAAGCGGTCAACGACTCCTTGGGTCACGATGCTGGAGACCTCCTGCTGAAGCAAACAGCGGATCGCTTAAATTTCTGTGTTCGTGAATCCGATACCGTCGCTCGATTGGGCGGCGATGAGTTCACTGTGATTATGCCCCTGATTGATAGTATCGAAAGTACCGTTGTGGTTGCCGAACGTATTCTTCAGTCGCTGACGGATCCATTTGATTTGGATGGTCAAGAGGGCCGAATCTCTGCGTCGATCGGGATCTCCATATATCCCGAGCAGGCTGATGACGACAAACAACTGCTTCACAAAGCGGACGTCGCGATGTTCCACGCCAAGTCACAAGGTAAGGCGAACTACCAGTTTTACCGCGATGGATTGGAAATTGAGGGCGTGCCTGAGCGTGAGGCTTAGTAATACGCTCCAGGCCCCTTGCAATCCGATGCCCGGTCCGCCAAAACCCCATTATAATTTAACCCATTCATTCTCGATCCAGGCCCCTCATGACTGATTCAAGCTCCCAAGTGACTCATGATCAGATGGCAAACGCCATCCGCTTCTTATCTGTCGATGCCGTTCAGAAGGCGAATTCCGGCCATCCTGGAATGCCCATGGGCATGGCTGATGTGGCAACGGTGTTGTTCACAAAATTCATGAAATTTGACGTGGCTGACCCTAGGTGGCCCGACCGAGACCGCTTCATTTTGTCTGCCGGTCATGGCTCGATGCTGTTGTACAGCTTGATGTACCTGACTGGCTCCCAGGACATGACGATCGAGCAGATCAAAAACTTCCGTCAGCTCGGCAGTATTACGGCGGGTCATCCAGAGTTCGGCCATGCATCTGCCGCTGAAACAACGACCGGTCCACTCGGGCAGGGGTTAGCAAACTCTGTCGGTATGGCGCTGTCAGAGCGCATGCTTGCCGCGCGGTTTGGGTCTGATGTTGTCGATCACTACACTTATGTGATCGCCGGAGACGGTTGTCTCATGGAAGGTATAAGTCACGAAGCCATTTCGCTTGCTGGTCACCTGAAACTCGGGCGACTCATCGTTCTGTTTGACGACAATAAAATAAGTATCGACGGGCCGACCGATCTCACGGTTTCTGATGATCAGGTCGCAAGATTCGCGGCATCCGGATGGGACACATCAAGTGTTGATGGTCACGATGCTGAATCCGTGGAAGCAGCAATTGAGCAGGCTCGGTTATCAGACAAGCCGTCGCTTATCGCGTGTCGGACGACCATTGGCTTTGGTGCACCCAACTTGGCGGGGACCTCCAAGACTCATGGGGCTCCATTGGGTGATGAAGAAATTGCTGGTGCCCGTGAAGCGCTAGGCTGGGACGCGGCACCATTTGAAATTCCTAGTGACGTTTTAGCGGCGTGGCGTGAGGCTGGTGCGCGTGGCGGACAGGCGCGGGCAACATGGCTCAAAGATCACGCGTCATTGGCGGCTGATCGCCAATCTGAATTCGACCGCACAATGTCAGGCGCGTTGCCGACAGGATGGGAGTCTGCCATCGCGACGGTTAAGGCGACGGCTGTTAAAGATGCTCCGAAGATGGCGACGCGAAAAGCCTCTGAAGTGGTTCTCAAAGAGCTTACGAAAGTGATGCCAGAAATGGTCGGTGGGTCTGCTGACTTAACTGGCTCTAACCTTACTAAGGTTGATGCCCTTAGCCCCGTGACGTCTGAAGATTTTTCAGGTGGCTATATTTATTGGGGCGTGCGGGAACACGGAATGGCGTCAGCCATGAATGGCATGGCGCTACATGGTGGCTTCATTCCATTTGGCGGCACGTTCCTTGTGTTTACGGACTACTGCAGGCCGGCCATTCGTCTATCTGCATTGATGCAGAAGCGCGTCATTTACGTCATGACTCACGACTCAATTGGTCTGGGTGAAGATGGGCCAACTCACCAGCCGGTGGAGCATTTAGCGAGCCTTAGGGCGATGCCGAACGTTCTTGTTATGCGTCCAGCTGACCTTGTAGAGACAGCCGAATGTTGGGGGGTTGCAATTGCGCAATCTGACCGTCCGTCGGTTTTGGCTCTGAGTAGGCAAGGCCTGCCAGCTCTCCGGTTAACAGATACGGCGGACAATTTGTGCGCCAAAGGCGGATACGTTCTGTCGGAATCTGACGGCCCTCGACAAGGGACAATTATTGCGACTGGGTCCGAAGTATCGTTGGCGATTGACGCGCAGAAAGAGCTGAAGCAGCAGGGCGTTGCTGTGGCTGTGGTTTCCATGCCGTGTTGTGAATTGTTTGATGAGCAGGATGACTCTTATCGGGCGTCCGTTCTTGGCACTGGGCCAAGGGTCGCAGTTGAAGCCGGTATCACGTATGGTTGGGAGCGGTATGTCGGTGATAGCGGCCATATCGTTGGTATGTCATCATTCGGTGCCTCGGCGCCAGCCCCTGAACTGTACGAGCACTTTGGTATTACATCTGAGGCTGTTGTGGACGCGATAAAAGTGCGTCTCTAAGCCCTGTTGAGGAGCATATCGATATGACGGTTAAGATCGCTCCATCTATTCTTTCTGCTGACTTCGCGAAGCTTGGCGAGGAAATTCAGGCTATTGATAAAGCTGGCGCAGATTACATTCACGTCGATGTCATGGATGGTCATTTCGTTCCAAACATCACGATTGGTCCGGCTGTCGTTAAGGCGCTGAAGCCACACACCACCAAACCATTCGATGTTCATTTGATGATAGACCCGGTCGATCCGTACATTGCGGCCTTTGCAGACGCTGGATCTGATATCATTACGGTTCATGCAGAAGCCGGAAAGCATCTGGACCGAACGCTTCAGTATATTAAGAGTCTTGGGGTTTCTGCAGGCGTATCGCTTAATCCTGCGACTCCCCCGGACGCCGTCGCGTACGTCCTGGACAAAATTGACCTTGTGCTCGTCATGTCCGTCAATCCGGGTTTCGGCGGCCAGTCCTTTATCCAATCGCAAATTGCCAAGATCAGTCGCTTAAAAGACATGATCGGGTCACGGGATATCGAGATCGAGGTCGATGGCGGTGTTAATGCAGAAACTGCAAAATTGTGCATTGATGCTGGCGCGAATGTCTTGGTCGCAGGGAGTGCTGTATTCAGCAGCGCGGACTACGCAGGCAACATTGCAGCTCTTCGAAGCTAACTGTCTCGACTTACTCGCTGTCGTAGGCGACGAGCGTGTGACACGGGATGTCGAACCGGTCGCGGCCATTTAAGAACGTTAGTTCGATAAGGCACGCCGCGGCAACGACATCTGCGTTTGACCCAGATAAAAGTGAAATTGCCGCTGCCATGGTTCCGCCCGTGGCAAGTAAATCATCGACAACAACAACGGTGTCACCGTCTTTGACAGCATCGTGTTGAATTTCGATAGCATCCGTTCCGTACTCAAGCTCATATTTGTGAGCCATCGTTTCTCCTGGAAGTTTACCAGGTTTGCGCAACATTAAGACGCCACATTCAAGGGCAATCGCAAGTGGTGCCGCAACAAGAAATCCACGGGCATCAATTCCAGCAATGTAATTAGGGTTGTGAGGCCGGATGGTGTTGGCCAGTTCATCAATCGCGGCTCGCCATGCTTTTGGGTGGCCAATCAAAGTTGAAATATCAAAGAAGTTGATTCCAGGTTTGGGGAAATCTGGAACCTGCCGGATATGGTCTTTAAAATTCATAACACTCTCTGCGTACTCTATTTCTATTAAGGTTCACATTACTGGGGCTTTATCGCTCGCACTACAGCTTTAGACGAACACCTTCGAATTCGCTCCAGTGAAATCGAAGGTAGTGGTCAGCACGGGATCATCGATCGCATAGTTCTTGGGGGCCTGACGGGGGCGTTTCCCTCTAGAGCATAGAAAAATCGTACAATTGCAACCTAATGGTGGTCGTGTGCGTTGTATTTATGGAGTGTGCAGGCCAAGAGGCCACCTTTTGAGGCGTTTTTCGAGGATGAGCTGCGTTGTCCCTACAAATAGCAAATCGATTGTACGGCGGTAGATTTACAGTAAAATACGAGTATTCGTGGTTCATCTATGCAACCACAACAAGATTACTTAAAGCCAGGCCAGTATTGGCATGAGTGCCCTTGGTTTAGATAAGCGGGTAAAGCGATTTTGATCGCTAAATTGCTCGCAGAGATGACGAGGAGTTTGAGTGTGACGGCAGACCGCCTCACGCAGAGTGATGTCGAGCGTTTAGCTTCAGGTTGTTCTTCTGAGGCGCGTGCTGAGACCGCGGCTAAAGTGGCCAGTGCCTATAGCAGCATGACATTCACCAAATCCGAACTTGATCTTGCGCAGGATATTTTCCGGCTCATGGTCAACGACGCGGAAATGCGTGTGCGTGAAGCCTTGTCGATCAATCTAAAAAGCACCCCGTTGCTGCCCCGCGATATCGCGATGACGTTGGCGCGCGATGTTGATTGTGTTTCTGTTCCGATGCTCCGCGCGTCTGATGTTCTGACGACCGAAGACCTAATCGAAATCGTTCAGAGCCAAGATCCCGAAAAGCAGCACGCTATCGCGAGCCGACCGACGATCCATGCAGACGTTGCAGACGCGTTAGTGGGGCAGGGAGAACAATCTGTTGTTGCGAGGCTGGTTTCTAACCCTGGTGCGCATCTAACTGAGCCTTGCATTCATAAAGTTGTTGATCGCTTCGGCGACGTGGAGGCCATACAAGAGCGGTTGGTGAAACGGCCCATATTGCCGGTTACTGTTGCTGAGCGACTGGTCACTAAGGTTGCGAATCACCTTCGCGGTGAGTTGTTGTCACGACATAAAATTTCTCCTGATCTGGCGGCAGACTTGGTTCTGCAAAGTCGTGAGCGCGCGACTGTGGGCTTGGCGATGGGCGCGACCGATGACGAAGTCGAAGCGCTGGTTGGTCAACTCGCTATTAATGACCGTCTAACCTCGTCTTTAGTGTTGCGCTCAATTTGCATGGGTAATTTGAAATTCTTCGAGCACGCTCTGGCCCGTATGGCGGGTGTGCCGATAGAGAATACGCGCTTGCTCATTCACGACCAAGGTGGTTCAGGTTTAGATACGTTGTGTACTAGGGCTGATTTCCCAGTCGCTATTCGCCCAGCAATTAAATCTGCTGTTTCGGTAATTGCTGAAACAGAATTTGATGGTCGCGATGGTGAAGCGGAACGCTATAGTCGCCGTGTTATCGAGCGCGTCTTAACGCAGT
>Ga0055584_100002125_pt1 | contig 19538 bp, 15 predicted proteins | sample OSDHelmetaG_FD_58716 | JGI IMG/M metagenome (GOLD analysis project Ga0055584, IMG submission 58716) | Pelagic marine sediment microbial communities from the LTER site Helgoland, North Sea, for post-phytoplankton bloom and carbon turnover... | ecosystem: Environmental > Aquatic > Marine >... | reverse complement strand
AATCTGTTGCGTAGAGTCATAGAATCTCTATCGCGATATACCGTTCATCCTGAACATAAACTAGACCCACCGATGACATATGTCATTTGATGCGCTTGATCAAACGTAATACGATTACCGTCCTATTCGAATTCAGACACTAAGAAAAGGACTGCCACATGCCCAGTTACCGCACAAAGGATATCCGTAATATTGCTCTTGTTGGTCATTCAGGATCAGGAAAAACCACACTTGCCGAGGCATTACTGGTCAAATCAGGTGCAAAAGGCGAAGCTGGCACAGTTGAGCGTGGCACGACCACCATGGATCATGATCCAATCGAGAAGACCTACCAGCATTCTCTCGAATCAGCCATGGCCAGCCTGAATTATCAGGGCATGCATCTGAACCTGATCGATACCGCAGGCATCCCCGATTTCCGTGGACCAACGCTTGCAGCCATGACGGCAGTCGAAACGACCGCGATCGTGGTTAATGCTCATTCTGGAATTGAGCAATCCACGCGACGCCTGATGCGCAGGGCTAAACAACGACGCCTGTGCCGGATGATCATTATTAACCGGATCGATGTGGAAGATTCAGATTTGACCCAGTTGGTTAACGATCTGCGTGAAGAGTTCGGACCAGGCTGTCTTCCGGTCAATTTACCGGCTCAAAACCTGACCAAGGTTCGTGACTGCTTTTTCCAAACCGAAGGCGACACGGATATTTTTTCTTTAGCAGAGGCACATGATGCCATCATTGATCAGGTCGTTGAGGTCAATGAAGAGTTAATGGAAAAATTTCTTGAGGGTGAGGATTTATCGCGTGAGGAACTGCATTCCGCATTCGAACAGGCTCTTCGCGAAGGTCACCTTGTTCCTATTTGTTTTGTATCTGCCCATAGCGGGGCGGGTATTGTCGAGTTGTTGGACTTTTTCAATAAACTGGCACCAAGCCCAAGAGAAGGTAACCCGCCACCCTTTATAAAAGGCGAAGGTGAAGATGCAGTCGATGTTAGCATTACCTCCAACTCCGGTGACCATGTAGTCGCACATGTATTCAAAATCACCAATGATCCGTTTGTGGGAAAACTATGTGTTTTCAGGATTTACCAGGGTACTGTCCGGCCCGATTCGCAGTTGCTTATTGGTGACGCCCGCAAGCCTTTCAAAGTGGGTCACCTGTTTAAAATCCAGGGCGGCAAACATGCTGAAATTGACGCCGGTTTACCAGGCGATATTTGTGCTGTGGCCAAGGTTGATGAAATCTTCTATGACGCGGTCTTGCATGACTCTCATGATGAGGACCGCTACCACCTGCTTCCATTGGATTTCCCGGAGCCCATGTACGGTCTGGCCGTGAACACCAAGAGCCGTGGTCAGGAGCAAAAACTCTCAACCGCCCTTCACCGCCTGCAAGAGGAGGACCCTTGTTTCGTAGTCGAGCATAACCAGGAACTCAACGAAACTGTTATGCGCGGCCTGGGCGAACTGTATATGCGTGTCACCCTGGAACGTATGCTGGAACGGTACAACGTTGAAGTCACAACACGTACTCCGAGGATCGCTTACCGGGAGACAGTTACACGCGCGGCAGAAGGACATCACCGGCATAAAAAGCAAACTGGTGGTGCTGGTCAGTTCGGCGAAGTCTTCTTGCGTATACGACCTAAACAGCGTGGCAAGGGCTTTGAGTTCATAGACAAAGTGGTTGGCGGGTCAATACCCTACAACCTGATTCCCGCAGTGGAAAAAGGCATCACACATGTGATGAAAGAAGGTGCTATATCCGGTTATTCAATGCAGGATATTGAAGTCACTGTTTACGATGGTAAATATCATCCGGTGGATTCAAAAGAAATCGCGTTTGTCACCGCCGGCCGCCATGCTTTTCTTGACGCGATCAAGAATGCCGGACCACAGATACTGGAACCCATTGTGAGCGTCGATGTGACCGTTCCCGATTCATTTATGGGTGACATTACCGGAAACCTGGCAAGCCGACGGGCTCGTATCAGCGGAACTGAAACTCTTCGTGGCGGACAGGTCACAATTCAGGCCGATATCCCATTGAGTTCTCTTGCCGATTACCACACCGAGTTGAAAAGTCTCACTCAGGGCCTGGGAAGCTACTCGATGGAATTCAGCCATTACGACCCGGTTCCATCCAGTGTTCAACAGGATCTGATCAAGGAATTTAAATCAAAAGACGAAGAGTAGAGGATTCTATTTCTTCGGATTTCTTGAACTGTAAGCGGTGACAGTCACACTGTCACCGCATCCGGTCAGGTGTTTTCCGATTTCTCCCAATAGACCCGGGACAATTTGCGAATCTCATGTGCTCTTTTGGGTTTCAGAAATTACAAAAGGGATAGTGCCACTTAAGGGTTACCGTATTCCGCTGAGCAGCCTTAGAATATACATGTCATTTTTGTCGCTCCCTTTTGTTTGGAAACAACCCTGCGTTTTGTGAAAGATGCAACGAACCTACCTGGTGTCAGTCTCCGCCAGGCCACGGGGAAATCCCGGTATATCGGCAGGACATCCAGGGGAAAGCAATAAAAAATTCATCACACAATGAGCACCACATGGCCGGTAAATGGGTAGAATAACCCGCCGGGATATGTTGTCCTGAAGAGAGGTATAAAACGTCATCATGCCAAAGGAACCATTGAAAATCTGCCTTGCCTCCTCGGAGTTCACCCCCTTGGCTAAAACCGGGGGTCTGGCTGACGTAGCTTCAGCCTTATCGGTATTTCTTGGAGGAAAGGGTCACGATATTCGCGTGCTGATCCCGCTCTATTCTTCCATCGATACCTCAGCCCTTGAAATTACGCAGGTTGAATATTTGCAGAACCTGCCCATTAAAATGGGACCGCATCAGTTTCACTATTCCATCGATACCGCCAGGTTGCCTGGCACGGAACTGTCAATCTACCTGTTGCGTTGCCCACAGCTATATGACCGGCCCGGTGTTTATACCTCGGATGACGATGAACACTTGCGGTTCATCCTGTTATCAAGGGCCGCAATCGAAATGTGCCAGCAGATGGGGTTTGCACCGGATATTTTTCACTGTCACGACTGGCACACTTCATTGATCCCGCTTTATCTGAAAACCAGGTATTCCTGGGATCAGCTTTTCCACAACACGCATTCGGTGCTGACCATTCATAACATTGGCTACCAGGGCGTTTTCAGCGCAGACATACTCCCTGATCTGGGTCTGAGGCACGAAACGGACAAGCTGCACCAGGATGACCTGGCAAGCGGTATGATCAACCTTTTGAAAACCGGTGTGCTTTATGCAGATTCACTCACCACAGTAAGCCCAAACTACGCAGAGGAAATATTGGGTCCGGAATACGGCATGGGATTACAGGATATCCTGCAACAACGCCGTCACTCACTGGTCGGTATTCTGAATGGTGTCGATTACAAGGAGTGGAACCCTGCCAAAGACCCCTTGATTCCGCATACCTTTGACAAGCGCCGTATCGCGGGCAAGAAGAAAAACAAACTGGCATTGATGAAAGAACTGAATCTGGATTGCAGTGATGATATGCCGTTGATCGGAATGGTCACACGCCTGACGGGACAGAAGGGTCTCGACCTGGTTGAGCAAGTGGTGCCGGATATGATGATGCAGCGGCGCTTCGCAATGGTGATACTGGGTAGTGGTGAACCTCATTACGAACATTTTTTCAGCTGGCTACAACAACGCTATCCAGACCGGGTCTGCTTTTACCGTGGGTTTAACAACAAACTGGCCCATGAGATAGAAGCCGGCAGTGATATGTTCCTGATGCCTTCGCTATTTGAACCCTGCGGACTGAACCAGATGTACAGCCTGCGTTATGGAACCGTCCCGATCGTCCGGCGCACGGGTGGTCTGGCCGACTCTGTGCAACAGTTCAATCCATCCAGCGGCAAGGGTACCGGCATTGTTTTCAATGATTACAATGCCTCTGCGCTGGGCTGGGCAATTAACTTCGCGCTGGATTTATACCCTGACAAAACCACCTGGCGCAAACTCATGCGCAACGGCATGTCCATGGACTACTCATGGGAACAGCAGGGACAATTCTATATTGATTTTTTCTACAGCCTGTTGGGCGAATAGCATCATATAAACTGGAAAACGGTGAAAGTACATGCCATCTGAAATTAGTGATGCGTTTGGACAGCTACAGGAAAAACTGCTGCCCATATGGACAGCCTTACAGGAAGACGACAACCTTGAACACACATCCGTCATCATTCCTTCCCTGAGTGTTGATCAGGAAGAGCTCAGCAAGGTGCAGGGAGCATCGTTTTACGAAGAGCGGTTGATGTTCGCATTGATTCGTCTGCGCAACCCCAAGGCCCGTCTGATTTATGTCACCAGCCAACCGGTTCATCCGGATGTGGTCGATTACTATCTCCAATTGCTGATTGGTGTTCCTGCCGCGCATGCAAAACGGCGTCTGAAGATGCTTTGCGTTTTAGATGCAAGCACACGCCCCTTGACCGAAAAGGTATTGGAGCGACCGAGGGTGGTTGAGCGCCTGCGTGGCTGGGTCAATGAACACGGCCCGGCTTACCTGACCTGCTACAACACCACCATGCTGGAAAGGCGCCTGGCTTTGGATCTGGGAATCCCATTGAACGGTGTCGATCCACTGTTGTTACCCTTGGGCACCAAATCCGGGAGCAGGCAAACATTTGCCGCTGCAAAAGTACCCTATCCGGCCGGTTTCGAGGACCTTCATTCCGAGCAGGAAATAGTGACTGCCTTGTGTGAACTTGGCAAATTACGGCCGGATATCCATCGTGCCGTTGTCAAGATCAACGAGGGGTTTTCCGGTGAAGGAAATGGTGTTTTCACTTACCCTGATTCAAAAACCGACCCGCAAGCCATACGTCAATCACTTCTAAAACTGGAGTGGTCATCAGACAGCGAAACCATTCAATCTTTCCTGCGCAAGTTCGATCACATGGGCGGTATTGTTGAAGAAATGATTGAGGCGGAGGAAATTCGATCACCCAGCGTTCAAATGCGGATTTTTCCGGATGGAAAAGCCGTTCTCGTTTCCAGCCATGAACAGGTGCTTGGCGGAAATACCGGACAGGTCTATCTCGGCTGCCAGTTTCCGGCCCGAGAAGAGTACCGGCTGATGATCCAGGAACAAGCCGCGCGTATCGGTGAAGTTCTCAGTGAAAAGGGGGTGCTGGGACGCTTTGGCATCGATTTTCTGTTGACCCGCTCCGAGGGTGGTGACTGGCAATCCCATGCACTGGAGATCAACCTGCGCATGGGTGGCACAACCCCTCCCTATCACGCCCTCGAATTTCTGACTTCGGGCGAACTGAGTCCGGAAACCGGGATATATCACGCACCCACCGGCCAGGAAAAATTCTACAGCGCAACCGACAACCTGAAATCACCGGCTTACCGGGGTTTGCTGCCAGAAGACCTGTTTGATATTAGCATCCGCAACAAGATTCATTACCAGCCCGACAGCGGTACAGGCGTATTGTTTTACATGATCGGGGCGCTTTCACAATATGGAAAAATCGGTATGACCTGTATTGGCAACACACCAGAGCAGGCGAATGAATTGTTCAGACGAACGGTTGCCATTCTTGATCGCGAAACAGAAGTTGGTTCCCATGACCATGGTGCACTAGAACCCTTGTTTGATAACCGGGTCAATATGGAGTGAAGAGCGGAGGGGTTTCCCTGTTTTTTTGAATCACGCGGTTTTGATGAATCAGCCATTCTAGAAGATTAGTGGTACTTTCTCACCAGGAACAACAATCTCCCCAGTGTTAATACGCCGCCAATACTGGCAGCAATCCCTGGCCCAATGAGCCCTAAAGGCGGCGTAAACACATAAAACAAACTCAGGTAAACAAAGGAGCTCAAGGCATAGATACGGAGTACTGTACCGGCATCACCCAGGGCATAGGCCGCTGCACGCAGCGGTGAACCGGCGAGTTCGAATGTCGCAGCAAGCAGCATCAAGGTCATCAGGGGAGCAGCAGGCGCGTAGTCCTGACCTATGATACCCAGAATCGGGGCACCAAGTGGAATGGACAGAAGCACCATTAACAGGCCGATTGCACCGGCAACCCGCACTGCCCGGTATCCGAGCTCATGAAAACCTGCCTCTTTGTTGTGTAGCATACGGCTCAAATCCGGAAACAACACTTCGCGTAACATCAGACCGGGCTTACTCAATACAGTGGAAAAGTCATTGGCGAGACGGAACATTCCCGCACCGGCAGGTCCAAGTAGACTACCCGCAAGTAGAACAGCGAGATGTTTCGGGAGCAGGTCCACGTTCGTCTGCCAGTAAATCACACCCATAAAATGGCGAAACTCAGAGGTGGTTTCACGAAGCTCACGAAACCGAAACCCCCTCCAGATCGATTCAGACATATGCTGATGAACTTCCCTGTGTCCACGCAGGTAAATCCAGATATTTTCAAATACAAAAGCAACTGCCCAAACACCAATAAAAACCAGCATTTCCGCATCAAAATACCATGCAAAGACGACCCCGAAAAACCGGATACCGGGGCTGATCGTGTACCAGATGCCGAGCACATCGAAACGGTCATACAAACGCAAAATACCATTGGGCGTGCCGGTGGCCGTGGTCAACAAGGTCAGGCTGTAAATGGCAGCGGTCGCGACCATCTGCGTGTCCCAGTGTACGAACTTGCCGGTAATCGAAGCCGCAGCAATACCCAGCGCAGTGGCCACCATGCTGGACATCACATCAATTGAGGTCGTAATCCGGAGCAGCTTTCTCAGACCATCATTATCGCCACTGGAGTGCAGGGGCACACCATATTTGACAATGGCCTCAAATGTTCTGAAATTCAGAAAACCACGTATGGCCAGCACGTAGGTATGGAGAAGAACAACCAGGCCAAACTCAACAGGTGACAGCGCATTTGCCATCAATGCCAGAGCGACCACATTGAATACTGCAGCGATGCCCCGGCCACGCAAGACCACACCAAAATTTTTGAGTACCCGCTGTGCGTTTGTCTTCGACATCAGCGATCAGTCAATATTGGAGCTCTCGCGATAATCCGTTCATGGATTCCGCAATGATTAATCATTAGATACCGTGGTTGCCCCGAAAATCGCATATGAGCGGGCATTCGGGCCGGTAGCGACATCTTCCTCACTCAGCCACGAGCTCAATGGCCCCTGTTTGAGCCTGACAATGGCAGCGAAAAGCAGACGCAGATTGAGAATAACCGTGGTCAATACGGTCCAGAATGCGACGGCAATAAAGCCCCAATCGGGTCGGCCCACAAATACACTTAAGGTAAGCATAATCATACAGGGGTTACGTCGCGCGGTGATCAACCTGAACCAGGCATCAATTGGCCGCCAGGTAAAGACACCACAGCTTCCCAGTAGCTGAAAAATAACCTCTACGAGGCGCCCGGAAATATAGGCAATGATAATTGCCCAATTCATCTGATCCACGCTCAAACCCATGACACCGCTAAAACCGACCAGGGACCCGCCCCAGATGACATACCAGAACGGTGGGTGTATCAGGTCAATCAGGTGATCATACAAATGACCGAATTGGCTGGAATTAATGGTGACACGGGCCAGCTTTCCATCGACCGTGTCGAGAAAGGTCATGATCCAGCCAGCCAGGAGCCCCCATGCATAATAACCATAAAAAAAAAGAAAACAGGCAGCGATGACCAGTAACAACCCGATCGTTGTGACCATGTTGGGAGTAAACCCAAGGCTTGCGCAAACATGTACTGCTTTTTTTGCCGGCCTGGGCCAGACAAACTTGGTTACCAGGTCGGTAATTCCCCGGTAAGCGTTGCCATACAGTTTATTTTCAAGTTCATCTTTGCTGTCAGCAGATACACGTTCCAACAGTGGCTTGGTCGATCTGCGCAGATTGGTATCAAATGCCTTCAGGTCGCGGGGGTTTATTACTGCCAGTACATCTGGAAGTGTCCGGTTTCGATCCCGCATATGATCGATAACCTGGGCAGCGAACTCTGCATCTACAAAGGCTGCAGTCGTTTCATTTTCATATTGCAGAGCACCATTTGGATTGGCGATCACGCCTTCAATCGTGCGGTTCTCAAAAACAAATCCACCATTAAACAGCAATATTTGGCCCGTATCCGGAAGGTCATCCATATCGTCGACCCAGCTGATCTGACTGAAATCGCCTTTGATTATCTTGCCGACTTCATATAGCTGTCTACGTAGACGCTGTTCTGCATCCAGGCCCCAAACGTGTACTTGTGATATCTCAGAAACAAACGCGTAAATGGCCATGCTTTATTGCAACTCTTGTATTTGGTGCTCGAAGCTCATTGCTAAATGCCGACAACGACCGAAGTTCCAATTATAGACAGTGCGGCATTCATGGGCAAAGAAGTGTGCGTTTTTTATCACAGTACAGTCAGAGTGTGTGGATCGCAAATCTGATTTGACCCATTAACTTGATGCATTGGATCTTTATCAGCAATTCGGCGTCAGGGTGATACAATTCCGCAATCCAATCATGGGTATGCACTAAAAATGAAAAGCACACATTCTTTAACAAGCTCAGCCGTCCTCTCAGCCCTGTTGTTTTGTCTGGCTTCGCCACTGGTTGCCACAGAAAAAACCTCACCTCACTGGTCATATGAGGGTGAAGCAGGACCGGAGCACTGGGGTGAACTTTCCGCTGACTTCCTGATGTGCTCAGAAGGCTGGAATCAATCGCCAATAGACCTCGTTAATAATGTGCATACAAATGCGCCGGAACTGCAGCTTGAGTATTACAGCTCGAAACTTAATGAAATCAATAACGGGCACTCCATCCAGCAAAACATGGAACCTGGCAGTTTTCTGAGGATACCGGAGCGGAACCTGGTTACTGAACTCAAGCAGTTCCACTTTCACAGCCCCAGTGAACACACGATAGAGGGTAAATCCTTTGCCATGGAGATTCATTTCGTACACGCTGACAAAGACGGCAAACTGACGGTCGTTGGCGTACTTGTCGATGAAGGTGAAGAGCATCCGGTATTGAACCAGCTGTGGGCATTCATGCCTGAAAACCCCGGCGAAACCAGCCAAGAGCCGATAGGTATTGAAGAGACCGACCTGCTTCCACCCACGCGTGAGTACTATGCCTACAGCGGTTCGTTGACGACACCGCCTTGCACCGAAGGGGTCAAGTGGCTTGTTCTCAAGAACACGATTCAAGCATCTGCTGAGCAAATTGCAACGTTCAAGAGTAAGGTTGGGCCGGCTACCAACCGCCCCGTACAACCCATTAACGCGAGAGTAATCCTGGATTAAAACTTACCTGGCACGGTACTTGTTACGGCACCTTGGCATTCGTGACTTGATCTGATCAGCCGGTCGAATGGCGTCTATTTGAACCTGTGACCGGATTAGTCACTGGACGGCATAAACCGGAAATCATGATACCGCTGGTTCCAGCAACGAAATTCTGCCATCACCAGCATCTATTTCAGCTTCAACCCCCAAAGGGATTGTGAACTTGTTCTCGATATGCCCAATCATTGAGCCATACCAGGCAGGTATCCCCAGGGGCTTAATGTGATCATCGAGAACCTCTTCCAATGTCAATGAACCATAGCCTTTACCAGGACCACAGTCGCTGCATTTTCCGAACACAAAACCTGAAATACTACCGAGAATACCAGCCAGTTTAAGCTGTGTCAGCATACGATCAACTCGATATATCTCTTCTCCAACTTCCTCGAGAAAAAGAATACTACCTTTGAAATCCGGAAGGTACTCAGAGCCGACCATGGCAGTCAGCACAGACAGGTTGCCACCAAGTAACTTACCTCTTGCTGTCCCGCCATTGATCGTCAAAACACGATCTTTAACCCTGGCCAGATTATCACCGGATTCCCTGGGATTCTCCATGCTGAAGACCTCAGCGTTAAACAAAAGCTTCTCAACAAAGTCAGTAGAGAATTTATTCCAGGATGAAACACCGACGGGACCATGAAATGTGACCAATCCCGTCTTTGCGTTCAGGGCCAAAAGCAGGCTTGTTATATCGCTGTAACCCATCAGGATTTTAGGGTTTTTGGCGATAACGCCGTAATCCAGCAGATCAAGAAGCCGGTTGCATCCCCACCCTCCCCTTAGTGTTAGGACAGCTGTCACTTCTGCGTCAGCAAACATCCTGTTGATATCCAGCGCCCTGTCTTTGTCCGACCCGGCCAGATAGCCGCGACGGTCCAGGAGATGTTCACCGGCTTTCATTTTGAGCCCCAGCGCCGTCAACACTTCCCGCGCAACAACCACGTCATCCGGGTGAAATGTAGCACCCGCCGGATTAATCAGGCCCACGGTATCCCCTGGCTTAAGCCGGGGAGGCTTAAGGGCAGAGCCCGAATTCAAAACAGAAGCATTAGCCGCCTGGAAACGGCTGACGATCAGTCCGGTACCCAGTACTTGTAATATCTGTCGTCGGGAAATACTCACAGCAGCCTCATTATTTTTTTACTTGATCAGACCTGCTCAACGCTATCACATTTTCTTCTGTCACCCGCCAATTTACATTTCTTCAGGCAAACATTTCAATGGTTTTTTCGAGCGACTCCGCCAGAATATCAATTTCTTCAAATGTGTTGTAGACACCGAGTGATGCCCGGGCCGTCGCGGGTAGCCCGAAAAACTGGGCAACAGGCATGGCGCAATGGTGACCGGTACGGATTGCAACACCATGCAGATCAACCAGCGTGCCAACATCATTGGGGTGGATATCACCCAGTACAAATGACATAACACCGGCCTTGTGTGCAGCGGTGCCAATCATTCTGAAACCTTCAACCTGCATCAGTTTTTCAGTGCCGTAAGCCAGTAATTCTGCTTCCCAGGCTGCCACTTGGTCCATGCCAATTCCCTGCAGGTAATCGACTGCCGCCCCCAAGCCGATGGCACCTGCAATATTGGGTGTGCCTGCTTCAAACTTTCCCGGTGCATCATTGAACGTCGATTTTTCGAACGTCACATGACGGATCATTTCACCACCACCCTGATAGGGTTGCATTGCCTGCAAGTGATCGTAACGTCCCCAAAGTATGCCTATTCCGGTAGGTCCATACATTTTATGCCCGGAAAAACAATAGAAATCACAATCCAGGGCCTGTACATCGACTGCCTGGTGCGGCACCGCCTGGGCACCATCTACCAGCACCGGAATGCCCTGCTGTTTTGCCATGGCACATATTTCGGCCACCGGATTAATCGTTCCCAATGCATTGGAAACCTGGACAATCGCAAGAATTTTGACGCGCTCATTCAGCATTTCCGCCAATGCGTCCATTTCCAGTTCACCATGTTTATTCATCGGCACAACTTTCAGAACGGCACCGGTTTCCTCGCATAACAACTGCCAGGGAACAATATTGGAGTGATGTTCCATCCAGCTGATCAGGATTTCATCACCCGCCTTTAAACGTGGCCGCACAAAACTGTGCGCTACCAGGTTGATAGACTCGGTCGTGCCACGTGTAAACACACATTCCTTGTCCGAGGGCGCATTGATAAAACCTGCCGCTTTCAAACGGGCCTGTTCATAATCTTCGGTGGCTTCCTGGCTCAGCAAATGCACACCGCGGTGAATATTGGCATTGTGATTACGGTAAAAACCATCAATTGCCTCAATCACGGCAAGCGGGCGCTGGGCAGACGCTGCCGTGTCGAGGTAAACCAGTGGTTTTCCATGAACAGTGCGTTGCAGGATAGGAAAATCTGCGCGGACTTTTTCTATATCCAATACCGGGCTGTCAGTTAGTTTCGCTGGGTCGTTCATAGCATTCACTCGGCATCGGGCATGACATCCATCATGCGCTGTGAAATGACCCCCCCTAATACCGGGTCTCCCAACCTGTCACTGACGGACTGGCAGAAGGCCGTCGTCAATAACTGGCGTGCTTCCTGCTCATTCAGTCCCCGGCTACGTAAATAGAAAACCGCCAGTTCGTCCAATTGCCCTACAGTCGCACCGTGACTGGCAATTACCTCATCAGCGTAGATTTCCAGTTCTGGTTTGGTATGAACTACCGCACGTGTTGATAACAGGATATTGGCGTTCGATTGCCGTGCTTCGGATTCATCGGCACCCGGGTGTACACATACCGCGGTATTGAACACAGCGTGGCCACTGCCACCGGCAACACCACGAAAATACTGATCACTGAAACCTCCGGGGGCTACATGATCGACTTTTGCATGATTATCTACATGTCGATTGCCATCCAGAAGGTAGGCGCCATTGATACCGGACTTTGCACCGCTACCCAATAAAGAGGTATGTACATCGTGACGAACCAGACCTCCCCCGAGGTCAAAACCATAATAGGCGTACTCACTATCTGAGTGTTGTGCAATTTCAGTTCGTGTAATCAGGGCAGCGTTTTCAGATTCCTGCTGAAAGCGAACATGATGAAGCACAGCGTTTTGTTCAATAATTGCCTGCACAACGATATTGGATCCGTTGGCATTGTCATCCATGCTCTCAAACTGTTCTACCAGTTCCAGTTTTGCACCGGGTTCTAGAATCAGACACACACGTGAATTGAATAGCAGGGGCGCATCGCCCCCCCGGGTGGACCAGGTTAACGATAACCTTCCTGCATCTGTTCCGGCAGCGACATGAACAACCACGCCAGAGTCTAAAGTTGCGGTATTCAGCGCACTAAAGCCAAAGCTGGAACCTGCACCTGACAGCGGGCCGGGAAGCGATTCCAGCAAGTTCTGTAAACCGGAAACACCCTGATGCAATGCATCCGCCAGTGGTAATACGGTGAGACCGGGCTGAGGGTTGCCTGTCTGCTCCAGGAATTGCCCGTCAAGCATATCGACCTGGCACCCTGACTCTGCCAAAGGTTTTGGATTTGAAACGTCGGAAACCTGTGAACTGGACCCGGTGGCCAATTGCACTCCATTCTGGCCCATCGCACCAAGCCCGGTATATTTCCACGCTTCATCTTTACGGGTTGGTAATCCATGTGTCCGGAAATTCTGCGCACCGCTCTGGCGTAAGGTTTTCACCCACTCAGGTCCGGACCCCGAACCTTCCGGCAATGCGGATGCCAGTTGTGTGGAAAAATCGCTCATGGGTTTACCGTCTGTGCCGCAGAATCAACACCCAACGTTGCGATACCACCGTCTTCAAGCCAGGCATAACCCTGCTCTTCCAGTTTCAGCGCCAGATCCGCACCACCGGTGGCGACCAGCCTGCCATCAGCCAGCACGTGAACTTTATCCGGTACTATGTAATCCAGTAAGCGCTGGTAATGGGTCACAACGATCATTCCACGATCCTTTGAGCGTAGCCGGTTGACGCCTTCCGCAACGATTTTCAGCGCATCAATATCGAGACCGGAATCGGTTTCATCCAAAATTGCCAGTGTCGGTTCAAGTACCGCCATCTGGAAAATCTCGTTACGTTTTTTCTCACCACCGGAAAAGCCTTCATTAACAGCCCGATGCAGTAGTTCATCACCGATATGAAGAATTTCCAGTTTTTCGCGGACCAGGCGCAAAAAACCGACAGAGTCCAGTTCTTCTTCGCCGCGATACTTACGTTGAGCGTTTAAAGCAGCGCGCAGGAAATAGGTATTGTTGACACCCGGAATTTCAACCGGATATTGAAAGGCCAGAAACACACCTTCACAGGCACGTTCTTCCGGTTCCATTTCCAGCAGGTTTTTGCCATTGAACAAAATCTCGCCCTGTGTCACTTCGTAACCTTCGCGTCCGGCCAGTATATTTCCCAGCGTGCTTTTACCGGCACCATTCGGTCCCATGATGGCGTGAATCTCTCCCGCCTCCAATTCCAGGCTCAGGCCTTTGAGGATTTCTTTGCCTGCAACCGTGGCATGCAGGTCTGTGATCTTTAACATGGTTGACATAATTTTGATTCTTTCCTTAAGTGTTTCTTTAATTCAGCAAGATTTCTGTTCTGCAGGTTTTAACCTAGCCCACAGCACCTTCGAGACTGACTTCCAGCAAAGCCTTTGCCTCGACCGCGAACTCCATCGGCAGTTCTTTAAATACCTGTTTGCAAAAACCGTCGACAATCATGGAAACGGCGTCTTCTTCCGAAATTCCCCGTTGCAGACAATAAAACAACTGGTCTTCACCGATTCTCGATGTAGTGGCCTCGTGTTCTACTTTTGCAGAGGGGTTTCGAACCTCGATATAGGGAAAGGTATGTGCGCCACATTTCTTTCCGATCAGCATGGAGTCACACTGCGTATAGTTTCGTGCATTCTCGGCGCGTGGTGTCACCCTGACCAGGCCACGATAAGCGTTTTGTCCATGCCCGGCCGAAATACCCTTGGAAATGATCTTGCTGCGTGTATTGCGGCCAATGTGAATCATCTTGGTGCCGGTATCCGCCTGTTGATAATTATTGGTCAGTGCCACCGAATAAAACTCACCCACCGAATCATCCCCGCGCAGGATGCAGCTTGGATATTTCCAGGTGATTGAAGAACCTGTTTCCACCTGTGTCCATGAAATCCGTGAACGTGCGCCACGACAATCACCCCGCTTGGTAACAAAATTATAAATACCGCCTACGCCATTCTCGTCACCCGGATACCAGTTCTGTACGGTTGAATACTTGATGTCCGCATCTTCCAGCGCGACCAGTTCCACCACTGCGGCATGCAGCTGATTCTCGTCCCGCATAGGCGCAGTGCAACCCTCGAGGTAACTGACATGGCTGCCTTCCTCGGCAACGATCAGGGTACGTTCGAACTGACCGGTTTCCGCTGCATTGATGCGAAAGTAGGTCGATAGCTCCATCGGGCAACGGACACCTTTGGGAATGAACACAAAGCTACCGTCAGTGAAAACTGCGCAATTGAGCGCGGCGAAGAAATTATCACGTTGTGGCACCACCGTTCCGAGATACTTTTGTACCAGTTCAGGATAGTCGTGTACGGCCTCGGAGAAAGAGCAAAAAAGCACACCCGCCTTTTTCAACTCAGCCTTGAAAGTCGTACCAACTGATACCGAATCAAATACTGCGTCCACTGCCACGCCTGCCAGCCGGGCACGTTCGTGCAACGGCACACCCAGCTTGTCATAGGTTTCCAGAAGCTTGGGATCGACTTCGTCGAGACTCTGCGGCCGGTCCTTGTCCAATCTAGGTGCGGAATAATAGGAGATGGCCTGAAAATCGATGGGATCAATATTCAGGTGCGCCCAATCAGGCTGCTCCATTTCAAGCCAGTGCTCATAAGCCTTCAGCCGCCATTCAAGTAACCATTCAGGTTCTTTCTTGCGTGCTGAAATTGCCCTGATCACATCTTCTGACAAACCAGGAGGCAATGTCACAGATTCAATATCCGTTACAAAACCATGCTGGTATTTCTGCTCGACCATTTTGTCGATGGTGGATGTTTCGCCGCTCATATCTCAATTAGTTCCAATTAAATTTACTCACAAGTTTCATGCATTCAGCATGGTGATTTGCAATGGGTCTGAGTCTGGTTTGACCGGTTGCGCCATTTCTGCCAGTGACACACTTTCCATCGCCTTTGCGACAGCAACAGAGATACGCTGCCAGTTTCCACGCAGGCTGCAAATTGCCTCCTGCGCACACAGACCTTCTTCCACACTGCACTCGGTCATTGCAATCGGCCCTTCTATGGCTGCAATAATTTCAGCTACGCTGATGTCTTTTGCTTTCCGCTCGAGACGGTAGCCGCCATTGGCACCGCGATATGAATCGACCAGGTTCGTCTTAACCAGTAACTTCAGCACCTTGCTAACCGTTGGCAACTCCAGTCGGGATCGCTCTGCCAGGACATGAGCCGTCAGCAATTCACCATGTGAAGCTTGTAGTTCAACCATCACCATAATGGCGTAGTCGGTCATTTTGCTGATACGTAACATATTAAGCTCAAAACTCAAGTGTGGAAATTTGCCTGGTTGCATATAGTACCATATTAGTACCATTTAAAAATACCAACATTGACGTTTCATAGCTGGCCGGTTTCCGGCAAAATTCACCTCCATGGAATTATCCGGCGCAACAATCAGCTCAGCAAAAGATTTTCGTCTCGAAAATGCGCGTCTTTGGCTGCAGAAACAGGGCGCCAATCTGCAGTCCGGTTTTCACAGTGTCGCCGGTGACGCGAGCTTCCGCCGTTATTTCAGAGTACAGGTAGGTGCTGATTCACGGATACTGATGGATGCAGCACCACCCGCTGAAGATGTCAGACCATTTATCGATATTGATCAGCGCCTCAGGGCAGCAGGCTTGCATGCACCAGAGATTCTCTATGCGGACCATGCCAATGGTTACCTGCTTTTGGAAGACTTCGGCGATGTTCTGTATCGCGAGTTACTGCATGAAGACAACGCAGATACCATCTTTCCTGCCCTGTTTGATGTCCTAAAAACCCTTGCCCTGGAGGTGGATACCGAAAATTTGCCCGAGTTTGATTACAGGAAGCTGCGGCGAGACATGGATCTTTTCCTGGACTGGTACCTGGGCCACCACCGTAAATCGGTGGAAACGTCCCGGATTGACACGATTTGGGATGAATTTTGTACAAAGATCATTCAATCGGCCCAGGATCAACCCCAGTGCTTTGTTCACCGGGATTTTCATTCCTGCAACCTGCTTCAGAGCCACAGTAACATCATTGGTATCATCGATTTTCAGGATGCTGTTAAAGGTCCGATCAGCTATGACCTTATTTCGTTGATATGGGATCGTTACATCAGTTGGCCACGTCATCAAATAGAAAACTGGATGGAAGAGGTCCGGGTCTTACTCGCTCCTGATATCAAGCCAGTACAATGGCGGCGTTATTGCGATTTGATGGGTCTGCAACGCAACTTCAAAATCGTTGGTATTTTCGCCCGTCTCCATTATCGGGACCACAAAAACGGTTATCTTGAATTAATCCCACGTTTTTATGACTATCTCACCGACACTCTGAGTCGATACCCTGAGTTCAAGGAGATACTGGAACTACTGGAGCAACCTGAATGCGTGCCATGATATTGGCTGCTGGCCGGGGTGAACGCCTGCGGCCATTGACGAATACGATACCCAAACCACTGTTGGACGTTGGTGGCAAACTGCTCATCGAACACCACCTTGAGGGACTTGCGGTCGCCGGTTTTCGTGAAGTTGTGATCAACATTTCCCACCTGGGCGACCAAATCCGCGATACGCTTGGCAACGGATCCACCTGGGGGTTGAACATTCATTATTCACCTGAACCGGAGGGCGCGCTGGGGACGGGCGGGGGTATAAAACAAGCCCTGCCTCTATTGGGTGAGTCTCCCTTTACCATCATCAACGGTGATGTATTCACTTCTTACCCACTGTCAAGGCTCAGGGCCATTAAGTGCGGCCATGCACACCTGGTGCTTGTACCCAATCCTGCCCATAACTCCGCGGGTGATTTCGAATTGCGCGGCGGCTATGTGAATGCAGTTGGCGAAATACGTCATACCTTCAGTGGTATCAGCGTATATCACCCGCGCTTCTTTGAATCCGCACCCGCTGGCAATTTCTCAGTGGTACCCATGTTACAAGCAGCCATGACCCAGCAACAGGTAACAGGCGAATTTTTCAAGGGCATCTGGCACGATATAGGTACCCTGGAAAGACTCGAGGCGTTACGTAGCCAGCTGATCTGACTGTTCAGATTTCCAAAAGGTTTGAGTCAAGCCCGCCTTTGAACAATCACGCAGGCAGTTACGATGCGCTGTCCTAGCAAAAATATCTCAACTCAATGAGGAATTATTGACCTAGATCGTCGAACTGACCTGATTTATCAGTATACTCGCGGTCAACTTAAATTTTCAGCCACTCGCTTTTTTTTAAAATTGGCTGACTAACAAAGAAAAAAAGGTTTTTAATTGAAGTTACCCAAGTTATAAACGGCAAATCATCCGGAGATTTTTATGAGAATCGGTGTACCGAGGGAATTATTTACGGGCGAAAAGCGCGTAGCCACGACCCCAGACGTGGCCTCCCAATTAATCAAGATGGGCTTTGATGTAGCGGTTGAATCCAATGCAGGTGCCACGGCCAGCTATACCAACGCAGCCTATGAAGCGGCCGGGTGTTCGGTCGCCAACGCAGACGATATCTGGAGTAATTCTGATATCGTGCTAAAGGTTCGTGGTCCCAATGAAGAAGAGACTGCACGACTTAAATCTGGCCAGACCCTTATCAGCTTCCTGTGGCCGGCACAAAACCCCGAACTACTCGAGCAACTGACCGAGCGCGGTGTGACGGCGATGGCCATGGACAGTATTCCCCGCATCTCACGTGCACAAAAGGTCGACGCCCTGAGTTCGATGGCAAATATTGCAGGCTACCGGGCCGTGGTTGAAGCCGCCCAGCATTTCGGGCGTTTTTTCACCGGGCAGATAACCGCCGCCGGCAAAGTGATGCCTGCCAAGGTATTGGTAATCGGTGCCGGTGTTGCCGGTCTGGCTGCCATTGGCGCAGCCAAGAGCATGGGCGCGATCGTCCGCTCTTTCGATACCCGTCCCGAGGTCAAGGAACAGATCGAAAGTATGGACGCCGAATTCCTTATGCTGGACTTTGAAGACGAAGACGGCTCTGGTGAGGGCGGCTATGCCAAGGTCATGAGCGATGAATTCATCAAGGCCGAAATGGCGTTGTTTGCCGAACAGGCAAAGGACGTGGATATCATCATCACCACCGCACTTATCCCCGGCAGACCCGCGCCAAGGTTAATCACAGCGGAGATGGTCAACAGCATGAAGAACGGCAGTGTTATCGTCGATCTGGCCGCTGAACAAGGTGGCAACTGTGAACTGACCGAGCCCGAAAAAGTGGTCGTTCATAACGGTGTGACCCTCATTGGCTACACGGATATGCCAAGCCGGCTGGCCGCACAGTCCAGTCAGTTGTACGCAACCAACCTGCGTCACCTGTTAACCGACCTGACCCCCGAGAAAGATGGTCAGATCCATGTCGATATGGAAGATGAGGTATTTCGCGGCGCAACCGTTTGCAAGGATGGTAAGACTACCTGGCCACCACCGGCACCAAAACTTTCTGCTACACCCAAACCGAAGGCGGCAGAAGCACCCGCCCCTGCACCGGTAGTCGAGAAGAAACGCTCGGTCGCCGGACCCATCATCGGCATGGTAATCGCAGGTCTTGCCCTGCTTGGACTGGGTGCCGTGGCACCGGCTTCATTCATGGCACATTTCACGGTCTTCGTACTGGCATGCTTTGTTGGCTACATGGTGATCTGGAATGTAACAGCGGCGTTACACACACCGTTAATGAGTGTTACCAACGCGATTTCGAGCATCATTATTATTGGTGCTTTGATTCAGATCAGTTCGGCCAATGAGGTGATCAAATGGGTAGCAGTTGCAACCGTTCTTATAACGAGCATCAACATCGCAGGCGGATTTGCCGTTACGCGACGTATGCTTGAAATGTTCAGAAGGTGAGGTCGTCATGAATATCGAAGGAATTATTTCTGTGTCGTATATCATTGCGACTATCC
>Ga0055584_100002124_pt1 | contig 19541 bp, 21 predicted proteins | sample OSDHelmetaG_FD_58716 | JGI IMG/M metagenome (GOLD analysis project Ga0055584, IMG submission 58716) | Pelagic marine sediment microbial communities from the LTER site Helgoland, North Sea, for post-phytoplankton bloom and carbon turnover... | ecosystem: Environmental > Aquatic > Marine >... | reverse complement strand
GGACGCTAAGAACCGGACGACCGCGAAGTCGAAGCCCATAAAGGGAACTTCCCACACAATGATTCGGTTGAGCCCGAGGGTCGACCACGCTGTCAGATAGGCCAACAGCGCGCCGATGTCCGCACCGGCGACCGCTAGTGCCATAACAATAGGAAAAGAAATGATCGGACCACCCGGGGTGATCATCCCGGCCACCGACGCGATCATGAGGCCCCTGAAGCCGCTTTCCTTACCCAGCCAACGGGCAATGACATCGTTCGGGATCAGCACCGAGATAAAGCCCCCGACGAGCATGCCACCGATGATTTGCGGGGCGATCTTCAGGAAGAGGATAAAATCCTTTTCCAGGGTAGCGAAGAAGACGCCCTCTCCCCGGAACCAATAGACGGCGGCCCCGCCGCCAACTGAAAGGAGGAGGAAGACGAAAAAGGACGTGTCGAACAGCTGTCGACCAAATCCTGGTCGTTTCGCCATCGCACCCCCTCAACCAGACACCGGGGGCACCGCGCCGCCGTGTTTGCGGTATCATCATAGGGAGTGCCGCAGTGACCCGGCAAATGACAGACACGGCCGCGACCGCGCCGCGAACTTTAAAGCGTCACCCATTCGTGACGCCCCGTGCGTTGCGATTAGCTGAGCCGCCAGTGACACTGACGCCCATGTACAGACCGACAACGGGCACGCCATGATGTTTTCCACGAGCGTCGCGAGACTGACCGCCGGCCTGGTGTTGGCCATACTCGTCGCCGCTGGGAGTTCTGCGGTCGCCGATGAGTTCGACCAATACCGTGGCGAGTTCCCGAATACCGATTTTTCCAAGTTATCGATTCAGCCCGGCGAAATCGTGACGGATGGACCGCGCCGAGATCAAATCCCACCGATCCACAAGCCGACATTTGTCGCCGCCGCAGATGCTGACATCGGCCCCAACGAACCTGTTATCGGGTTGGTGATCGATGGCGACGCCAGGGCCTACCCGCTTCGCATCTTGCTGTGGCACGAAATCGTCAATGACACGGTCGGGGGCGTACCGGTCCTGGTATCCTATTGCCCGCTTTGTAATTCCGGGGTGGTGTTTGATCGGCGGCTTGACGGTCGCGTGCTTTCGTTCGGCAACACAGGACGTATCCGCCATTTCGACATGGTGATGTACGACTTGGAAACCGAGAGCTGGTGGCAACAGTTCCTTGGCGAAGCGATCGTCGGCGATCTAACGGGGAAACGAATGAAGCCCCTCCCCGCGCGGCTTGAATCGGTCACGGCATTTCTCGCGCGCGCGCCGCGGGGCAAGCTGCTGGTTCCCAACGACCCGCGGATCCGACCGTATGGCGCCTCGCCTTATGTAGGGTTTGAGGACGAGAACCCGCGGGCGATGCGGGTGTATGGCTTGCCTGACGGAATACGACCGCTGGATCGCCTGGTTATCGTTGGTGATGAGGCTTGGACAATGAAACGGCTCCGCCAGGAGCAGGTCATTCGCGAAGGGGATCTGGAAATTCGTTGGTCACCCGGCCAGAACTCCATCCATGACAAACGGTCGATCGATCGCAGTCGGGACGTCGGGAACGTGGTGGTGCAACGCGATGGAGTCGATGTGCCCTATGACGTGACCTTCGCGTTCGCCCATCGAGCGTTCAACGGCATCAACGCCGTTATTCACGAATAATCAGGGTTCGCCGGTATCCACCGGGGTGTCGGTCTCGGCCGCCCACTCGCTCCACGACCCGTCGTAGAGCGCCCAATTCGTGTGGCCGATCCGTTCTAGACCTACGGCGACCAGACCCGCCGCAACGCCACCGCCACAGGTGGTGACGACCGGCTGACTTGGATCGACACCAGCCGCCGCAAAGAGTGCGCGCAACGTCGCGGGGTCGGGCAACGTGTTATCCGGCGTCCTGAACCGTTGGTAGGGAAGATTGCGCGCGCCCGGCATATGACCGGCGCGAAGGCCTGGCCGTTTCTCGGGTACCGACCCCGTAAAGCGATCCTGCTCGCGGACATCGAGTACTTGTTCATCCGCAGCGGCGACCAGCCGCCGCATGTGGTCGAGCGTACGCAATTGGGACCCGTCGAAGGTTGCGTCAAAATTCGTTGGAACCGGCTCAACCGACCCTGATTCGATCGCGCGGCCCTCGGCACGCCATTTCGGAAGGCCGCCGTCCAGCACGGCGATCGCACGGTGACCGAAGGTACGGAACATCCACCACACCCGCCCGGCGTTGAGCATGTCCCCCGAATCGTAGATGACGACCCGGTGTGCGTTGCCTATGCCCATCGCACCGACCGCCGTCGCAAAACGGGTCGCATCCGGCAACATCAAGGGCGCCGTGTGATCGAGATCGCGGATATCACGAATATCGAAAAAGGCGGCGCCCGGGATGTGCCCGGCCCGGTAGGTTTCGGCTACATCTGGTAAGTCGGGATTGGAGGAGTAACTGCCGTCGACAATACGCACGTCGGAATCACTGGCATGTGCGGCAAGCCAATCGGTCGATACCAGAGGATGTGTTTCATCGGGAAAGGGTGTGGCCATCAAGCCATTAGACCGTGCCACGCAGTGGGCGACAAGGCGCATCCGGTTTGCGGCAATTCGCGTTGCGTGAGACGATCACAGCGAGAACAACACGCCTGGGGAGGCCACCATGAACATGACCGCAGCAATGAAACGCGTGACAATCATCACGCGCGATATGGACAAGGCCCTCGCCTTCTACCGCGACCTCTTGGGCTTTGACATCTTCTATGAAGGCGACGTCGGGGGTGAAGGCGTGGCGACTCTAATGGGCGTGAAGTGCGAAAAGATCCGCATGAAGGTTCTGCAGTCTGAAGGCAGTGAGGTCGGCATGATCGGCCTCATGCAATTCCTTAATGCGGAAGACCCGCCGGCCGCTATTGAAACGCCAGCACGCCCGTCGATCGGCGAGCCGATCCTGGTTATTCCAACCACGAAGATGAAGGAACTGGTGCAGCGCCTGAAGGATGGCGGTTACACGCTCATCAGTGAGCCGGTACGTATGGAAGTGCCCAACCGACCGCCGGTGCACGAGCTTTGCTGCCGGGACCCCGATGGCACATTGGTCAACCTGACTCAACGCGGCGAACTCTAGAGAGAGCACAAGTATGGCACGACCACATACCGTCTTCCTCCAGGCGCAAGAGCTGCCCTGGAATACCGGGCTCTACGGCGAAGGGCGAACGGACGTCGAGGTAAAGACACTGTCGTTCGATGCAGACTCCGGCGCTTCGAGCATGATCCTGCATTACCCCGCGGGCTGGTCGCGGGCGACACCTCATCATGTCGACGTGCATGAGGAAATTCTGGTCCTGGAGGGAAGCCTCGAGATCAATGGCCGGACCTACGGTCCCTACTGCTACGCCAATTTACCTGCCGGGTACGACCGAAGTGCCGCGACTTCGCCAAACGGTGCAGTGGTTTTGACCATGTTTTCCAGTGAGCCACACACGATTGACGGCAAGGCGGCGGAGGGTGCGATGGACGCCAAGTTGCTGGTCGAGCACGTCGACTGTGCGGGCAAGGGGTTAGAAGGCTGGACGGAAAATCCTTACACCCGCTACCTCATGGGAACCGGCGTCCAGCCGCTGCGCGAAGATCCCTATACCGGCGAGATTTAAATCCTCTATGCCGCCTTGCCGTTTCGGTACATGGAAAAGCAGTGGTCGCATCCGACCGTGCAGGAAATGTATCTGCTGGCCGGCGAATACGTGATCAACGATGTGGGGGTATTGCGCCCCGGTGCTTATTGTTGGTGGCGCGAAAATCTGTTCCACGGACCTTACGGGTCGCAAACCGGCTTCATGTTTTTCATTCGGACCGATGGCGGCAAGTTGGCCAACATCATCAAGGACGAAATTATACCGGTCGACTATCAGGCGCCGCACAACCCGTCGTTGCCCGACGAACTGCACCCGTACAACGCCGAATTGCCCCGCGTGAAGAACTACTAACGCAGAGGAGACTACGATGGCGCGCCCCCACACCCTGTTTGTTCAATCTCAGTTCTTGCCATGGAACGAAGGCGTCGTTGGCGGTGCGCGCAACGATGTCCAGGTTAAGACCCTGTCGATGGATGCCGGGGATGGAAGCTGCAGCTTGATTATCCGCTACCCCGCCGGTTGGAAACGCACGGAACCCGAATCATTGGGCGCCACCGAAGAGTTCTTCGTCCTTGACGGCAGCCTTGATGTGAACGGGCGGACCTACGACCAACACGCCTACGCCAACCTACCGGCGGGTTACGTCCGCCAGAACGCGGGAACATCCGGCGGTGCAACTGTTCTCACTTTTTTCGATCGCGAACCTCGGACGATGAAGGACGCCAGCGTGGCGGTCGACGCGGCGCGCCTCATTGAACATGTCGATACACTGGATATGCCGTGGGTAGGGGGCGCCGAAGGGAGCGTCACCGGAAAGCCGCTCAGTCACGGGATCGAAACCAAAAAGCTTCGCGTCGATCCGGAGACAGAGGAACAAAGCTTTCTTTACACCGCGCAGCCTCAACATGGTCCGCCCGGAATTATGAAAGGCAAATTTGGTCACCCGATGATCGAGGAGATCTTCACGTTGTCCGGCACCTATGTGTTCGCCGACGCGGGTGTGATGGCCCCTGGCGGTTATTGCTGGTGGCGCGAGAATGAATTCCACGGGCCGGCCGGCAGCATGACGGGCTACAACCTGTTTATCCGCATCATTGGTGGGCCCTTGCGCAACACGTTCTCTCAAGATCCCTACCCCTTCACCTTTACGCCAGAGCACACCCCCGCGTTACCTGATGAAATGAAGCCTTACGGGCAGCCCTACCCGTTCCCCCCTCAATACTAGACCGCGAATGAGTGGCACTCGCGCCTTGAGGGCGCTGGATCACTTACTTGGATTACCTTAGGATGCAACCAATCAGGGCCGATTGTGTACGTCTATCCAAAAGGGGATCGGGATGGGCAAGAAAACGCTCGAACTGACCAAACGAGATGCGACAGCCGTACGGCTCGCTTTTGATCGCGAGATCGAAAGCTTGTTCGGTCGTGGCAAGAATATCACCCACATCAGCGCGCCCGACTGGGCCGTGGATCAACTAGGGGCCCGCGGGGGTGCCTACAAAGGTCTGCGGATAGCCTCGCAGCGCGAACAAACCGACCAAGCGGACATCATCTTCGACGACTAGGACAACATCCTACTCTCGGCCACACAGGCTAATTCGGTGTCGTGTCGATATCGCCTTGCCGTGCGGCCGCGAACGTTCCGCCTGCTTTGTAGTTCGTTCCTTGAATATGGAATTGGCCGCCTTGCTCCTTGCTGGCATCCGTTCCGCCTTTGAAGAAAGAACCGTGGAACGAAATGCTTTTGGTCCCGTTCGACCCGGAACCGGCGAAATCACGCTTGTTCGACGCAGACACCGACACGCTGCTGAAGTTCTCACCGTCGAAATTGGTGACCGTGACAGTCCCGCTCTGGCTGGAAAAATTCCAAGCATTCTGGAATTTTCCCGCCGCCTGATAACGGCTTCCGTTGTTGTCGACCGAACCGTTCAAATGGCCGACATAGGTTGCCGTGCCTGTTGTCGGCATGTCGACAGTGGCAGGAAGCACACCGGCAACCCAAGTCGCCAAGTGGAACAAATCTGTGTTGCTCGAACTATCGCGAGCGTCCGCCAGCCAGTAACCCCACTCTAAGAACTGACAGGAGCAAAAGCTGACGCCAGACGGGAGGAAACTCGTCGTCGGCACGACCTCTTGATTGACCATAAACATGCGCAATTTGCTCACAGCAACGCTATCAATATTGCTGGTCGCCGTCGTGGAGTCGCGAGCACCAAAATTGTTGTCGTCGACGAACGTACCGCGGCCGCTCGACCCAGATGTCGTGCCGAACCGTAGATCGTAGTTTCGCGAATCGTCCTCGATTTGTACGCCGAATTCGCCATCCAGGCGGTTGGTCGACGCATTTGTTGTGATGCGAACAGCCGTCGGGTCACCGGGAGATCCGGTGGTGCTGTCGTCGTTCTCAATAATGAAAGATGGGAACGATGACGTGGTGCTTCGCTCGACCAAACCGCCGACATAACCGTTCATCACGCGGGAAGTTCGCGTCGTTCCGATACCGGTTGGTGTCGTCGTGGGCAATGCGACGTGGTCAAACCCGTAAGAAGTCACGCTCCCTCCGAGGGGACTCTCGAAAGCGAGTGTGGTGGTGAGCGTCGTTTGCCCCGTCGAGTACGAGTCGTTGTTCAGCACAAAATAGGACAATTCGCCACTGCTATTTGAGAACAACGAAGACCCGCTACTGTCAGGCACACTTGATACAGCACCCGACCCGCGCTTGAGCGTTGTACTGGCGGTATCTCGGGACATCGATCTGAACCCGCCAGCGATAGTCGCTTCACTCTGCGAATTGGTAAGGATCGTGCCGGTATGGCCCGCGAACAGCGATTGCTGCGAGGACCCTTGCCCGACAATCGCGAGCGATGCTTGGAGCGTACTACTTTGATCACTCGAACTCGACCGTTGCGCAAAGTAGAAGGGCGACACTTTCCCGGTACTGGTCGATACGCTGGCACCGACAGAATTGACGAACGGGATGTCTGACGGTCGACTATTCAAAAAGTCTTTGCGAAGCGTAAAGGCCTTGACCTGGAACCCGGTCGCATTGCCAGCACTGCCGATGGGAATCCCGCCAAAAAGAAACGCCCGATTATCCGAGTGGTTTTTCTCCTGAAGCTCATAGAACAGGAAGCGCTGGTCGGAAGAAAGGAACCCGGTCCCACTAACGGGGCCGAACGGCGTCGTTCCGGTATTGGTGAGCGAAAAAGTGCCGGCTTGAACAGGTAAACTGAGCGTCGACGAACCCAGTTTTGCGGTAAAGGTGCCGCCTGCAGCAGACCCCAACAGATACCCAATATTACGGGCCGTATCGATACTGATCGCGCCGGTCGCGCTATTAAGTGTATTCAGGAGGTATTGAGAATTGCTGCGATAGCGACCATCAAGGGCCGCGATCGACACGCCCGAATTCTCCTCACGCGTTGATTCCTGCGCATCGGACGTTGTGTCGTCGGCCGCACTGCTGGCACCGCCACCATCGCCCGGCGCATTGAAGGGACCGCCTGCGACCGGTCCGAGGGCGTCGGGATCGTTATCCGACCCTAGGTCATCGAGGCCGGCCTCGGCGACGTCCTCATCGCTTGGGACCTGCTGGTTGCCGCCGCCGGACTGGCCGCCGCTCTCGCCCTCTCCGCCGGCGCCGTCGTCATCACCGCCGCCACCGCCCTCAAGCGAACCAAGTGCTGCGTTAAGTTGCTCACCTGTCGTGGGCGCTGGGTCCGACGGCGGTGCATCGGGATCGGTCGCCGTGATCGAGAAACCAGGACGGTTCGCCGTGCGGCGCCCGCCACCCGTGTCGACCGTCATTTGATCCCCAAAGAGGAACGTCGCTTGGGTCGCGCCATTGGCGGCAACATTGACCAACGCAATACCACCACGAATACCAATTGTGGCGGTCGGTGTTTTCAGTGTTACGGGGGTTCGCTTGCTAATCTTGCCGCCGACGAGGCGAAAGACCCCTTTTGCCGCCGTCAATGCAATCTTGCCGGTCCCGGTCGAGGGATCGAAAACGAATTCATCAAGAACAACGTCAGAGTTGGGGCCGATGGTGAACGCGCTTTCGTCCAGAAAGAGCATCTGGGCTTGGCCGCCAGCCGACGTGACAATCCGCTCATTCTCTTGGACTTGGATGCCGACCTGGAGCGTTCGGGCCTCAGCGGCCGGCGGGGTTCCTTGCGCCTGGGGATTGACCGCCGCAGCCACACCGATCTCGCTCGATGTCTGCGCAAAAGCGGCCGTGCCGACTATTGCCGCGCCAGCCAAAGCCACGACTGAAAATACCGTCCGAACCGCGCCCAACCAATAGGATCTCACGCCCACGTCTCCATTCCCTGAAGTCACACGATGCCGTCGCCAAGAGGCGGAAAAGTAACACATCTCAGCGAGAGAACCGACCCCCAGGGTACCGGGGCTGGCTAGGCGGCGCGTGCCCGCATAGCGATGAGGTTGCCCGCCAAAATAGCGACGACCCCTGCCGCCAACGCCAAGGTTACCGGCAACCCTTCGACTAGAACGGAGATGACAATCGCGACCATCGGCGACATCAAAGTAAAGTACGACGAGCGCGCAGGCCCAATCCGCGTGACCACGGCAAAGTAGATGATGAACGCCAGTATCCCGGCAGGGAACGTCAGGTAAGCAAGCGACGCGACGTACGAAAACGTCCACTCGAACGTGAGCTCGCGGCCGAGAATGAGGACCAGGAGCACATTGAAGCCGGCGCCATAGATCATCCCCCATCCGTTGGCCTGGAGCGCCGGGACGCGTCTGAGGTTCAATTTCGCGGTCACAACGGTGGCCAGTGAAACGACGTAGGCGGCACCAAGCATATACGCCATGCCGACGATCGTGCCGGCGTCGACCCCGAGGTCCAAGAGTGAATCACCGAACAACACCGCGAGCCCGACAACACCGATGATACCCCCCAAGAGGATCCGCGGGTTCAGTGGCGCGCCGAGAAACAAACGGGCGTTCAACGTTGTGAAGAACAGCGCCATCGTGAACGTGATCGCGGCGAGGCCACTGGTGAGTTCCGTTTGGGCGCGATAGATCAGAACGTAATTCAGTGAAAAGAAAAACACCCCCAACGCGATGAAGTAGAGGTGGTCCACCACTGAGAAGCCCCACATGCGCCGCTTGGCCACAACACAGATCGCGGTCATCGTGACGGCGGCCATTAGATACCGCCACATGACCGAAACTTCGTTGGCCACGACGCCGAGCTGAAATTCGATGGCGAGAAAGGAACCGCCCCAAATCGCCACTAATACGGCGTAGAGCGCGAAATCGGTCGGCGTCATCGGGCGCTCGTTCGCCGGCAGCGGTGCCGCTGCGGGCGCATTGTTGGTATTCATACGCTTCCGATAAGCAGAGTTGCTTGGATGACCTGATTAAGGGCTTGACCCGCTAAACACAACGCCTCGCCGCCTACGTGCCGAGATGGCGCACCGCCGGAAAAACGTCGTCGCGAAGATACTCCATGGTGCGGCGCCCGACCTCGCGCGGCATGTTTCCGATGTTGCAGTGCAATCCCATGTGCACGATGCCGAGCTCATCGTGAAAGCGTTTGATTTGCTCGATGGCCATTTCCGGTGTTCCGCAGATCACCAAACCTGCCTCAACCCGGTCGTCAAAGCTTAGGCCGCCTTGACGCATATTGACGAAGCTCTTGCGGCGTTCCTCGAGTTCTTCCGCAGACCCAAAATAGCGCGTTTTCTGAATGACGATTTGTTGGGCCGTACGAATCCCGCCACCTAGCGTGCCGAAGAAATATTCGATCGACGGCTCAAGGTGCGCCTTGGCCTCTTCATAGGTCGGCGCAATGCAGCAATTGGCGCCGGTTGTGAAGTGATCGGTCGTCGGCTCCCAACCGGCTTCTCGAGCATAGTCGCGGTAGCGATCCATGGTTTTGCGCGCGTCGTCGAACGAGGTGAGCGCGAGAATTCCCGCAATGGCTTTGAATTTCGCGGCGATCCGCGCCGAACGCTCGGTCGAGACAGACATCACGATCGGCGGATGCGGTTTCTGAATCGGCCGCGGCCAAACCGAGACCGCCCGGTACTGATAGAATTCGCCCTCCCAACCAAACGGCTCGGGTTCGGTCCAGCACTTGAGGATGAGTTCAACCGCCTCCTCCATCCGGTCGTAAGACTCGTCGGCGGCGACGTTGTAGGCGACATATTCGTGGGGGATACCGCGCATGAACCCGGCCACCAATCGCCCTTTGCTGGCAACGTCCAGCATTGCGTATTCCTCGGCGATACGGATCGGGTTTGTGATGGGCACCAAGTTGCCCGTTTGAACGATCCGCGCCGTCTTGGTGCGGTCGGCAAGAATGGCACCGACAAGATTGGGATTCGGCATCATGCCGTAGGGACTGAAATGGTGTTCGTTGGAGCCCATCCAGTCGAAACCGCATTCTTCGGCGTAGACTTTGTCCTCGATGTAGTCCTCCCACAAGGAGGAGGCGAGGTCGCCGTCGAATTGTTTGTTAGGGACCGGCCAATCCTTTGCCGCTTCTTTCACACCGGTGTAGGGCATGAAGTGGGTGTGCGTGAATTGCATATCGATCCCCCTAAACGGTGCAAAAAAATGGGTTCGCGACCGGAGTCACGAGCCCATCGTCACGTCTTGTTAGTTTAGCCGTCGACCGTTAGATCGGCCCAGTTGATGATGCGATTGTTCGGGGCGTAACCCTTTACCTTGTTGTGAACAGCATCGACTTGGACTTCCTCATAAAGGAAAATTGCTGACGCTTGGTCGTGATAATGCTGATTGATTTCCTTCAGCATCTCGCGCCGCTTGTCGACGTCAAACTCCTCGTTGGCTGCCTTGATCGTCGGCTCGATTTCAGGGAAACACGTCCACTTTGTACGCGTATTGCAAGAGTGCAACGCGTTCAGGGATCGCATGACATCCATCGTGGGCTCCGAGCCATAGTTGAAGCCAAACAGTGACGCCATTTGGCTGGTGTCACGCACTCGCTTGATGAGATCCGCGAGGGTGATTTCTTCAATCGTGATCTTGACGCCGACTTTGGCCGCATCGATTGCCACTTGGGTGTAAATCTCACGACGCTCGGCAACATTCACGACGGCTTCAGCCTTGAGTTCCAAACCATTGCCGTACCCAGCTTCAGCGAGCAATTGGCGCGCTTTCGCGGGATCGTAGGGATAGGGCTTCACATCAGGGTTGTAGCCATTCACCGATCGCGCCGCCGGTTGCCCTGCCGGTACGGTCAGGTCACCGAGAATCGCTTCAACGAACGCTTCTTTGTCGACAGCGTAATTGAGGGCTTGCCGCACGCGCACGTCAAACAACGGTGTTCCCGGCCGGTTCTGGAAAAACATCAGGTTGATGTTCTGCGGCGTTGAACTGACGACCAGTTTTCCGTTCGCCGCTTCGATGCGCGAACGAGACTCTGGCGAAACTTCAAACGCGAGATCGATCTGATTGGATTCGAACGCCTAATGCCGTGCAGCGACTTCGGGCAACGCCCGCATCGTTATCTTGTCGATCTTACCGGCCCGCCACCCAGCGGTATGTGGCTCGACCTCAATAATGTCGTTGGTCCATTTGACCGACTTATAGGGGCCAGTGCCAATCGGTTTGTTGGTAATCCCGTCGTAGCCAAGATCGTTGAACACTTTCATGTTCACGACATAAAGCCCTCCGAGTAGAGGCGGCACCATTGGATCTGGTGTCCTGGTCGAAACCTCGAGGGTTTCGTCGTCAATCACACGGGCCGCATTGATATTTGCCATGTTGCGGAGCGTACTGATGCCTTTGGCTTTGCCTTCGTCGGTGTTGAGCCAGTTGATCAGATCGGCAATATCCGAAGCGTGGAGCGTTTTGCCATCATGAAACACGACGTTCTTACGAACCTTCAGCTCCCACGTCGTCGGTGACGTGTTCTTCCAGGAAACGGCGAGGCCGGGCTCGGTGCCTGTCGAGGTGCCGTACGTCACGGGATCGAAAGCAAGCTGGAACTTCCACCGACCCGAGTGGGAGCCATCCCCTAGCGGGTTGGCCAACGAGCGCGGCATGCTGGCCGAGCCCACGATCAGTTCGGATGCGGTGGCTGCGCCACCTACCAGCATCGTTGCCGCGATAAACGGCACGAATGCTCTGCGCAGATATTTGTTCATGGTGCCTTCCTCCCCGAAGGTGCAAGTAAGAGAGTCGGCATCATATAGCAGGGTCGGATGGGGGGCAGCGCAAACGACAATCCACTCGCCTTGCGAGCGGACAATGTCCGTACCTTTAGGTCGCTATTGGTGTGCGGCGCTACCCTAGATTGCGCAGCACGCGTGCCATTTGCCGCATGCCGTCACAATAGGCCTGCCAATTTACTTCGGCGTAATCGTTCTTAAGCGCCGTACCGGTGCGCACGAGGGCACCGCGCATATTGAGGAGACGATCGCGCACATCGTCTTCGTAGCCACCGGCAAACCGGTCAAATTCCTGTTGATCGAATGGGGCAAAAAAGATCGGTGGGAACAAGTCGATGCTCTTGAGCGGGGCGTCTATCCCACGAGTACTGCTGGTTTGCGGTGGATATCGGCGTAGGAAGGTTTGGTGGCCTGCAGCGCACTGCTTGGCGGCTTTATCGGTAACTTGGGTGGCGTAGCCGCGCGCCGCCTCCGGATCCGGCCCCCCGTCACAGGCGGCAAGAAAGAACGATGCGGCAACGACGAGAATAAGAGAACGCATCCCTCGTTTTACGCCGGTTAGAAATTCCAGGCAACGCGGTGGCCAACCGACCGGCAATTGATTCACCGTCTCTTAACGCTGTTCGGGTATTGTGAGCCACCGGATATCGGTCAGAGGATCACCATGCCTAAACGAATGGGCCGCGGCATCGCCGCCATCGCTCTCACTTTCGCCCTCCTCGTCCCCGCTACGTTGGCGGAGGCACAATCGCAGGCGACAAAAACGGGCCTTGGCGTATCACGACAAAAAGCCGGTGCCGCCTCAGGGCAGTCATCAACCGCGTCGTCGGGCACACTTTCTGTTGGTACATTGGCAGCGGTAACAGGCTTGGTCGTTGTTGTCGGGATTGCCGTCGCAGTCGGATCCGGTGACGGCGCGTCGTCCGCCTCGAGTACCAATTAGCCGCCCGCTGGACCACTGCGCCCTGCCCTGCCAGACTCAGGCTGGCTGGAGGCGCCCATGAAAAAGATTACCAAGACAGAAGAAACCTGGCAGGCGGAACTGACGCCTGACGAGTATTACGTGCTACGCCAAAAAGGCACTGAGCGCGCGTTCACCGGCGAATACAATGACCACAAGAAGCCGGGGACCTATTTGTGCCGTGCGTGTGGGAATGCCCTGTTCGATGCCGAGACCAAATACGAATCCGGGAGCGGCTGGCCGAGCTTTTTTGCGCCCCTGTCCGAAGACGCCGTCATCAACGAACGTGACGTCAGCCATGGCATGGTTCGCACCGAAGTTATGTGTCGCAGCTGCGGCTCTCACCTTGGGCATGTGTTCGACGATGGACCGCAGCCGACCGGCCAGCGGTACTGCATGAATTCGTTGTCGCTCAAGCACCAGCCGAAAGACGAGTAACCAAACCGATGGACACCGGCAACGGTCTCGTCTACGCGGCAATTTTGGACGGCAGCGGCCATGGCAAAGAGGTCGATTGGGCGGGCGTTCACGCCTGGCGCGCCGAAGACGGCCCGCTTTGGATTCATCTACAACGCGGCGAACCCGAGGCTGAACGCTGGCTTCATGAAGACAGTGGCATCGACCAATTCACCGCCCAAGCTCTTCTCGAAGAGGATCCTCGGCCGCGAACCTCGGCGGTTGGCAACGGCATTTTAGCCATTCTTAGGGGCGTGAACCTTAATCCCGGGTCCAATCCCGAAGACATGGTTTCCGTCAGAATGTTTGCGACCACCGACCGCGTCGTTTCCCTTCGCCTGCGCAAGCTGGTCTCGGTCGACTATATGCGCGCGGACCTTGCAACCGGGGCCGGCGCACGAACCGCGCCAGGCATCTTGGGCCGCATGGCGGAATATCTCGCCATGCGCATGGAACCGGTGATTGAGGACATCGAAGACCGTCTTGGCGTCCTTGAGGGGGCGATCGGTGACCGAAGCGACGCCGACCTACGACGCGATCTTCACCAAATTCGGCGCGAAGCCATCTCGCTTCGGCGGTATTTGGCCCCGCAGCGCGACGCGATGAATCGACTTGCCGGCTTAGATTCGCCCCTGATCGGTACCGCCCAGCGCGGTCGCATGCGGGAAGTCGCCGACCGGACGATGCGTTATGTCGAAGACCTCGATGCCGTAAGGGATCGGACGGCCGTGTTGCAAGACGAGTTGACGACCCACATGTCCGAGCAAATGAACCGGACGATGTACCTTCTCACAGTCGTGGCGACGATCATGTTGCCGCTCGGTTTCTTTACCGGCCTCCTCGGGATCAACGTTGGGGGCATCCCTGGCGCCGATTCGCCTTGGGGGTTCGCTGCATTCTGTGGATTGTTGGCTGCCCTTGTCGCCGTCGAGGTCGTTATTCTGCGCCGCCTTCGTTGGATTTGACGGCACGCCGCGCTAAGGGCCAGCGACCAACCGTGCAGTCACGCCCCCTGTGGGATACAGTGACCATCAAGCTGGCGAACTGGACGCGCCCATGTCATGCCGTCTATCGCGCCCGTCGCCACTTCACAAGGAACTCAAGTCGTTGCCGGCTCAGATGACCGACAAAACCAACACGCTCAAACGGCGAAAGACCAGAGTCGAAACTCCTGGCACACCGGTCGTCGTCGGATGGCGGGAGTGGGTGGCTCTGCCGGAAATCGGTGTGAAGAGGATCCAGGCCAAGTTGGATACAGGGGCCAGGACCTCGGCGCTACACGCGCCGAGAATCGTTGTCTTTCAAGAAAACGGCGCGCCGTGGGTCAATTTCACGCTCGACGATGACCTGCCGTTGGCTGGCGACCGATTGCCACACACGGCTCGACTAAAAGACCTTCGCGATATCAAGTCGTCTTCTGGGCATGTCGAGCAGCGCTACCTAATCGAAACCGAACTTCGATTGGCCAAGATGTCGTGGCGGATTGATGTCACGCTGACCGATCGATCGGACATGAAGGTGCCGCTTCTTATCGGACGATCCGCGATCCTCAATCGACTGGTGATCGACCCGAGCGCAGCATTTCTTTCTGGTGGCAGACGACCAAAAGTAATCGACGAAGAAGAATAGAAGCCGCGCCGCTGTGGCGCTGCCTTCAAAGGAGTACTCCGTTATGCGAATGGCCATGTTGGCGCGCAACCCGAATCTCTACTCGCACAAACGTCTCGTCGAAGCTGCCGTCCAGCGCGGCCACGAAATGGACATTTTCAATACGCTGCGCTGCTATATGAACATCACCTCGCACCGCCCGGAGGTGAAGTACGACGGCAAGGTTTTGTCGGGCTATGACGTGGTCGTGCCGCGCATCGGTGCGTCCGTGACCTATTACGGGCTGGCGGTACTCCGACAATTCGAAATGATGGGCGTTTATCCGATGAACGAATCGGTGGCGATTGGCCGGTCGCGCGACAAACTGCGCTCGATGCAGATTCTTTCGCGCGACGGCATTGGTCTCCCGGTCACCGCGTTTGCGCATGACCCCAATCAAACGGAGGAGGTTATCAACGCCGTCGGCGGCACGCCGGTTATCATCAAACTCATCGAGGGTACGCAGGGAATCGGTGTGGTTCTCGGCGAAACGCTTCAATCGGCCAAGTCGGTGATCGAAGCATTTCGCGGAGCGAACGTGAACATTCTCGTTCAGGAATTCATCAAGGAGGCTGGCTCGACCGACATTCGCGCCTTGGTCGTTGGGGGTAAGGTCATAGCGGCGATGAAACGCACCGGCGCCGAAGGTGAGTTCCGGTCAAACCTCCACCGGGGCGGGTCCGCCAATTCCATAAAGATAACGCCGGAGGAACGATCCACAGCGGTTCGCGCGGCTGACATCCTCGGCCTGAACGTGTGCGGTGTGGACATGTTGCGGGCCAACCACGGACCGGTGGTGATGGAAGTGAACTCCTCTCCCGGACTTGAAGGTGTTGAAAAAGCCACCGGGATCGATGTTGCTGGCAAGATCATCGAGTTCATCGAAAAGAACGCCAAACCGGGCAAAACAAAAACCCGCGGCAAGGGATAACGGTCGGTGCCTTCCCGAACGCGGAGACCGGCATTTGAGATCGCCGGCCAACAGGTCCCTGCCGGAGAACGACAGACCGTTCAGATTCCCGTCAGCGTTCTCTCCGACAACACGCCTATGGCATTGCCGGTTCACGTCGTCCACGGGCGCTCGGATGGCCCGGTCCTCTTCGTATCTGCGGCAGTCCACGGCGATGAGATCCAGGGAGTCGAAATCATCCGACGCTTACTGCGACGGTCGCGGTTTAGGCGTCTTGAAGGAACGCTCATCGCAGTTCCTATCGTCAACGCCTATGGGTTTATTTCGCATTCCCGCTATCTGCCGGACCGGCGCGACCTCAATCGCTCGTTTCCAGGATCCGAAAAAGGATCGTTGGCGAGCCGCCTGGCGAACCTCTTCCTGACAGAAGTCGTGATGCGTTCTGATTTGGGGATCGATCTACACTCAGCCGCCGTCCACCGCAGCAATTTGCCCCAAATCAGAATTGGCAAAGACGCGCCAAAACTTGACGATCTGGCGACATCGTTTGGCGCACCGATCGTCATTCAGTCGCCGGTCCGGCCTGGATCGCTTCGTGCAGCAGCCGCCGACCACGGTGTCGACGTGATGCTCTATGAAGCGGGCGAAGCGTTGCGGTTTGACGAATACGCGATCCGGATCGGCGAGCGCGGAATCTTAGCCGTGATGCATCAGATCGGAATGGCTTCAGCGAAAAAGGCCACCCGCCCAAAACGACCACCCGCACACTCGACCAAATCGAGTTGGGTGCGTGCACCCGAGGGAGGAATCCTGCGCACCCACCAAAAAAATGGCGCGGCGGTGGCCAAGGGCGATCTCATGGGCGTCATATCGGATTCGGTCGGTGAAGCTGAAACTGAGGTTATTGCACCGAACGCCGGCATCGTCATCGGTCGGACGAATTTGCCCATCGTCAATCAAGGCGATGCGCTCTTTCACATCGCCGAAGTGGCAGGTGCCGTGGCCGCCGGCGACAAGATTGAAGCTATTGCCGAAGACCTTGAGGCCAATCCGATGTTCGATGAAGATGAGATCATCTGACAATATCAAAACTCGCCACTCTGCTACGCTTAGAGCACCAAGCGACGAGCCCGCACCACAACGAGGCGTGCTGTGACAGCATTTGATACCGATATTGCACTGCGATGGTACGACGAGATCATGCGTTGGGTCACCGTCGAGGTCTTGGTGCCGTCAACTCTGGCCCAGTTCGCCGCTAGTGTTCTTCTTGTCGCCATCGCCTTTCTCGGCCGCAACATCACGCGACGGCTTGCCAAACAGTCTTTTTCGGTCGGGGTATTGGAAAATCGTGCGCAGCGGCTTTCCGGAACAATTATCGGCCTATCGTTTCCAATCCTCGCGGTCGCGTTGCTGTGGACCGGCGCTGGTGTTGCCGGTGGCCTGGAGCTCCCAAATCGCTTAATCGAAATGGTGGCCAGTCTTTTCACCGCCTGGGCGGTGATTCGGTTTGTGTCGGGCATCGCGGGCGACACTGCGCTGACGCGATCTGTTGCGCTCATTGCATGGGTGGTTGCCGCGCTCAATATCGTTGGCCTTCTCGATGTAACCGTCGACGCGCTTGATGCTGCCTCCTTTACTCTCGGCGCTCTTCGCGTTTCCGCACTGACGATCATCAAAGGGGTGTTCGCCCTTGGCTTCTTGGTGTGGCTCGCCATTGTTATATCAGGCGCCCTGGAGCGTCGTATTCAGTCGATCTCGGACCTGACGCCTTCCGTCCAGGTTCTTCTTACAAACCTGTCACGGATCGTTCTGATCGTTATTGCGATCGTCGCCGGTATCAGCAGCGTCGGCATAGATCTCACGGCGTTCGCGGTGTTCACCGGCGCGCTCGGTGTGGGGATCGGGTTCGGCCTACAGAAGATCTTCGCGAACTTTATTAGCGGGATCATCATCCTCCTCGATAAATCGATCAAACCAAGCGATGTGATCGAAATTGGAGATACCTACGGTTATGTTTCGTCGTTGGGCTCCCGGTATGTGTCTGTGACAACCCCTGACGGGCATGAGCACCTGATTCCCAACGAAGACCTGATCACCCAACAGGTGATCAACTGGTCGTTTAACGACCAGCTTCTGCGGCAAACAGCCGATGTCGGGATCCACTACAAATCCGATCCGCGCAAGGCCATGACGCTATGTCTGGAAGCCGCTAAGGAGGTCGAGCGAATCCTAGATGACCCGAAGCCGGCCTGTTGGGTCCGCGGCTTCGGCGATAGCTCGGTTGACTTGGCCGTCTCCTATTGGGTTAACGACCCCATGAAAGGCCTGTTCAACGTGCGCAGCGACCTGCTCCTCGGCATTTGGGATCGCTTTCACCAACATGGCATCGAGATCCCCTACCCCCAACGCGACCTCTACGTGAAGCAAATGCCGGATCAAAAGGCATCTGCGACGGTAAATGAGACATGATCAACGAACCCAATCTTCAGGTGCGCGTTCGCCACATTCCTGAGGGGATCCCCGCCGCGGACGACCTTGAGGTCATTGAAGGCAGCGTGCCGCGATCGGGACCTGGTGAACTGTTGGCCAAAACGATTTACCTCGTAGTCGATCCCTACGTACGCTCTAGGTTGAGCGGACGCCACTTCGACCGACAGCCGCAGCCCGGCGATCTCATGCTCGGCCGCACGGTGAGCCAGGTGATCGAGTCTGACGTGGCGGGCGTGAAAGCGGGCGACTTCGTGTGCATTGAATCAGGCATGCAACAATACGCCGTGGTCGACGGCAGCGATGTGATCCCCGTGGACCCCACAGCCGCCCCGATGACCACCGCGCTGGGTATTCTAGGAATGCCTGGATTGACGGCTTGGTCGGGACTTTGCGTACTCGACCCCATCAAACCGGGAGAGACTTTGTTAGTTACGGCCGCGTCCGGCGCAGTGGGATCTATGGCCGGACAAGTCGCCAAGCTCAAAGGCGCCCGCGCCGTGGGATTGGCGGGTAGCGATGAGAAATGTGCTTGGGCTCTCGACGCGGGTTTCGATGCTTGCCTCAATTACAAGAACGACGATTGGTCCGATCGACTCGCGCAGATTTGCCCAGATGGTGTTGACGTCTATTTCGATAACGCGGGCGGCGATGTGCTCAACACCATCGTCGGGCGCCATCTTGCGATGAATGCGCGAATTCTGATTTGCGGCTTGATCGCGCAGTACAACCTCAAGGATGCGCCGCCAGGACCCAATCTGGGTCCCATTGTCAGCAAACGAGCTCAGATCAAAGGTCTCGTCGTTTACGACTTCGAAGATCGCCGCGAAGATTTTCAACGCGAAGCCCAACCGTGGTTCGCTGCCGGCAAGTTGCGCTACAAGGAAGAACTGCATGACGGGATCGAATCGGCGCCGCGCGTCTTTTCTCGGCTGATGAGCGGCCAGAACTTCGGCAAAACCATCATCCGCGTCAGCGATGACCCAACCGTGAAAGGATAACCCGTGGCCCTCGACCTACGCGATTCGCCTCAAGACCTGCTCGATACGAACGAGATCAAGCCGTGGCTGAAGATTCCCACAGCGGTGATCAGCGATGACCTCAACCGCACCGGTGCGATGGTCAGTGCGATAAAGCCGGTGGCACCGGGCATGACCTTCGCAGGTCAGGCACTCACTATTCGCGCGTTCGTGGGAGACAACGCCGCGCCGCACTACGGGCTCACCAAAGCTTGGCCGGGCTGCATCATCGTTGTCGATGCGCGGGGTCATACCGATACCGCCGTATGGGGTGG
>Ga0055584_100002123_pt1 | contig 19543 bp, 14 predicted proteins | sample OSDHelmetaG_FD_58716 | JGI IMG/M metagenome (GOLD analysis project Ga0055584, IMG submission 58716) | Pelagic marine sediment microbial communities from the LTER site Helgoland, North Sea, for post-phytoplankton bloom and carbon turnover... | ecosystem: Environmental > Aquatic > Marine >... | reverse complement strand
CTGCAACGAATACGCTCTGGGCAGTTGATAACCCGAACGGTGATGAAGCCTGGAATCAGTTAGAAAGCGCGGCCCTACAGGTGATCCGTTCTGGCAAAGAAATAAAACACGGCGGAAGTGGTGCGCAAGATAATAACTGGGTAAAACAGTCCGACTGGCAAGCTTTTACAAACGAAATGATTAATTCAGGAGAGCAGGCAATTGCAGCGATTCACAAAAAAGATGTCGATGCTTTGCTTGATGTGGGTGATGCACTTTATCAATCCTGTGAAAGTTGTCATCTGAGTTATAACCCGGCTGTGGTGAACGCAGAGTAAAACGCTCGTACTTTTGTTAGCTACCCAACAGTTGAAGGCGCTAAATCATCAACCAGGTTTAGCGTCTATCCGAGCTCGACTAAGTATTGGTATATAGATGACCAGAAACAGCGAATAGGCAATTACCCAGGTAATGCCAGATGCCAGGATCCAGCTCATCCAGTTAAGTTGAGTAAACATCGGGAGTATGACTCGGATTAAGGCCGCGATATTTACCAGCAAATACGCGAGTGCCATCAGAGATGAGGCTATTAAATTTCTGCCGGTATGCCCCAGCGACACACGTGACATCATACCCATAATAAAATTACCAATAGTGCCAACAGCAAAAGCATGAATAGCAATACTACGCGGTAATGAAAAGAGATGGACAGCAGCAAGAGAGAGCAGTCCGATAATTAACCAGATATAACCAATATGCAGAACCCATAATAAAGGAGTGCGCCAGGTCAGGTGCGGACGCCAACCATAGAGACGCACCCCGTGTACGCCGGCACAAGCGATAGCAAGCCAGGGAACCAGATTATTAAATTGCAGTAAATCGCTGACGATAAGTAACAAAAATAATACGATACCGCCGATGTTGATAGCTTTCCAGGAATACACCTCAACACCTCCAAGCCCATTACTTGTAAACATGGGTAACACTCGGCCACCAAGGATGACGATCATTAATAATGTGAGCCAGAGGCCAAGATTTAACCCTATATTCGCAGTTGATGAAAAACCAAGTGCTTGCAAATGCACCATTAAGTTGGCGATGAAAAACAGTAACAGGATGGGTATAAAAATGCCGTTACGCCATTGCTTTGAACGGAGCACGTAGCGGGCGAGAATAAGCGCTGTTATCGGGAAAAATGCCAGATCGACAAGAGCGACCAGAACAAAGCTGTCGGCAGGTGGAAAAAACAGGAGCAAACGTGCCGCCAACCAAAGTAAGAAGAGTAGCGCGAGTCCCCAGCCTTTGAACCCGGGAATACCGGTCCAGGCTTGCACCGCAGTCAGAAGAAAACCAGTGATCACCGCAGCAACAAACCCAAAAATCATCTCGTGGCTATGCCAGATTGTGGCTGGCAGGTAAATCGCTGGTTCTATGTACCCGGAAAGTATAAGTAACCAAAGACTCATTAAAGCGACAGCGGCGCTGCCAGCTGCCAGGAAAAACGGTCTGAAACCCAATGCGAATAGTGTGAACTTTGCATTGTTTGGTGCTTGTAAGGGTGTGGACATACGATAGACCTTGTCTACAAGTTAAAATGAAGTCTATTGAATTTAACTGGCTACATAATTGATACTCATCAATTCGCGTGTTTATAGCGTATTAATAAGTTAAAGATGGTCAGTGAGATGCCTAAGAATAATTCTACTGTATGTAATATGTCTTATTGAATATTCGTAAGCGTCAGGTAAGAGCATCAGTGCTATTGAGGTGGAATAATGAGTCGACATTCTTAATTTGCTTGCTGTTTAAATGAGCGTTCGTATGTCGAGTTCTCTGCTACGTCAATCTGTGATGATGCAACAAGCACATTGATTGAATTCTCTTAACTATTCGACATCCTCCAGTGGTTTAAAATCTTCACGTATATTTAATCTTTCAGACGTGTCTATTTGGAGACAATCTGAATGTTAAGTCGTTAATATAACTTAACACTAAAAATATAATCACAATTAAAAACAAAGGTTTATCTTTGTTGTGGTTAAATATTGATAAAAATCATAAACAAATTACTATGTTTTACTAAGATTAAGCGCATTTTTTAAGGCTATAAAAAACTCTCGAAAGTAAAATTGTTTAGCGTGTCCTGAAATGATGAAACCTGTTTCGCTCTATAGCAAAGCTTGTCACCCAAAGGACGGATCTATATGTAGTGATGTTGAAACAGAATGGAATAAAGTTTTTCAAGTTTGTTTTTAGAAAAAATTAGCGGTTGTATCGATAAAATGACAATAAATTCTTTTTTTTGGAGGACCTGAACGATGAAGATTAGCGGCCATATGACTGTAGAACGGTATGCGGAGTTTATGGATACCCTCCTGACCATGGATAAAGCAGGTTATGCGCGTTGTTGGATAGTCGATTCGCAAATGCTCTGGGAAGATGCCTATGTATATGCGGCTTTAGGACTAGAGAAAACAAAAAACATCACAATGGGCACTGCGGTCAGTAACGCAATTACCCGTCATTACAGTGTCAGCGCCAGCGCGTCGGCGACATTAAATAATCTTTATCCAGGACGCTGGATATTGGGCATGGGACGGGGTGATAGCGCTGTACGCACCCTCGGTTTGAAACCCATGAAAACAGCTAATATGGCAGAGATTTTGAAAAAGACTCAGGATCTTTTAAACGGTAAACCCGTTGATGAACAGGGGAGCGAAGTACGACTCCGTTGGAATACGGGGGAGAACACTACTCGTCTTTGTTATGCGGCAACCGGACCACGCAATTTGCGCCTGGGAGGGGAGATAGCGGATATCGTTATGCTACAGGTTGGCACGCACCCTGCCGCAGTTAAATGGGCCATTGATCATGTTCATGCGGGAGCGAAAGCTGCGGGTCGCGATCCGGGTGATGTAGAAATTTCAGTGCTTTGCGGAATGTGGGTTTCAGATGATTTGAAGAAAGCCCGTGAAAAATCACAGTGGGCGGCAACTTGCGCGACTAATCATCTGGAAGATGTTGAGCGAGCTGGCCATGAGATGCCTGATGAGTTGCAGGACATGCTAAAGGTGAAACGAGACCAATATGATTATTATGCGGGTCACCTTGATTCAAAAGCGGATCATACAGATTATCTTAGCGACGAGATGATTGATAAATTTGCTATTTGTGGCACTGTGGACAGCTGTCTGGAGAAAATTGCTGAATTGAAGGCACTCGGTGTAAGTGAAATATCATCGGCCTATTTTAATGGTGAATTTGATCAGCTTTCTTTAGTGGGTAAAGAAATTATTACAAAGGTGTCCTGAGAACCTGGACAAGCTCGTCGCAAATAGTCTGCACGTCGCTGTCTGGATAACGAATTGTAAAAGGGTTTGAAATTATGAAACGTGTAGGTATTGATGTAGGTGGCACATTCACAGATTTAGTTTTGGTGGATGAGGAAGCAGGTCAAATCACGGTAGATAAAGTACCTTCTACTCCCGATGATCCATCAAGAGCGGTTGTACATGGAGTGGAACAATTATGTGCGAAGGCTGATGTGCCCATCAGTGGAATTGATTTTCTATTACATGGCACGACAGTGGCGACAAACATTGCTCTGGAGCACAAAGGTGCTGAATTAGGCATGATAACGACAGAGGGCTTTCGTGATATTTTGCATATCGCCCGCCATAAAAAGCCCTTCAATTTTTCTCTACAGCAGGACCTCCCGTGGCAAACCCGACCCTTGGTAAAACGACGAAATAGACTAACCGTTAAAGAGAGGATCACCGCACCAAATGGTGAGATTATTGCAGCGTTGGATGATAAAGAGGCAAGAAAGCAGGTCAGGGTACTTCGCGAATCCGGCGTAAGCGCCATTGTTGTTTGTCTACTGCACTCTTACCTTAATGACTCTCACGAACGACGCATAAAAGAGATTATTAGCGAAGAATTTCCTGAAGCGTACGTATCCATTTCAAGTGAAATTCTCCCGCTCTATCGGGAGTTCGAACGTTTTTCAACAACAGCGTTGAATGCCTATGTGGGGCCCAAGACTTCACGCTACCTGGAACGTTTTGATAGTGCGATGAACGAATCAGGCTACACGCGTGGCGTGCAGATGATGCAGTCTTCAGGTGGTATGGTCGGAGTGGAAGGCGCATCAACACGACCGGTAAACCTGATGATGTCAGGTCCTGTAGGCGGCTTGATTGGTGGTATTTGGGCCGGGAAAATGGCTGGTTTCGAGAATGTATTTACATTAGATATCGGTGGCACTTCTGCTGATATTGCGGTGGCTGCGAATGGCGAATTGCGCATGCGACATTTGCTTGATACCAAAATTGGCGACTATCAGGCGATGATACCGATGGTTGATATTGACACCATCGGACACGGTGGTGGTTCCATCATACATACTGACGATGGTGGCGTGTTCAGAGTAGGTCCTCAGTCTGCCGGCGCGAACCCGGGGCCCGCGACCTACGATCGCGGTGGAAAGCTTCCGACTTCTACTGATGCTCAAGTTGTGTTGGGACGTTTAAGGACTGACCGGGGACTGCTGGGTGGCGGTATGAATTTAAGAAAGGATCTCGCTATTGAAGCGATGACGCCTGTTGCAAAAACGCAGAACATGAGTCTTGAAGATGTGTCTCTGGGTGCACTTCAAATTCAAAAGTTTGGGATGGTGCAGGCTATCGAACTTAATAGTGTGCGTCGCGGATATGATCCAAGAGACTTTACCCTGGTTGCCTGTGGCGGAGCAGGGCCACTGTTTTCATGTGACATTGCGCTCGAACTCCAAATCCCGCGGGTCTTGGTTCCGCCACATCCCGGTATATTGTCAGCGATGGGTTTGTTAGCAACGGATATCCAGCATGAATTTGTCGCCACAGAAAGGCAACACCTGGATAAGCTGGATTCAGAAAAACTGCAACAACGTTATGACGAGTTAGTGGAAAAAGCGGCGCAACAGTTGAAAAAAGACGGCATGCCTGCAAAGGATTGCCTGATAAGGCGACTTATGGATTGTCGCTATTCCGGTCAGGGATATGAGGTTCGCTTTGAAGCACCAGCAGGAGAGATGGATGCTGCCTGGGTTGACGCGACCAAAGAAGCTTTTCATAAGGCACACGAAGCTGAGTATGGACATCGCTTTGATGCCAATATTGAAATTATTAATGTTCGGGTGGTAGGTATTGGAAAAATACCTGAGTTGCAGTGGCCAAAGCTTGAATCAGGCACTAAAGATGCGAGCGCAGCGCTTCTCCTCTCTCAGGATGTTGTGTTCGATGTAGAAGGAAAAACAGTCACCCACGACACGCCTTTCTATGAGCGCTCTTTACTAAAGGCAGGTAATGTTATTGTCGGGCCTGCAATTATCGAACAGTATGATTCGACGACAGTGGTACCGCCAGATTGCACGATTAATGTCGACGCCTTCGGTAACCTGATAATTGAATGTGATTATCAGGCGCGACAAAGCTCAGCTGAAAATGATTTGGCAAACCCGATTCTGATGCGTGTAATAGGCGGCGCCTTTCAGGCAATGGCCAAAGAAATGGCCGGTGTGCTTTATAGAATGTCTTACTCATCTATTATTCGTGAGTCTGAAGATTTGGGGGCCGGCATTTTTGATAAAGATGGAAGACAAATAGCAGACTCTGATTCAACACCTATGTTTATGGCAGCAATGCCGAAGATTGTTCAGAATGTCATCAGAATTCTAGATGGAGATATACACGAGGGAGACGTGATCCTGCACAATGATCCTTACGCAGGTGCAACACATTCGCCGGACTGTTGTATTGTAATTCCGATCTTCTATCAAGGTGAATTGATCGCGTTTTCTGGTGCCTCTGCACATCTTTTGGATACGGGAGGCTCTACGCCGGGTATTAATATTGATGCTGTGGATGTTTTCGCTGAAGGTAAAATCTATCGTGCGGTGAAGATTTCAAAAGAAGGTGTTAAACAGGTCGATATCTGGAAACATATTCTGGAGAATGTACGTACACCCACACATAACGAAGGTGACTTACTCGCGATGGTTGCGGCCTGTGAGCTGGCGAAAAGTCGCTATCTTGGATTGGTTGACCGTTATAGCACCGATATTATTACTGAAGCCGCCAATTACTGGATGGATTATTCTGAAAAGATGCTCAGGAGTGAAATTAAGAAAATCCCTGATGGTGTCTATAAAACAGAACCGGGCTACCTTGATGATGACGGCGTAAATCGTGGTGTAAAATTACCTGTTGTGGTGACGGTGACTATTGAAGGCGATGAGATCACTTACGATTTAACGGGATCAAGTGACGAAGTGCCTACCAGTTATAATGTTCCCTTCGAAGGAACTACCTTTGGGTCGATGGCGTTTATTACGCGAATGTTGTTTCTTGATGAAGCGGTGTTTCCAACCTTTGTGCCACAAAACGAAGGTATGACACGACCGATAAATGTAATCGCACCAAAGGGCTCAATATTCAACCCGAACTTCCCGCGTTCCTGCTTTGCACGATTCTGCCAGCCCCAACGCGCAGTGGATTTGGCCTTGCGTGCATTGGCTCCAGTTGCACCAGAGAAAATTACTGCAGGCAACTCAGCACACTTAGGTTTTGTCTCTTTTTCTGGCTGGGATGTTGAAAAGGGTCAGTATTGGGTTTATCTGGAAGTTGATGAAGGTTCTTACGGTGGCAGACACGACCGTGATGGCATGGATTCAGTGGATTGTTTGATAGCGAATACAAGGAATAATCCGATTGAGGAATTAGAATGGTCATACCCAATCCGGACAGATAGATATGAACTGCGAGATGAGCCTTGTGCAGCGGGTAAGTGGCGAGGTGGGATCGGCATGGTTCGCGTCAATCGTATGCTAGTGGACACAACCTTAACTAACGAAGGTGACAGAGTTGAATCAGATCCACCTTGGGGTATTTTTGGCGGCCAAGATGGTTTGAACGCTATGATGACAAAGAACCGTGGTCAATCCGGTGAAGAATCCTGGCCGGCGAAATTTACCGGTAAAAAACTTGGGCCTGGAGAAACCATTGAGATAATCGTTCCCAGCTCTGGTGGCTATGGCGATCCGCTTGAAAGGGATCCGGAACTGGTTCTGTCAGATGTTCTGGATGACTTCACTACAGTCGAACTTGCCAAATCGGATTATGGTGTAGTGATTACCGCTGATATGGAACTTGATCTGGCGGCGACTGAAAAACTGAGAAATAAAAAATAGGCGGTTCACCAAATTCGTATTACGTTTATATCCGGAATCGAGTCCTTTATAAGGGCTCGGTTTCAGGATTGAGATCATTCACCGGGCTCAAAGATAAACAATCTCTAGTATTGATTAAGTAACAAGCCAAACTCACTTGCCTTGTCATTTTTTTAAAAACTGAACGTGTTAACAGCACATAGATTCGGTTTGAGAATACGGCAAACAATCATTGATTAAACTAGCTAAATTAAAATCACCATCACACAAAAAAGAAGTGTTAATACGTTAACTAATATAAACACTAAAAATAATTAGTTTATTAAAAACAATCGTTTAAATAAATTTGTTTAAATATTGTTAATTATTTTAAAAAGTATATTCTTCTTTCTGTTGTTTTCAATTCATCATAATTAACAAAAGTAATGGCTGCTTGGAGGTTAGAAAAAACATGACTGCGACACCTTATTCAAGAACGAGCTGGGATCTTGTGCCCGGTAAAACTGCCATCGTCCACATTGATCTGCAAAACGATTTTCTGCATAACGACGGTTGGTATGCCACACATGATGTCGATGTTTCACACATGCAGCGTGTGATTGAGCCGACAAGAAAATTAAACGAATTAGCACGCAAACATAATGTACCCATGATATGGACGCGACATGGCACAAAAGGTCTCGTAGATGGCGGTCCGTTTATGGAGTTACGTACTTTTTTACACGAAGGTGGATTAAGACAAAACACCTGGGGCTATGAAGTACTTGATGAATTGGAGCCTAACAAAGAAGACGACTGGTTTGTCGAAAAGACTCGCTTAAGCGCTTTTTATAATACTAATCTGGAAACTGTACTACGCGGTTTGAAAGCTGAAACGGTGATCATTACTGGCGTGCTCACGAACCAGTGTGTTGGCGCGACAACAAAGGATGCAATTTTCAGAGACTTCAAGCCAATCGTGGTGGAAGATTGCACGGGTACCACGATGCCACATTTACACGATCCGATTATTGAATGTATTAAAAATGGCTGGGGTCAGATTAATAATCTGGAAGAAACACTTGAAGCAATTAGCAAACTTTAGAATCACAGACATATTCGTTAACTACTGGGTTATGTTAACGGAATGACTATCGTGCAGATCTTGTTCTCTGACTAATCCGATTGGTGTCAGAATATAATGGAGAAAGATCTTCCTAAAAAGGCGCAGGTTGTTGTAATTGGTGGCGGTGTAATTGGCTGTTCGATCGCCTATCACCTGACCAAGATTGGTTGGTCAGACGTGGTTTTATTAGAACGTAAACAACTGACCTGTGGAACGACCTGGCATGCAGCAGGCCTTGTCGGACAACTTCGAAATTCCTCAAACATGACCCGGCTCGCAAAGTATACATCCGAGCTTTACACCAACCTTGAACAAGAAACGGGACAAGCAACCGGCTACAAACAAACCGGTTCTATTTCTATCGCGACAAATACTGAACGTTTCGAGGAATTAAAACGAAGCGCATCTATGGCTAAAGTATTTGACCTGCAAGTGGACATAATCTCCAGGTCGGAAATAGAAGCTATGTATCCCTTAGTCAACACTGAGGATGTACTAGGAGGCATCTACATACCGACAGATGGCTCAGCCAATGCTATCGATACCACACAGGCGCTGGCGAAAGGTGCACGCAAGGGTGGTGCGCAAATATTTCAGAACATCAAAGTCAAGGCCATACAACATGATGGAGATCGCATCAGCGGAGTCAGTACCGAAGCCGGGGATATTCAGGCGGATTACGTAGTGCTTTGTGCGGGGATGTGGACGCGAGAGTTGGCAGCAAGCATAGGCGTGAATGTACCCCTGCATGCCTGTGAACATTACTATGTCGTATTTGAATCGGTAGAAGGTTTATCACGCAAGGCCCCGGTCTTACGTGACTACGATAGTTGTTCCTACTATAAGGAAGATGCAGGGAAATTGTTATTGGGCGCGTTTGAACCCAAGGCTAAACCCTGGGGCATGAAAGGTATTGCCGAGGACTTTTGTTTCGATGAAATCGCCGGAGACTTTGACCATTTTGAACCTATTCTGCATAAGGCGATGCACCGTATGCCAGCCCTGGAGAACGCGGGTATTCAAACCTTTTTCTGTGGCCCGGAAAGTTTTACGCCGGATGTTCGATATCACCTTGGCGAAGCGCCTGGTCTATCAAATTGTTTTGTGGCAGCGGGTTTAAATTCCATTGGCTTGCAGTCTGCGGGAGGAATAGGAAAGGTCATGGCTGAATGGCTGCGAGATGGTCATCCACCAGTAGATTTATGGGAAGTAGATGTTAGACGTGCTTTACCGTTTCAGGCTAACCGCAAATACTTACACGATCGAGTTAGCGAGAGTTTGGGTTTGCTTTACGCAACACATTGGCCATTCAAGCAATACAAAACTGCACGAGGCGTGCGCAAATCGCCTCTTTATGATCGACTTAAGGCGAAAGGCGCGTGTCATGGTGAGGCTTTTGGTTGGGAGAGAGCCAATTGGTATGCGCCGAAAGGTGAGAACGCTGAGTATCAGTACAGTTACAAACGTCAGAACTGGTTTGACTATTCTGCGGCAGAGCATAAGGCGGTTCGCGAAAATGTTGCGCTGTTTGATCAAATGTCATTTGGTAAAATACGCGTTCAAGGTAAAGATGCCGAGGCCGTATTGAACCGGGTATGTGCTAACAATGTTTCGGTTAAGCCCGGACGTATAATTTATACGCAATGGCTCAACGAACAAGCTGGGATTGAAGCAGATTTAACCATTATTCGCCTGAAACAAGATGATTTTCTGATCATTACATCTGGTGAAACCGAGATAAAAGATTTTTATTGGCTTAAAACGCATATTCCCAATGATGCTCATTGTTTTTTAACCAATGTTACATCGAGTATGGCAGTGCTCTCGATCATGGGACCAAATTCAAGGAGTTTTTTACAGTCTTTGACGCCAAATGATCTGTCCGACACAGCTTTTCCTTTTGCAACGAATCAGGAAATAGAATTAGGCTATGGTCTGGTCCGCGCTTCTCGCATTACCTATGTCGGAGAATTGGGCTGGGAAATTTATATACCAACCGAATTTGCGCTGAGTATTTACGATCTACTTGTCGAACGTGGAGAAGAATATAATTTGGCCCATGCTGGTTATCACGCACTCAATTCATTGCGTATAGAGAAAGCTTACCGACACTGGGGACATGATATCACCGACGAAGACACGCCACTTGAAGCAGGCTTAAACTTCGCCGTTAAATACGATAAGCCTGGAGGCTTTGTCGGCCGAGAGGCCTTGCTCAAGCAAAAAGAATCTGGCTGTAAAAAAATGCTGGTGCAATTCTTGTTAGCAAATCCGGAACCGCTTATTTATCACAATGAACCCATCTACAGGAATGGGGAGATAAAAGGGTTCATTCGTTCTGGAATGTACGGTCATACTTTAGGAGGGGCTGTTGGCCTTGGTTATATTGAAAATCAGGGCGGCGTCGATAAAGACTATATAGAGGCCGGAAGGTATGAGATAGAGATAGCAGGTCAGCGCTATCCCGCGTCTAGCTCACTTAAGCCCATGTATGATCCGGATAAACTAAAAATACTCAGCTAGTCTGTAAACCCGATGTTTAAAAACTCGGTGGTGTACAAGCCGAGATAAAAACACAGTCTTTTTTGCCGACATTACGAACACGATGCGGGAGTCGGCTATCAAATAAGTAAGCATCGCCAGGTCTCAGGATTTTAGTTTTGTCACCCACGGTAAACTCAACAATACCTTCCATGATGATACCCGCTTCCTCGCCTTCATGCTTGAACATCGAGCGCCCGGTATCTGCACCAGCAGGATAACGCTCGATTAACATTTGTAATTTGTGCTTACTCAAATTTGTACCGACCTGACGATAGGATATGTCACCTGTGCCGGTTTCGACCAACTCGTCGCTGGTATAAAACACTTTATCAATAGATGAAAACTCCAGTGTGAAGAATTCACTAATCGACATGGGGATTGCCTCTAGTATTTGCTTTAATACGCCCAGAGAAATATTGGATTTACCATGCTCTACCTGGGATATGGTGGCGTTACTTATCCCGGATAGTTTTGCTAACTTTCTTTGCGACAAACCATGCATTTCACGCACTTTTCTTAAGCGATCGCCGACGTCATCCATTCTCATTTCCTCGTATTGTCAGACTGTTTAGTAATATTAACAGTCAAAAAATAATCATACAATAAAACAAAGACTTAGCAATATTATTTGATTGTAGAGTGATGGACCTGAGACAGAGGATGCTTCGTCAAGCAAAGGGTTTCTGAAGCAAATGCTGTTATAATAAAAGAGTTTGAAGCGCATAGATTTCAACCTGATAAATTTAAATTTAAGAGAGGAATGAACACAAATGTCTAGTCAAGATTTGGAAGCAGTATTAGCCGAGGCTTTCGCAAAAGCCAGAGAGCTTTATGCAGAACGAGGGTTCCAAAGAAGAGTCGGTTTTGGAAAAAAACCTGCGCTGATAAATGTTGATCTGGCAAATGCCTGGACACGACCTGAACATCCTTTTTCTTGCGATCATATGGATGATCAAATTATTCCTGGTGTGCAGCGTTTACTTGAGGCCTGCAGGAAAAATAATCACCCAGTTGTGCATGTTACTACTTGTTACCAAAATATAAACCGCGATGATTCCTATACCGATATGGGGCTTTGGCATAAAAAAATACCCATAGAATATTGTGATGAGAACAATGAAGATGTCTGGGCAATTGATAGTCGTATAGCACCTGTTGATGGCGAACATGTACTGGTTAAGAAAAGGGCCAGCTCTTTTCATGGCACATCTCTTGGCGGTTATCTGAGAAGCATGGGAGTGGACACAATAGTTGTTACTGGTGTAACTGCTAGCGCTTGTGTGCGAGAAACAATATGTGATGGCATCGCTGATGGCTTTAGACCTATTGCCGTTCGTGAATGTATCGGGGACCGAGTCGCAGGTGCTGTCGAATGGAATTTATTTGATATTGATGCGAAGTTCGGTGATGTTGAAAGTGTAGACACTTGCGTAGATTACTTAATGGGTATTCAGGGAGATAGAAGTACCAGCTGAGTTTGTTAGAGATTGAATGTGCTAATAATCGTTAAGTTCATCAAAATGCTAAATAGTCATGGTCAACGATCAATAAAAGTAGACAGAGGTTTGACGATACGTGTCTTTCATAATATCTGTAGCGACCGAGGAGCGCAGTTAATCGATAAGAACTGACGCTGTACCACGGTTGTCTTCCCTTATCAGACCTGTCCACTCTCCAGACTACCCGAACGGGTAATTGTGTTTTATATCGTCACGGAATAGATTCCTACTCATTCTTCATTAATAGTTAGGAAATCAAATGGCCAAAGACGAAGACGTAATCGAACAGTACATGTCCCTCGCATTGCAACCAATAATGCGAGGCGCACATAAACGTGAAGACATAACCCAGAATCTAGACCACATCGCAGAACTTGCCCGAGCTGCGGTTTGGTTGACGGCAATAGATCTACCTGTACGTCTGATAACCATTCCAGAAGGAGCCTTACAGGGTTTTACTGATGAAATCTTTGATTGGGACCATGTCGACTATATTAAGAAAACTGCAATTGATATTCCAGGCAAAGAAACGGAATACCTTGGCGAACTTGCCCGTGACCTGGATACCTACATTATTGCGCAGGCAAAGGTAACTCACCCATCCTTCGAGGATCGTTTTTTTAACTGTGCTTTTGTTATCGATCCAAAAGGCGAGGTTATTCATAAGCACTATAAAATGCAGGTTTTCGCTCGCGAGCATTCGACTGTTCCGCATGATGTTTGGGATCAGTGGCTGGAAATCAATGGTTCAGGTTTGGATTCTTTCTTCCCCGTGGTCGACACTGAGATCGGCCGTATCGGTTGTATCATTTGTATGGAGGGTAGTTATCCGGAAACTGCTCGCGGTCTGGCTATGAACGGCGCAGAAATCGTCTACAGACCGAGTTATCCAGAACCTTACGTTGCGAATGGGTTGTGGGAAGTGCAAAATCGTGCACGCGCACTGGATAATACGATGTTCGTGATCGCACCCAACCCGGGTGGCTATTATCCTATGCCCGATTCACCCTTTCCTATAGATTCCTTCGGTGGCAATTCCATGATTGTCGACTATCAGGGGCAGATAATATCTAACCACAAGTCAGGTGGCGCAGCGTCCTATGCGGGCGGCATTATCGACATTGAAGCGCTCAGACAATACCGAGCGCGCTCACTCTGGGGTAACTGGTTGAAAGATTTGCGTACTGAACAATTTCGAATTATTTACGACGAACCTTTATACGAAAAGAATCGTTGTCTGAAGAATCCTCCACTCAGACACGAGGAGAACGACAGGGTCGTGGGTGATGCAGTTGAACGTATGTATGAGCGTGGTATCTGGAAGCGACCTGCCTACATGAACAAGAAATAAACAGCTATGGTTGATTTCAGCCTCAGTGGCGACCAACAAGCACTTTATGATGTTGTGCATCGTTTCACTATGAATGAAATACGACCGGTCGCAGAGAAATTCGATAGCGAAGTGACACCGGAAGCAGCAATACCTATGGATATCTTTCAACAGGGAATGTCACTGGGCTTTAGCAATATAGTAGTGCCGGAAGAATATGGTGGTTATGGCGGTAACATGGTGGATTATTCAATTGTCATAGAGGAAATTGCCTACGGCGATGTAGGTGTTGCTGATTTATTTCTGGTGAATATTTCTCTATCCCGTCTGATTCAGATTGGTGGTAATGATCAACAAAAATCGTTGTGGCTCTCACGTATGTGTGAAAGTGATGAGGGTTTTATCATCGCGGGTGCGATGACCGAGCCCACCGGTGGTTCTGAAATTTTCTATCCCCTGCAAGAATCAAAGTTTGGTGTGCGTACACGCGCAGTGAAAAAGAATGATCATTATATTCTCGATGGCGCGAAGTGTTTTATCACCAACGGCGGTATCGCTGATCTCTACATTGTACTGGCGAGAACCAATCCTGACGCATCTAACATGGAAGGTTGTAGCATTTTCCTGGTGCCAGCCAACACAGAGGGTGTCATTATCGGCAAGACGGAAAATAAGATGGGTCATCGCTTGTCTTCGGTGAGGGAAGTCAGCTTTGAGTCAGTAAAGATTCCGCTGGAAAACCGCCTTGGTAATGAAGGTGAGGGTTTTAACATTCTGGTGAAATGTTATGAAGGTAATGGAGTGGGAGTCGGTAGCAGTGCTATTGGACTTGCGCGCGCCGCCTATGATGCTGCACTCAACTATGCACAGGAGAGAAACATTTGGGGACGTCCCATTCTGCATTACGAATCTGTGGGCTCTAAACTCGCTGATATGCGTATCAAAATCGAAGCTGCCCGTGCCCTGGTATGGAAGGTGGCATGGTCTGTTGATAATCCCGAGAAAAGTAATGGTTTTGCCAGCTTGGGTACCATGGCCAAGATTTACCCTGCCAGTATTGTCAGGGAAATCACCAGTGGCGCCATGGACATTTTTGCCGGCAGCGGCTACATGCGGGATTTACCTATAGAAAAATATGTACGCGATGCCATGCTCTTTCCTATTTACGATGGTACCAACGACTTGCTGAAACAATTTATGGCGCCGCAACTGGCTAGCACACCATCCACTATCTGTTAATACAAGAGGAAAAGAAAACTATGACAAGTGAGCGCGAACTAAAACAAGCAGAAGCTTTGGCAACTGCCAGTAGCGGACAGGCAATGCTGGATTCCTGGCAGACACTGGTAGGTGATGGCAACATTGAAGATATAAAAGGTGTGTTTCAGATCTATGCAGACAAGATGCCTGAGTTACTTAATTATTATACGCAGCAACCGCTGGCGAGTTCATTAGAGCGTGGTGCGCTGGATCCGAAAACCCGTGAGCTGGTTCTTGTAGGCATGCTCGCTGCAATGCAATGTGGTCCCGGACTGGTATTCCATATTCAGGGTGCTGTTCACGAGGGAGCGACTGAAGCTGAAATAATGGAAGTGATATTCCTGTCCTCCTACCAACATGGCAAGGTGCAGGCTGCGGCTCTGGGTCAAAGCGTGGAAGAGGGGCTCAAGCGTGCAGCCAAGATGGGAAGCTGAGAATCTTTGCTAAGTTAATGCTGTTGTTCTGAGCTGCTCATATTTGAAAATACGTATTTGAGTAATTGGGCCCTGTTGTGTACAGCAAATACCTTATAGATCTGTTTGATGTGATAACGCACGGTATTCTCACTGATATTGAGGTGTTCTGATATGGCACTATTGTTTAGTCCCGTCTTCAGTAACTCAAGCACCTCTTGCGCACGTTTAGATAAATCCTTAGCAGGTTTTATTGACTGGTTAAAACGCTGCACTTCGTTTTTTAATTTACTGAAATCAAGAATACGTTTATAGGTGGCATTAATTTCATCGCATAAAAAACGGGCAGCATCAAGACTATCTTTGCCAAAATAGTGGCTGCCTCCGATGGCGAAATTCAATGTGCCTGAAATATGGCCATCATGAATCAGGGGCGCCTCTATAGAGTAATTCAGCCCCCAACGTGACAAGAAATTATGCAATGGCTGTTGCAACCAGTCACGCTGATCAAAAATATCCAATGAGTGAGTAAACTTCTTTTTTTGTAATATAAATCTAAACAGCGGATCCTCCGCTCGAATCTTTTCGTATTCGGAAAGAAAATTGTGATTAGCCTGATGTGAATTAACGGTTTTTGTCTCTAGATTATCGTCAAACAAATAGACACCAAAAGCATCCGCATTGACAAACTTCGGCGCCACATTTAAAAAAGTGAGTTGAAGTTCTTCAAGAGTACGACTGCGATGGATTTGGGAGGTCGCCAGAGCCAGTGGTTGTTGCATCTGGATAGATAAAGATTTCATATTCTGACCCCGCCTATTTAGTTAATCGGATTACAACAAGTATAGCAGCAGAAAAGCTTAGTTTATAAAATGGCTGGAATGGCGAGATTCGGTTACATCGGCTGTGCCACCCATTAAAACGGCAAAAATGTTCTAAGTAGGTATTGAATCAAGGGCATTATTTAGCCACGATTTATCCGGGAAACCATCATAGCGTTTGTCACCAATTATAACGGTTGGTACGACCGATATTTTAGCTACTTCTTGAGCATATTTGAGTGCTTTTTGATGTGCGGCCCGATATGTACCATCAAGCAATATCTGGCGCACTTCCTTGCCGTCCATTCCAACATCTTGCGCTAATGAGACAAGCACGTCGATATCACCGATATCTTTTTCTTCCTGAAAAAAACCACGTAACACACGCACGGAAAATTTATCTCCTAAGTCTTGCTCTTGTGCCAAAGCAAACACTTCAAATGCTTTATCAGTTCTTGGTTGAGGTGAAACTCCTGGTAATGTAATGGGAATGTTGAGGCGTTCTGCCATTGGATAAACTGATGATTTCCAAACAGCAGGAAGGTAATCATCTTCCACTCGAAGAGTCGGAACTGGCGCAGGTCTTAACTCAAATGGACGCCAACGAATAGAAGCTCCTCTTTCATTTGCCACTTCTCGAATCAAGGGCTCGCATAAGAGACAAAAGGGACAAACATAATCTGTATAGACGGTAATTTCTGCTGGCATTGCTTTTCCTTGTTATAGCCTTTCAACTTTTTCAATTGAGAGTAACTGCACGGTATCTGTAATTGCTCTCGGGATATGCTTGTGTTTATCCCCATCTGGGATCAACACACCATCACCTTCATTAAAAACAACTGTTTCATTTTCAAATTTTACTTCCAATGTGCCCTGCAAGAGATAGCCGGCATGACCGACGGTACACCATTCCGGGTGCGATAAAAGCGGGGTGAATTCAATAAGTCTTATCTGGGTTTCCTCACCACGTATGATTTTAAAACGAACACCCTCCGCAGGAGATTCCCAATCCAGCGATTCAAAGTCAATTTTATACATAGTTCACTCGTTAAATTATTTTATATTTTCGTTCTTTGGTAATTCAAATACCCAGAGCGTAGCTGCCGGTGTCAGTGGTAGTGTAACCTCAGGTACGACGGCTTTGCGATCAATTGCGATGACACCATGTCCGACTGTGACGGCCAGGTATTGTTTTCCATTAGCTGAGTAGGTAATCGGAGCTGAACTGGGAACATCGTTAAGACGCATACGCCAAAGTTCTTCTCCATTACTTTGGTCAAACGCAATTATGTAGCGATCGACATCACCGGCGAACACAAGACCACCTGCGGTCGTCAAAACACCACTTGTTAGCGGTGCTCGCTGACGATGGATCCATTCAATATTTAATTTTTCCAGATTAACGGCCTGGAGACGACCATATTTGCCATCATTATCGGGTAGCGGACGCGCGGTTAAGCGTACACCTGTTGTCATAAAGCCTTTCTCGTCAGGAGGTACCGGGATCATGTCCATGCAGATCTCCATCAGCGGTACAAACAGCAATTTGGAAGAAGGGTTATAAGCGCTCGGCATCCAGTTTTTCCCACCCGCATTATTAGGACAGACGGTAACAGTAAGCTCCCGACTCGGTTGCAGTGAAAAATCAACCGCTTTCTCGCCGGTATTTGGGTCGATACCGGTAACAATATTTTGTATACCCAAATCAACTGAACCGACGTATGCACCGTTGCTTGCTTCTAACACATCGTAAATACCAAGTTTGCCACCTGTAGCAACTACTGTCTTATGCTTACCCTTTATTTTTTGCCTATAAATATGTCGTTCAAAAGCCCAGTCCTGATCCCACTGGTCATTAACAAAGTGTTGATAATGCCAGATGAGCTTGCCTGTATCTGGATCAAGCGCAATTGTTGCGTTGGTATAGAGTGCTGAACTAGTGATCCCTGCTTTATTAATAGACTTCGCGAGGGGACCGGTATCATAGGTCGGTGCAGGACCAAAAAATGCTAATCCCGATTCTGGATCAAAACTGCCGACCGTCCAGACTGAACCACCGCTACGCGTTTCCCAGGGCATGCCATTCCATGAATCACCACCGGGTTCTCCCGGTTTTGGAATGGCATTAAATTTCCAGGCCTGTTCTCCGCTTATTGCATCAAGGCCAACAATGTAATTTCCGCCCGATGCGCCACCAGATGTTCCGATCATTACCTTACCTTTTGCCAGCAAAGGTCCACCGGTAATCCTGAAACCTTTTTCCAAATCAGCAATCTTGGTTTCCCATACTAGTTCGCCGCTCTTCATATCGAGTGCGAGCATATGGCCATCTGAAGCAGGCATATAAATATAATTGCCGTAAAGCGCAAAACTACGTTTACGATAGTTAAACACCGGAACTGAGTCAGGTATCCAACGTTTGTATTGCCACAGTAAGGTTCCACTAACACCGTCAATAGCCTGCATGACGTCACCCCAGCCCTGCACAAAAATAACCCCATCGTGGGCTAGTGGTATTGTCGTACTAGGACCGGCCGGTAGACTCCAGCTCCAGCCAACACGAAGGTCATTCACATTTTTTTTATTTATTTGCTTAAGAGGGCTGTGGCCCGTCGCATCATTTCCGCGACGCCAGGTTAACCAATCACCTGCGGGAGCTAAGGCAAGCATGCTATCTGTTACAGGGCGAATTTTATCCAGCGGGTTTACTGTTGTAAATTCTGGAGGTGGTAAACTGACATCAGCGCTGACACCACCTGATGGATAGTTACCTGAAGCGGGTATAACCAGTTGTGCAAGCTTAGCGGGATTCGCTGCCAATTTTTCTTCACCAACAGCAACGCCATTATTCTGTAGCAGGTAAGCAACTATGGCAGCATAAGTTTCATCGCCAAGAGAATTTGGTGCCGCGCTTGGCATGGTCATCACAGTTTTAATGAACAGTTTATCTAGCGTCTTGCTACCCCAACTTTGGATAAAAGACTCACCTTTCAAGGGCGGCGCAAACTCACCATCGCTTAACGTCTGACCGTGACATGAGCCGCAGTTTTTATCATAAGCAAGTTTACCCGCTGAGGCCTGATCAGCGGTGTAGCCTGGTGCTGCCAGCTCAGCATGAACAGTGAAAGCAACTTGAAATAAAAAGAATGTTGCTAATATTCGTTGATAGTTGTTGGTCACTGAAATTATTATTTGTAAAAGGGATCCTCCTTTAATAATGAGTTCTCCAAAAAACATTCTATTATTACTCCGCATTTATTCACGCTCGATCTGAGTGTTCTATTATCAATCTATCTCATCCTTCATGCGAATGCCCGAGATATTGGGCCAGAAAGAAATGAAATTGTGATTAGAAGCGTCCTTCCGTCTGACGCAGAGAGGGGGG
>Ga0055584_100002122_pt1 | contig 19565 bp, 15 predicted proteins | sample OSDHelmetaG_FD_58716 | JGI IMG/M metagenome (GOLD analysis project Ga0055584, IMG submission 58716) | Pelagic marine sediment microbial communities from the LTER site Helgoland, North Sea, for post-phytoplankton bloom and carbon turnover... | ecosystem: Environmental > Aquatic > Marine >... | reverse complement strand
AATTTGAAGAAAATAATCTTTAATCAACAATCGAGGTTGTATGGAAGAGGACCTCAAGGTGGAGAATTAACCTCGAGCTTTAGTTCTGGGACCGAGGTGCTTTCTGGACAAATTGTCTACCATGGAGGCTTTTGGGTCGCAAAGAGTTATCAAAGAAGGTCGAAATCCGGCTTCAATACAGGAGCGGTGTTCATAAAATACGCACACTTAGTGAGTCTCGCGAAATGGAATCCTGATTATATATACGGCTACATGAAGCCTGAAATGGTCTACAATGGACTGGCTGCCCAGTATTGGATCCCGCATGTCCTACCATGTCTGTTCCAGTGGGATAAAGTTCCAGATCAACATCATTGTTCAGAATGGGAGTTTCTTTGTTACATCACGCGTGTAAATCTAGTGGAGCAAGCCTCGTTCATAAACGATGGGCGTTTTTTGGACCATCAGAGCAGCAGTTAATTGAACGCCGTGAATAGTCACTAGCTTGATCAATTTTTCATAATGAATCGAACGTGTGATATTGTCTCTTGTTGTGAAACTGCCAAACACCTCACTGATGTGCGTTTCCCCAACCAGCGCTTCTCCATAATCCTTAGCGACTAGACGGTCAAATTCTCCAGTGACAGTTTGAAGAACATTGTCAGGTCTTGAAGACCAATCATAGTTAATTGCTTTGGCTGTAAAACTATTTTTTCCAATGTTGATAGTTGATGGAGGCAGGTTTTGGTCGTGCATTGTATTCTCCGAAATAACAAGCTTAGCCAGAAATGGACAGTCTGGTCTAATTCCCCCCCCTGTTTGTCGCAAGTAATCTTGGAAATCGGAAAGTAGCGGAGCTGCTTGTTTTAGAAGGAGCGGTCTTGTGAAAACTAGATCATCCAGCATTGAATTCAGCAGAGCCCATTCTTGATACTGGATTTGTATTCAACCCAGAGCATAATTTTGAAGTATTCTCGTTCATCATCGTTGAGCTCGTCGGCGCTTCGGCCACCAAAGTAGCGGTTAAGTCCATTGTGGACCAATTCTTCGATCAGCAGGACATCATGGCCTAAGGGGGCCTCACCTAAAGATCGTTCAACCGTAATGTTGAAATATTCTCTATCGAGGATTTCTGCGACAACGTCTCTTATTTCTTCCATGTGTCTCTCCCTTGAGAGCCAAGGTGATGGGAAATCAGAGAGTTGTAAAGTTACAAGTCCAGAAAACCCCCTATTTTTGGTAGGTAGCGTGAGGCGCAAAATCAGCAGCCATTTGCAAAACGCCTATCAGCGATCTGCGGCGTAAGGCGTGATATCCATATTGGGGTTTCGATCAGAGACAAAATGATCAACCAAGCGGGCCGTATTCGCAGACTGCGTTAGGCCTAGGTGAGCATGCCCATAAGCGAAAATGATACGGCTATCTTTAGGGGAGGGACCGATAACCGGCAAAGAGTCAGGTGTAGATGGTCGATATCCCAGCCACAGTCGTTCTGGGTGTGGTGCAAGCCCCGGCAACATCCTTCGGGCCGTTGGGATGTGATTTTTGATCCAATCATAGTCGGCTTCAGCCTTCAACCCTGCAAGCTCGGCTCCGATAGTCATGCGAACACCTTCGTCTGTTGGTGCAAGCACAAATGACCGGTCTGAGAAAAAGACGGGTCGGCTCAACACCTCTATGCCTTTTTCGTGCGCTAAAACAGCGTGATAGCCACGTTCTGTGTCTAATTTGACATTGGCGCCAAACTTTTTAGCAACGGTACTAGAAAATGCACCCAGAGTGATGACAGTTTTCTTTGCCTGAATTGTGCCGGTAGTCGTCTTTAATTCTAGGTGACTAGATTTCTGATTAAGCAGGTTGGTGATGGGCGCTTTTTCAAATCGCCCGCCATGCTCTAAAAATGCCTGAAAATAAGCTTGGCCGACTTTCATCGGGTTATCTACTGACGCTGTATCATGGGCGGAGTAGGCATTTGTAAAGATGGGGGCTAAGTTTGGCTCTAGGTCGCGAATGTCATTGGCATTGTAAGTGTCGTAACTTAAGCCATATTCTGTCATCCATTCCCGCTCTTGGGCGGTCGCATCAAAGGACTTTTGAGATTCGAACGTCTTCAAGTAGCCGGTCATCCTAAAGCGGTCTCGACATCCAGCGATGTCAGCAAGTTGAAGGTGCTCATCGAGCGACCCTTGGCTAAGCGCGGTTATTGCTTTGCTTAATCTTTTGACTTCTTTGGGCCGGCTTGCTTTTGCGAAATCTAAAAGCCAAGGGGCCATTTTGGGCAGATGAAGGGGAGAAATCTTGAGTGCTGGCGTTGGCGTCAGCAACATTTTGGGTAAAGATTTCCATAATCCAGGGGTCCCAAGTGGCATGACTGAGCCAGAGGCAATGACGCCAGCGTTGCCCGACGAAGTGCCTACGCAGGGCTCATCCTTATCGATAAGACAGACTTTGTAGCCTGAAAGCGTGAGGCGCAACGCCGTGGCGGTGCCAACAATTCCCGCGCCTAGGACGGCAACGTCGTAAGTGAATTTCTCAGCCATTTCTCAACATTCTTCTGAAAATCCATTCGGTCAGCAAAGGCATAAGATAAATCGGAAACTGATGCACTGAAAGATATAAGAAAAAATCTTCACCAAACTGATCTCCAACAAGAGCATAGATAACCGCCATGTTTCGGTAACCAGAAAGGAGTGCTGCGGTTAGTGCAAACTGGCTGCCTTGCCAGATAAACAACCAGTAACCGAGGATGTGACTTGCTATAGCAACAGCGAAAGCAGCAGCGGTGTAAACAAGTACAGTGGTAGGATCAGTGAGGAAACGATCTGTGACGCCATCCATGACCGTCACGCCAAAAATGATGATGAATAGCACCGTTATGCCACCCATTGGGTCCCAGTATTTGGTGAGATTGGCACTTCCCAAGGCTTTGCGAATAAAAAACGCAATCAGAAAAGGCAAGACGATAAAAATCAAGAAACGAACGGCAAATTCACCGAGCGGGAGTTGATAAGGCAAATCTAATAACAGGGCAAAAGAGTAAGCCAAACCTAGTGGCGTGAAAAAGACGCCGATAACCAGACTGGCGACTGCTAAGGGAGAGTCCAGCCGAAACAACTGTGTCAGGGCAACTGCCGTCACGATAGAAGGGGCTCCAGCAGCTAAAATCAGAGCTATTTCCAATGTTCCAGGTAACTCAATCCACTGTAAAGCGAACCAGCAGAGCGTGGGAGTTGCAAACAAAAGCCAGACGTTAAGCGCGAGAGGTAAACTAGGCCTTCTTACATACTCACCCAGTGCAACCCAGTCCAAACGGATGAGCGACGCCGTCAATAAGCAAACCACGGACGGGAGGAGCAACGGGCGGGCCGCTGTTGCTAACGGTGGAAAAACCAAACCTGCGAGAACCCCAAGAGCTAAAGCCAGCGAAGCGTGTCGGCTGATAAAACTAAGAAGGGAAGTGATCACCTAGCCAAAAACTCAAGCGAACTTGCTGAGATCGGGGATGGCTTTTACCGCGACACCGGATGCTTCTAAGGCTTCACGAAGGGCCTGTGCGGTTGCGACGGCAGCTGGCCCGTCTCCATGCACACAAATGGAATCGACTTCCGTTGGGATACGTTTACCGTTCACGGAGAAAATAGCCTGTTCTTCCACCATGCGCAACACATGTGGCACTGCTTCATCGGCACTGTGGATCATCGCGTTGGCTTCACGCCGAGATACAAGATTACCTTCATCAGTGTAGTTTCTATCTGCAAAAACTTCTTCGGCGACGCGGAAACCATTCTCTCTCGCTGACTTGGATAATTCAGATCCAGCAATAGCGAGGAAGATCACATCTGGAACACAGGCTTTTGTTGCTTTGACTATGCAATCAGCCATTGCTGGGTCAATAGACGCCATGTTGCTCATCGCACCATGAGGCTTCATATGGGTGACTTCAAAATCCTGTGCCGCAGCCATGGCTTGCAATGCTCCGACTTGATAAGTTACTAAGGCGGCCAAGTCTTTTGGTGCGATGTTCATAGGACGTCGACCGAAGCCTTGGAGGTCGGGAAAACCTGGGTGAAAACCGATTGATACATTGTTCTCTTTGGCTAGAGCCACTGTATCCATCATCACGGTAGGATCGCCCGCATGGAATCCACAGGCCACGTTAGCTGATGTAACAATCTTTAGGATTTCGCTATCGCTGCCAATTGTATAGGCACCAAATGACTCGCCTAAGTCGGCGTTAAGGTTGACTTCTTTACTCATTAGAATAACTGCCCTTGATGAACGTTCATTGCTGCTATAGAGCTAGCCCAAATCAAATTATTACCTAACACGAAAATGTCACAAGAACAGCCTTCATCGATAATCTTTCTGCCTTGCGGTGACACCGCCCTTTCTGTTGAGTTTGGCCGCGAGGTTGATCCTCTAATCAATGCCCAGGTCATGGCGTTTGACGAGGAAATTCAGAAGTTGAGGGTGAGTGGAGAACTGTCAGCGATCGTTGAGACCATACCTTCCTTCCGCGCTATTTTGATCTCCTATGATCCATTCAAAATTCGCCAAAGCGAAGTCATCGAGATTTTGAAGTCTATACCGGTTCGTAAAGCCGAAGCGCGCAAGCCAACAAGAGTGTGGGAGCTTCCGACCTGCTACGACCTTGAGTTCGGACTTGATCTCGAGGAAGTCGGGCAAAGGTGTAATAAATCGGTTGCTGAAGTAACTGACCTCCACTCAAAGGCTGACTTTCAAGTTTACATGTTGGGCTTCATGCCTGGGCTCGGTTATTTGGGTGGCCTGCCGGATGCGTTGGAGTTGCCGCGCAGATCAGAGCCTCGCGTCGCGGTACCTTTGGGTTCGGTGGCAATTGCTGGGAAGATGTCCGTAATATACCCTTGGGAAAGCCCGGGCGGTTGGCATGTGCTTGGACGAACACCTGTACCGCTTTTTGATCAAAATGCCGAACGCCCAGTGTTGCTGTCCGCTGGTGACGGTGTGGCCTTTAAATCTATCGACCGAAAAGAATATGACGATCTTGCCGCGAGAATTTCGGGCGGATCCTTCTCTAGCGAGGAGTTGTTGAAGTCATGAGTGCAAAGGTTAGAATTCTCAACCCCGGCATTATGACCACTGTTCAGGATAAAGGACGATTTGGTTACCAGTCCCAGGGTATTACAGCTGCAGGTGCTATGGACCTTCAAGCCTTGAGGATAGCCAACAAGCTCGTTGGCAATGAAGCTTATCAAGGCGCGTTCGAGTTTTCATACTTCGCACCTGAATTTGTCGTAGATGATGGTCCTGTCAGGCTGGCTCTGGTGGGGGACATGAAGGCGAAGATCACGCCGGCTTCTGGTGAGGAGAGTTATGAGGTTGAGGGGCGCCAATCATTTACGATGCAGGTTGGCGATAGCTTTAAACCCGGACCTATAAACAGTCGTGTTTATGGGTACTTAGCCGTTCAGGGCGGTATCGAAGTGCCTGAATTTCTAGGCAGTCAATCCACCTATGCGCGTTCAAAACTTGGTGGTTTCGAAGGGAGAGCCTTGGCGCAGGACGATGTCGTCTCCGTGGCTTCAATAGCAAACACAGAAAGCCAAGACCTAGCAGTTCCGTCGTTGCCTGAATGGAACCAATCAGACCCAATTCGCATTGTTTTGGGGCCTCAAGATGACTATTTTTCAGACGACCAACAGGCACTGTTTCTCAGTCAGACGTACAGTGTCAGCCGCCAAGTTGATCGCATGGGGATGCGTTTGGAAGGGGAAGCTCTGAAGCATATTACTGGCGCTGATATAGCCTCCGACGGTATCGCTATTGGTTCGGTTCAGGTGCCAGCCAATGGTTTGCCTATCATTCTGCTTGCTGATCATCAGACCGCCGGTGGTTATTCGAAGATCGCGACCGTGATAACTTCAGATCTTCCGAGATTGGCGCACATGAAAGCAGGAAACTCTTTTTCATTCCGATCAATTAGTGTTGACGATGCGGAAGAGATCTTGATGGTGGAAGAGAAAGCATTGATGTCTCTGTTTGATAAGATCGCACCAATGAAGCCAGATGCTACCCAAATAGCCGCAAAATTGTATAAATCGAACCTTGTCAGCGGAGTTCTTGACGCCAACAACCCAGTTCCTGAAGTAGAAGCCTAATGAAGGAAGGTGACTTTCCCCCGTGGAGAGGATTAGTCGCCTACATTCTTGGAACGCTTTTTTTTGGCTACGGCTTTATTCTAAGGGTCTCTCCCTCTGTAATGGTGAACGAGCTGATGGCAGAGTTTGCCGTCGGCGCGACCGTCTTGGGGTTTTTGACTGCGCTCTACTTTTACACCTATGCTTCTCTACAATTGCCAGTTGGCGTCTTCCTTGATCGGCTTGGACCAAGGCGACTGATTGGATCGGCAATTTTGCTCTGCGCTGCTGGCAGTGCTTTGTTTGCGATCGCACCTCAGTTGAATGTTGCCTACGTTGGGCGCTTGATGATTGGCGCGGGGGCAGCGTTCTCTTATGTAGGGGCGATGACAATTGCTGCACGTTGGTTTCCCTCCCATCGATTTGCTTTGTTGACTGGTATAATTCAAATGATGGGCATGGCTGGTGCGGTTTTCGGTCAGGCTCCTCTTGGCGCTGCAATCGCCGAATTTGGCTGGCGTAATTCGCTGATGGGGGTTTCAATAGCAGGTTTGATTCTATCGGCTCTTGTTTTTATGTTGGTGAAAGATCAGGGACCTTATTCAAGGCCCAAACAAGGCAGTGATCTTGGCATTCTAGCGGGCATGCGTAGTGTTATGCGAAACCGTCAGTCCTGGTATTTAGCGATAGTCGGGATGATACAGACCGGTCCAATGCTGGCCTTTGGCGGTCTTTGGGGTGTTCCATTCCTGATGACGGCTTACGGCCTATCGAAGGCGGAGGCCTCATTCTTTACTTCTATCATGTTTATTGGTTGGGGAGCATCGGCACCAATTGCCGGCTGGGTTTCGGATAGAATTAAGAGTAGAAAGAAACCCTTAATGGTTGGCTGTATTCTTGCGATTTCTTCGATCCTCGTTGTTACTCAAATTCCCGGTCTTCCTCTTTGGCTCATTGCCATACTCTTCTTCCTCAACGGGATGGGGGGCTCGACAATGGTTTTGACATTTGCGGCAGCAAGAGAGGCCAACGCCGTGGATACTCAGAGCACGGCGATGGGTTTTGTTAATATGTGTGTTGTTGTCAGCGGTGCCTTTTACCCACCGTTGATGGGGTTGATACTAGATACGAATTGGACGGGAGAAACTGTGGCTTCCGCCAGAGTTTATGAATTTTCAGCCTACAGCCAAGCGGCCTATGTAATGATTGTGGGCTATATTGTAGGGCTTGTTGCTGCATTGTTAGTCAGAGAAAGCAACTGTCGTCAATATGGATAAGACTGAGGTTGATATTCCGTTCGATTACCCCCATCATCTTATCTAGAAATTCTGATTCGCATCATGATAAGGAGCCAAGATGGAACTGGTTAAACAGTGGTTCAGGCGGTACGCCTCAAATCCTCAAGTGGTTTTGCTTGTCCTTCTGCTTATCGTGGGTTTGCTTGCCATTATTCTCGTTGGAGAAATGGTTGCGCCATTCATCACAGCCTTAGTAATCGCCTATATCCTTGATTCACCTGTTGTGCGATTGAGGTCGTTTGGTATCACGCGTTTCTGGTCTGTCTGTCTCGTTTTCTTCAGCTTCTTGATACTGTTTTTAGCTGTGGTTTTGATGCTTTTGCCAATCTTGTCCCAGCAAGTGACGCAGATGTTTGTTGAGCTACCGAATTCCTTTGCAGTTATTCAAGGCTTGGCTACTCAGCTGCAAGAAGCCTATCCAACTGTTTTCACAGGTACTCAGGTTACCCAGATTATTGATTCCGTCCGTGCTCAAGTCATCGAATGGGGGCAACAGGTTCTGCGGTTCTCTCTTGGCGGTGGTATTTCTGGTTTGATTACCGTTGTGCTTTACTTGGTGTTGGTGCCTTTGATGGTGTTTTTCTTCCTGAAGGATAAAAGAAAAATACTTGATTGGTGCTCTCAGTTTCTACCGGAAAAACGTCATCTGGTTGAAACTATTTGGGGCGATGCCAATGACCGGATCGGTCATTATATGCGTGGCAAAATCTATGAAATTATCATTGTTGGCATAGTAAGCTGGGTTGTGTTCATCATGATCGATATCAAGTTTGCCGTTTTGTTGGCTTTTATGACCGGTTTTTCTGTCCTTATTCCCTATATTGGCGCTGCTTTTGTTGGGTTTCCAGTCGCGCTCGTTGCCTTGTTGCAATGGGGGATCAGTACAGAGACCGCGATGGCTTGTTTTGCTTATGCGGTTATCCAGGCCTTAGATGGAAATCTCTTGGCACCTTTACTGTTCTCTGAAGTCATGAAGCTGCACCCAATTGCGATCATCTTGGCACTCTTGTTCTTTGGCGGCATTTGGGGCATCTGGGGGTTGTTCTTCGCAATTCCGCTAGCGTCGTTGGCGCACGCTATCATTAAAGCCTGGCCGAAGCACAAAGCCGACGAGAGCTGAGTTTCGACCCAGTGAACACAAACCCGCTTCGTACAAGTTTCAAGTTTGTCCATGCTGCCGACTTGCACCTCGATAGTCCACTGAAAAACTTGCGCCTAAAAGAGGCCCAAACAGCCGATGAGATCGCTCGGGCAACAAGGTCTGCGTTCGTTGGATTGATTGATCTTTGCCTAGAGAGGCAAGTGGATTTCCTCTTACTCTCAGGTGATATCTATGACGGCGATTGGAGCTCAATGTCCGTCGGTATTTTTTTCGTTGAGCAGCTGGCCCGTTTGAAAAGCGCCGGAATTTCCGTTTACATTATCCAAGGTAATCATGACGCGGAAAGTAGGATCAGCAAGGATTTCAGGGGCTTGGTTGGTGATCGTGGCCATTTCTTTGATAGCGAAAAGGCGTCTTCTGTTTCTGTTCCTGGCTTAAACGTGACGATCCATGGGCAGTCGTTTGCTCAACCTGCTGTGACAGACAATCTGGCTAAACACTACCCAGCCCCGAAGTCAGGAGCCTACAACATCGGCATGCTGCATACAGCACTAGAGGGTGGCAACCGTCATGCACCCTATGCGCCTTGCACAGTGAGTGAACTGGTTGCAAAAGGTTATGACTATTGGGCGTTGGGTCACGTGCATGATGCTGCTGTTTTACATACGGTACCTCACGTTGTCTTTTCCGGTGTTTTGCAAGGCAGATCGATTAGGGAACAGGGCCCCAAAGGGGCATACCTTTGCACTGTTGAAGATGGTGTGCTGGCAGAACACGAGTTTGTTGAACTGTCAACGGTACGGTGGGTACAGGTTGAGATTTCTGTCCAAACAGACTGGAGTCTGAACCAGACACTTGATGCGTTGAAGCAAGTAATCGAACATGAATTTCAAGCCGCACAGGGTACTCCCATCGCATTAAGAATAGAGTTCAGCCGGAACTTGGAAGTCGATCAAGAAGACTTAGAAGCACAAGTGCAACTGGTTCTTTCTGAAATTTCTCCGACAGGACTTTGGTTGGAAGCAATCAGGTTTGCCAAGCAAATTGAAAGAGCCTCTCTTCCTGATAGCTCTGCCATTCGAGAACTTATTGATGACATGACGCATGATGAAGAAGATTTCATCGCTCAAGCGCTTTCATCTATGCAGGACAAGTTACCAGCTCTCCTCAGAACCAGCGAAGAATTGGCATATGTTGATGATCGTTCCTTGGAGGAGTGGAAGGCGGTCGGAATTGAATATCTTGAACGTCGGATGCATGACCCGGGCAATGTGAAATGAGATTACAATCTCTTGAGCTGCGGACCTTTGGTCATTTCACGAACAAAAGACTAGAGTTTTCTCCGGAGGCGAAACTTCATCTAATCCTGGGCAATAATGAGGCTGGTAAAACAACGCTTCTAAAAGCTTACTACCGGTTTCTGTTTGGCTATCCTCGCCTAACAAGAGAAATTGATGAGGCCTTTCTGGCTGCTCCACAAGACCTTGTTGTCAACGGCGATCTTGTTTTCGACAATGGTGAGCAGCTGTCTCTATCTCGGGAATTAAGAACGCTTAGAGAAGTTGAGAGCGGTGACAAACTGAGCGACGGGACCTTGCCCGAAAAGATTGGTTCCATCGAGCAAGATTTTTACCGACTGGTGTTTGCCATGGATCAAACAGCTCTCCGTATTGGAGGGGAGAATTTGTTGAGAGATACTAAAGGGGGGTTATTTGCTGCCTCTTCAGGCCTGGAAGGAGTTTCCGAACTCATTTCTTCGCTGGAGAAAGAAAGCAAAGAGATTTTTACACCCCGTGGACAGAAGCAAAAATTGAACGCTGCTTTGTCACGGATAAAAGCCCTAAACGATCAGCAAAAGTCGAATACACTGACAGTTGCAAAATGGCAGGCGCTAGAAGAAGGCCTCAGTGAACGTAAGGCTGCCGTTGAGCAGCTAGAAGACCAGAGGAAAACAGTTCTTTCTCGTCTAGCTCAGCTGGCACGCATCAGATCGAACTTAGCCCTGGTTGTTCGTTACAAGCAAACTCAAGCTCAATTGGGGGCGCTTTCTGATCTGCCTGCTTTTTCCGAAGATAGAATTCAGAGAATAAGAAGCTCTTTGCTTTCCATCCAACAACAAACTTTCCAGCTCGACAATTTGAAACGGCGGAAGTCAGAGAAAGAAGCTGAGGTCAAAGGCCTCGATGTGACTTCAGCATTTCTAGAACTTGAGCGGGAGTTTGAGGTTTTTGAAAATGACTACCACCGAATTCTTGCCTTTAGAAACGATCTTCCCAAACGCCGGGCAGAAATTAGAGAAGCAAGAAACAACGTAACTGCGAGGATTGCTGAGGTTGGTTTACAAGGTGACGCAGCCGACGTGTTGGCTAAGCTCCCGAATGACGTGGATGTAAAGCTGTTGAGAGATCTCGCCATCCGAGATAGGCAGATACAAGACCAGCAAGCAGCCTTAGAAGACAAGGTCGTTGAAGAGGAAACTAAGCAAGCGCTGTTGGAAGAAAAGCTATCTAGTGATCCAAAGTCTTTAGATGAGCTAAAGCAGTTGGATGTTTTGTTTGCAAACGTTGGATTGCTGCATGATCAAACACGTCGCCTTAATCAGACGAAAAACGATCTTGAACAAAAGAAGGGATTGTTAGAGCAACGGTTAACGGCGCTTGGCCTTGGTTCCTTGCCTCTTTCAGATGTTCCGGCGTTAGAGATACCTGAGCGATCTCGTGTAGAGTATTTCCAGACTAGATTAGATAAAAGCAGCGCAAAGATAGCGGAACTGCAAACTATTTACGCGGAAGGGGCGAAGAAGCTCACGGCGTTGGAACAAGCCGAAGCAGACCTGCTAAACGGCAGGATTGCGGTCACGAGGGAAGATCTTGAGCAAACCAGGTCTGATCGCGACGAGATTGTCGTCCAAATAGCGAACGACGGTGTAATGCTTGTGCCCGCACTCAAAAATCAGCTGGCCCACCTTGATCGTCAGACAGATGATTTATTGCTTCAATCACTTAACCAAGGAAAACTAGATGCTTTGGCTAAACAGAGGGAAGAATTATCACAGGAACTGACGGCGACGAAGGAAGAGGGGCAAAGCGAACGGAAAATCTTGGACCAAGTTTCGGCAGAATGGCAGGGGTTATGTCAGAAACTTGGTCTGCAGGACAAATCTCCAGCTGATGTGCTCGAATGGCTGGAAGGGTTTAGAAACCTTCTTAGCCGCAAAATTGAGTGGAATGAGGCTCACTCGAAACTAGAGCATGAGTTTTTGAATCTCGACACAGATCTCGAACCCATCGCCAACGTCTTGTCGATTCCACAAAGCGCGGATCCAGGGTGGAGAGATAACCTCTGTCAGAAGGCCAACACTTACAAATCAGAGATTGAGACTGCCCTTCAGCGTCGCACAGAATTACAAAGTCGTTTGGATGCTGTTGATGAGACGTTAACAGTGGATCGCCGAAAGGTTGAGGGCGTTCGCGCGAGCAGGGAGCAAGTATCGAAAGACTGGGCTGAGTTGCGGTCCAACCAACAGGGGTTGGATCAGTTTGAGAAACTGCAACACGCAGCCTTGTTTGTCGACGGGGTAGACCGGTTAAGAGCTTCCATCGAGAAACTGCAAGACATTGAGCGTCGGGTGAACTCAATGGAAAGCGAAGTCGAGCAGTTCATTGTGCAGACAGCGCATTTAGCAGGGCTTTGTAGTTTAGACCCCTGTGCTCCGGGTAAAGAATTTGAGCAGGCAAAGGAACTGATACAACTACGTCGTTTAGCTGTCCGTAAACACGATCTACAGCAAACGGCTCTGCGTGAGTTGTCGATAGTGGATCAGGAAATTGCTCAATTGGTGATGACGAGTGAGCAAGAACAGCATGGTATTGATGTTAGCTTCGACGGTCTTACAAAACCGGAACCTGCTGAAATGGAAGGTTGGTTGGATGAAGCTGGCAAAAGAAATCAGCTTTTGTCGGATGTTAGAGACCTGGAAATACAGATTTTGAACAATGGACAAGGTCTCGCTCTGGATAGTGCAATTGCGGAAGCAACGGTTGAAGATGCGACAAGCCTCGAACTTGAGACCGAAGCGCTGACCTTGCAAAAAGATGAACTCGACGCTGAATGGAAAGCAGCTTTGGAGGCCCTAACGAGAGCTCAAGATGCGCGCAATGAAGAGGCCAAGTCCACGAGAGATGTTGATACCAGGCAAGCGCTGGAGTTTGCCCTGGCCGAAGCGCGACGTGAAGTCCATCGCTATGTAGAAGTGGCGGCTGCCCATGCTTTGCTTAAGGAGTCTCTAAGACAGTTCTACCAAAAAAATCGCACGCCGATATTGCAAGAGGCACAGCAGGCTTTTTCAGTTTTGACCCAGAATCGATACCTTGGGTTAGAAATTGAAGAGGAGGAAACGGATCCTGTCTATTGCGTCACGGCCGACGGACGCAAAATTCCGTTGAATGGTCTAAGCGAAGGCACAGCAGATCAGTTGTATCTGGCACTAAGGTTTGCGAAGGTAAAAGACCACTGTAAAAAGTCAGAAGGATTGCCTTTCATAGGGGATGATTTACTCGTTAACTTTGACGATAAGCGTTCGACCGCGGCATTCGAAGCAATGGCAAATCTCGCTCCGAATTGCCAAATGATCTATCTAACCCACCATCCACATATGGTTGACTTGGCTTATGAGGCAGTTGGAAAAGAGCATGTTCAGGTACTTGATTTAGCCTGATGCTGCCTGACCTTGTCGGCCAACTCACTCATTGATGGATCGTGAATATCCAGGTCCGCGAGATGAGATACCGTATTGTAAAGGTATTCACTTGCTGTGCCTAGATGACCGTGACCCGTCGCAAGTAAATGCAAGCTTTCCTCTTCACTGACGGAATCCAAGTAGCGCGGATGTTCCGGATTGCTGAGGAAAGCGACACCGTGGAACAATTCGCCCTCTGATGTTCTGAGCTCAACCCACCCCGGCGTATAGGATTTCATGGGCATCTCTCTGGACCAGAGAATAAAAAGCTCTTCTTCCAGATTGTCAGGATCGACTTGTAAAGCGATACCCTCACAGCTGCCACCACTTTTAAGAGCCAACATCAACCCTGGCGTTTCAGGCGTGCCACGACCGATAAAGGATTTGAGGCAGAAGGAGCGGTGATACCCCTGTAGACTACAGTAACGACGTTCTACAAAGTTAAATGCAGGATTCCACAGCAGTGAGCCATAGCCAAAGATCCAAACAGGGCCTTTGGTGGGTTGATTGTCTAACATGAAGGAGACCGAGGAGCGCAGCTGGTCTTCCGTTTGACACTCGTCAGAGAGGCCAGCCTTCTTGATCATTTCGCTGACATAACCGGAACGGATTGAATCGCGCGTCAAACTCATTTGAATAAAACTCTATTAGTCCAATGAAGTGCTACCATAAAGGTGCCAAAGAAAAAGGCAACCGGCACTTCGGTGCGGACGCCATGGTTCTAAAAAAGTGATCAACTCTTTTGCCGTTGGTTTCTCTTTGAGGTTCTTGAGGCGTTGGTAGCCTATTTGGATCGCAAGATCTGCGGAAGGGCAAATATCGCGCCGACCTTCCGCGAACATGAGATAGATTTCCGCACTCCAAGGACCGAACCCTTTCAGCGTCGTGATCATTTTTGTGGCCGCGTCGTCGTCTGACTGTTCAAGGAGATCAAAATCGAGTTGCCCAGATACAATGGCGGCGGAAAGCCCTAGTGCATAGTCGACTTTGCGCCAACTTAGGCCGCAGGCTTGTATCTCCTCGCGCGTGAATGTGTTGAGCTGGTGAGCCGTTACTTCGGGTTCCAACAGCTCGACGAGCCGTTTCCACACAGACGCTGCTGCTTTGGTTGAGATCTGCTGGCCAACGATCGCCTGAAGCAAAGTCTCAAATCCTTTTGGTCGAAATCTGGGGGAGGGATCGCCAATGTCCGCGCGTTTGATTGCGAGTTCCGGATCAATGGAACAGAGTTCATTCAAGGCTGAGGATATCGCCGTTTGATCTAAGCTGTGAATGGTTAGGGGCTTTCTTTGAATTACAGTTCAATCGTTAGCCTGCTTTTCACTTGTTTTCTATGAAATTGCTAGTAAGGCTAGCGGAAACATAAATCATCCCAAGAGGAAGCAATGAACGTTCGCATTGATAACGTTGATTTAAAAGAACTCGATAAACAATACGTTCTTCACCCAACCACCGCTTTGGCCGCACATTTGGACAAGGGGCCAACCATTGCACAATCGGCGGTGAACTGTAGCGTGAAAGACACCGATGGCGAAGAAAGATTGGATGCCGTTGGTGGCCTTTGGTGCGTGAATGCAGGCTATGGTCGTAAAGAACTAGCCGACGCGATGGCGGACCAGGCAAAAGAGCTCGGATATTTCCATTCTTTCTCATCCATGTCCAATTCGCCCATGATTCGCTTATCAGAGAGATTGGTGAACTTAGTTGGTGGCAAGATGAGTAAGGTTTTTTACGGAACCTCTGGCTCAGACTGCAATGATTCTTTGATTAAAATCGTCTGGAATTACAACTACTTGCGTGGAAAGCCACAAAAGCAGAAGGTCATCTCCAGAGATTATGCCTACCATGGTGTTTCTATTGCCACTGCTAGTTTGACCGGTATCGGTGCTTTTCATCGTGGCTTCGGTTTGCCATTGCCTTTTGTGGTTCATACTTCCTGTCCGCACTATTATCGCTATGGTGAAGAAGGTGAGAGTGAAGAGGCCTTTTGTGATCGGATGATCAGAGATCTAGAAGAGCTTATCGAACGAGAAAGTGCTGATTCTATTGGTGCCATGATCGCGGAACCCATCATGGGCGCTGGTGGTGTTATTGTGCCACCCAAAGGCTATTTCGAAAAAGTTCAAAAAGTTCTTCAAGAGAACGACATCCTGCTGATCGCCGACGAAGTGATTTGTGGGTTTGGGCGTCTAGGGACTTGGTTCGGGCATCACTATTTCGGGTTCGAGCCGGATATGATTGCATCTGCTAAGGGGATCACTTCTGGTTACTTCCCCATGTCCGCTGCTTTTATCAGTGAAGATATTTGGCAAACGCTCCTGAGTGGTTCGGAAGAATTGGGTATCTTTGCCCATGGTTACACCTATTCGGGACATCCGGTGGGCGCAGCGACTGCTTTAGCCAATCTGGACATTCTTGAACGTGAAAGTTTGGTCGAGAATGCAGCAAAAGTCGGGGCCTACATGCATCAAGGCCTCCAGGAGCGCATATTAACCCATCCCCATGTCGGAGAGATCAGGGGACATGGCCTCATCGCGGCTGTTCAACTCGTTGAATCCAAAGAGCCTAAGAAGTTCTATGAAGCGGCTGACAAACCGGCTGCACCAGTTGCTGCTGCTGCTATGAACCACGGCTTGATTATTCGACCATTGCCGACTGGTGATTCCCTGGCGATTTCACCACCACTCGTGATTACCGAGAAGGAAGTTGATTTCTTGTTGGATAGTTTACTCAAAGCACTCGACGACGTTTATTGATCTCTAAGATCTAGCGTCATTGGTAGGGCGTGATTTGGACGAACAGCCGGTGTCTCTGCAACCAGAGTCATCGGCGCGTCCTCGCTGTCGAACAAATCCTTCGCAACATCGTAAGAGAAGGACACGACGGTCTTTAGATCCCAAAGATCGATGAGGCTGAAATCAAAGACATTTGTGGGAGCAAAGGTTTCGGTGCTGTGATGTTGGAATCGGACACCCGCACACGTGAAGTTGCCACCAGGTCCGTTGAATTTGCTCAGCGGCAAGCGTTCGCCATTACAAAGTATCGCGTATCGTTGCTCATCCAGTCCGATCGCTGTTATCGATAACCGATCAACGCCTTCGGGATAAAGCGGTTCAAAGGCGTGGTTCAGTTCCAACGCAGCGCCATCATAATCTATGCGCCCCAACAAGGGGTATCTTTCGATCCATAGCTCACTAAACCATCCGGCATCAAGAATGATACCATGATCTTTGAGGTCATTGATCAAACAGGTGAAATCAGCCCAGATAACAGACGGCAGGCAATAACGGTCATGATAGAGACCGCCCCAGCGCTTAAATCTTCCAGTCAATGGTGCGTTGATACAGCGTGCTACCATAGCTCTCAATAAGAGGTCGAAGAGGATCGCTGTGCTGGTGTTGGAGACGCCATTCAGGCCTGTGAGTGTCACTTCTGCTTGTTGACGCTCCGGTGATGCAGCTGGCCATAACCTGGAAACATCTGCGATGAGCGCGGAGTTTTCTTCTGAATCGGGCCCCAAGATCCGACGGAGTTGTTTGTCCATCCGTCGAAGAAGTTGTCCCTCTTTGACCTGCTCAGTCCCTTCCAATGGTTCAAGGTTACCTAATGCAAGTTCGAGTTCATAAAGGCGGGGTTCGCCGAGGGTTTCGGGCAACGCCCCGTGGGCCAGCCCTGGATTGGTCAAGGGAACAGCACCGAACAAACGCGATAGACTCGGATAGTTCTGCCAATAAAGTAACAAACCGCGCAACAGATCAGGTCTATCGTAGAAAGGACTGTCTTCAGCATTGGCACCGCTTAGTGTCACTCTGCGGCCATTGAGAAATGACCGACGTAGCTTTGGAATGCGCGGCAAGCCATCGACAAATCCCCGGGTTTCCGCGATGGCGGAGAGGTCCTCAGAGAACTTACGCATTTCTTTCCAACTTGGTTGCGCACCGGTTTCGAAGAATACTTCCATGGTGGAGGCGGAAAGGGTTAGTTTCCTGAAGCCATCACTAGATAAAGGAAGGGCACCAGAAAGCCGAACAGGTTGGTCCGTTGCTGATGTAACAGTTGCCAACGCGCGTAGAAGTGCTTTGTAAGCCCGTGAGTTGAGACCCGACGGCAACGAAACCAAGAGGTAGCCGATTCCTGGTTCAACAGTGATGTTTAACCCATCTTCCGGAAAATCATCAGGAAGGGCCTGTGTAACCCGGAGTGCAGCGAGTTGATCGTCTGGCCGTAAATAGAGTTTGGTATGGGCGAGGTGTTCTGAAAGATCTTGCCAGCTCTCCGCATTCTTGCGTTTGTCACGCCATCTCAAAAGGAGTGAGAATGCAGACGGTATCTTTGCTTTCTCCTGTAAACGATCGATTAGGGACTGTTTGTCGTCGCGACTGTCTTCACCACTTGGGTCTAGCAAGGCCTCGGTGGACAATTCCTGAAGTACGTCGTCAAACCCAGCAACAACCGCATCTTCTTCCAAGCCAAGTTCTTTGGTCAAACGCAAGAAAAGGACTTCTGCATCTTGAATGGTTGGATGGCGGGTGTGATCTTGATCCAGCCAAGGATCAGGCGCATCCCAAAGAGCTTCCTTTTTGCCTCGTTCATGCCAAACCAACGACCAAGTGCCGCTTTCTGCGCCATGGTTCTGGGATTGTTCACTTGGCTCAAAATGGAGGAAACCATGAGGAGCGACTTGCTCTTTTAGAGTTTGAACCAGTTTCAAAGACGGCAAAACAATGTCTGTTTCATTGTCTTCGTCGGCAGATGCTGCTGCGTTCGGTGCATGGCTGAAACAGAGACTTGTCGCAGTGTAAAGTTTGTGACCTGCTGCAACAATGACATGGTCAATGTCTTGTGCGGCCTTTGCAATCTCAGACCAGTTGTCTTTAGCATCTGTCGAAGATTTCTCTGGCGTCCAGGCGACGAGTTCAGCGTCCAATTTATGGTTAAACTTAACGCTCGCTCGTTCACTGCTGCCGGACAAAGGAGCAGCAAGATCGGGCGTGGGTGAGTTGGTTAGTGCCAAATAGTTATTGTCAATCACACTGCCATTTGTCGGGTCTAGCCCTATCCATCCAGCACCTGGGAAAAAAGCCTCGGTCCAAGCGTGTAACGTCGGTTTGCCGTTTCGACCTTTGCCTAGTTGCTTGGGAAGCCTGTAACCGACCGTAAGGCGTGCCCCGAGACCAAGATGGCGTAAGACTTCTGTCAGCAACCAAGCTTGGTCTCTCACCGTTCCCTTTTTCCGCTTGAGGGTCGAGGATGGGGATTGTACTTGCCCACCAGTCTCTTTGTCTAACTGAACGTCTTCTCGGATCTTGGATAGAATGAAGGCGATCGCTTCATTGGTTGCCATACTTTCCCTTGGAAGGGAGAGCATCCAGTCTCTAAAGGCGCCGTCCATCGGACCAGCTTTGCCGAAAGAGGTTAGTTGGCGTTGCAGCTCTCCTTCGTATCGAAAAGGAAAGGTCTCCGCTTCAGGGAGTAGATCGTCAAATGGATCAAGAGCATCTTCTATCTCAACCGCTAATCGCGTTGTGACCGAGAATGTCTTTGTGGCTTCCGGGACAGTGACCAGCGCCAAGTAATTGCCAAAGGGATCCTGTTGCCACGATACCTTGGAAGAGGCTGGCTCAATAGATAGCTTAAATGATGCCACCTTGCTTCGACAATGCGGTGTTGGTCTTAATCTGATGGATTGAGGACCGAGGCGCACTGGCTTGTCGTAGGTGTAAGAGCTGTGGTGGTTGATAACCACCCGCTTGGTCACTTTTTGCTGTCCCTCAACTTGTTCCCAGAGCTATTTCGTTTTTCGAGTCTTATGCTACAGACAGTGGCTTTATTCCAGAAGATTTAGTGGCACCAACCAGATTAGTTTGCTTACGTGCCTTCATCGCCATACAAGGCGAGGGTCGCGCTTCGGCTAAGCCCCTATTTCAGGATCCCAAATCTTGCCACTCAAACATCTTTTTCTTGTCCTCCTGGTGTGCCTAACTTGGGCGTTCAATTTTCTGGCAGGCAAATATGGCGCCGATTATTTTGGGCCATTCTTGGGAACCGCACTAAGATTTGGATTTGTTTTCCTCTTTCTGTTTCCTTTTGTCGTGAAGGTGAAACGCGAAGAGATCGTTCCTTTTATGACCGTTGGCTTTGTCATGGGGATACTGCATTTTGGATTGGTTTTCGCAGGGTTCTATTTGGCTGGTGACGTGTCCTCTCTTGCGATTCTAGCGCAATTGCACATACCTTTTGTTGTCTTGTTGGGCGTACTGTTTCTAGGCGAGAGGATAGGCATTTGGCAGTCTAGTGGGATAGCGATTGCATTCTTAGGGGTTGCGATC
>Ga0055584_100002121_pt1 | contig 19571 bp, 15 predicted proteins | sample OSDHelmetaG_FD_58716 | JGI IMG/M metagenome (GOLD analysis project Ga0055584, IMG submission 58716) | Pelagic marine sediment microbial communities from the LTER site Helgoland, North Sea, for post-phytoplankton bloom and carbon turnover... | ecosystem: Environmental > Aquatic > Marine >... | reverse complement strand
AATATAAATGACTGTTCTGGTCGAAGGTGTATCAGTAATCATAAAGTTAGAAGCAATTAATAGAGTTATTCCTGATGGCTGGGAAGGCTTTCGGCAATATATGCCGAATTTCACCCTTTGCAAAGATGACAAGCTTGCACGCTTTAGTTTTTTGGATAAGGATGGGGCAATGGAATTCAAAAATAAGTTGGAATCTTTAAATCTCGTTTATCAGGGGAGTGAGGGTGCAGAAGATTTTGCGCTAGTCGATCAAATGTACGGGGTCACAACCAAGTGTAATTGGCTCGAATGCGGACACTTAGATATTCATAACGATCCGAAGAAGAAGGTTGCGGCTTGTCGACTTGCCGGAACCAGAGATGACACCATTGTAACGCCTGAAGGCTGGAAGTATGAAAATTCACTAACAGCTGAATATGGCCTGACTCCTTCTTAATAAGCCTAATTCTAGGGTTTAACTAATTTCTTTTGAATTTGCCTCCACTTTGGTTCGTTAGCAGGCATTTATGTTGAATATTTATTTGCTTAATCCCAAAGAGAAACAAAGCTTACAAAAGCATTGAAGTTCTCTTCATCAACGACTCACGCTTTATTAGATCAGAATCTAGTATCAAAACTAAAAAATCCAACAACGACCGAAAACCATATGATAATCAATATACTGGCCACGAGCGCAATAGAACTAACTTTTTGGAACCACGTGGTTCTATCAGCTAATACCCTGCGCGCCGCAACTATGGAAATAAAAACAGCGATGATCGGTAAAATGGAAAAGAAATAGAGCATCATCATTAAACCTTCGCTACGAGATGCTTCCAAATTAAAAACTGAGCTACCCATCCAAGTCATAAATATACCCCAACTGAACAAATACAATAAAGTCAGTAAGGCTGCGATTGGCGCAAGCCTATAAACCATTTTCCTCGTGCCCTGGTAAGGGAATGGGACATTAAAGCGCCAACGGGCAAAGGCACAAACCGGCCATGCAAGAAAGGATAGAAAAATAACAACAAGTGCACCTAATATAGATGGATTGAGCCATACGGAAGACCTGTACCATGGCACAGGCGTGAAGGTAAAAAGCGCTGGATCGGTCGCCAATGCGGTAACAACACCATCCTTAACCCGCGCAGCAAAACGCCTACCTGACTTGGACTGCCAGACCCACGGAGCGACTTCAAACATCGGATCACCAGTTCCAGACAATACAGGTATCCTTGGTGATAATAGTGCGCCTTCTTCGGTTGTCGACATTCGGAGTTGCGAGACATATCGTAAAAATGCAGTAGCATTTCCTTCTGAAGCACGGGACGATTCATATACGCCTGCTGCTGTAGCACTATGTTCTATTGAGGTTGGCAAAACCTCGTTGACGTCAGACTCATACGGAAAATAACGATCGGTAAACTCATTAAGCATTGAACTACGAAGTGTTGCAGACGCCGGACCGCCGGCACTATTTACAGATATATATAGCCCAACTCCATGATCTATTAATAAGGACAAGTTTGAATGAAACCACATCGTGTCTCCACCGTGTGACACAATATTCAGCCCATTGCGGTCTTCACGATAAAAACCAAGCGCAGTTCCGTTAATCGGAGGAAACTGATTATCCAGTGTTGTAAACATTTGATGGGCGGTTTCAGGCAGCATAAGGCCTGCACCATCGTTTAAATATGCAATCATAAACTTTGCCATATCATCACCAGTAGAGGACAAGGCACCAGCCGGCATAGGAACAATCACTTCAAAAGATTGTGCGATACCGTCTGAAGCCGTTTGGTAACCTTTGGACATGTTGGCAGCCAATACCTCAGGCAGTGGCTGGCGAAAACTGGAACGACTCATCCCCAGTGGTTCAAAAATATGGGTTTCTACATAGGTTGTAAAAGGTTCACCGGAAACCCTTTCAACAATGTATCCTGCTAAGGAGGTCGCATAATTGGAATAAGCTGGTATTTCACCGGGATTATAGATCTGATTGGGAATGTGTGTAACAAGATACTCTCTTAAATCTGTATCTACGTAGAATTCGTTTTCTATAAACAAGTCCTTCAAGACCTCCTGAAAGCCAGGCGTGTGGGTCATCAGATGTCGTAACGTTACAATACCTCGGCTGGTTGGTAACTCAAAGTCAAGATAGGTATTAACGTCAACGTCCAGGTCAATTCTCCCTTGTTCCAGCAATTGCATGACCGAGGTCCAGACAAACAATTTTGAAATGGATCCAGGTCGAAACAATGTTTCTGCTGGATTTACAATTTCATCTGTAGCTAAGTTAGAGTAGCCGTATCCGCGATTGGCCAACACCTCCCCGTCTTTAACCACGGTAACCATAGCGCCAGCAATATCAGCTGCTTCCAGAGCAAAAGGCATAAAGCCGTCAAGCCAAGACGATACATCGCTCGCTGTTAAAGACGAGGTTTCTGTGGCGCCGAAACCTTGCACTTCGGCTATAAGAGAATCATTTTCTTGAGCATGACTTGCTATTGTGAAAATAAATAAGGGCAACGCAGTAATAAATAATTTTCCACAGGCCACTAAGGCATTAACAGCAGCAACTCTGAAAATTCTGTAGTGTTTTAATTCGTTAAAGAAGAACATATATACCCCTGTATTTCGTATTATGAGGAGAGTTTAAGCTAGAATTCTTAAAAACGTTAAGGTCTGCTTTAGATAAAAAGCAGGCGTTAACGAAATTACTTATATCTTTATTGCTTATAAAAGCATTCCCATAGGCTTAGCTCCTGATTTTTTTGATTATTCACAGTCTTGGAAGTCCGAGTCCCAGCAGCGGCTTACTAATTCTCGGGCTATAGATAATTGCCCAATGCTCAATTGCCCTTCGATATCATCTCTAGCAGAAACGGACTCAGTGTCACCTTGCATGACTGCCATGGAAAACCAAACATAAGCTTTTATTTTATCTTGCAACACTCTAGTCCCAGTCCAATATTCTCGAGCTAAAGCAGATTGTGCATCAGAAGTTCCTTGGCCCGCACCTACGCGGAGCCAACTTATTGCTTCGTTATAGTTTTGAGGGAAAAATGGGCCTCGAAAGTATAATTCTGAAAGGTAACGTTGGGCCTCCCAGCTTTCTAGTCCACCTGCCAAATGAAGCAATCTAAGGCCTTCTGATAAATCTAATGGATGTCCCGCCGAACTATTTATATACCGAACTCCTAACCCGTATAGAGCCTCTGGATGGCCTTGCTCTGCAGCTAAACTAGCCCAGCTTGTATAGTCTTGTAGATCCTCCGAAAGGCCACTTTCAAGATATGTATTCCAGCTTATCTCTCCTAAGTTAAATTGAGCTTGTGCATCACCTTGCTCAGCCAACGCTAAATTATTTAGAAATTCCTGAGAAGGCTCATCAGCACCTAACACCAAAGCTGGTGCGAGTAATAAAGAGATGATTAGTTTTCTATATGCCATTATGAGAATTCTTTTAGATAAACTGTCCTAAAACTATTACTTATGGATATTCTGGTCAAGTTTGGGGTAGTTTCATTAATGTCTGCTTCTTATCTAAAGCGGGCATCTCTACAAAAACCGGGGAAAAGTTCATTGGGAATGTTACAAACCGGATTTTTGAATTGAGTAAAGTACTGGAGCAATTTAGATATTAAAAATTATAGAGTTTTTTGATTGATGGGGTTAACTTGGTAATGCCAATGAACAGTAATTATAGTGATGGTCAGATATCACCCTAAAATAGTGAGAAGATCGATGTCAGAAAAATATTGGAGTCAACGTTACCCTTCTATAAGACGCCCTGTGATGGCAAGAAATGTTGTTGCTACGTCACAACCTCTTGCTGCGCAAGCAGGTCTGGAAATGCTGAGAAAAGGGGGGAATGCGATGGATGCTGTTCTAGCAACAGCCATTACTTTGACTGTTGTAGAACCGACGTCCAATGGAATAGGCAGTGACGCCTTTGCCTTATTTAATAAGGGTGATCAAATCCTTGGATTGAATGCTTCAGGTCGTAGCCCTAAAGCCTGGAATCCGGAGTATTTTTCCAAATATGAAGAAATGCCATTTCGTGGGTGGGACACGGTGACTGTCCCCGGGTGTGTCTCAGCCTGGGTCGAGTGTTCCAAATTCGGGAATCTTCCATTTAAAGACCTCTTTGAGCCGGCAATACATTATGCCAAAGCAGGCTTTCATGTTTCTCCAGTGACTGCCAATGCCTGGAAGTTGGCGGTAGAAATTTTTCAAGACAGGGAAGATTTCATGTCTACTTTTTCAATAAATGGTCGTGCTCCGCTAGCCGGTGAACTTTTTAAAAGCCCAGGACATGCAACCTCACTAGAATTGATTGCAGAAACAAAGGGAGAAGCTTTTTATCGTGGAGAGCTCGCAGAAAAAATAGTTGCTCATGCGAAAGATCAAGGAGGCTTGCTACGCTTAGAGGATTTATCGGAGCACCAGGCCAATTTGGTTGATCCCATTTCTATCGACATAGATAACCTCGACCTCTATGAAATTCCTCCAAACGGTCAGGGCTTAGCTGCGTTAATAGCACTTGGTATATGTCGTGAATTCAAGCTCGGTGACATGGACCCTGAATCTACAGATGCTGTCCACATACAACTGGAAGCAATGAAATTGGCTTTTGCTGATGTTCATTCCCATGTCAGTGATCCAAAATTTTTAGAAATTCCTCCTGAACAATTTCTTGATCGAGCTTATTTGAAGCGAAGAGCAGGAGAAATTGATATGAAAAAAGCTGGTGCTCCTGAAACTGGAATTCCACTTAAAGGTGGAACTGTTTATCTGTGCAGCGGAGATGCCGAGGGCATGATGGTTTCTTTCATTCAATCTAACTATGCTGGGTTTGGTTCTGGCGTTGTCGTGCCTGGCACTGGAATCAGTTTGCAAAACCGCGGAGCTAATTTTGTGTTGACTGAAGGTCATCCAAACCAGGTTGCTGGAAATAAAAGACCTTTCCATACGATCATCCCTGGAATGATTTGTCAGAATGGCAAACCTAAATCTGCCTTTGGCGTGATGGGTGGGCACATGCAGGCACAGGGACATTTACAAATGCTCCTGCGTCTCCACTTTTGGGGGCAAAATCCACAGACTGCTCTTGATGCTCCTCGCTGGATGGTTGGTGGGGAAAGCAACCTAAAACCTCAAGTGAATCTCGAAGAAGGATTTGCTGCATCAGTGATAGAAGAGTTAAGCAATCGTGGACACCAGATTCTTGTTCATCCCGTTAGTGCTAGCTTTGGAGGCGGTCAATTTGTCTGGAAGATGGAAGATGGGTATTTAGCTGCCAGTGATCCGAGAAAAGATGGGCAGGCAGTCGGCTTATAATCTAAGCGCTTTCCATGCCATATTTTCCATTACTCATTTCTAATCTGTAAAAAAAAACCCACTTAATAGTGGGCTTTTAAATTCTAATCAGCTTATCAAATGCTGGTTATTTTAGTTGGCAGGTTCAAGTCGATAAATGGCTGTTGGTTCAGCATTACGGCTTTCAACGGCTAGATAGATATAACCATCTGGACCTTGGCGGACATCACGAATGCGGCCGAGCCCATAAGCTAAAGTTTCTTCACGAACGACATTTTTATAATCATCATCCAGGATGACATGTGCAAGTTGCTCACCACCCAGGCCACCTGCAAAGATATCACCGTGCCAGGCAGGAAATTTATCGCCGGTATAGATCATTAAACCTGAAGTGGCGATTGAAGGAACCCAGAAATGTTGAGGCTGCTCCATTTCTATATTAATAATAGTTTCATGAATTGGTGTGCCAGGTCCGTAATTTACCCCGCGACCGATGACAGGCCAGCCGAAGTTGCTTCCAGCTGTAATAATATTTAGCTCATCGCCACCTTGAGGGCCGTGCTCGGTTTCCCATAAATCACCAGTTTCAGGGTGGAAAGCGAGTCCCTGTGGACTACGATGGCCAAAGCTATAAATTTCAGGAAGTACACCGGCTTGCCCAACAAAGGGGTTGTCAGTAGGGACAGAGCCATCGTCATTTAGTCGAACCATGACGCCATGATGATTGCTGTTATCCTGCGCTGGATGAGCTTCAAGGTCGCCAGATGGAGGTGCCTGACGGTCGCCGAGACTAAGGTATAAATAACCATCATCATCAAAGGCTATACGCCCACCAAAGTGGCTGGCTCCGCTAGCATCTGCTGCGAATATTTCTTCTACATTGGTAAGTCGGTCATTAGCAAAGCGACCACGCAGAACAGCGGTAGTTGAGGTATCTCCTTCAGCCCTGGAATAACTAAGATAGAGCATCTGGTTATTGGCAAAATCCGGATGTGGTACAACATCAAATAAACCGCCTTGACCTTCATAAAAAACCTCAGGTGTACCCGGTACAGCATCAGGTAATAGGCTTCCATTACGAATGATGCGGAGGCGCCCAGGTTTTTCAGTCACTAGCATGTCACCGTTTGGCAACCAGGCCATTGACCAGGGTTGAACTAAGTCATTAGAAACCATGTTAATGCGATAACCATAGTTTGACGCGAAATAAACATCTGATTGAGCGATTGCAGTAAGTGATGCTGAAAGCATCAGGCTCACTCCGGTTAATAGTAAAGATAACTTACGTAGCATAACTACCTCCATGCTGGTTTATATGTTTGTTTTTAAAGATAAAATGTTCAGCTGACAATCAATGATAAATTCATCTGAATAACATTGACCGAAAAGTATAAGAGCTTATATTACGCGTTACCACCTTATTTTGTAATTTCCGAGAGCGCTCAGGCAGATTAGGGTGTGTGAAATTTTCAAGCAGTTTATTTTAAAGTGAGCATTTTCATTCCACTAAGAGAAATATTCGCTACAATGGCATCCCCTTTTTTAGCAGTTCAAGGCAGTTTCAGTTTAGATGATTCAATATGGGAAAAACCCGACTTCAGAAAAGAGTTCTGGGAAAATAGGTATTGGCGTTGATTATGGCACCAGCAATACAGCTGCTGCAGTCTTTGATGGCCAGTGGGTTTATCTGGTTAAACTTGGCGAGCATAACGATATCATGCCCACTGCCGTCTATATTAATAGAGAGTTTAGTGCCAGCGTCGGGCAACAAGCAATAGCAGATTACATTGCTGGTAACCAGGGTAGAAAAGTTGAACTAAGTGCCGAAGTGCTGGGTGAAGCGAGGACATCAACTGGGCAGATGGATCATGGTACGAACCTGCCAACCGAAGCTAATACTAACTTAGTCTATGGCCAGTCTTTTCAAGACTCGTCTATGCCTGGACGATTATTTCGCGGCGTTAAACGTTTATTGGGTAGTAAGAGCAATGAACGGATTATGGTTTTTGACCGTCCTTTCCGTCTGGTGGCGCTCATTACCCCTGTTTTATTACAGGTACATAAATGCTTAGTTGTTAAATTAAGTCAAATCGGCCTGTCTCTTAATGATAAGCATCAAATTGATCATGCCTGTATAGGTCATCCAGTGAATTTTGAAGGTCAAGGAGAAGAACATAATCAACTCGCTTTGACTCGATTACAAGAAGCTTGCGGACATGCAGGGATACACTCCAGAAATTTATTCGCTGAACCTAATGCCGCCGTGATGAGTTACCTAATGAACCGGGATGAGGTGAATGCGGAGGTGATACTGACGATAGACTTTGGTGGTGGCACATTGGACTTATGTTTGCTCGCACAAAAAAATGGCGATTATGAAGTAATAGGAACACATGGAGTAGGGCTTGGCGGTGATCATATTGATCAGACTTTGTTTAGATCTTTATTGTTTCCGCTTTTGGGAAAGGGGGAGCGCTGGCAGCGTGAAGTTGACGGACGACACGTTGATACACTATTTCCCTTTGACGCAATTGAAGAGTTAATCATTAATTGGACAGTCAGTTACATGCTCAACCAAAATGAATATCTGACTCCCGTTAGAGACATGATGACAAAAGGTGGTGAGCTAACGACTAAGTTTGAACGGCTATATGACCTTATCACTCAGAATTATAGCTATCAGGTTTTCCAAAGGCTGAAAGAATGTAAAGAAAGGTTGTCTTCACAAGAAGAAGTCTTGCTGGATATTCCTGAAATTAATGTTTCTCTAGAGCTTAATCGTGAGCACTTTAATGAGCTTATTGCTAAACAACTTGCTCAGTTTACAACAGCAGTTTCTGATACCTTAGAAAAAGCTGGATTGACTGATAATGATGTTAATTTGGTGATTCGTACCGGAGGCTCATGCTTGATTCATGCGGTGACGCAAATTTTGGAGCAACGTTTCCCAGGTAGAGTAGTTGAGCATGACCCATTTACCAGTGTTGCAGCAGGTTTGGCGATTGCAGATTATCAAATGCAAAATTAATTTCTGTAAATAAATTAAATAATTTTTATTATTTTCCAATCCAAGCATTGACCTCTTTATTTATTATCGCTGGTCCAATTCTTGGCTTTTTGTTACATAGCTATGTGTGAATATTTCACTTTTAGTTTTAGCGCTTTGGTTTTACTGACGCTTATTTTCGCACTCATTGTTTTGGCAAAGCAGATTCAGATCAAGGAGAAAAATAAAAGTGTTGAACCTGGGAAGGTGCTATATGGATAATCAGACCGGCTATAAATCTCAATAAAAAGGGGCTTCTAAGAAGCCCCTTAACTGGGAATTAAAATATTTGATATTATATTTCTTGTTAGAAATATACGCTGAAATTACAGTTCAGCTGCCGCTTCAAGTACATAAGTTAAGTCTGGTCTGTCACGAAAACTTTCTTCAGCAAACTTCTTCAAAATTGTGCCATCAGGGCTTATTAACAGAATGCCAGGCTGCGGTATGCCATAGGCGAAACTATCTGGTTCAGGGTCTAGGTTTCTGATACCTAAGGCATTCACGTGTTTTATCGCTTCATCATGTAACATGGTAAAGCCTACATCAAAGTCTTCTTCAGCCAGCTTTAAAGTTTCTATTGAGTCATAGGTCATAGACGCGATATTAAACCCCAATGCTTCCATCTGGCTTTGAATGGCAGTGATATCGCCTAGCTGCGCCTTGCAGAATGGGCACCAACCGAATGATCGACTAAAAAACAGCATTAAGCCTTTTTCGCCAGTGAGGCTGTTAAGGTTTTGCACGTTGCCATTTTGATCAGGGGCATCTAAAACAGGTAGCGTTGACCCTTCTGGGAAATCGGGTGCCCAGACAAAATCTTGTGCAACAGTTGGCTGCGTAAAAAACACAAGCAGGCTAATAAAAAGTAGAGTTATACGTTTAATCGGAGACATTACTATTCCTCATTTAAAGTCTTATATTATTAATTTTTTTGCCAAGGTCTGAGAGACTACAGAGCTATAATTGTGAACAATACTTCAAATTTTAAGTGCTTTGATAATGACAGAATTGCTTTAGTTTTACTACTTTTTAGCAAGATTGGAGGTATTCGAGGTCTGACATATGGTCACAGTTCAATAGATATTTTTTAGTTATAATTTCTAAGTGGTTGATACAAAAATTTCATTTTTAATTTATAAATTGAAATAAGTTAGGTAAAGGGATTCACTTGATAATTTAACTAAGAAGAAGTTTACTTAAGGCGACTTTTTCGTCAATAAATAAAAATAAACGGAGATCACAGCCATCAAAGATACAGATCCACAAACACAAGCTCTTCTGGATATGGTAAACGCTGAAGGTAACCCACATTTATTCGAATTGTCTGTTGAAGACGCGCGTGTTGGGTTAAAACAGATGACTCTACAAGTGGATATTGCCTTATGTGAAGTTCTTGAACGGCGCGAGCTATCTATTTCTGGGCCTGCTGGCGACATACCGATACGCATTTATTGGCCTGAAATAACTGAGGCTGACAAAAGCTTGCCTATTTTATTGCTTTATCATGGTGGAGGCTTTGCTCTTGCAGACCTTGATACTCATGAGAATATGGCCAGGTATTACTGTAAACATGCCCAACTAATTGTGATAAATGTAGATTATAGGTTGTCTCCAGAAAATAAATTTCCGCTTGGCGTTGAAGATTGTTATGCCGCACTTTGTTGGGCCAGTGATAATGCTAAAGAATTAGGTGGCGATCTCATGCGCATTGCTGTGACAGGTGATAGTGCCGGTGGCAATCTCAGCGCTGTTGTTGCACAACTTGCTTTGTCTCGACAGGGGCCAAATGTTGCATATCAATTGTTGGCTTATCCGGTGGTAAGTATGGATATGGGTGCTGACTATGAGTCACGTAAAACCTTTGGTAAAGGTCAACACTTTCTGTCGATGATGGATCTGAATTGGCTTAGCGACATGTACTTTACAAATCCCGATAAAGAAAAAGACAGTGTTTTAGCTTCACCTATATTGTGTGAAGATCTTAGTGGCTTGCCTCCGGCTTTGGTTATCACTGCTGGTCATGATCCCTTGCGGGATGAAGGTAAACACTATGCCGAAAGAATAGAAGCAGCTGGGATTGCTGTTGAATATGTATGCTTTGAATCAACCATACATGGATTTATGACTTTTGGCGGGGCAATAGATGTTGGAAAACAAGCACTTGATTTTGCTGTGAAAAAGTTAAGAGAAAATCTAAGTGATTGAGAATAAGAACTTTTAGAAAAAATGATTAAACAATTACTTAATTTCTAAGAATATTAATCTCGGCGATTAGTAACGGCTTCAGCAAGTGTATTTAAGAGGATGTCGGTGTCTTCCCAAGACATGCAGGCATCAGTAATGCTTTGACCATAAGTTAAGGCTTCCCCTGCAACGACTTTTTGATTGCCCGCGACTAAATGACTCTCAAGCATTACACCTTTAATGCTGGTCTCCCCATTTGCAACCTGTCCGGCAACATCCTGGCAAACAATAACTTGCCGATCTGGATCTTTACCTGAGTTAGCATGGCTACAATCGACAATGATGGCGGGGTTCAAACCAGACTTTTGCATTTTTTCTGCCGCAGATTTAATACTATCCGGGTCATAGTTTGTATGTTTGCCGCCACGAAGAATTAAGTGGCAATCTGGATTACCGCCAGTTTGAAAAATTGCTGAGTGGCCACCTTTAGTGACAGATAAAAAATGATGAGGGTGTTGCGCAGAACCAATTGCATCAATGGCAATTTGTGTATTGCCGCTGGTGCCGTTTTTAAATCCAACTGGGCAAGATAAGCCAGAAGCTAGCTCTCGATGGCATTGTGATTCAGTAGTACGCGCACCAATTGCACCCCAGCTGATTAAGTCGGCCACGTACTGTGGACTAATTAAATCCAGATATTCAGTGGCTGCTGGCATCCCCATGTTAGCTAGTTCAAGCAAGAGTTTTCTGGCTTTACGCAGGCCTTCATTAATCTGAAAACTGTTATCAAGATGAGGGTCATTGATGAGTCCTTTCCAGCCTACAGTAGTACGAGGTTTTTCAAAATAGACCCGCATAACCACCAATAGCCTATCGTTATATTTTTGTAAGGGCTTCAATAAACGTTCTGCATAATCTATTGCAGCTTCCGGGTCATGAATTGAACAGGGTCCACTTATTACAATTAAGCGATCATCTTTGCCATGCAAGATATCCTGCATGGCACTGCGTGCTGTAGCAACTGTTTCTGAAGCTTTTTCAGATAATGGATATTCATTGGTGAGCTGCTCAGGAGAAAGCAGTTCTTTCATTGCGACAATGCGAAGATCATCAGTGGTTTGCATATTCATGTTAAGTCTCTTTTTTCAGCTTATTCAGCTTTCTCAATATCTATTGTGAGCACACTTTTTTCATCAAGCTTAAATCGGTGTTGGCCAGCATTTTTATTAACGGTGAATTCAATGCATAGGGTTTCTTTGCCAATATATTCTTTATGGTTTTGTATTATTTTTAACAATTCATCTGAACCGAAATAATTTATTTTAATACGATCAGCGACATTAAAGTCCAAGTCCTTGCGGGTTTTTTGGATGCGATTAACAAGTTCTCTGGCTTGGCCTTCAGCGAGTAAGTCATCAGTTAACACTATATCGAGCTCTATTGTTATAAAGCGATCAGAAATTGCTTCAGTTCCTTCCTTGGCTTCACGAAAAATCAGGATATCTTCTGTAGAAAAAACTTCATTATCCAATGTTAAAGAGCCTGTATCTTGTAGGAGCTTAAGTTGTTGTACTGTTAGGTTTTCGATTAAATTTTTAAACGTTTTAAATTCTTTGCCAAAACGTTTGCCTAAGACCGGGGAGTTCGGTTTGGCATAGAGATTGATGAACTCATCTTCAGCAGTAGAGTAGTTTAGAGTTTTTACATTGAGTTCGGATTTTATATAAGTCTCTAATTTAGCTATTTCATCTAACATGCCTTGGTCTTCATGAATAATCGTGAGGCGGGCTAGAGGGATTTTAGTTTTAATTTTTACTTGTTCGCGTTTTTGTCGACCGAGCAAGATAATACTTTGCATACGAGCAACTGCCGCTTCTAGTGCTGGTTGGATATAAACTTCTTCAGCTTCTGGATAAGGGCATAAATGTACAGATTGTTTACGCTGATCTCCAGCTGGAGAAAAAATCTTTAGTTCCTGATAAATATGCTCTGATAAAAACGGTGCAAAAGGCGCTAGACTGATATTGAGTTCATTTAAGACAAGATAAAGCGTATTGAATGCGGCATCTTTATCAGTTGTCATACCCTCAGCCCAAAATCTTGAACGATTTAGACGAATATACCAATTGGTCAGGTCTTCAATAAATTCAAATAATGCAGGGACGACGTTATAGAGCTTGTATTCGGACATTTCTTGAGCAACATCTGCTTTAAGTGTCTGTAGTTTTGAAATAATCCATTGATCAACAATATTGTCAAAAGCGACGTTTTTAATATCTTTTGCTTGCCAATTATCGATGGCTGCATAGGTCTGCAAAAATTTGAAAGAGTTGTACCAAGGCAATAGTACCCGTCGCACCATTTCTTTCACGCCAATATCGGTAAACCGTTGCTCCTCAGCTTTAACCAATCCCGAATTAATTAAATACAAGCGCAAGGCATCTGCACCATACTCTTCCATTAACGCATCAGGGGCCGTGTAGTTTTGCAGGCGTTTTGACATTTTCTTGCCGTCTTCTGCCATGACGATGCCATTCACAATGACATTTTTGAATGACGGCTTGTCAAACAAGGCCGTACTAAGTACCAACAAGGTATAGAACCAACCACGGGTCTGGTCGAGACCTTCAGCAATATATTCTGCCGGGAAACCTGCTTCGAAAATTTCCTTATTTTCAAAGGGGTAATGTAGTTGTGCATAAGGCATAGAACCGGATTCGAACCAACAATCCAATACTTCTTCAACCCGACGATAGGTCCCTTCTTCACCATCAACAGTAAATGTTAATTGGTCAACGTATTCACGGTGCAGGTCATCAACTGTGACACCAGTATATTCAGCTAATTCGGCAATAGAGCCAATACAGATGCGCTTATCACTGACATCATTGATCCATACTGGTAGCGGTGTGCCCCAATATCGGTTGCGCGAAATACTCCAGTCTATGGCGTTGGCTAACCAATTGCCCATACGGCCGTTTTTGATATGTTCAGGCACCCAGTTAACCTGCTGGTTAGCAGCGCTAATCCGATCTCGAATGGATTCCACTCTTACATACCACGATGGAATAGTACGCTTGATGATTGGGGTGTCTGAGCGTGGGCAGAAAGGATAGCTGTGATCAATGACTTCTTGAATATACAGTTTACCTTCTTCTTTTAAACGTCGAATGATTTCCTTGTCGGCGTCTTTAACATATTGCCCTTCATAGTCGCTGACTTCTGCCGTGAACCTGCCTTCAAAATCAATAGGGCAGACCAGTGCGGTTACCCCGTTGTGCTTCATTACTCTATAGTCGTCTTCACCAAAAGCAGGTGCCTGATGCACGATACCGGTGCCACTGTCGGTAGTGACATAGTCATCAGCATATATTTGGAAAGCACCTTCGTTGCCTAATTCTGTAAAATAAGGGAATAAGGGTTCATAAAGTTTGCCGATTAAATCGCTGGCATTATGTTGGCTAACTACTTCCAGATTTTTATGTTTGCCCAAGGCATCCAAACGCGCTTCAGCTAGATAAATTAAATCCCCACTGTCCTGATCCTTTACTTTTACATAAAAAATATTAGCGTTGACACAAAGAGCTAGGTTAGAGGGTAAGGTCCAAGGTGTAGTGGTCCATGCAGCCACAAAAGCATCCTCGTTCTGGAGTTTAAACAAAACAGTTACGGCTGGATCTTGAACATCCTGGTAATTAGAGCTTGCTTCAAAGTTCGACAGAACCGTTCCAAGGGCAGTCGAAAAAGGCACGACTTTGACACCTTGATAAATTAAATCCTTTTCCCAGAGTTGTTTGATCACCCACCAGACGGATTCCATAAACCATGGGTCCATAGTTTTATAGTCATTTTCAAAATCGACCCAACGCCCGATACGGGTAATGGTTTTTTCCCATTCAGCTGAATAACGCTGAACAATGCCACGGCACTCGTCGTTGTAGCCTTTAATGCCAAGTTTCTCGACAGCTTGTTGGGAAGACATGCCTAAACTTTTATCTATTTCATGCTCAATTGGCAGGCCATGGCAATCCCAGCCAAATCGGCGTTGCACGTAATAGCCTTTCATAGTGTAGTAACGAGGAATGATGTCTTTTAAAGTGGAAGCAACAAGATGTCCATGATGAGGCATTCCCGTCGCAAAGGGAGGTCCGTCATAAAAGATATAGGGTTTGCAATCTTCAGTTTGCGTAAGAGACTTCTGAAAAATATTGTTACTTTTCCAGAAATCTAATACTTGGTGTTCCGTTGCAACAAATGAAAAAGGTTCATTTGGTATTTTATTTTCGCTAGTCACACTTAAAGTTCTCAGTTTAATTATTTCTTAATGTTCAAAAACAAAAAAACCCGCTTGGAAGCGGGTTTTTTTAATCTCATTTTTCAAATAGTACGGACTAATTCAACCCACTTTTCAGTGCTGAATAAAAAATATAACTCGTGTATATATAGCCGTCATACTCATAGATCAGAAGCATAGCTGCTTATAGCTGGAAGAGCAAGCAACAAGGCTTACCTGCTGTAGTTCAGTATGGCTATGTAACTGGGCAAAACTTCTAATAAGAGAGCTTTGAATTCAATAGAAGAATTATAACTAAAATTTATTGAATAGAAACTGGGATCAGAATTGAATCAACGCTTGAGCCGTTAGTAACCACAACATTGAGTTCCCATTCACCCGCTTGATGAAAATACATATTATCTACCTGGTAGGCGCCCCTGCCTAAGTGACTGCTGATAAATGTCATTCTCGATAAGGTTTCCCGTGAATCAGGATGATAGCCATGTATCTCAATAACGGCATTTTCTATAGGGCGACGACTGCCGTCGAGTATAAAGAGCATCCATTGATGAGGTGTTTCAACTGGAATAGGGAAATATTGAGTCGAATAACTTAATCGATATGAGCCTCCACCTGATAACCAAACTCCTGGAGCTGCCTCTTCTTGGGCTGTAACAGAAAAGCTAAAAAATGTTGTTGCAAGAAAAGCGACTTGTAATAATTTATAAAGAGTTAATTTCATTTCTATTCCCTTGTTAATCTAGAAGGGGAGAATAATGGCTTGTGAGATAATGTCAAATATGTTTTCTTTGGCATATACCCCCAACTTGTGTAAATCCTTATTTTTAACAATGATTGAGGTCAAGCTTCGGGGTGGTTAGAAAGTCAAAAGCCTTTTATACTGGTTGGGATTGTAACGGCTTCATATGGGAGTTTATGTCGGCCTGTTGCTGAGTTGTATCCCTGATTAGGTTTTAAAATCGATTTTTTTAGAACAATCGATATTTTACTATATATTAGGGAATTGTAACTAGGAAGAGTTTGTGTGGGAAAAACTATAAGGCACTGCAAAGCAATTGCTAAATCGACCGGCAAACCTTGTAAAAGAGCGCCGGTTAAAGATGGACTATACAGGTACCACCTACCTCGAGAGCTACAAGTGGACGATGAGCCTAATCGCGCACCAAAAGATCAGAATAAAAACCTTTCCCTCGGAAATACTTTTTTAAATCAACAGCATACGACACGTGAGAAGAATCGATTTATCCGGGTTATTGTTGTCAGTACACGACGTAAGAAAAAATAAATCCTAGGCGCTGCGCCTAAAAACATTAGAGATAATGAATACTGTATATTGTTTGAACATATTCGGCACCAGGTCGAACCTTTGATATTTACTTTAAAAGAAACAATACAGTGCTGTCATTTCTAAATCGTAATCTTTCCTTGTTGGCTATTTGTGTCAGTCTTATGATGAGTTCAACTTCGTTGATCGTAACGACAGCCGCTTTAGTTGGTTTTGCATTGGCAACTGACAAATCCTTATCTACATTACCTTTAGCAGCACAGTTTATAGGGACTATGTTGGCGAGCATTCCAGCTGCGATGTTAATGCAATGGCTGGGGCGGAAAACAACATTTATGCTGTCCACACTATTTGGCATAACGGGTGGCATTCTGGGTTACCTGGCAATAATAAATCATCAATTCTGGCTTTTTGTGACAGCGACTTTGCTAGTTGGCATCTTTCAGGGCTTTGGTAATTATATGCGTTATGCCGCAGCTGAGAGCGTTACTATTTCTGTTAAGAGTAAGGCTATTTCTTTTGTCATGTTGGGGGGTATTCTGGCAGCTGTGATTGGCCCAAATTTGGCAAAATATTCAAGAGAGTGGGTTCAAGGTGCTGAGTTTGCAGGTAGTTATGCTTCGGTTATTGGGCTTTATATACTTATGCTATTTGTACTTTCATTTTTGAGATTTGATGAAGAAAACAACTCATCTCAAGACGACAAAAAAAATAAGCAAAAAAGGAATACTGGTAGACCGCTTTTACAAATTATAAAACAACCAAAATATATCGTTGCTGTGCTCAGCGGAATGTTCGGTTATGGAGTGATGAGTTTTGTAATGACAGCAACACCTTTGGCTATGAATCAAAGTGCCTTTCTTTTCAATGACACAGCTCTAGTCATTCAGTGGCATGTGCTTGCCATGTTTGCTCCTTCATTTATATCAGGAAATTTAATCACACGATTTGGCTTAATTAAGGTTATGGTCACTGGCGTAATATTTGGATTGATATGTATAGGCATAAATTTGCTTGGCACATCCTTATGGCACTTCCTGACTGCCCTTATCTGCCTGGGTATCAGTTGGAATTTTCTTTTTGTTGGGGCAACCACTATGGTTACTGACACTTACAGACCAAATGAAAAGAACAAAGCGCAAGCATTTAATGATTTTGCTGTATTCAGCACTGTAACTGTTGCTTCACTTTCTGCAGGAGCATTACAAAATACATTCGGCTGGCAGATGGTTAATATAGGCGCTTTGCCTTTATTGTTTATCATTTTGTTTGCCTTAATTTGGTTATCTTATAATAGTCAGCAGATACAGGAAGTTTAGATAAACAATAGTAAAATGGCTTTATTTTTTATACCTGAAGCAGGAATGTTGATTTAAATCATGCAAGTAAAGTGAAATTTCACTGTAAATCTTATTTCATCAAACTATATGCTGTTTGAATTTTCAAAAGTATAGTAGCTTTGAGTTTGTGCATTTTTGAAAGGGATTTTAGTGAGTCTTTGAGTTAAGAAGCAAAGCTTTTAACTAAAATAAGTGTTAATAAAAACAAGAATTAAAAATCAGTAAAATATAAAAATCTATAGAAAATATAGAAAGGGGCATTTATGAGTTTAACGAAACACCTAAAAATTATTGCAGCAGGTTTAAGCCTTACTGCTTCAGGCGCAATGTTTGCGCAATTTGGCGCACCTACGCCGGATGCAATGCCATTCCCTATGGAGTTTGAAACTTCAAGGGATCATTATGATTATTTACTGGATCACTACAAAGGTGGGGTACAGCATGATTATTTAAGTGTCCCTAAATGGGAAGGCCTATGGTCCACTGGTGGGAATACTGGAGGAAACAGGCCTTTTGTGGCAGATGGTGAAATTATTGAAGGTGTGCTGACGCCAGAGTATGAAGCTGCATTTAAATATCGTCGAGATTTAGGAGATCAGGCTTTTAATGCTGGGGTGGACTATGACAGGCTAACTACCTGTGAACCTGCTGGCATGCCACGATGGTTGCTAGAACCTTATGTTCGTGAATTTTTAAATACACCCACTTATTCACTTTGGCACAACGATTTAGCGAATGATACTCGCCGTATTTATATCAACCAGGAACATATCAACATTGATGGAACTCATTTTGCTACTGGTGACAGTATAGGGTTTTGGGCGGTTGATGATGAGTTAGGCGATGTGTTGGTTGTGCATACAGAGGATATTTACCCTGCTGATTTCTTTCGCGGAACACCTCCTACAAGTAATCAAGCTGAATCAGTCGAAATATATTATGAGTATTGGGATGAAGAAAACGACCAAAAACGAATTGGGGTTAATGTTTATTGGTATGACGACTTAGCTTTGTTGGAACCATTGAGCCTAGTTTATACCTACCGACCACGTCCTGATATGGAAGCAGCAGGCTTACGAATCCGCTATTGGGAATGTGCACAAAATCAAAATACTTATCTGACCTTTGATGAAGAGGGTCGGCCTAATACACAGTATCGCTTGCCTGGTGATCCAGGATATCTTGATCCACGGGGAACACCTTCAACGAGAAATCCAGATTTACCAGCCGATCTGATTGGCCAAGATAAGAGCCCAGTATTTGATGATCAGTTTGATTTCGCTTTTTGATTAAGTTACTAGAAACTATTATTTAAGTAAGGAGTAAGAATATGAAAATATCTATAAAAAAATTATCAATGTTTATTATTGCCGTACTGACATTTGGGGTAGTAGATTTTGCATCTGGGCATCACAGTTTTGCCATGTTCGATCGAGCCCGCGAAGAAGTCACAAGTGGGGAGGTGGTGCGTTGGGCCTTTAATAGTCCTCACGTTGCTTTGTACATCAGAGATGCTGCAGGTGATATCTATGCCTATGAAGGAGCTGCTCCAGCATCTTTAGTGACACGTTCTGAGCCGATGAATGGTTTTAGCTTTCAGCCAGGCGATTCTGTCGACTTAGTAGTATGTCCTTTGCATGATGGTCGCAATGGTGGCGCTATTGGTATTATCATTAAAGAGGATGTGTGGTACATGCCTAATGATGGAGGTTGTGGTCCTAATCTTGAATCTTGGCAAGATTGGATGACTAAAGGCTACATGTCAAAGCAAGAAGCTATTGATGCCGGTGAAGAAATTGAGATGTAAGTCGATATGGCTCAGTTAAGTCTCACTTAGCTTAATTATCAGATATATTAAGCAAACTTAAAAGGGCTTCTTTGGAAGCCCTTTTTACTATAAATCTTTAACCATAGATAATGTTGCCTGCAAGCAATTTTAGACATAAATTATTCTTTTCTTGAGAAGTATTTCCGATATACTCAATTTTCAATTTTTTTCAGCTATAAACATAAACCCTAAGTAAGCAAGGTCTACTTTATGACGTATTGTGTCGCCATTTCGGTGAATTCCGGCATTGTGTTTTGTTCAGATTCACGGACTAATGCTGG